>Ga0208258_1000077_pt1 | contig 28553 bp, 29 predicted proteins | sample CryBogCBH08Jun09_FD_185512 | JGI IMG/M metagenome (GOLD analysis project Ga0208258, IMG submission 185512) | Freshwater microbial communities from Crystal Bog, Wisconsin, USA - CBH08Jun09 (SPAdes) (version 2) | ecosystem: Environmental > Aquatic > Freshwater > Lake | place: Crystal Bog...
CGTCAGCACCCGTTCCAGGCTTGCCGCGCGTTCGGCGTCGCTGCCCTCGGTCGCGTCGGCGCCCATCTGCAGGTTTTCCGCGACGCTCATGCGCGGGAAGATGCGCCGCCCCTCCGGCGACTGTGCGATGCGCATCCGCGCGATCTGGTAGGTGGGGTAATCGGTGATGTCCCGGCCATCGAATTCGATGTGGCCGGCGCGGGCGCGAGGCTTGCCGAAGATGCTCATCATCAGCGTGGATTTGCCCGCGCCGTTGGCGCCGATCAGCGCGACGATCTCGCCGACATTGATGTCGAGATCGACGCCCTTCAGCGCTTCGATCTTGCCATAGGCGGCGCGCAGGCCGCGAATGGCGAGCAGGGGCGTGGCATTGGCGCTCACGTTCCGCTCTCCATCACTTCGATGGCGGTGTCCTCGTCGGCGCCGAGATAGGCCGCGACCACCTTCGGATCGTCGCGCACCGCGCGCGGTTCGCCGTCGGAAATCTTCACGCCGTGGTCCAGCACGACGATGTGGTCGGAAATTTCCATCACCACCGACATGTCGTGTTCGATCAGGAGAATCGACGTGCCGAAGTCGTTGCGGATCGCAAGCAGCAGGTCGCTCAGCGCTCCGCTTTCGGTGGCGTTCAATCCGGCCGCGGGTTCGTCGAGGCAAAGGAGTGCAGGCCCGGAGCACATGGCGCGCGCGATCTCGAGGCGACGCTGGTCGCCGTAGGGCAGGTTGCCGGCGGCATCGTCGGCGCGGTCGACCAGGCCGATGCGATCGAGCCACTGACGGGCGACATCAATGGCGCGCGCCTCGGCCTCGCGGAACGATGGCACGCCGAGCAGGCCGAGCAGCGAGAAGCCCGATGCGCGCATCAGCGTGGCGTGTTGCGCCACCATCAGGTTTTCCAGCGCCGTCATGCCGGGAAACAGCCGGATGTTTTGGAAGGTGCGCGCGACCTTCGCGACCTTGGAAATCCGATAGTCGTGCAATCGTTCGAGCTGGAAGGTGGCGCCGTCGTCATGGACCAGCCGCATGCTGCCCCCGCTCGGACGGTAGAAGCCGGTGATACAGTTGAACACGGTGGTCTTGCCGGCGCCGTTGGGGCCGATCAGCGCGGTGATCTCGCGGCGCTTCGCCGCGAACGACAGATCGTTGACTGCGACGATGCCGCCGAAGCGCATCGACAGGTGTTCGACGGTGAGAATGTCGGGACTGACCGTCATCCGCGGCCTTCCTTGACCATGTCGGATGAGATGCTGGTTCGCTCCCGATGCAGGAACACGCTCGGCGCGCGATGGCCGACCAGTCCGCGCGGCCGCCAGATCATCAGCAGCACCATGACGCCGCCGAACACCAACATGCGGTATTGCTCGAGGCCGCGGAACAGCTCGAAGCCGCCGATCATGGTCAGCGCCGCGAGCGCGACGCCGAGTTGCGAGCCCATGCCCCCTAACACGACGATCGCCAGCACCAGCGCCGATTCCTGGAAGGTGAAGGACTCCGGGCTGATGAAACCCTGCCGCGTGGCGAAGAACGCACCGGCGAAACCGCCGAACATCGCGCCGGTGGCGAATGCCGAAAGCTTGGTGGTGGTGATGTTGATGCCGAGCGCGCGGCAGGCGACTTCGTCTTCGCGCATCGCTTCCCAGGCACGGCCGATCGGCAGGCGGCGCAGCCGGATCGCTACCCAGTTGGTGAGGAGCGCCAGTGCCAGGATCAGATAGAACAAAAATACAAGGCGATGCGTCGGCGAGAACGGAATGCCGAGCATTCCGGCGAGCCCATGAGGACCCGGATTGAGCGGGATGCCGAACAAGGTGGGACGCGGAATGCCGCTGATGCCGTTCGGCCCGCCGGTGAGATCCTGCCAGTTGAGGATGACGAGGCGGATGATCTCACCGAACGCCAGCGTCACGATGGCGAGATAGTCGCCGCGCAGCCGCAGCACCGGAAAGCCAAGCAGCACGCCCCACAATGCGGCGAGCAGGCCGGAGACCGGCAGCAGCACCCAGAACGCCCACGGTCCGAGTTGCAAATGTTCGACGGTGATGAACGGATAGGCCGTGGAAAGCAGCGGCAGCGGCAGGCCGTATTGCGCGAGCAATGCGTAGGAATAGGCGCCGACCGCATAGAACGCGACGTATCCGAGATCAAGCAGCCCGGCGAGACCGACGACAACGTTCAGTCCCCATCCCAGCATCACATAGGTCAGCACCAGGATGCCGAGGTCGAGCAGGTAGCGCTGATTGTAGAAGGTCACCGGCACCAGCAGCGCGAAGACCAGCAGCGCCGGCGCGAGAAAGCGGCTGGCGACCGACAGGCCTTCGGTGATCCGCGGGGGAACGATGGTGCGCGTACCTGCTGGGCCAAGCCATTGCCGCAACAGCTCGATCAGGATGCTGCCGACGAACACGGCGGCGACGATTGCGGCGAGATCGCCGAACCGCGTCCAGTAGATCAATTGACCTGACGGCCCGGCCTCGGTGCGGATGCCGATCATCAAGGAAAACAGCGCCAGCGCTACCAGTGCGCTCAGTGCGGCCTTCTTGAAGATGAAACCAAACGTCGATGTGGGCTTCGCGGTCGATCGGTCTGCAACGGGCAATGCCATGCCGCCGCCGTCAGACTTTTTCGACTTCCGGACGGCCGAGCAGGCCGGTCGGAAGGAAGATGAGAACGATGATGAGGATCGAGAAGGCAGCGACGTCCTTGTACTCGACCGAGCAATAGGCGGACCAGAACGTCTCGATCAATCCGATGGCGAGGCCGCCGAGCATGGCGCCCGGCAGCGAGCCGATGCCGCCGAGCACGGCCGCGGTGAACGCCTTGATGCCGGCGACGAAGCCCATGAAGAAATCGACCAGTCCGTAATAGAGCAGGTACATCATGCCGGCGACGGCGGCGAGCGCAGCTCCGATCACGAAGGTCATCGAGATGGTGCGGTCGACATCGACGCCGAGCAGCGCCGCCATGGTCTGATCCTGCTCGCAGGCGCGCATGTCGCGGCCGAAGCGGGTGCGTGCGACCAGCCAGGTGAAGATGGCGAGCAGCACGACCGTCGTCACCACCACGACGATCTGCACGTTGGACAACTGCACGGCGAATCCGGCGGCCGATTCATGCAGCGTGTATCCGCCGGTGATGACCGGTGGAATCGGCTTCACGCGCGCCCCTTGCGCGACTTGCGAGAAGTTCGACAGCACGAACGACATGCCGATGGCGGACAGCATCGGCGCCAGCCGGAACGATTGCCGCAGCGGCCGATAGGCAATGCGCTCCACGGTCCAGCCGTAGAGCGCGGTGACTGCCATGGAGACCAGCAGCACCACAAGGAGGATCACCGGGACGAAGGTGAGGCCGATGGAAACCAGCACCAGGAAGGTGATGAGGGCGATGAAGCCGCCGATCATGAAAATATCGCCGTGGGCGAAATTGATCATCCCGACGATGCCGTAGACCATCGTGTAGCCGATCGCGATCAGTCCGTAGATCGAGCCGAGGACGAGGCCGTTGATCAGTTGCTGAAAAAAGTAATCCATTCGCCGCCGCGGTGGGATTGAAGATCGTGCGAGCCAGTCGTGTTCCGGGAACGCTCACAAAAGACACTTATGCCGCGAAACGTTGCCCCCGTCTGGTTAACGCATCTTGCGGCATACACGGATTTTTAACAGTGGGAACCGGGTGCGGCAACCGCGCGCGGCGTGGCTGTACACGGAGATTACAGGCAGACAAGCGGAAACCCGCCCCCGATTCGCCGTGGAATCGTCGCGGAAAGATCAGGCGGGAACCATGCAACGACGTTGGTGGCGCATCATTGATTCTGGCGATCAGCGAAAAGGAGACCGCGCATGTCGAACCAGACTCATACCGGACAACAGAGCCAGAACCCGGGTCAGAAACCCGGCCAGCAACAGGGCGGCGGCCAACGGCCGGGCCAGCAGCAGCAGGATCAAAACCGGCAGGGCCAGCAGAAGCCCGGCCAGTAAGACCGGTTTCCCTCGAAGAGCCCCGCCAGAAGCGGGGCTTTTTCTTTGGGTTCCTCTGGCGGCCGTTTTCCACAGCGGCGTTAAGGTAAACAAATGGTTTAGATTGCCGCTCGGAGTTGACGGGAGTTACCTCGCCTCGAACGCACCAGGAGCATGACGCCGAAAAGCGGGAACCGGTTTTCGGACAGGATCATGCCCAATCGAAAAGATGGGTGCGCACGACTGGCAGGTGTCTCATGGCGTCGAACTGGCGATTAAGCACATTCAGCGGCGCGCTTGTTGCCTGCTATTTTGTCCCGGCATGGGCGATCGCGGCATGGCGTATTGTGGAATCGCCGGTCCATGGCCTGTTCGAGCGGCCGAATATCGCGGTCGCGATGTTCGTCAGCGACTATCTTCAATTCCCGCCGATGGTCACCGTTCGATTCGCGTGGCTGCTTGCGATCGTGAAACTCACGGTGGTGGCATTCTTCCTCGTGTTCGCCGCCTTGGCGGCGCGCTCGGCGGTGCGGCGCTCCGGCGGCTGCGACGAGGCGCTCGGCGTTGCGCTCAGCATCGGCAGCGCGATCACCTTCCTGAGCATGATGTTTGCCGCGCAAGTCGGCGAACGCGCCGCGTTGCAGTTGCACGCGACGGAATTGTTGATGTTGCTGGGGACCGGAATCCTGATGCTGGTCGAGCCGCCAGTGAGCGGCACTACCCAACAGGCCAATGCGGAGCGGGGCGATCTATCGCTTCAGCAGCCCCAATTCCTCAACTACGGCTGACGCTTCCTTGACCGCGTGATTGGCGGCGGGCACGCCGCAATAGATCGCCTGCTGCAGCAGGATTTCCTTGATATCGTCCGGCGTGAAGCCGCCCTCGGCGAGCGCTGCACGCACATGGAGACGGAATTCGTCCCATTGTCCGAGCGCGACCATGGTGCCGATCACCAGCACGCGCCGGGTGCGTTCGTCGAAATGCGGCCGCGTCCAGATCTCGCCCCAGGCATGGCGGGTGATGAGATCGATGAATTCGGCATTGAACGACGTCTTGTTGTTGACGGATTTGTCGACCCAGGCATTGCCGAGCACCTTGCGCCGCATGGCCATGCCGTCGTCGCGGCGTTGTTGATCGTCCATGATGTTTCTCTCCGGGTTCGTCTCGCCGCGCTTGCGGGGAGCGGGAGTTTCTCGTTCAGTGCTGCGTCAGGAAACCGATCACGGCATCGGTGAAGGCGTGCGATTGCTCGACGTTGGAAATATGCGCGGCGTCGAGAATGGTCATGCTGGCGCCGGGAATGTGGGCGCGGATATATTCGCCGGCCGCCATCGGTGTGGCCTGGTCCTGCCGGCCGGCGATCACCAGCGTGGGGCGCGAGACGCGCGGCAGCAGGTCGCGCTGGTCAAGCGTGCGCAGGGCCTCGCAGCAGGCGATGTAGCCTTGCTGCGGCGACGCAATCAGCATCTCTTTCATCTGCGCGGTGATCTGCGGTTCGCGTTCGCGAAAATCCGCCGTCAGCCAGCCGCCGATCACGGCGTCGGCCACCGAGGCGAGGCCGCCTTCCTTCACCGCCTTGATGCGATTGTCCCAGTTGGTCGAGTCCGGATAGTAGCAACTGGTGTTGCTCAGGATCATGCGGTCGAAACGGTCCGGTGCGTTGGCGCCGAGCCATTGCCCGACCATGCCGCCCATCGACAGCCCGCACCAATGCGTCTTCTGGATGTTGAGGCCATCGAGAATTGCGAGCACATCGCGACCGAAGCGCTCCATCGAATAAGGTCCGGGCGGTACGCTTGATTTGCCGTGGCCGCGCCGGTCGTAGCGGATGACGCGGAATTGCTTGGTCAGCGCATCCATCTGTGGCTGCCACATCGCCATGGTGCAGCCGAGCGAATTCGACAGCATCAAGGTCGGCCCGCTGTCGCGGCCCTCGATCGCCACGTTCAACTGGCAGCCATCGGCATCGATCATCGGCATTGAAGTGCTCCGTAGGTTATTGTTGTTCTTGGCGGTTAAAATCTCAGGTCGTCATGCGCGGGTAACGTGCGAAGCGCGTCCTGGCGTGAAATGACCTGCACATCCATCGTCGAGAACGCTTTTATGATGATGGATTGCCGGGTCAAGCCCGGCAATGACGTCCGGATATCATGAGCGGAATTCGTCAACGCGTCTTGCCATCGAGCGAAGCCAAGAGCCGGTCGATCAGCGTTTGCGAGATACCCTGATAAGCCATCGGTTCGAACAGGCTTGCAAGCCTCATTGGGTCGAGATGCGCCGTCACGCGGGCGTCATCGTTCAGCACATCGCGCAGGTTTCGCTTGTCGGCGACGGATTTGCGCGAGGCTTCCTCGATGAGATGGTGCGCGTCGCTCTTGCCGATTTTCTCGGCGAGCGCCATCGTCACCGCTTCCGCCATGATCAGGCCGTGCGTGGTGTCGAGATTCTGCCGCATCCGCGCAGCGTCGACTTCCAGTCCCTCGGCGATATCGACGATCGCCGCGAGTGCGCCGGATGTCACCAGCATCAAGGTCGGCAGCGTCGGCCATTCGGCATGCCATGGTCCGGCGCTGCGTTCGTGCTCCTGCACTTGCGCAGCGAAGATCGTCGCGGCGAGGTTAGGCGCCATGGTGGCGGCTGCCAGGGCCGACGCGGCCGCGACCGGATTGCGCTTGTGCGGCATGGTCGAGGAGCCGCCGCGTCCCGCGCCGGCGGGCTCGAACGCTTCGCCGACATCGGTCTGCATCATCAGCGACACGTCGCGAGCGATCTTGCCGCAAGTACCGGACAGAATCGCGAACACCGATGCGGCCTCGGCGATGCGGTCGCGGTGGGTGTGCCACGGCGCATCGGGCAGCGGCAGATCCAGTTCGCGGGCGAGTTGCCCGGCAACCGCGATGCCCTTGTCGCCGAGCGCTGCCAGCGTGCCGGCCGCGCCGCCGAATTGCAGCGCGAGCGTATTCGTGCGCAGGGCTTTCAGCCGCATGCGCGAACGATGCAGCGCTGCGGCATATTCCGCGAGCTTGAGCCCAAACGGCATCGGCAGCGCGTGCTGCAGCCATGTCCGCGCCACCACGGCGGTGTCGCGATGTTTCTCTGCGAGCCTCGCAAATCCGGCGATGGCGCGATCGAGATCCTGCAACAGCGCATCGATCGCGGTACGCAGGCTCAGCATCGTCGCGGTATCGATCACGTCCTGGCTGGTGGCGCCCCAATGCACATAACGCGCGGCCTCGGCGTCGGTCTTGCCGACCTCCGCAGTCAGTGCTTTCACCAGCGGGATCGCGAGATTGCCGGCGCGCGTCGCGGCTTCGGCCAGGGCCGCGAGATCGAATCGGTCGGCGCGGCAGGCGGCGCCGATGGGGTCTGCTGCGGCCGCGGGAATCACGCCTGTTGCGGCCTCGGCGCGTGCGAGCGCGGCCTCGAAATCCAGCATGTGCTGGAGCGTGGCGGAATCGTCGCAGATGCCGCGCATGGCGGCGCTCGACAGCATCGGCGCAAGCAGAGGGGAAAGGGATGTGCTCATATATGGGCGGAGCCTAATCATTCCCGGACGCTTATGCCAATCCTTTACCCGCATTCGGTTATTGCACGTCAGGGTCCCGCGCCTAATTCCATGGTCCCCTTTCAAAACCGGTCGACCCGCGCTACTTGGGAAGCTTCAGTTTCGACATCATCCGGCTGCCGGAGCGCGGCGGGTGCTATTTCAGGAGGCGTCCCCATGGCCATGACGATGACTGGCGAAGTCCAGCTTGCTGCACCGCGCGAAGTGGTTTGGGGTAAACTCAACGATCCGGAGGTGCTGAAGGCCTGCATTCCCGGCTGCGAAGAGCTGGAAAAGACCGACGACAACGGCTTTCGCGCCGTCGCCAAGATGAAGGTCGGCCCGGTTTCGGCCCGCTTCAAGGGACGCGTCACGCTCAGCGATCTCGACCCACCGAACGGTTACAAGATCTCCGGCGAAGGCGAGGGCGGTGTCGCGGGATTCGCCAAGGGCGGTGCGACCGTCGGCCTCGCCGACAAGGATGGCGGCACGCTGTTGAGCTACAATGTCGAGGCGCAGATCGGCGGCAAGCTGGCCCAGCTTGGTCAGCGTCTCATCAATGGCGCCGCCAAGAAGCTGGCCGACGAGTTCTTCACCAATTTCGCCAAAGCCGTGCAGGGATAAGACGGTGCAGGGATGATGACCGTAGCGTCACGCCCGGATCAACTTGCCGTGTGAATTTTGCGCGGAATATGCCCGTTTCCGCAGTTATTGCGATGGCGAAGTCATGGCGCGCCTGCATTTGCGCGAGGTTGCCCATTGCCTTGATGGTCCATATTATAGGCTGGAATGATTTGAAAGTGCCGTGCCGCACGTAATGCGACGCGGATTACAGCGAGGGCTCATGGCCAAGATTTCTCTTATCGTGAACGGCAATCCGGTAACGGCCAATGTCGATCCGCGGACGCTGCTGGTGCAATTCCTGCGCGAGAATTTGCGGCTTACCGGCACCCATGTCGGGTGCGACACCTCGCAGTGCGGTGCCTGTGTCGTGCATCTCGACGGCAAGGCGGTGAAATCCTGTACCACGCTCGCAGTGATGGCCGACGGCTCCGAGGTCACCACCATCGAAGGACTGGCGGCGGACGGCGCGCCGCTGCATCCGATGCAGGAAGCATTCCGTGACAATCACGGCCTGCAATGCGGCTTCTGCACGCCGGGCATGATCATGACCGCGGTCGATCTCGTGCATCGCAAGGGTCACGACCTCGACGATCACACCATCCGCGAAGAACTCGAAGGCAATCTCTGCCGCTGCACCGGCTATCAGAACATCGTGCAATCGATCGCGGCGGGCGCCAAGGCGATGGCGAAATCCGACCTCGCATAACCGTCAGCGCACAAAGATCGCGCAAGGCGACCCGAAGGACTGTCCATGTACGAATTCAAATATCATCGTCCGACCACGGTGCGGCAGGCTGCAAACCTCCTGGTCAAGAATGAAGATGCCAAGCTGATCGCAGGCGGTCACACGCTGGTGCCGGTGATGAAGCAGCGACTCGCCGCGCCGCCGCACCTGGTCGATCTGACCCGCATCGAAGGTCTCGATGGCATCGAGATGAAGGGGCGGTCGCTCGTCATCGGCGCCACCGCGAAACATGCCGATGTCGCCAACTCGTCGATCGTCGGCGAAGCGATCCCGGCCCTCGCGGAGCTTGCCGGCGTGATCGGCGATCCGGCCGTACGGCACAAGGGCACGATCGGCGGTTCGCTTGCGAACAACGACCCGACCGCGGACTATCCGGCGGCGTGTCTCGCGCTCGGCGCGACCATCGTCACCAACAAGCGCCGCCTCAAGGCGGAAGAATTCTTCCAGGGCCTGTTCACGACGGCGCTGGAGAGCGACGAGATCGTCACGCGCGTGATGTTTCCGCTGCCGAAGAAGGCGGCCTACGTCAAATTCCGCAACCAGGCCTCGCGCTATGCGCTGGTCGGCGTGTTCGTGGCGCGGCGTCCGTCCGACGTCCGCGTCGCCGTGACCGGTGCCGGTGGCGATGGCGTGTTCCGCGTGCCCGAATTCGAGGAAGCGCTGAAGAAGCGTTTCTCGCCAAAAGTGCTGGAAGGGCTGTCCGTGTCCGCGGACGGCCTCAACAGCGATCTGCACGGCAGCGCCGAGTATCGCGCGCACCTGATCGGAGTTCTGGCGCGCCGAGCCGTCGACGCCGCAAACAACCGGGCGTAATTACGTCCAGACTGGCGTCAAGATGAATACAGCTTCCGGCCTGCCCACCTCAGTCGATGCGACGCTCGATCTGTTGAACAAACGCGGCTACTTCGCGGAGCGCTCGCTGGCGACCGTGGTCTACCTGTCGCTGCGCATGGGCCGGCCGCTGTTTCTCGAGGGCGAGGCCGGTGTCGGCAAGACCGAGATCGCCAAGGTGCTGTCGGCGGCGCTTGGGCGCAATCTGATCCGGCTGCAATGCTATGAGGGGCTCGACGTCGCTTCCGCGGTGTACGAGTGGAACAGCGCGGCGCAGATGATCGCCATTCGCTTGGCGGAGGCGGCTGGCGATTCCGATCGCGAGCAACTGTCGCACGACATTTTCGACGAGCGTTACCTGATCAAGCGGCCGCTGCTGCGGGCGCTGGAGCCGGACGTTGCCGGCGCGCCGGTGCTGCTGATCGACGAACTCGACCGCGCCGACGAGGCTTTTGAAGCCTATCTGCTGGAAATCCTCAGCGACTTCCAGGTGACGATCCCGGAACTCGGCACCGTGAAGGCGCCGCATCCGCCGATCGTCATCGTCACCTCGAACCGGACACGCGAAATCCACGACGCCCTCAAGCGGCGCTGTCTTTATCACTGGGTGGATTATCCGTCGGCCGAGCGCGAACTCGCCATCGTCAAGTCGCGGGTGCCGGGCATTTCCGCGAAACTGTCGCAGCAGGTGGTGGGTTTTGTGCAGGCGCTGCGCGATCAGGATTTCTACAAGAACCCCGGCGTCGCCGAGACCATCGACTGGGCGACGGCGCTGACCGAGCTCGACGCGCGCTCGCTGACGCCCGAAGTGGTCGGCGATACGCTCGGCGCGCTGCTCAAGTATCAGGACGATATCGCCAAGATGCAGGGCGGTACGCTGCAAAAGGTTTTGAAGGAAGCTACCACCGATATATAAATCGGAATATAACGACCGGCGACGACCGTCCTCCTGGTCGTACGAAACGGGTTGCAACATTTGGCAGTGTCTGAACCAGTGACTGGATTGATCGCCGACAATGTCGTGGGCTTCGCCCGCGCGTTGCGGGCGGCAGGCATTCCGGTCGGGCCGGGCGCAGTGATCGATGCGCTGAAAGCGCTGCGTCTGATCGATATCGGCAATCGTTCCGATGTGTTCGCGACGCTCGAATCGGTGTTCGTCACTCGCCACGAGCACATGCTGATCTTCGCGCAGGCCTTCGACCTGTTCTTCCGCCCGGCGGAGGAATGGAAGAACCTGCTCGATTCCGTGCCGCTGCCGGATCACGCCAAGCCGAAACCGGCGCCAGCGTCGCGCCGCGTTCAGGAAGCGCTGTCGCAGCCGCAGTCGATGCAATCGCAGCAGCAGCCTGAGGAGCAGGAGATCCGGCTGTCGGTTTCCGATCAGGAAATCCTGCAAAAGAAGGATTTTGCGCAGATGAGCGCGGCCGAGATCGCGCAGGTCACGCGCGCGATCGCGAAGATGAAACTGCCGCAGGCCGAATTGCGCACGCGGCGTTTTGCGCCGGACGCGCGCGGGCTGAAACTGGACTTGCGCCGCACCATCCGCGCTAGTCTGCGGACCGGCGGCGATATCGTCGATCTGCGCCACCTCGGGCGCGTCGACAAGCCGGCGCCCATCGTCGCGCTGCTCGACATCTCCGGGTCAATGAGCGAATACACACGGCTGTTCCTGCATTTCCTGCATGCCATCACAGATGCGCGCAAACGTGTCTCGGTGTTCCTGTTCGGCACGCGGCTCAGCAATGTCACTCGCGCGCTGCGCGCGCGCGATCCTGACGAGGCGCTGGCAAGCTGCTCGTCGACGGTAGAGGATTGGGCCGGAGGTACGCGTATCGCTACCTCGCTGCAGACCTTCAACAAGCTGTGGGGCCGTCGCGTACTGGGGCAGGGCGCCATCGTGTTGCTGATTTCCGATGGCCTCGAGCGCGAAGCGGATTCAAAGCTGGCGTTCGAAATGGACCGGCTGCATCGCTCCTGCCGCCGCCTGATCTGGCTCAATCCGCTGCTTCGATACAGTGGTTTCGAAGCCAAGGCGCAAGGAATCAAAATGATGCTGCCGTATGTTGACGAATTCCGGCCAGTGCATAATTTATCGTCCATCGAGGATTTGATCGCCGCGCTGTCCGCAGCGCCTCTGCCGCCCCGGCGCGACGCGATCCGCCCCGCAGCTTGAACGAGAGGCCGCCATGCTCGATCGCGATGAAGACATTCTGCAAGCCGCCGAGGATTGGAAGAAGGCCGGACGCGGCGTTGCGCTGGCGACGGTGGTGGAAACCTGGGGCTCGGCACCGCGACCGGCCGGGTCCAGCTTGGCCATCAATGACGAGGGCACGTTCCTCGGCTCGGTCTCCGGCGGCTGCGTCGAAGGCGCGGTGGTGACCGAGGCGCTCGATGTGATTTCCAGCGGTCAGCCCAAATTGCTTGAATTCGGTGTCGCCGACGAGACCGCCTTCAATGTCGGTCTCTCCTGTGGCGGCACGATCCGCATCTTTGTCGAGAAAGTCGGGTAGTCGTGGATCTGAAGACGCTTGCGGAGTTGAATGCCGAGCGCGCCGCGCGCCGCCCGGCGTTTGTCGTTACCGACGTTGACAATGGCGGGCAGCGTCTCGTCAAGGCGTCCGATCTCGCCGGCGATCCGCTGCGCAACGAACTTGCCAAGCAATTGCGTATGGGCAAGAGCGCGATGATCGAGGTCGATGGCAAGAAGCTGTTCGTCAACGTCTATGCGCCGACGGCGAAGCTCGTCATCATCGGCGCGGTTCATATCAGCCAGGCGCTGGCGCCGATGGCGCGCGCACTGGGTTACGACGTGACGGTGGTCGATCCGCGCACCGCTTTCGCGAGTCCCGAACGATTTCCCGACGTGTCATTGGTCGCGGAATGGCCGGACGTCGCGCTGCCGCCGCTCAATGTCGATCACTACACCGCGTTCGTTGCGGTGACGCACGATCCGAAGATCGACGATCCGGCGCTGCTCCATGCGTTCGAGCGCGACTGCTTCTATATCGGCGCGCTCGGCTCGCGGAAGACTCATGCCAAGCGGGTCGACCGCCTGAAGGCGCAGGGCGCGACCGACGCAAATATCGCAAGCATTCATGCGCCGATCGGACTACCCATCGGTGCGATATCGCCCGGTGAAGTCGCAGTCGCGATCATGGCGCAGATCACCGCGCAGTTGCGGCTTCCGAAAGAGAGTGCAGCGTGAAATTCGGTCCGGCCAAACCTGAGGATGCGCTCGGCGGCGTGACGGTGCATACGCTGCGCCAGGGCGCGCTGGTGATGAAGAAGGGCACCACCATCGGCGCTGCCGAGGTCGCGGCGCTGAAGAACGCGGGCGTCGACCAGATCGTGGTGATCCGGCTTGAGAAGGGCGACGTGTCGGAAGACGTTGCCGCTGCCGATATCGCCAAGGCGGTTGCCGGCGACGGCGTCATCGTCGAGCGCGCCTTCACTGGCCGCGCCAATCTGTTTGCGGAGCGGGCCGGCATTCTGGTGGTCGACCGCGAGGCAACCAATCGCATCAACAATATCGACGAGGCCATCACCTTCGCGACGCTGTCGGCCTACAAGCCGGTGGTCGAGGGCGAGATGATCGCCACGGTGAAGCTGATCCCGTTCGGTGTCGAGGGCAGGCTGCGCGACGCCGCGGTTGTCGCGGCTGGACGAGATGCTCTTCGCGTCGCGCCATATGTCATCAAGCGGGTCGGCGTGGTGTCGACCCTGCTGCCCGGACTTGCGCCGAAGGTGATCGAGAAGACGTTGCGCGTCACAGCCGAGCGCCTGGCGCCAGCGGGTGCGAAGATCATCGTCGAGCGTCGTGTTCAGCATGACGAGGCCGCGCTCGCGGCAGCGATCAAGGACGTGCTCGCGCTCGATGTCGAGATGGTCATCGTGTTCGGTGCCTCGGCGATCGCCGACCGGCGCGACGTGATTCCGGCAGCGATCGTCAGCAACGGCGGCACGGTCGATCACTTCGGCATGCCGGTGGATCCGGGCAATCTGCTGCTGCTGGGCCGTGCGGCCGGCCGGCCGGTGCTCGGCGCGCCGGGCTGTGCGCGTTCGCCGGTGGAAAACGGCTTTGACTGGGTGCTGATGCGGATGCTGGCGGGCATCAAGATCGAGCGTTCGGATATCACCGGCTTTGGCGTCGGCGGATTGTTGATGGAAATCGTGACGCGACCGCAGCCACGCATTCCCGAGCCGGTTGCCGTCAGCGCGGAAAAGAAAGTCGCCGCCGTTGTGCTCGCCGCGGGTCGCTCGACCCGGATGGGCGGCCCCAACAAGATGCTGGCGGAGTTGAACGGCAAGCCGCTGGTGCGGATCGTCACCGAGCAGGCACTTGCGTCGAAAGCGTCGCCGGTGATCGTGGTCACTGGCCATCAGGCCGACGAGGTCGAGAAAGCCCTGCAGGGCCTCGACGTGACATTCGTGCGCAATCCGGATTTCGCCAGCGGGCTTGCGAGTTCGGTCAGGGCCGGCATCGCGGCGGTGCCGGCGAGCGTTGCCGGCGCGATGGTCTGCCTTGGCGACATGCCGCTGATCGACAAGGGATTGCTCGACAAGCTGATCGCGGCATTCTCGCCGGAGCGCGGCAGCCTGATCGCCGTTCCGGTTAGCGGCGGCCGGCGCGGCAATCCGGTGCTGTGGTCGCGGCGCTTCTTCGGCGAGTTGATGGCGATCGATGGCGACATCGGCGGCCGGCATCTGGTCGATCATCACAGTGAGGCCGTCGTCGAGGTGCCGGTCGATGGCGACGGCGCATTCCTCGATATCGATACACCGCAGGCCCTGAAACTGGCGCAGCAGGATCGGCCAGTTGCCGCGCCGCCACGCAAGCGACGGGTTCCCTCGCGTTCACCAAGTTGAAACGCCCTCGCGCTAGGATTGCGTTTTGATTGATCCTTTCGGGGGATGGGGATGTTGCTACATGCCGTTGCCGCGCGCCGAAGCGCGGCGGCTTTGCTTGCGTTGATCTTGTCGCTCACTGTCATGCAGATTTCGACGCCGGTTCACGCCGCGGGTGCATTCGCCATCGGTAAGTGCGGTGCCTATGGGCAGGCGTTCGATTATCCGGCCGAAGCCGCGGCGATTGCGGCTGCACGCAAGCAATGCGGCGGCAAGTGCGAGACCGTCACCATGAAGCGCTCCTGTGCGGCGCTCTCCATCGATATGGCCAACCCTTGCGGCGCGCATGGCTACGCTGTCGCCCCGCGCATCTCCACGTCCTTGAACAACGCGACGCGCAAATGCTACGAATTCGGGGGCAAGGAATGCGTCATTCGCGCTTGGGCCTGCGACGCCAAGGGCTAGTATCCTAAGCTCTCCGATTGGAATTCATGCAGTTCGATACCAAAATCGCGGTGGTGATCCGCACCGATCTCGCTGCGTGGCAGAAACTCAACGTTGCCGCGTTTCTGGCCAGCGGCATTGCAGCGCAATTTCCCGCCAGCATCGGCGAGCCTTATGAAGATGGCTCCGGTACCAAATATCTTTCGCTGATCGGGCAACCGATTTTGATCTACGGCGCTGACGGGCCGGCCTTGACGCGCGCGCTCGAGCGCGCACTGGCGCGCGACGTCACCCCCGCGATCTACACCGAAGATATGTTCGCGACGACGCATGACGCCGCCAATCGTGCGGCGGTTCTGGCGGTGAAGCGGCCCGATCTCAATCTGGTTGGACTGGCCATGCGCGCCGAGCGCAAGGTGATCGACAAGATAGTGGATGGGCTGAAGTTTCACAGCTAAGCTACGGTCTTGATGTGAGGCCGAACATGACGCGTGATTTTGTCGCAGGAAGCTATCGCTTTATCCCCGCCGTCTTCCAGTTCTCCAGCGGCGCGGCCGCAGGCGACGGCTATGAAATCGAGCGCGTGCGATTCGACAGGCTGCTGCCGCTGGCGGAAGGCTTTGCACGGGCCGCAGATTACATCCGCGCTGCCGGGCGGCCGCTGACTGCGTTCTGCGCCTGCGAATTGCGCTCGCCCGCCGCATTCAGCGAGGCCGGATTTCGCGCATTCAATGAGCATTACGTGAAGACGCTCGCGGAATGGGGCATCTTCGACGGTAGCGTCAATCCGGTGGCGCGCAGCAACGTCTGTCCCGAGATCGATCCGCCAGCAGAGCCGTCGTTCTACGCGTTCTCCTTCACGCGCCCGAAGACAAATGCAACACCGACATTCGTGATCGCCGGCGGCGCCGAGGCGCGCGGCGGCGATGCGCCTTATCCGGAGCGGATCGTGCGCTATCGTGACGTCGGTCCGGACGGATTGAAGGAGAAGGTCGCGTTCACGGTCGGCGAGATGAAGCAGCGTCTCGCTGCTTTCGGCGCCGATTGGGCGGGCACCACTGGTGCACAAATCTACACCGTGCATGACTTTCATCCGGTCGTGGCCGATGCGCTGGTTCGGCGCGGCGCGGCGCGCTCCGGCATGACGTGGCATTTCGCCCGGCCGCCGGTGATCGATCTCGAATTCGAGATGGATTGCCGTCGCGTGATGCGCGAGAGCGTCATTTAAACGACACCTGCTATCTGCAGTACATCCGTTCGCGGCACGCGATTTGCACAACGAGGGTTCGATACCTACGTTGAAGGCACGGCGCCGAATGACAGCGTGCCAGAATTCCGGAGCGAGAGATGACCGAGTTGCGCGCGGACGTAATTGTATTGGGCGCGGGCATGGTCGGCGTCAGCGCGGCGCTGCATCTGCAGAAGCGGGGGCGCGATGTCATCCTCGTCGACAAGCATGGCGCTGCAGGCGAGGAGACCAGCTACGGCAATGCCGGATTGATCGAACGCGCCTCGGTATTTCCGTACATGTTCCCGCGCGACATCCATCATATTCTGCGTTACGCGCTCAATCGTTCGGCGGAGGCGCATTATCATCTCGATGCGCTGCCGGTGGTGCTGCCGTGGCTGTGGCGTTATTTCCGTGCGTCGTCGCCGGAAGGCGCGATGCGCAGCGCGAAGGCCGCGTTGCCGCTGATCCAGCGCAGCCTTGTCGAACACGAAGCCTTGATCGAAGAAGCGGGCGTGCCTGAACTGCTCCGCCGAACCGGCTGGATCAAGCTGTTCCGATCCGAAGCCAGCATGGCAAATGGCGTCGCCGAGCTGGAGCGGGCGCGACAATTCGCGGGCGTCGATGCGGATGTGCTCGACGCTGCGGCAATTGCCGAACGCGAGCCGCATCTTTCCGGTTCGTTCGCGGGCGCGATCCACTGGTCCGCGCCGGGCTTCATTCCGGATCCCGGCGCACTCGCCAAGGCCTATGCCGCGCTGTTCGTTCGCAACGGCGGACGCTTCATCACGGCCGACGCGCGAACCCTCGAACAAGTCCCGCAGGGCTGGCAGGTGAAGAACGGGGCAGGCGAGGCGGTAATCGCGCGCGAGATCGTGGTGGCGCTCGGCCCGTGGTCCGATCTGGTGTTCGCTCCGCTGGGCTACAACATTCCGCTCGGCATCAAGCGCGGCTACCACCAGCACTTCGCGCCGCGCGGCAACGCGGTGCTCAACCACCCCATTCTCGATGCCGATGGCGGATTTCTGCTGGCGCCGATGAACCGCGGCATTCGGCTAACGACTGGCGCGGAGTTCGCGCGCCGCGACGCGCCACCCACGCCGGTGCAGATCGACCGAACCCTGCCGTTAGCGCGGGGGCTGTTTCCGCTCGATGGCGCACTCGACGCCACGCCCTGGATGGGCCGTCGGCCGTGTCTGCCCGATATGCTGCCGGTGATCGGCGCAGCCCCGCGCCATTCCGGACTGTGGTTCGATTTTGGTCACCAGCATCACGGGCTGACGCTCGGGCCGGCGACCGGCCGGTTGTTGGCCGAGATGATGACCGGAGAGCAGCCGTTCGCCGATGCGGCGCCGTTTGCGGCCGAGCGCTTCAGTTAACTCTTAACTCTGGATGCCGACGGGTTAGTCCGGCGCAGTCAGACGCATCGCCTGTCACTTGCATCGGATAGCCTTGACGATACGGTGAAATTTCGCATTAGGTTCGTCGTGCTCCGAGGGGCATTCGAATCCGGTTCAGGAGCGACGCTATGAAAGTGACTATCGAGATCGATTGCACCCCTCTTGAGGCGCGTGAATTCATGGGGCTTCCCGATGTGCAGCCGATGCAGGCTGCCATGATGGACAAGCTGCAGGAAAAGATGATGGCGAACCTCGATCAGTTCTCGCCCGAAACGATCCTGCAGAACTGGTTCACCTTCGATCCCAAGATGGCCGAGCGGTTTCAGAACATGTTCGCGAACATGGCCGGACTTGGGACCGGGCGCTCGAGCAAGAAATAACCGCACCGAGGTAAAGGGGCCGGAGCGACGGTATCGGGCGCGGGCCGGCTGCCGGTCAAGGGCGATGCCGCCCGAATATAATCAGGCTATTTGAAGCATTTACGCCGTTTGCCGTTGCAAACTGGCTGCCGGAACATGCACAATCTGCGTCCGGTGCCACCCCACAGGGTGGCCAAGAACGCCGCCAAGGCGTCACAAATTCCTTTCTGGGAGAGACGTATGAGTGGCGCCAAGAAGTTGTCCTCGATGGACGCATCGTTCCTTTACCTCGAAACGCCCGAGATGCCGATGCATGTCGGGAGCATCGCGATCTTCCGGTTGCCCGAGAATTACGCCGGCAACTTCTTCGAGGATTTCAAGGCGATGATCGCCTCGCGATTGCATATCGCGCCGATCCTGAAAGCGCGGCTGGAAAAAGCGCCGCTCGACATCGATCATCCGAGCTGGGTCGAGGACGACCAGTTCGACATCGACCGTCACATCTTCCGCGGCAGCCTGCCGGCGCCGTACGACCGTGCGACGCTGGAGCGCATCGTCGGCTGGATGCATGCCAAGCTGCTCAACCGCGCGCGGCCGCTCTGGGAGTTCTATGTCTTCGAAGGCATGAAGGATAACGAGATCGGCCTTTATTCCAAGATGCACCACGCCTGCATCGACGGTGGCGCCGGTGCCGCGCTCACCAACATGATCTATGACGTCTCGCCGGTGCCGCGCGAGATCCCCGAACCGACGGCGCGCCGCAAGGGCGGGCCGGAGCCGCGCGAGATGGCCGCGAATTTCATCGATTCGTATCAGCAGCTCTGGCGTCAGCCGTTCGACGGTTCGACCATGGCCAAGGGCATCGACCTGCCGCGCTCGGGCAAGAGCGACCTCGGATCGATCCTGTTCGACAATGCGATGTTCCAGATCGAGAGCGCGGTGAAGTTCGCCGGCAGCGTTCCGGCGATGCTGAAGAGCGTATCGGAAGTCGTCGCCAAGGTGTCCGATCCCAAATCGCGCGATAGCATCGCCAGCATGGCGTCGCCGCCGACCATCCTCAACAAATCGATTTCGTCCGAGCGCAGCTTTGCCGGCGTGTCGATCTCGCTGTCGGAGGCCAAGGCGCTGGCCAAGCAATCCGGCGGCAAGCTGAACGACGTGGTGCTGGCGCTCTCCAGCGGCGTGGTGCGGCGCTATCTGATCAGCCAGGGTGCGCTGCCGAACAAGTCGCTGACCGCGGGCGTGCCGATCTCGCTGCGCGAGGAGGGCAATACCGACGCTAACAACCAGGTGTTCGGGATGATCTGCTCGATCGCCACCGATATCGAGGACCCGAAGGCACGGCTCGAAGCCATCATCGCGCAGTCCTCGAAGTCGAAGGAAATGTCGCATCCGCTGCGCGCGCTGATGCCGCAGGTATCCAACGTCTCGATGCTCGGCGCACCGATCCTGGTGCAGATCATGGCGCTGCTCTACAGCCGCTCCAATCTCTCCGACGTGCTGCCGCCGGCAACCAACATCACGGTGTCGAACGTCCCCGGACCGCGCCAGACCCTGTATGCGGCCGGGGCCGAGCTGCTGCATATCTTCCCGGTGTCGATCGCGGTGCATGGCGTCGCGCTCAACATCACGGTGCAGAGCTATCGTGACCAGCTCGATTTCGGATTCATCGCAGGCGCCAACGTCATCCCGCATGTGCAGGTGCTGGCCGATATGCTGCCCGAGGAATTGGCGGCGCTGCAGGCAGCCTATGCATCGCCCCCGGACGCGCAGAGTGTCGCGAGCTGAACGGGTTCGCCCACAACATTCGGGTAACGGGTTCAAGTCCAGCGAGTCCGGGCCGGGCTCAGGTGAGGTTCTGAATGATCGAGATGCCGCCGCTCCAGTTCGCGCAGACGAACGGAATTCGCATGGGTTATTACGAGGCGGGCCCGAAATCCGATACGCCGCCGGTGGTGTTGTGCCACGGCTGGCCGGAAATCGCATTCTCGTGGCGGCACCAGATCAAGGCGCTAAGTGAGGCGGGCATCCGCGTTATCGCGCCGGATCAGCGCGGCTATGGCGCGACCGACCGGCCCGAGAAGGTCGAGGACTATGATCTCGAACACCTGACCGGCGATCTGGTCGGGCTGCTGGATCGCCTCGAGATCGACAAGGCGATTTTCGTCGGCCACGACTGGGGCGGCTTCGTGGTCTGGCAGATGCCGCTGCGCCACCCGTCGCGGGTGGCCGGCGTCGTCGGCATCAACACGCCGCACGCCGACCGGGCGCCTGCCGATCCCATCAGCCTGTTCCGCAAGCGGTTCGGCGACAGCATGTACATCGTGCAGTTTCAGGATGCAGCGCGCCAGCCGGACAAGATTTTCGGCAGCAAGGTTGCCGAGACCTTCGATTTTTTCATGCGCAAACCGATGCCGCGCAAGCCGCAGCCGGTGGAAGCGCCGGCCGCCGGAGTAGGCGCGTCGTCGAAACTGAATCTCGCGTTTCCGCAGATGGTCGCCGGTTACGATCCCAAGCTCGATCCGCGCCAGCAGATATTGTCGCCGGAGGAGATGGCGGTATTCGTCGAGACCTTCGGCAAGACCGGCTTCACCGGCGGCATCAACTGGTATCGCAACATGAGCCGTAATTGGGAGCGTGCTGCCGGCCTCGATCATACCGTGCGGGTGCCGTCGCTGATGATCATGGCGGAGAACGATGCGGTGCTGCCGCCGTCCGCCACCGAGGGCATGGAGAAACTGATTCCGGACCTCGAAAAATACCTGGTCCACGACAGCGGCCATTGGACGCAGCAGGAGCAGCCTGCCGAGGTGAGCGAAAAGCTGATCGAATGGCGGCGGCGGAGATTTGGTTGACTGTCATCCTGAGGGGTGAGCCTCGAAGGATGCGATAACGTGACATTGCATGCTGCCATGCTTCGAGACGCGCAACGCGCGCTGCTCAGGATGACGGCGCAGGTGAGGAGATGATTTCAGATGAGCGCGACGAATCCGCTGGACCCGATTCCGCATCCGCCCAAGAAGCCGGTGGTCGGCAACATGCTGTCGATCGACTCGGCGGCGCCGATCCAGAACCTCGTGCAGCTCGCCAAGGAGCTCGGGCCGATCTACTGGCTCGACATGATGGGCGCGCAGATGATTATCGTCTCCGGGCACGACCTGGTCGATGAACTGTGCGACGAGAAGCGGTTCGACAAGTCGGTGCGCGGTTCGCTGCGGCGGGTGCGGACGATCGCCGGTGACGGGTTGTTCACCGCCGACACCAAGGAGCCGAACTGGAGCAAGGCGCACAACATCCTGTTGCAGCCGTTCGGCAACCGCGCGATGCAATCCTATCACCCGAGCATGGTCGATATCGCCGAGCAGCTCGTCAAGAAATGGGAGCGTCTCAATCCCGACGAGGAAGTCGATGTCGTTCACGACATGACCGCGCTGACGCTCGACACCATCGGCCTGTGCGGCTTCGACTACCGCTTCAATTCGTTCTATCGCCGCGACTATCATCCGTTCGTCGAAGCATTGGTGCGCTCGCTCGAAACCATCATGATGACGCGTGGCCTGCCGCTCGAAAAAATCTGGATGAAGAAGCGCAACACCGATCTCGTCGCCGACACCGCCTTCATGAACAAGATGGTGGACGACGTGATCGCGGCGCGGCGCGGTAGCGGCGATGCCGACGGCAACAAGGACATGCTCAATGCCATGCTCACCGGCGTCGACAAGGCGACCGGCGAGCAGCTCGACGACGTCAACATCCGCTATCAGATCAACACGTTCCTGATCGCAGGCCACGAGACCACCAGCGGCATGCTGTCCTACTCCATCTATGCGATGCTCAAGCATCCCGACGTGATGAAGAAGGCCTATGAGGAAGTCGATCGCGTGCTCGGCTCCAACCTCGATGCGCGGCCGACCTATCAGCAGGTTTCGCAGCTCACTTACATTACGCAGATCCTGAAGGAGTCGCTGCGGCTGTGGCCGCCGGCGCCGGCCTTCGCCGTGTCGCCGTATCAGGACGAGGTGATCGGCGGAAAGTACAAGCTCAGGAAGGGATCGTTCGTGCTGGTGCTGGCCGCGGCGCTGCATCGCGACCCTGCGGTGTGGGGACCGCATCCCGACGCATTCGATCCGGAGAATTTCAGCCGCGAGGCTGAGGCGAAGCGGCCGATCAATGCGTGGAAGCCGTTCGGCAACGGCCAGCGCGCCTGCATCGGCCGCGGCTTCGCGATGCATGAAGCGGCGCTCGCGCTCGGCATGATCCTTCAGCGCTTCAAGCTGATCGATTACAGCCGCTATCAGTTGCACCTGAAGGAAACGCTGACGATCAAGCCCGAAGGCTTCAAGATCAAGGTGCGGCCGCGTCCCGACAGCGAGCGCACCAGCAAGGGGCCGGTAGTCGCCGCGGCGAAGCCAGCCGCTGCCGCGCAGACACAGACGCGGCCGGGCCACAACACGCCGCTGCTGGTGCTCTACGGCTCCAATCTCGGCACGGCGGAAGACATGGCGACGCGCGTGGCTGACCTTACCGAGATCAACGGCTTCACCACAAAACTGGCGCCTCTGGATGACGCGGTCGGCAAGCTGCCGAAGGAGGGTGGCGTGCTGATCTTCGCTGCCTCCTATAACGGCGCGCCGGCCGACAACGCGACGCAGTTCGTAAAATGGTTGGAGAGCGATCTACCCAAGGACGCGTTTGCCGGCGTCAAATACGCCATCTTCGGTTGCGGCAACAGCGACTGGGCGGCGACCTACCAGTCGGTGCCACGTCTTATCGATGAGCAGCTTGCGGCGCACGGCGCAGTCAACGTGTTCGAGCGCGGCGAGGGCAACGCGCGCGAGGACCTCGATGGCCAGTTCGAGAACTGGTACGCCAAGCTCGGCCCCAAGGCGGTGAAGGCGCTCGGCATCGACGCCAAGTTCACCCGCAGCGCCAACGATGCGCCGCTGTACAGCATCGAGCCGGTGGCGCCGACGGTGATGAACACCGTTGCCGGCCTCGGCGGCGCGGTGCCGATGAAGGTGCTGTCCAATACGGAATTGCAGAACCGCTCAGGCCCAAACGCGTCCGATCGCTCGACGCGGCATGTGGAAGTCGAGTTGCCGCTCGGCACCAGTTATCGCGCGGGCGATCATCTCAGCGTCATTCCGCGCAACGATCCGGTGCTGGTCGATGCGGTGGCGCGTCGCTTCGGATTCCTGCCGACCGATCAGATCCGGTTGCAGGCGCCCGAAGGGCGACGCGCACAACTGCCGGTCGGGCAATCGATTTCGGTTGGGCGGCTACTCGCCGAGTTCGTCGAGTTACAGCAAATCGCGACGCGCAAACAGATTCAGATCATGGCGGAGAATACCCGCTGTCCGATGACCAAGCCGAAGCTGCTCGGTCTCGTCGGCGACGACGCTGCTTCGCAGGAGCGCTATCGCACCGAGGTGATGGCCAAACGCAAGTCGGTGTTCGACCTGCTCGAGGAATTCCCGGCCTGCGATTTGCCGTTCCACGCCTATCTCGAAATGCTGTCGCTGCTGGCGCCGCGCTATTATTCGATCTCGTCGTCGCCGGCGGTCGAGCCGGGCCGTTGCAGTGCCACCGTCGGCGTGGTCGAGGGGCCGGCGGCCTCGGGGCGCGGAACCTACAGGGGCATCTGCTCGAACTATATGGCCGGTCGCCGTCCGGGCGATACGGTCTATGCGTCGGTGCGCGAGACCAAGGCGGGCTTCCGCCTGCCCGAAAATCCGGCGACGCCGGCCATTATGATCGGCCCCGGCACCGGGCTCGCGCCGTTCCGCGGCTTCCTGCAGGAGCGCGCGGCGATGATGGCGCAGGACATTTCGCTCGGGCCGTCGATGCTGTTCTTCGGCTGCCGCAGTCCCGAGCAGGACTATCTCTATGCGGAGGAGTTGAAGGATCTCGCCGAGCATGGCGTCACCGAACTGCACGTCGCGTTCTCGCGCGCGGGCACGGACAAGACCTATGTGCAGCACCTGATCGCGCAGCAGAAGGATCGTGTCTGGAAACTGATCGAGGACGGCGCGATCATTTACGTCTGCGGCGACGGCAGCAAGATGGAGCCCGACGTCAAGGCGGCACTGATGGCGATTTACCGCGACAAGACCGGCAGCGACGAAGCTGCCGCGGTGCGCTGGATCGACGACCTCGGTACGCGCAACCGCTACGTGCTCGACGTGTGGGCGGGGGGATAGGGCGGCTGATTTTGATTTAGAAAGGCCGTCGTCCCCGCGAAGGCGGGGACCCATAACCACAAGCGTTTCCGTTTGGTTTCAGCGTTGCTCAGGATGTCTTGAGCGCCTGTTATCATTATGACCGACACGGCGTATGGGTCCCCGCCTTCGCGGGGACGACGGCAGTGTAAGACGAAACGCTGCGGGGAGACCGCGGTCGTCAATCTACCACGCTACTTCGCGCTCGCCCCATGCGCATGTTTGTCGATCGCGTCGATGATCTGCGGCCACATCGGGATCGGCAGCGCGTGACCCATGCCTTCGACCATCAGCAGCTTCGCGCCGGGGATCGAGGCGGCGGTGTCCTTGCCGCCTTCGGGGCGCACCAGCGGATCGACCGTGCCGTGGATCACCAGCGTCGGCGCTTTCACCTTGGCGAGCCGTTCCTTGCGGCTGCCGGAGGCGAGGATGGCGCGGAGCTGACGCCCGACGCCCTCGGGATGCAGGCCGCGTTCGAAGGTTCGAATAGCGCGTTCGCGGTCCAGCGCTTCGTCCTGCGGGAAACTGCCGACGCGCAGGAGCTTCCAGGTCTGTGCGAAACGCACGATGAACTCGTCGCGCGTGGTGACGGGTGGCGCCAGCAGCAGCGCCGACGCTTCGCGGGTGGGGCCGGGCACTTTCGGATTCCCGGTGGTCGACATGATCGACGTCAGCGAGCGCACGCGCTCCGGAAACACGATGGCGATTTCCTGCGCGATCATGCCGCCCATGGATGCGCCGACGATGTGCGCGCGCTTGATGTGCAGCGCATCGAGCAGGCTGATGGTATCGGTCGCCATATCGTAGAGCTTGTAGGGAGCGGCAACCGGTGTCTTGAATAGCTTGAGCTTCAGAAGTTCGAGCCCGCCGAGCCGCTTGCCGCCTTTCATCTGCGTGGATTTGCCGATGTCGCGATTGTCGAAGCGGATGACGCGGAAGCCGCGCGCCGCCAACTGGCGGCAAAACTCGTCGTCCCAATGGATCATCTGCGCGCCGAGGCCCATGATCAGCACAAGCGGTTCGGCGTCGGGCGCACCGAAAATCTCGTAGCAAAGCTCGATGCCATTGGCGCGGGCCATTTGCGGCGGCTGGTGCGGAACTGCATTCACGGTAGGATTCCTTGGATAATCGGGTTGTGTCGAAACGTGAAAGGTAACGTCAGGTAGGTATCCGGAGAGGGGCATTCTGAATATTGACCGTCGTCTCACAACAGTATGGAATGACAAAAAAATAAAAGCGAGACTGATCGCTTGCGGCAAATCTGGAGGGAATTGAGTGGCGACCAAGGACAACGATCCGGCCGAGATGTGGCGCACCATGCTCGGCGAGATGGAGAAAGGGTTCAACTCTTTCGCCACGCAAACGATGACGTCGCCTGAATTCAGCAAGGTGATGAACCAGGCCGGCGGGCTTGCGGCCGGCGCGCAGAAACAGTTCGGCGACATGATGGAGAAGTATCTTGTCGGCATGAACCTGCCGAGCCGCGCGCAGCTGGTGAACATGGCCGAACGATTACAGGCCATCGAGGGGCAGCTCAGCGAGATCAAGGCGCTCTTGTATCAGGTGCACCACAACTCCGCGGCCCCGGATAACCGCGTCAGCGTGACGCCAAAGCCGCCGCGGACCCGACGACCGCCTTCATCGAGTGGAGGATCGACATGAACGCACCCTCGGCCGCAAGCGCGCTCGATTTCACCTCGGTTCCGGAACGCATCCAGTCGGAAGTTCAGCGCGCCATTCAGCGCAGCATCAAGGGCGTCGAATACATCGCTTCCTCGGGACCGGTGCCGGGCGCGACCCCGAAGGACATCATCCTGTCGCGTGGGACGATGCAGCTCTATCACTATCGGCCGATGGCCGACGAGATTTACCGCATCCCGATCCTCATCGTGATGGCGACCACCAACCGCGGTTACATTCTCGATCTCGCGCCCGGACAGAGCATGGTCGAGTTTCTCCTCAAGCGCGGCTACGACGTCTACATGCTCGACTGGACGGCGCCGAAGCCGGAGGAGAAGAACCTGCGGCTGGACGACTACGTGCTCGGCTTCATTCCCGAATGCGTGCGCGCGGTGCAGCAGGATTCAGGCGAGACCGATATCAACATCATCGGCTATTGCGCCGGCGGCATGCTGTCGACGCTGTATGCATCGCTGTTCACGGACGGACCGCTGAAGAACCTTGTCTGCTTTACGACGCCGATCGACTTTACTCAAATGAAGCTGTTCCAGAATTTTTCGGACCGCCGTTACTTCGACGTCGATCGGCTCGTCGACAGCGTCGGTAATGTGCCGGCCGAAATGATCGTGACGTCGTTCGACATGCTGCGGCCGGCCGCGCGTGCGGTCGGGCAGGTGCAGTTGTGGGAAAACATCTGGAACGACGAATACGTCAAGTCCTATCGGATGATGGACAAGTGGGGGAACGATACCCTGCCGCTGGCAGGCGAGTATTTCCGCCAGATGACCAAGGACCTGATGTGGGACAACAAGATCTTCAACGACACGATGACCGTGGGCGGCCGCAAGGCCGTTCTGGCGAACATCAAGGTGCCGGTCCTTCACGTCGTCGCCGAGCACGATCATATCGTGCCCTACGAGGCGTCGCGACATCTCATCGCGAAAGTGGGGTCGGCCGACAAAGAGGAAGTCATGCTCAAGGGTGGCCATGTCAGCCTTGCCGCAGGGGCCAACGCGGTCAAGCGCATGTGGCCGAAACTCGATTCATGGTTGGGTGAGAGATCAGTATGAGCAGTTCCGAACTACGTTCCTATCCGCGGCAAGTGGTCACCGAGGCGGGGCGGATCGAATTCCGCCTGATGGGGGCGGCCGACGAGGCCGCGGTGCTGGCCTTCGCGCGCCAGCTTCCGGTGCACGACCTGTTGTTCCTGCCGCGCAACATCACCGAGCCGAAGGTGCTGACCGCCTGGGTCAGGGAGATCGAGCGCGGCACCATCACCAGCCTGCTGGCCTGGAAGGGCGACAAGGTGGTCGGCTGTGGCACCATCGTCCGTGACGTGCACTCGTGGTCGCCACATGTCGGCGGCATCCGCATGGTGGTCTCCCGTGATGTCCGTGGCCTCGGCGTCGGCCGGGCGCTGACCCAGGAAACCTTCGCGCTGGCCTTGTCGATGGGCCTGGAGAAACTCGTGGCGCAGATGACCGTCGATCAGACCGGCGCCATCGCCATCTTCGAGGGACTGGGTTTCAAGGCCGAGGCGTTGCTGCGCGACCACGTCCGGGATACCGCGGGGAATACTCACGATATCGTCGTGCTGGGCCACAACGTGGCGCAGGTACGGGCCAAACTGGAGGCCTACGGCGTTCCGGCGGCCGTTCAGGCCTAGAAGGCGGCCAAATCCGCTGGATTATCCATTATCACGGCTTCGTGATATCGCAATGCAACAACGATGTTGCATTGCACAAGTCTCCATGCCATAAGGTTCTCACCCCGGGCCATTCAGGACGGGCCGAGCCCATAGCTCAAACCTGAGGATGGAGACACCAATGACCACCGAAACCAATTCTGCTTTCAACGGCGTGAAAGAAGCCTTCGCTCCCGTCACTGACGCGCTCAAGAACCTCCAGAACCTGGAAGTTCCCGAGGCTGCTCGTGACTTCGTCAAGCGTGCTGCCGGCACCGCCAAGGATCGCGCTGCCAACCTGCACGAAGGCTCCGAGAAGGTGACCAACGCGATCGAGACCGCGGTTGCCAATTCGGTCAGCGAAGCCGCCAAGATCAGCCGCAACATCCAGCAGGCGATGTATCAGGACGCCGAAGCTTTCTACGCCGGCATCGACAAGCTGGCCTCGGCCAAGTCGCTTACCGAAGCGTTCCAGATCCAGTCCGAGCTGCTCCGCGCTCGCGGCGAAGTGTTCGTGTCGCGTGCCAAGTCCACCAGCGAGTACGTCGGCAAGCTGGTCGCCGACGGTGCGAAGTCCGCTCAGGACAACTTCTCGAAGGTTGCTGCGTCCTACAGCAAGACTGCCTGATCACCTTTTCCTCCCTGACTACCAAACTATCGAAGGCCCGCCCGTTGCGGGCCTTCTTTTTGTCCGCGCGATTTCGCGGTTCGATCCCTATCTATACGTTGTTGCGAGGAGGACCCGGATCGGTGCTACGTACGGTCCGAGCGCTGGCTGTGCGGCGATGTGATCCACCTGACTTGCCGCATTCCCGATTGCTTGCGACGCTCGCCGTGACGGATAGCTGACGCCAACCAGGCGCCCGGGTGAATACTTATGTTGCTCGACGGCACATCTTCTTTCGATCCCAGTTCGGGCGATGCGATTCGCGCGGCAGAACTCCGGCGCATCAAGCTGCTGGCGACGCTGGTGCTGGTCGGATGTCTCGCGGTGT
>Ga0208258_1000103_pt1 | contig 21870 bp, 21 predicted proteins | sample CryBogCBH08Jun09_FD_185512 | JGI IMG/M metagenome (GOLD analysis project Ga0208258, IMG submission 185512) | Freshwater microbial communities from Crystal Bog, Wisconsin, USA - CBH08Jun09 (SPAdes) (version 2) | ecosystem: Environmental > Aquatic > Freshwater > Lake | place: Crystal Bog...
CGCTTTTGTTTCGCCGCCGCGAGGCGCTGATGGAGAATCGGATGACACCAGGCGAGATTCGAGCCAACGAGCACCACCAAGTCGGCCAGTTCGAAATCGCGATAAGTCCCCGGCACCGTATCGGCACCGAAGGCACGCCGATGCCCGGCGACGGACGAGGACATGCACAAACGGGAATTGGTGTCGATGTTCGCAGAGCCGATAAAACCCTTCATCAGCTTGTTGGCGACGTAGTAGTCCTCGGTGAGAAGCTGGCCCGACACGTAAAAGGCGACGGAATCCGGGCCATGCTCGGCAATCGTCCGGCCGAACGTGGTGGCGACCAGATCGAGCGCTTCGTCCCAGCCGGCGCGGCGGCCATGAATCTCGGGATGAAGCAGCCGGCCTTCGAGATCAATCGTCTCGGCGAGAGCCGAACCCTTGGAGCAGAGCCGCCCGAAATTCGACGGATGATCGGGATCGCCGCGTACCGCGACCGATCCGTCCGCTGCGGTCTCGGCAAGGACACCACAACCTACCCCGCAATAGGGACACGTGGTGCGGACGGGGCGCTGTTCGTTTGACGCTGCCACCTCACGCGACCTGTCTGGCGAGCGCGTCCGAGGAAATGAAGAGCTGCCCGTCTTCCACCTTCAAAGCGAAGGTGCGTACCGAACCTTCGTCGGCGCCGAGGGCCGCGCCCGTCTCGAGCGAAATCACCCAGTTGTGGAGCGGACAGGTGACCGCATCGCCATGCACGATCCCCTCACTCAAAGGACCGGCCTTGTGGGGACATCTGTCTTCAATGGCAAAGAAGCGATCCCCGCCGGTACGGAACACCGCGATCCGGCCCTGCGGCGTTGCCACGCAACGCGCGCCGCGAACAGGGATGTCGATGGTCGATCCAATAGCGATCCAGCTCATGCCGCTCACTCCGCCGCGGCCGGGAAGCCGATGGTCGCGACCGGCTGGAATTCATGCTTGTCCTTGCCAGACACACGTTCGGACCACGGATCGGTCTGCGCGAATCCCTGGCTGAAGACGAAGCGCTCGAAATAGGCTTTGCGCTTCTGATGGTCTTCCACGATCTGGCGGCGGATCTCGTCGAGACCGACGCGCTTGGCCCATTTGTAAATTCGCTCGAGATAACGGCCCTGCTCGCGATACATCTGGACCAGCGCCGCGATATGCTCCAGCGCCTCGTCTTCGGTCTTCACGAGGCCAAGCACCTCCGTACCCTTGATGTCGAGGCCGGCCGCACCGGCAAAATGGATCTCATAACCGGAGTCGACGCAGATCACGCCGACATCCTTGCAGGTTGCCTCGGCGCAGTTTCGCGGGCAGCCGGAGACCGCCATCTTGACCTTCGCCGGGGTCCACGAGCCCCACATAAACTTCTCGATGCGGATGCCGAGGCCGGTCGAATCCTGCGTGCCGAAGCGACACCAGTCGCTGCCGACGCAGGTCTTCACCGTACGCAAGCCCTTGGCATAGGCGTGACCGGACACGAACCCGGCGTTGCCGAGATCGGCCCATACCGCGGGCAGATCCTCTTTTCTGACCCCTAGCATGTCGATGCGCTGACCGCCGGTGACCTTGACCGTAGGGATGCTGAACTTGTCCACCACGTCGGCGATGGCCCGCAATTCCGTGGCGCTCGTGACACCGCCCCACATGCGCGGCACGACCGAATAGGTGCCGTCCTTCTGGATGTTGGCGTGAACGCGCTCGTTGATGAAGCGCGACTGGGAGTCGTCGGCATATTGGTCCGGCCAGTCGCAGACGAGATAGTAGTTGAGCGCCGGCCGGCACTTTGCGCAGCCGCATGAGGTTTTCCATTCCAACTCTTGCATCACGGCCGGGATGGTCTTGAGAGCCTTGGCCTTGATCAGCCGGCGCACGTCGTCATGACCGAGCGCGGTGCATCCACACATCGGCTGCACGGCGGCGGGATTGTACCTGTCGCCGAGCGTCAGGGTCATGAGCTGCTCGACGAGGCCGGTGCAGGAGCCACAGGAGGCCGAGGCCTTGGTATGGGCGCGGACGTCATCGAGTGAGGTCAGGCCTTTGGCAGCAATCGCACCGGTGATCGCGCCCTTGCACACGCCGTTGCAGCCGCAGATTTCCGCATCATCCGGCAAGGCTGCAACGGCCGCCATAGGGTCGAGCGGCGCGCTCCCCTGATAGGACTGGCCGAAGATCAGCGTGTCTCGCATCTCCGAAACATCGGCGCCCTTGCGCAGCATATCGAAGAACCAGGCGCCATCTGCGGTCTCGCCATAAAGGACCGCCCCCAGGATGCGGTTTTCCTTCAGAACGAGGCGCTTGTAGATGCCCGAGCCTGCGTCCCGCAGCACGATCTCCTCTCGATCGGGTGCGTCTGCGAAGTCGCCCGCCGAATACAGGCTTACGCCGGTCACCTTCAGCTGCGTTGCTGTTTCAACCGGATGGAATGCCGCGTCAATTCCCGTCAGGGTCTTCGCGGCAACCTTCGCCATGTCGTAGAGCGGCGCCACCAGCCCGTAGCAGACGCGCTCGTGCTCCACGCACTCGCCGACCGCCAGAATGTCGGGATCGGAGGTCAGCATCCGGTTATCGACGACAATGCCGCGCTCCACATTCAGCCCGGCATCGGTGGCGATGCGTGTTTCCGGCCGAATGCCGACGGCCATGACCACCAGATCGGCGGGATAGATCGTACCGTCGTCGAGCAGCACGGCCTCGGCACGCTTGTGTCCGAGAATGGCGTTGGTCTGCGCCTTGGTGTGAACCTTGATGCCGCGTCCTTCCAGCTCGCGCTGCAGCAGGTATCCGGCGGCCGGATCGAGCTGCCGCTCCATCAGATGGCCCATGAGATGCAGCACGACCACGTTCATGCCGCGCGCCTTCAGCGCGGCCGCCGCCTCGAGCCCCAGCAGTCCGCCGCCGATCACCACAGCGTTGGCGCCAGGCCGGCCTGCGGCCTCGACCATGGCGTCCACATCGTCGAGATCGCGAAAGGCAAGCACGCCCTGCAGCTCCTTGCCGGTAACGGGAATGATGAAGGGCGCCGAGCCGGTGGCGATCACGAGCTTGTCGTAGGGAGTCTGGCCCTTGCGAGAGTGGACGACTTTTGCTTTGCGATCGATCTTCGTCACCGTTTCGCCGAAGCGGCATTCCACCCCGTTGCGGGCGTACCAGTCGGAATCGTGGGTAATGATCTGCTCGTAGGTCTTTTCTCCCGCCAACACCGGCGACAACATGATGCGGTTGTAGTTGCCACGCGGTTCCGCCCCGAAAAGGGTGACGTCGAAGCGGTCTCGGGCGGTCTCGAGCAGATGCTCCAGCATCCGCCCCGAGGCCATGCCTGCGCCAACGATGACGAGCTTCTCTTTCAAGCGAAATTCCTCCGGCTCAGTTGCGTGGATGGCTTGCCGTAGGCTTCGGCGATCATGACGTCCGAGAGAACGCCATATGTGGCAAGCCACGCATCCCGCGTCTCACTGTCGAATTCGGGCCCCAGGCCCTGTTCGAGCGTCCATATCAGAGCGGCACCGACCTGCCCGTAGTGCTCGGGCTTGACGCCGTAGCCGGCGTGCCTGATCGCCAGCGCGCGTGCCGCAGGCAGCACGGCGTCCAGATCCCGCAACCCATTGACGACCGCCGCGAGGGTTGCCATCAGCTTTCGGCCCTGTTCGGTCATGTCGCCCCTGAACAACGGCCTAACCTCCGGGGCGGTCTCGAAAAGCCGGGCATAGAACAGGCTTGCCGCGGCATCCGCGATGGGCTGAACCTTTGCAAAGGACGATTGCACGCACGCAATCTGATCTGGTGTCATGGATCATCTCCGGTCCGGTTGCGGGAAAGATTTACGGCGGCTGAATTCAAATCCGTGCCGCGGCAAGCATCGTCGTGTCCTGACGCCAACGGATGCGCACCGCGGCAATACCGGCCCAGGCCGCGATCGCGAGTGCCGCGAAAATGACAAAGCCGGGACCGTATCCGCCGGTGAACTGTTTGGCATAGCCAAGGCTTGCCGCGAGCGCGAAACCGCCGATGCCGCCCGTCATGCCGACGAGGCCCGTCATCAGTCCCACGTCGTGCCCGAAGCGCTGCGGCACCAATTGGAACACCGCGCCGTTACCCATGCCGAGCGCGATCATGCCGGCAAGAAGAACGACGAGCGCGCCGACAACCGGCAGCGAGCCCTGCGCGATCGCCAGCAGCACGACGGCGACGATCGCGTAGATGACCATCAGCGCGCGCGTGCCACCGATGCGATCCGCAATCAATCCTCCGAAGGGGCGCGCGAACGAGCCGGCGAACACGCAAGCCGCCGTGAAGTATCCGGCATTGACCGGAGTGAGGCCGTACTGATCATGGAAGTAGATCGGCAGGAACGACGAGAGTCCGACAAATCCGCCGAAGCTGACGCTGTAGAAGAACATCAGCCACCACGCGTCGCCTGCACCGAGCAGGCGACCATAATCGGCAAGGGTCTTGGGCGGCGGCGAGTTGGGACTGTCTTTGGCCGCTATCAGGAAAAACAGCAAAACGGCTGCGAGCGGAAGAGCGGCCAGACCGAATACGTTTTGCCAGCCGAGAGCGATGGCGAGCGACGGAGCGAACAAGGATGCGAACACCGTCCCCGAATTGCCGGCGCCGGCCAATCCCAGCGCCGTGCCCTGATGTTCGGGTGGATACCAATAGGAGACCATCGGCAGGGCAATCGCAAAGGAAGCGCCGGCGACGCCGAGCACGCATCCAAGTGCGAGCAATTGACCGAAGGAATGGATGCCGAACAACCGCGCCGCGATCAGTCCGAGGATGACGACAACCTGCATCACGATTCCGGTCAGACGTGCTTTCCACTGTCCGACCAGGATGCCGTTGACGACACGCAGCACCGCGCCCGCCAAAACCGGCACCGCCACCATGAGGCCCTTCTGCCCGGGGTCGAGGTGGAGATCCTGCGCGATCAAGACGGCGAGCGGCCCGAGCAAGACCCATACTGCGAAACTCAGGTCGAAATAGGCGAAGCAGGCGACAAGGGTGGGAAGGTTCCCCGAAGAGAGAAAGGCTCGTTTCATGATCGATGGCTCGCAAGTCAGCGCAAGGCGCTGCCGGTTTCATCCGGATTGCGAGCCGCCATCAGCCCGCGGGTTGTTCAATCTTGAAAGGAGACGGCCCGCCGTTAGGCTGCTCCCGCGCGACGAAACCGAACCGTCGCGGTTCAATTTCAGCAAGACCCATGCCAACCGCGAAAACGCCATACATTCCCGCCGGGTACACTGTCGGGATCGGCTATCGGCAAAGATCACAGTGCGGAATTGCTCGCTATGAGAGCAGAGGCGCGCCGAAAATTTGCGCAGTGCGGCAGAAAATCCCGCGAGACATCTGCTCGCGTCGAATAGCCTGGCTAGGACTTGCCCATGACAGCATCGGCCGTTGGTGGCAGGCGTGACTCCACGGCTTCCGGATCGAAAAGAACGCCATCGCAGAATCGATCCGGCAGCATTTCGATCGGAGAGAGCGAGCCATCCAGAATCCAGCGATGGCTGTGGCTTCCTTCGATTTTGAAGTCGACAGGTGGGACGGATTCACCCAGGGGCATCACCGCAGTTCTGTAAATATCCGGCCGATAGACCTCCTCGACGAGGCCATGAAGGTCGAGAGCAGGATTGATCAGGCCCCAGCGGCGCATCTCGTTGAGCAACCACAGCCCTTGCGAACGCCAGGGAAACGTCGCTGCCCCCCTGTAGAAGACGCATCCTCTTCCGGACCCCGCAGCTCCCGGCAGATCGGCAAGGATCGCATGGGGATCGACGCCGACGTATCTGCGCCGCGATAGAAGAGCGGCTGTATATTCCGCGTTCTCGGGCGCATCGCAGAACTTGGCGCCACGCAAAATCGCGCGAACCGCCCCGGACAATTCTTGTGGCCATTGCTCTGCCCAGCGAGCCCGGACCGCGAAGGCTTTCTCGGGCGCGTTTTGCCAGATGTCGTTTGAACCTGCGACCGGAACGCCCACGCCCGCCCGGCGCGCGACTTCGCCCCAGGGAGCGCCGGCGCAAAAGCCGGCAATCTGGCCCGTGGCAAGGATCTCGACTGCGCGCGCAGGCGGCACAACGGCCAATTCCACATCCCGGCCGACTTTGATACCGGCTGTTTCGAGCCAGTACCGGAGCAGGAGATTGTGCGTGGAATAGGCATGAACGACACCGAAGGTCACGAAGTGGCCCTTGAGGACGGAACTCAACGCCATCGCCGGCGGAACGTCGTCCTGCCGGGATCGGCGTCCCACATCCTCAGCCAGCGCTTTCGAAAGCGTCACACTGTTTCCGCTGGCACTGACCCCATACGGAATCACAAGATGCTGCGCCACACCTCGCATCCCCAGATGGATATTGAACGCGAGAGGCGGCACGATCACCGCGGCATCGAGCAGTCCGTAGCAAAGTTTGTCGGCTATATTGGCCCATGACGGTTCGACGACGAGCTCGGTTTCGACACCCTCTTCGGCAAAGAAGCCGAATTCATGCGCGGCAATGATCGGTGCCCCGTCTGTCAGACGCAGCAGTCCAACCCGCATCTTCGGAAGGGCTGATTTGCGAGCCGACGCCAACGAAATCACCTTGCTCATGGTGCGTTCCTCTCGGGCCGCTCGCCCTTCCCCATGGCTTCGTGCCGTTCGATCACCTCGGCAACGACCTGGGCGAGTTTGCGGTTTTCGTCCATCGCCCGCTTCTGAAGCCAACGGTAGGCCTCCGGCTCCGTCATTCTGCGGGCCTGCATGAGAATTGCCTTGGCTCGCTCGATCAATCGGCGTTCATCAAGTCTGGCTTTCGCCTCGGCCAGTTCATTCTCGACACGGCGATGACGACGGAAAAGGGCTACGGCCGCCGAAAGGACGGGGCGGACGTCCTGCAGAGCGACACCGGACAGATTGTACGAGCAAACACCAGCCGCGATCGCCTCTTCGGCAAATGCCGGATCGTCGCTGCCGGCGAACATCACGATCGGATGCTCATCCGAAACGACGCGGATACCCTCCAGCGTGTCGCGGTCGGGAAGATCCATGTCGACGATGACCAGATCCGGCTTCAGCCGCTCAACTGTTTCCGCCAGATAGACGGCATCCGGCGGGTGTAGTATCTCAACCGCCGCGAACTCGGTCTCGACGAGCCTCCGCGCCAAGGCTTCGGCTCGCCCCGCATCTGCATCGATCAACAATATCCTCAGGGGGATAGAGCGCAACATTCGTCTATTTCGTCTCCGACTAATCGCGCGGCAACAGGCCACAAGTAAATATGGGCTAGACGATCCGGATCGGCCTGCAGAAAACATGCCAACACGCGTCGGTTCCAGGCCTGCTATTGTTGGATCGTGCTTCAGGCTCAAGCCAGCAATGCGACCGTCGGGTCCGACAAGCATCCCCGCGCCGCCTCGGAAGAGGCGGCTACCGTCGTCGCCGCGGACGGCGTGAATGTCTCGCTAGTGCGGCTCCCGCAGGTTCATGACCAGATCAGGCAAGGACTCATCACACCCGCGATCGCGATGTTTCGCGGGAAGGGAGCGTGCGAATATGTTGGAGACGGACTCAACCGCTGGCCGGCCGCCTACGTTGTCGACGTCGCCCGTCTCTATAGACTCGTGATTAAAAAGGCGGAGTCGAACGCCAAGTATCATGCAGTCGCAGAAGAAGGCGTCACGATGCGCGCTATTGCCGAAGCGATTGGCCGCCGGCTGAAAATCGATCGGCCCAGACGAAGCTCAAGCCTTCTTTGGCTGGCTTGGAATGTTTGCTGCGTACGACATGCCCGCCTCGAGCGCGCAGACGCGGAGAAAGCTCGGATGGCAACCAACCGGGCCAGGGCTGATCGCAGATCTCGAAAAATTGGAAATCCCCGATCGTTGACGCTTGCAGGGAAAGTAAAAGTTACCCTCTCGGAGTCGCGTTCCAGGTCATCCAGATACAAAGCCTTTGTCGATCTAACAACACGAGGGATCTTGCGTCGCTCCATAAGCCAATATAATCTTTACCGTCGCGAAAAACGATCGCCTGACCATAGGCCGGCAAAACCGGCAGGCCATCGCATACACGTCAACCATGCGCCTCGCTTGGTTCGGCCAGCGTCTCCGAAAACCACCGCCTGACGAACATCAGGCTATCGCAGCTATCAGCGCCTCCGGGCGCTGCATGCGTGCGACGACAGGAGCGCAACAATGCGAAATCTAGTTACAATTATTGGCGCCGGACTTGGTGGCCTCACCCTCGCCCGTGTTCTGCATCTCCATGGCTTCGCAGCAACAGTTTACGAAGCTGAAGTCTCGACGAGCGCAAGAACGCAGGGAGGCCTGCTCGATATTCACGAATATAACGGTCAAATCGCCCTCAAGGCCGCGGGGCTCTTTGATACGTTCCTCGGCCTCGTCCGCCCTGGCGAAGATGCAAAGCGTATTGTCGATAAAGACGGAAACGTCCTGTTCGATCACCCTGGCAGCAACGCCGGCAGCCGCCCCGAAATTGACCGGGGCGATCTCCGGCAAATGCTTATCGATTCAATCCCTCCGGAAACGATCAAGTGGGGGCATAAGGTTACGTCTGTAGTACCGCGCGGGAGCGGACGGCACGAAGTCATCTTTGCCAATGGCGCAACAGTCACGTCCGACGTGCTCGTGGGCGCCGATGGCGCATGGTCGAAGGTTCGTCCACTTCTTTCATATTCAAAGCCCATCTATACGGGCACCTCGTTCATCGAAACGTTTCTTTTCGATGGCGACACGCGGCACAAGGCAAGTGCAGATGCGATTGGAAGCGGCACGCTGATGGCTGTCGCTCCGGGTAAAGGGATCCTGGCGCACCGCTATGCAGACGGAACGCTGCACACCTATGTCGCCTTGAACAAACCGGAGGACTGGATTAACGCCATCGACTTCAGCGACACGAAAGCTGGCCTGACTCATATTGCCAAACAATTCAAAGGATGGGCTCCGCAACTCATCGCCCTTATTACAGACGGTGAAACCGATCCCGTGCTTCGCCCTATCTACGCACTGCCAATTCAGCATCGATGGAAACGGATGCCAGGCCTGACATTGCTCGGCGATGCGGCGCATCTGATGTCGCCGTTCGCAGGCGAAGGCGCGAACCTCGCCATGTATGATGGCGCAGAACTCGCCCGAGCGCTCGTTGCCGCTCCCGATGACGTCGAAGCCGCGCTCGCGGCGTATGAAAACGACCTTTTTCCGCGAAGCGCCGAAGTGGCGGATGAGACCGCGCAGAACCTCAAGCGGTTTTTCAGCGATATCGCACCTCGGAGCGTGGTTGATCTGTTCCGCAAGCATCTTGCGTGAACGAGATCGGTACATAAGCGTCATTTGGTGTTCCCCGGATCATCGGGCGATCGCCATTGATATCGTTCGCGAACTTGCGCGTGAGCCGTACCAGATCCTCGATATCGCGTTGCTCCCAACTAGCGAAGATCTCCCGCCCCATTCTCTCGCGCGAACCATCGACAGATCAGTCGTCGCCTTGTCCTTCGGCGTGATAGTCGTTTCACGAATCTGCCGGTCGGCGGGACTTCCCTTGCGCTCAACCAAACCGAGGCTTTCCAGCTTTACTACCTGCAGGGCCCCCACGCGTCCTTGCGAAGTTCCGCCCAACTACGCGAGCGCGCGTGGCGTCGTCGAATGCGTGAATCACAGGCGACTTCTTCCGCATCTGAGCGGCTTACGCCGCGACAAACGTCCGAGCTTTCATGAATTTGATATCGCCGTTTGCCAACGTCTGCTCTGGGGCTTTTCTTTCCCTCCAGCTCCCAATAGCCGCAATCCCACAACATGGCATTGCAAGTGCTCGTGAGATTGACGTCGATCTGATCCGGCCAATCGGTATCTTCCAGTTCCAGGATCGGTTAAACGATGCCGGCATCGGGCGAAGAGGATATCGATCTTGCCGAAGGTTTTCGCTCATCCACGTGCCATCGTGCAGCTCAAATGAATTAACCGCCTTTCGTCTTTGACACGCGGCGCGGCGCGGAAGCTTGTCTCGTGCTAAGCAGCTTGATTTTTTCGGCGGCGTCTGCCGTCGCGGGATTATAGACCACCATCGTCAAATCTGTTCGACCGTCGACGGCGAAGGCTGAGTATTCGAAGGCGAGTGGGCCGAGCACCGGGTGGCGGATGTGCTTGACGGCTTCACCGTGAGCGCCGCGCACGTCATTGTCGTTCCACATCGCCATGAACTCCGCACTGAGCCGGCAGAGTTCATCGACAAGAGGCTGCACTTCATTAGCGGCCCCTGCCCGCGCGGCCTCCACGCGGAACGCGCCCACCACGTGACGCGCAACGCTTTCCCAGTCGTACTGCGCCTCGCGGGCGCGCGGGTCGAGGAAAATCATGCGCAGCACATTACGCTGATGCGGCGGCAGGGAGCCATAGTCTCCCAACATGACGGTCGCCGCACGGTTCCAGGCCACGACGTCCCAGATCGCGGTTCGGATTACGGCGGGGCATGGGTCCAGCGCATCGAGCACACGCTGCAGCCGGGGCGTCACGCCTTCATTCTTCCGGTAACGAACCTCCGGCGGACGGCCAAGACCGAGCAGGAAAAGGTGTTCGCGTTCGACGTTCGTCAGCATGAGCGCGCGCGAAATTCGATCGAGCACGTCCGCCGACGGCGCGCCGCCGCGCCCCTGCTCGAGCCATGTGTACCAGGTGGGACTGATATTGGCGCGTTGCGCCACTTCTTCGCGGCGTAGACCGAGCGTGCGACGACGATCCGGCGGAAAGCCGAGAGCAACCGGATCGAGCTTCGTCCGCCGGTCCCGAAGGTAAATCCCGAAGCGATTCTCCGTCGTATGAAGTTCGCTCATCCTGTTAGCTATCTTACTATGATGAAGCCACTACTTTACCAGAATAACCGACGGGCCCACATTTGTCTCCAGAGAAACTTGGAGATTTTGCTCATGCGTGTGTTTGTAACTGGCGCCACTGGAAATATCGGTTCGAGAGTCGTGAAGGAACTGATCGGAGCGGGCCATCAGGTAATTGGTCTCTGCCGTTCGGATGACAAGGCGCCGGGGCTTGCGGCTGCCGGCGCCGACGTCTATCGCGGATCGATTGCGGATCCGGACAGTCTCAAGGAGGGCGCCGCCCGATCGGACGGCGTCATCCATCTGGCCTTCAACCACGACTTCTCAAGGTTCGTCCAAAACTGCGAGGACGATCGCCACGTCATCAAGGCGCTTGGCTCGGTTCTCGCGGGTTCGGACCGTCCGCTCATCATCACCTCTGGGACGCCAATCGCCAACACTGTGCCCGGTGAGCCCGCCAAGGAAGACAATGCGACGGTCAGATCCGACAAGCATCCACGCCGGCCTCGGAAGAAGCGGCGGCCACGGTCGCTGCGGACGGGGTCAACGTGTCGGTGGTGCGGCTCCCGCAGGTTCACGACCCCGTCACGCAGGGTCTCATTACGCCGGCGATCGGGCTGTATCGCGGAAAAGGGCGTGTGCGCTTACGTTGGAGACGGACTCAATCGCTGGCCGGCGGCGCATGTTCTCGATGTCGCCCGCCTCTACAGACTCGCGATCGAAAAGGCGGAGCCGAACGCCAAGTATCATGCCGTCGCGGAAGAGGGTGTAACGATGCGCGACATCGCCGAAGCGATCGGCCGACGCCTGAAACTGCCCGTGAAATCGATCGCCCCGGAAGAAGCTCATGCCTTCTTCGGTTGGCTCGGAATGTTTGCCGCGCACGACATGCCTGCCTCCAGCGCACAGACGCGGAGAAAGCTCGGATGGGAGCCCACCGGACCGGGGCTGATCGCCGACCTCGAACAGCTGAAGGTGTCTGATCGCTGATGCTCCAGGGATAAACGGATGCGGTTCGATGAGGGCGCACTGCGCAGGACATGCAAACTCGGCGTTTCCTACGCCTGAACGAAGAGCGCTTGATGGCTTCATTCAAATTACCGAGGCATCCACGCTCGGAGCATCCCCTCTGGCGGAGCTCACCGTCCCGTCGCCAATTCACGACATCGGAGAAGACACCATGACGCGACACGCGCAGATTCCGGACTCACGTATCACATGGCCACCCCGACATTCGCCCTCCTCATCGATTGTGTTCGCGCAAAACACGATCGAGATCGCGGCGCCGCCGGAGAAAGTCTGGTTGGCGCTGATCGATTGTGTCCGCTGGCCCTCCTGGTACAAGCATTGCGCCGACGTATCGGTGCTGCGCGGCGGACCTGTCTTGAGCGCCGAAGGGAAGTTCCGGTTCAAGACGATCGGATTCTACTTCGAGCCCGACGTTGTAACGTTCAGTCCCTATCGCGTGCTTATTTGGTTGGCGAAGGGACCGGCTGGCACGAGCGGCGCCCATGCATGGTATATAGAACCCACGCCCGGCGGCTGTCGTGTGGTTACGGAAGAAGCGCAAAGGGGCTTTCTCTTGCGCTCTGATGTCCTTTTGCAAGGCCTGGTAGCGCATCAATTTGCCCGCGCCGAATTTCCGGACGGTTCTCATCACTGAAGTGCCTATCGGTGGAGACGTGGCCTGGGACGCGGGTGAACAAACTCTGATGCGCGGATTGGATACCGCATGTCCATGTATTCGTCCGGGGCTGGTCCTCTCTTACAACGGGCGTCGGGATTGCCGGCCACAAAGCGCTAACGGGAATTCCCCATTCAACACCACGTCCCCGCCGATAGGCACGATGACAATATCAGGGCAACCGAAGATTAGGCCGGCACCGGCTGATCGGCTATTCTTGCGATGGCCCACATGAAGGCAGCGAGTTCCCGAGCGATCGCGGTGACCGCTACCGTGCTGCGCTTGCCGCGAGCAACGAGGGCTCGGTAGCGCTTGGTCAAACGTGCCTGGGCTTTCCATGCAATCTCTCGGACGGCCTCAGGCATGTGCCGGCTTGCGAAGTACTTTCGTTTTCCGAGTTTGGCCGGAAAGCGGTAAGTCCAGGCGGTCTCAGCCAAAACTCGACGCACTCTGGCGTTTCCGGTCTTGGTGATCCCGCCTCGTCGGACGCTTTCCCCGGTTGAGCGTTCTGAAGGCACTAGACCGAGGTAGGCCATCAACTGCCGCGGATTCGTAAAGCGGCGAATGTCACCGACCTCAACCATGAAGGTTGCAGCACAAATGAGCCTGACTCCGCGCAAAGCCTGTAGGCGTTCGACCACCGGTGTAAGCGGCCAGTCGAGCATGCTGTCTTCGATCGCTTTTTCCAAACGCAATACCCTTTCCCGGCACTGCGTTTCCGCAACGATCAACTCCTGCAGGACAGCTTGCTGGCCTGCATACGGGAAGCTGAGTCCGTGCATCCACTTAAAGTACTTCGTTCCCCAGGCTTTCAAGCCGGGAAAAATCTTGCCGTGCCGCAATAAAAAGGATCGAATCTCCTGTCGTTTGCGTGTCCGATCCTTCACCGCCGCTTCTCGCGCGCGGATCAGGTCGCGCATAGCCTCATGCGCAGCGTCCGGGGTCCAAATCTCCGTCAGTTCGCCGGCGCGGAACAACCGGGCAAGCTTCTCGGCATCCCGGCGGTTTGTTTTGATCCGATCGCCGGGCTTGCGTGGAATCAAGGATGGGGCAATCACAGCACATTCGTGGCCAAGCGCCTCAATCTCTCGCTTCAGCCCATATCCCGTCGGGCCGGCCTCATAGCAAAATCTCAATCGCAAACCAGGCCGCATGAGCTTGCGGACCAGCCGTCGTACCGACGCGCTGTCAGAGGATATTTCTCCCAGATAGCGAACCTCTCCGTTGCGGCCACTCTCGGCAATCGCAACGGCATGCCGATCTTTGGCAACGTCCAAGCCTACGAAAATCTCGTTATAATCTTCCACGGTTCGTCCTCCTGGCGTGAGGATAGGCTCCTAGAGCAACCCTCGTTTCAACGCCGCCAGTGTAGGGCGAACCACCTCACCGCCGGCATCCAGAAAGGACATACGGTCTTACTTGCAGCGCGTACCCGACAAACACTCCTTACGTCGCATGAGGAGTGGCTGCGGGCGCTCAAAGCGTTGGTGGAAGCGAGATAGTCAGCAGGGCTATTAGGCCGATTCCGGCCACTCAGGCCGCGGCTTCGGCTGACGCGGCTCCCCGGTCGCCGAACAGATAGACCTTGTTGCGGCCGGCGGCCTTCGCATCGTATAGCGCGATGTCGGCCTCTGCGAACAACTCGGTGATCCGCCGGCGATGCGGGCGGCCGACAAGGGCAGCCCCGATCGAAGCACCGACTTCGAGGCGAAGACCGTTCCAGAACAGCGGACGGGACAGCATCGCAACGGTTTTCTGCAACACATGCGCGATCTGTGCAGGAGCCGTCGGCGCACGCAGGATCAGCGCAAACTCATCGCCCCCCAACCGCGCAACCAGGCCCGCATTGCAGAACGCCCGCTCCAAACGCATCGCGATCTCGCGCAGGCATGCGTCGCCGGCCTCATGGCCGAATGTATCGTTCAGCTCCTTGAAACGGTCGAGGTCGATCAACACGAGCGCCGACGCAAAACCATGATTCAGGCCGTCGCCGACGACTTCGCAATAGCGCGCCTGGAATACAGAGCGATTGGCGAGGCCGGTCAGCGGATCGGTCTCGGCCCGTTGCCGCAGGCTCTCCAGTGCCAGCCGATCGGAGGTGATGTCCTGCTTGGAGCCGAAGATGCGCAGCGGGCGTCCGCCCTCTCCGGCCGCATGGATCGAGAGACGCATCCACCGCCGTTCGCCACGCCAGGTCCTGATCTCGACATCGACCGATGCCGGGCGACCGATCCGGATCACCTCGGCACGAGCGAATTCCATGTTGCGCCGGGACTCGTCGACATAGAGATCGACAATGCTCGAGCGCCGCAGCGGGTTGCCCACCGGATAGCCGAAAATATCGTAGACCCCGGTAGTCCAGGTCAGGCGCTCGGTCGCGAGTTCGCACTCCCATGCGCCGATACGGGCAGGGCCCAATGCCTGATCGTAGAGCCGCACGCGAACCTCGGCCGGCAAAGATGCGGCAACATGGTTTGCTTCATTTCTCATCGTCGATCCAGCACCAAATCCGACAGAGATGCGAACCGCGCAAGCCATTGGGAACTAAAGACAAAATACGCCAGGCCAGAGCGGGGCGCATCCAAATTGGTCGCCCAATATGAAGTAGCAGACTTCCTGGTTGCTGGAAAAGGATAGTTTGTCGGCAGGCGTGGCATTGCCGAGTCGCACCGCCGCTTCATCCCTGACGACGCCGCCCGCGAATGAGGCGACGAGACTGATGCGGCGCGCTCGATCCATGGGTGAGCCCCGGGCGTAGAGTTCCTGCCGGGTATGGCCATCGGCGCGGTGTGCAACGCGGCGGCGGCCTTTTGGCCGCGAGCGGTCGGCTTTTGGGCATTCTTCCTGCCCATCGAGCGGGTGCTTTCGCGTTTTCCGGACGCGCCGACGCGGGATTTGCCCTCAGTTTCTTGTTGTCGGATCTTACCCTAACGCGCCCGCCTCTTCCAACGCGATCGCAATGGCCTGGCGCCGGCTCTTGACCGGTCCACCCTTTCCGCCGCGGCCGCTCTTCGGTTCGCCGTGCGCGAACTCATGCATGACGCGACCGATGATGCGCTTTTGTCGGGCTGTGCGGATCGACCCCCGATCCGGCATTAGCGCAGGCTCCATCCAGAGCATGCGCTGCTATTGTCGAACCCGACACTCGGTGACGATGGTGCCCCGGGTGAGGCGCGCTGTCCGCCCCTTGATCCAGAACTCGGTGCCCGGCCTAGCGTACCGACCGCCGTCTGCCGACGGAATCTGCGGCAAAATCATGGTGTGCGGCGGCTTGGCAAAACGAATGCGCACCGACCCATCGGGGCTCGGCACGCTGAATACAGCGCGGAGAACCGTTCCATCGTCACATCGATAGGCGGCTTCAGTGGCAAATGCCGGTCCCGCTGGCACGGCAAGGGCGAGGCATGCCAATATCGCCAGCGTTGCGGCAAATCTCCCACCGACGACGAGGGCAGAACCATGAATTCCATTCATCTCAAACTCACCGTCAGTCTTGCAGCCGCTTTGCTTGTCCTGCCGCACGCGGCCAACGCCTCCCCCTATGCGCCGCTCGACTGCGCCAAGGCCTCGACCGCGGCCGAGACCGCCGTCTGCAGGAGTTACGCCCTTGGCCAGGATGAGGCCCAACTGGCAACGCTTTACGGCATATTGACCTCGCTCGTCGCAATGGGTCAACGAGGCGATATCATGGACGCGCAGCGCCACTGGCTCTCCGACCGTAACGCCTGCGGCAATGACACTGGATGCCTTTCCCGCGTCTACCGGACGCGGATCGATGAACTTTCACGTGCCATGGATACATTGGCGAAACGGGGGCCATTCTGACCCCTCATCGCTCGTTCGACATGCGAGGCGAACCTGTCTGTCCTGCTGCCATTGAGGGCAGGATTCCTCCGACGTCGTCGGGATAGCCGAACGACCTGAGTTGCCTAGCCTTGGCGCTGAAATAGGACCGGACCCAGGCGAAACGACTCCCGTCAGTCGGCATTCCGACCGTACCCGCTATGCTCTCGAGGCTGATGGTGCGGCCTCCCGCGCCCCAGTTGCCTTCGGACACCTCGTCGATTACCACCTGAACGCTGTTGCAGGCACCCGCATCGTTTGCCATCGCGACAACTCCCGCGATCGCCTCCACTACCCATGAATGAACCTCACTCTTGTGAGCCGCATTCATATAGCCTTCGGGAATCGTCACGTGGACGAGAAATCTTCCGGATGGCGAGACGAACCTGTCGTCGGTGCGGCCGCCGACCCACCAGTCATCTTCGGCCACCGGATGAAACAGGACCGCGGCAAAACCGCGGCCGCCTTCGGTGTTGGCACCGCCTTCCATCCGGATCAGCACGTCGGTCAGTTTTTCGGCAAGAGTGGCCTTGGCGTCCCTGTCGAGGCTTCCGGCAGGATGGGTTACATTCATGATCGGCATTGTGGTTCTACCTTGTTTGCGCGCCGGGCAGCGGCACACCCATCAGTGATGGGCGTGCGCGTTCTCGGCTTCCCACTGCTTGATTCGCGCATCGTCGATCATCAGCGTTTCGATGATCATCACATCGGCCTGAGACGAGGTTGTCTTCAGCTCGACGCGCTCCGTGTTCCAGATACCGATGCTGTCGCGACGATCCAGCGTGGTATTGTTGACGTCGACTGTGCCGTCGAGCACGAAAACATAGGCGCCATGCGCCGCGGTGCGCAGATCATAGCTGAAGGTTCTGCCTTGGTCCGCAGCCAACCGCGAAACTCGAATGTCCTGCGGAATCGGCAATGATCCGTCGCCATCGCCGACCAGTTGCACGATCTGGTTGCGCCGACGGCGGAAATCGAAATGCGCGCGATGATAGGTCGGCGGCAGATAGAGCTGGTTCGGCATTAGCCACAGATAGATCGCATTCATGTCCTCCGAGCTGATGCTGAGTTCACTATGCTTGCCACCCGAGCCAGCCGAAAAGACATAATAGTCGCCCTGCCTGAGCTGATCGACCATGCCGCTGCCGGCGGTGTTGACGTGAGTCAATTCACCTTGCAGCACGAAGGCGCAGATTACGAAGTTATGGTGCGGATGCATGTTGTAGCCGCAGCCAGCACCGTGAAACACCTCATCGCCAAACACGCGGATCGGACCGAAGCCTGGCCGGCCGCTCTGATAGTCGTGGAAGTTGAAGCTGGAAGCACGCGTTACGAAGCCGTCGGGATGGCCGGCGATATAGGAGGCGCGCGTACCGTCGGAACGAATGACGTCGTGGCCACGCTCGTGGTCGCGAAGAATGAAAGAGTTGGACATAGGTGTATTCCTTCTGAGTAACGGGGGATGAATGTTCAGGCGGCGCTGGCGAGCGTCGGACCGCCGGACGAATAGCCGATCACGATCATCTCGAACTGGTTCTTCGGTGTGCCGCAATCGGGGCAGACCCAGTCCTCCGGGATGTCATCCCATCGCGTTCCCGGCGCCAGCCCATGCTCGGGCAGACCGAGTTCCTCGTCGTAGGAGAAACCGCAGCCCAGGCACATCAGGCGCTTGAATGGAGCTTCGGATTCGGTCTCTGCAACTGTCTGGTCCATGTGTCGTACTCCTTTTCTTGCTGTGGTTGATGTGATCAGCCTTGTCACGCATGGGCGATGCGGCGCCGCATGCGCGGAAGCTCACAAGCCGTAAAGAATCTTCATGGTGCCGGTGGCGTGCATGGCGATCACGACCCCGTCGGCTGGTAGATAGACTTTCTCGAGCTGCGCCGACGACAGATGGCCTTCCATGCGGAAGCCGTCCTTGAGTGGCCGCGTCAACTTGGCGTTCGCGGCGTTGAGCAGATTTTCGTAAGCAACGCTGTAATCGACACTGGCCTTGTCACGAATAGGCGCCAGCAATTGATTGATCGCATCCGTCATGCCTTCGTCGCCGGCAACGACGGCGAGATCCGAGAGATGAACCGCGTGCCCGCCCTGATCCACCTGTACTGCGCCGGTGAGATAGACCCACCGACCAGAATTGGCGTCGGTGTCGGACGCCTTCGTGATTTGCAATCCGATTACGAGCTGGCCCGCTGACGGATAAACCTCGACATTCCTGAGGAGGAATCCGGCGAGCGGCGGCGCCGTGGCGATCACCTGCATCAGCTTGTCCTTGATGGCGTCGTAGCCGATCTTCACCGGGAGAATGACATCGAACGTACCGGGCTGATTGACCTCATGACCGAGGGGAGGCAGCGCAGGCGCTGTCACAGCCGGCGGTGGCTGCCCGACGAATGTTTGCGCGGCCCCGGACAGTTCGAGCGAGCCCCACAGCACTGTTGAATTGGCGCCGATCCCGGCAAAAGCGACGTTTTGAGGGGTAACCTGCAACCATACCGGGGGATTGTCGGACAACTCGATTGGCTCGAACGCGTGCTGCCATGCAGCTTCGGCCTTGGCGTGAAGGTCCAAGCGCCGCACAGCGGCAAGCGCACGTGCTCTGACGCTGGCGAGTTCGGATCGCATGCGCGGCTCGGCGTATTTTGCGAGAGGAATTTCTCGGCCGAGCACGTGAAGGATCGGAGGCTCGCTCCAGTGGAAACCGTCGCTGAAATTCAGGTCAAGCGACCAGTCGCGGTTCAATCGAGGCCGCGCTTCTGCTTCGATCGTCGCGCTGGCTTCCGTCTCGCCATGGATGCGCGCCGTGAACCGGTTCGCTCCTTGGCCTTCAAGTGCTCCATAGATCGGCACCGAGCCGTAAATCCGTCCATCACGTCCATAGATCGAGACGGGCCCGGATCGTTCTACATAACCATAGATATCGCAATTGGCGTTCACCCGGAATCCCAGCACCCGCCGATGGACGCAACTGACACGTTCGTCGATGGTGGCCAGACGCCGCGGAATATCATCGCTAATATCCGTGGCCAGCGCATGCAGCCCGAACTCAACCGTCGCGGAGATTCGCGATTCCGTTGTGAACGGCGCAACGGTGTCGGGAGCCTGCGGCGGTTTGTCGGCGGCGGATGCGGAACTTACGCTGGCCAACCCAAGGGCAAGCGCCGCTCCGCCAGAGCGGATCGAAGCCAGATGACGGCGTAGAAACGATGTTGGCGCGGTAGTCATGACATCCTCGCTCTGTTCCGTAATGAGTTCGCCATCAGCGACGGCGACCGCCGCCATGGGGCTGAAATCCACCGCGCATGGCATGCCGCTGCGGGTGGAAGCTTCGCGCCGGACGGAACGACTGGGCGCGGGCGCGCATGGTCCGCCGATGACCTCCCCGGGCCGATACGGCAAAGTCACGGCGTGGAGCATCTGCCCACCGAGCGGGCGGGCCGCCGCGGTTGCCGCGCACGTTGCCGTTGCGCCGGTCGGAATTCCCCGAATGGAGTTGCCCGGTCCGGTTACCCTGATCCCGACGCGCGTTGTCATTGCGAAGATGGACAGGCTGATTCCGGAACAGATTTCCCTGCTGCGCTTCCATCCGCGTCTCTTCTGCGCGTCGCATGGCCGGCTCGTTATCCTGATGGAAACGGCGCGCGACGGCCGCATTGCGATAGGGCACGCCGTCGCGATGCGCGGGATCATGAATCCAGGTGTTGTTCGTGATATTGATATTGGTGCGGCGATTGAAGAAATTGTAGCGGTTGACGTTGATGACCACGTTGTGACGCCACCAGTCGCAGCCGGCCCAGATGGCGGTACCAACTCCAATGCCGGCCGCGAATGAAACCACGTTGCTTGCGACGAAGCCCGGCGGCGACCAATAGAACGGCGGATACGCCGGATAGGGCCAGGTGCCGTAGACGACTGCCGGATTGTAAACCGGTACCGCGTAAACGTCGGGATCGGCGGGCCGGATGACGATCGGCTGGGAAACGCTCGACGCCACGGCACCCGCGGGAGGCGGTTCTGTTGCAACCGCTTGCTGCGGCGTCGACTGAAGATAGCCGGCAGCTCGGGCCTGCGCGCGCAATGTCTGCACGGCCGTCATCACATCCTGCTGCTGCGCGAGGAAAGCATCGCCGAGCTGCTGGGTCCAGTCGAGCTTGTCACTCATCATCTGCAGCGTCTGCGGGACGGCGGTGAGGGCCTTGACGCTCGGATCCCAGGATTGAGCCTGCATCGCATTCTGGAGCGCTTCCCCGGTGACGCCCGGATTGTTATTCGACCATCGCGCTGCCTCGACGACTTCAAGCGGATAGGTCGACGCCATCAGCATCTGACTGAGAAGCGAGTCCGGATAAAGCGCGATCGGCGCGACAAGTTGCTCGATCTGCGCCTTGGAAAAGGTATCGTTGCTGGAAGCTGGTGTCTGTGTTTGCGGCGTCGCCGCCGGCGCCTGCGCCAACGCCGGGGCGACCGCCAACCCCAACACGAGCACCAATGGCGCGCTCCATCTGCACACTGCATTCGTGATCTTGATCGTCATATCTGTCATCCTTGGCTTTGCGTCCGCATGCATTGCATTGGTGGATCGGATCAGGGACAAATCCGCTGGCTGTCGCGCCAGAAGCAGGACGAACCACGGCGATAGACATAGACGTTCCCTTTGCGGCCGATGACCACGGCACCGTTGCGTCCGATGCCGATAGCGCCATATTTGCTGACGCAGCCAGCGCGGTGGACACCGCGAGCACAATCGAAGGCCTGCGCTTCCGAGGCGCTCATGGCCATCGTGAACAGGCCGACAATCGCTCCGGCCACCGCAATGGCCAGACAAGGACGGGGAGACGACAAGGTCGCTGCCCGGCAGGCAAACCTGACTTTTGAGATGTTCATGGCTCGATCCTTCATGCGTGCAGGCGCGCAGCATCGATCCACGACGATGCGACGGCGAAGTTTTTCCGCTAAAAATTTGAAGCACGGGTGCCGGCAAACCGATTTGCCCTTCCCGTCTTGGCACGGCAACAAATGCCCCGGCGCGACAATGAAAACAAATATCGCTTTGATATGCAGGTATCGGCGTCAGCTATGGCAAAGCTGCACCTGACCGGGACAGCCGTGCGGCACGAGCTTCGTTAAGGCTGCAAAAGTCACTTTACGGATAGCTCCGAACGGGCATTTCCGACCGGCGTCGCCGACATGAAGCAACCTGGCCGCTTGCCGAAATGCCGATCCCGGTGGATGATGCCCGGGTTTTGCGCGCCGCGGGTGCCACTATGCAATTTCGCCAACTTCGATACTTCGTCAAGATCGTCGAGGCCGGGAGCCTTTCTCGCGCTGCGTCCGTCGTACATGTGGCGCAGCCTGCGCTCAGCCAGCAGGTCGCCGAACTGGAAGAGCGCTTCGGAGTCGAACTGTTGCAGCGCAGCGCCCGCGGCGTCCGGCCGACGGCAGCCGGCACCGTCCTCTACAAGGAAGCCGTCATTCTTCTGCGGCTACTTGATCGATTAAGCGATATCA
>Ga0208258_1000109_pt1 | contig 21202 bp, 14 predicted proteins | sample CryBogCBH08Jun09_FD_185512 | JGI IMG/M metagenome (GOLD analysis project Ga0208258, IMG submission 185512) | Freshwater microbial communities from Crystal Bog, Wisconsin, USA - CBH08Jun09 (SPAdes) (version 2) | ecosystem: Environmental > Aquatic > Freshwater > Lake | place: Crystal Bog...
CCGTGGACAATTCCGGGATCACGGGAGAGCCCGCAATTCCGACGCTCTCCACCACCAACATCCTCGGCGCAGCCAACAACAGCGCGCGCGGCGATGGCGGCAATGCTGCAGTCACGGTTTCCGGCACGGTACAGACATCGGGCGCTGCCGCATTCGGCGTGATTGCGCAAAGTATCGGCGACGGTGGCGGCTATTCCGCCATTGGAACCAGTAGCGGTCTATCGTCCTCGCCGATGACGCTCACCTTGGGTGGCGGCGGGAATGCCACCGGTTACGGTGGAGAAGCCGACGTCACGGTGGCGAGTGGCGGCCGCGTCGTCACGAATGGGCAGAATGCCGTCGGCGTGCTCGCGCAGAGCGTCGGCGGCGGTGGTGGCATCGCCGGATTGTCGACGACGTCGGGCCTGGTGACGCTGGGCAGCGCAACGGGCACAAGCTACGGCGACGGCGGCGCGGTCAATGTCACAGTCAACGGCGCAGTGCAGACCTCGGGTGCGGGTGCCGTGGGTGTGCTCGCGCAAAGCATCGGTGGTGGCGGCGGTCTTGCCGGAAACCTGGCCGGCGTGAGCTACGGCCTCGATCTCGTCAAGGACGCAGGTGTCGTTGGAAGTGCCGGGCAGGGCGGAGCCGTGACGGTGAATGCCAATGGGAGCATTGTCACCGGAGGCGCCAATGCTCCGGCAATCCTTGCCATGAGCATCGCCAGCGGTGCGGTGTTCACGGATGCGGGTCTTCTCCTGAAGCGACCTTACAGCACCGTCGGAAACTACGGTGGTGCAATCGACATCAACGTAGGCAGCAACGCTGTGGTCAAAGCGACTGGAGCCAACTCGCCGGCGATCTATGCCATAAGCTACGGTAATTCAGGTGGTGGGAATGGCGAAATTCATCGCGGCAGCAATATCGCGATCGATATTGCCCAAGGCGCCACGGTAACCGGCGGCGGCGGCGATCTGGGCACGGCCATTACCGCTGTGACGCCCGAGACGGTGACGATCAACAATGCCGGATTGATTTCGTCGATAAGCGGCAATGCGATCACGACCGCGAGCGCCGCGACCATCGTTAACAACGCCGGTACGATTCTTGGCGACGTCACCCTCGGTCAGAACAGCCAGTTCAACAATCAGTCCGGTGGCATCTTCAACAGTGGAGCTATCGTTTCGCTTAGCGGTGGTGCCGGAACGTTGACGAATCTCGGTACGCTCAATCCCGGAGGGGCAGGCGTTTTTCGCGAAACCCACGTGATTGGCAATTTTGCGCAGTCCGGTTCGGGCGTCTATGCAGCCGACCTCAATTTTTCTACGCACAACAGCGACTTTCTTTGGGTCAATGGCCAGACGACGCTTGGCGGAAGCGTGTTGCCGGTGGTGCAGAATCCGTTGAAAGGCGTGGCGCTGGGCATCGGCCATTTCGACCATCGGCCGGAAGGTAGCTGGAGCATTCCGAATCCTTCGGTCGTCTTCACTTATAATCTGTTCAACAACGGGCCCGGCAATCAGGACCCGCTGGTTTCAGTCGACGCGAATTTCAAACCTTCCGGCATTCCGTTAAACGGCGATCGAGCGGAGGTCGCCGGATATCTTCAAGCGCTATGGAATACCGGCTACAAGGAAGCCGCACCGATCTTCAATGCGTTCACGCAAACCGGAAGCGGCACGGCGTACAACGCTCTGCTCAACAACATTGCGAACGACGCGGCGCATAGCTGGTTCATCCGGGCGACGCAGGACAATTATGCGTTCTTCAATCGGCTCATGAGCTGTCCCTATTTCGTGGATGGCGGCACGCGGTTGAGCGAAGGCGAGTGCGTTTGGGGCCGTGTGGTTGGCAGCTATCTCGACCGCAACGGCACGGCGCAGGACAACGGCTATCAATCCAGACAGATGACGTTGCAGTTCGGCGCACAGAGCGAATTCGCCAAGGATTGGTTCGTCGGAGGATCGGTCAGTTATGGATCGACGCGCACGACGTCGAGCGACACCGCTGTGTCCGCACAAAGCTTCAACGCCGGCGTGGTGCTCAAGCGGGAATTGGGACCGTGGTTGTTTGCCGGGGCACTCAAGGGCGGCTATGAGACATCGGATGCCGTGCGATACATTTCGCTTCCCGGCCTGACTGCACGGGCGCGTAGCACGCCCGATGTATTTTACGTCGGCGGACGCCTGCGGGCGGCATACGAGGTGCCTCTGAACAGCTGGTATGTGAAGCCGTTTGTCGATCTCGACATCAACTACGCCGACCAGGCGGCGTATCGTGACACTGGCGCGGGTATTCTCAACCTGTCGGTGGCTCACAACAGTGCAACATCGGTGATGACGACGCCGAGTGTCGAATTCGGCGGTCGCATTAATCTGCCCAATGCGGTTCTGCGACCCTATGCCATTGCCGGCGTGAGTTTCCTGAGCAGCGGAGACTGGGTCTCGCGGCTCCGGATGGACAGCATGCCGGACAGCGTTGCGCCGTTCATGGTTTCGACAAACGTGCCCAAGACGTATGGCAATTTCACTGCCGGCCTGGAAATGCTCAACGACAACCGGTTCGAGTTGAAGGCCGAATACGGATTGCGCGGAGCGCGCGATTACTTCGAGCAAAGCGGCACGATGCGGTTTGCCGTTCACTTCTGAAGGTTGGCACTTACGGCCGCAGGTCCATCTCGATCCGGACGAAATCGCCGCGATAGGTGACTTCGCCGAGATAGATCACAGTGTTGTCGCGCGAGGTGAAGACACGGCGCACTTCTGCGACCGGCGAATTCAGCGGGATGCCGAGAAGCCTGGAAACCTCGAGATCGGCCGTGCCGATCGAGAGCGTCTGGCGCGCGGTCTTGATGATTTTGCCCGGCATTTCCGTGAGAAGCGGAATGACGGTTTTGGTGCGAAAACGCTTCGGCGATTTGCGGAAGATCGTTTCGTCGAGATAGATGGAGATCACGCAGTAAGCCTGCCTCTTGCGCGAATGCACGCGGCGCATGAAGACATAGCTTGGTGCCGGCTTGCCATCCTCGGGGCGGAGCGGGGCATCGCTCTTGCTCTCGGCGATATTGATGATTTCCGGTGAGGTGTCGCGATAGACGTTCGCCAGATCGGCCAGTGTCGTCTCCACCCGCAGCCATCGATCCTGCGGCACGCTGCCGGTGATGAAGGTGCCGCGGCCCTGTTGCGCTTCGAGCAGGCCGTCGCGCGTGAGCAGATCGACGGCCTGCCGGATGGTGACGCGGGAAACGCCGAATTCGGCGGCGAGTTCCTCGTTCGCCGGCAGGCGATGTCCGCGCGCCCACGCACCGCGCGCGATCCGCTGCCGGAAGATATCGGCGATCTGCGCGTATTTAGGAATGTGGCTGGTGGCGTCGAGGTTCATGATATTTGGCATTCGATCCGGCTATTCACGTCAGGATCGATGCCGCTCCTTTCTCGCCGATCATCAAGCTGGTGGCGTTGGTATTGGCCGACGTAATCAGCGGCATCACCGATGCATCGATGACCCGAAGCCGTTCGACGCCGTTGACGCGCAACTGCGGATCGACCACCGCGCCGCTATCGCTTCCCATCCGGCAGGTGCCGACCGGATGAAATACCGTTCCGCCGGTCCGTTTCGCGAAGTCCCAAAGCGCCTCGTCGCTATCCGCCGCCGGGCCTGGCTTCACCTCGATGTCCCACAGCTCTCGAAATGATTTCTGCTGGAAGATCTCGCGCAGGATGCGCAGGCCAGCCACGAGGGTTTTGCGATCCAGCTCCTGTTCGAAGTAATTGGCCTGGATCGCCGGTGCCTCGAACGGATCGGTTGAGCGGATCGCGAGATGGCCGCGCGAGGTGCCGTGACATTGCCATGCCGAGGCGGTGAACCCGGAGTAGCTGTGCAGTGGTTCACCGGGCCGGTCGACAGACAGCGGCATCACGTTGAACTGGACATCCGGTCGTCCGCCAATGGCGTATTCGGTGCAGCCCGCGCCGCCGACTTGCCCAGCGCCCGCTGTCAATGGACCGTTCCCATACAGCGCCCATTGCAGCCCCATCTTCGCAAGCTCGATCGGATTGCGTACTTGCCGGTTCAGCGAGATCGGTTGCTTCAGGCGGACGATGATGCGGGCCTGATAATGGTCCTGGAGATTGCGGCCGACTTCCGGCGCGTCCGCGACCACCGGAATATTCAGGGAGCGCAGGAGATCGGCAGAGCCGATCCCCGATAGTTGCAACAGTTGAGGAGACTGGATCGAACCCGCGCAAAGAATGACTTCGCGATCGGCGCTGGCCTGTTGCGGCTTGCCGTCCGCAATCCACTCGACGCCGGTTGCGGTAGAACCCGAAAACAAGACGCGTCGCACCTGCGCGCCGGAGATCACGGTCAGGTTCGACCGATCCGCGACAGGGTGCAGGAACGCGGAAGCCGAACTAGAGCGCCAGCGCGAACCGATGCCAAGCTGGTAGCTGCCGACGCCATAGGTCGTCACGCCATTGAAGTCGGGATTTCTCGGCAGGCCGAATTCGACGCCCGCATTCACCCAGGCTTCCGAGGCCGGATTGCCGACGCGCAAATCCGACACCTCGAATTCGCCGAGGCCGCCATGATACTGGCTGTCGCCGCCGCGATAGCGCTCATAGCGGCGGAAGAAGGGAAGGGCATCGCGGTAGCTCCAGCCCTTGGCGCCAAGGCGTTCCCAGTCGTCGAAGTCCTCGTGCTGGCCGCGAATGAAAATGAGTCCGTTGATCGACGATGAGCCCCCGATCACGCGGCCGCGCGGCCAGTCGATCGACCGTCCGTCGAGCTCGACGTTCGGTTCGGTCTTGAACAGGCGGGAGAAGCGATCGTCGAAAATCGAACGGTAATAACCGACAGGAAGCTTGATCCAGAAATTCCGGTCGGAGCCGCCAGCTTCCAGCAACAGCACGCGGCAGGCCGGGTCCGTCGACAGGCGATTGGCGACGATGCAACCGGCGGAGCCCGCCCCGACGATGATGTAGTCGTAACCCGAGGCCGCGATCTGGTTCGTTATGCTCATGCTGTCCGATAGGCTTCGATTTGCGACAGGTCGGGTTCGATGCCGAGTCCCGGCGTGTCCGATAGTTCGATAATGCCGTCGCGAACCTGGCCGACCGGGCCGGCAAATAGATCGCGCAGCGGATTGTGATTGAAGTCGACCTCGAGCAGGCCGTCGCCACCGACGGCCGCGAGCAGATGCGCGGAAGCCAGCAGTCCGATGCCGCCACCGAGATAATGCGGGCAGAAGGTCTTGCCGGCCGCGATGACGGATTTCGCGACGTCGATGCATTGGGTGATGCCGCCCCACTTGGCGACATCGGGCTGAACGACACCGAATACGTCGGCATCGATCGCCTGCGCAAATCCATCACGGCTAGCGATGTTTTCGCCGCCGGCCAGCGATGTGCCGACGTGTCCTTTGAGTTTTTTCCAGTTCACCCACGGCTGGTCCGCACGCAACGGCTCTTCCAGCCACGCCAGCGCGAATTCGTCCAGTTGCGGCGCCAACGTCAGCGCCTGGTCGAGTGTCCAGCCCTGATTGACGTCGGCGGCGAGAAAACCGTCGCCAACGGCCGCGCGCAGCGACGCGAGATTTTCGCGATCGCGTTCCGTACCAAATCCGATCTTGAGCTTTAGCGCGCGATGCCCGGCCTGCAGCGCAGCCTCCGCCATCTTGCGGGAGCCGGTGGGGTTGATGCCGCTGGCATAAACCTTGATCGTGTTCCGTTGACCGCCCAGCAATCGCCAAAGCGGCAGCGATTGCCGCTTCGCGTGCAGATCCCACATAGCAAGATCGATTCCAGCGATGCACTGGGCGAATGGCCCGTGCTCGCCGGTTTGCAATGCCAGCACCGCAAATTTATCGGTCAGATGCTGGAATAAGCTGGCGGGATCGTCGGCGGCAAAGCCGATCGCTGCAGGTGCGAGGATTTCATTGATGATGCGCGCGCGATGTTCCGCGCCCACCGAAGGAAAGTTCGACCAGGCTTCCCCCCAGCCGACGGTGCCGCTCTCGTCCTCGATCCGCACGAACACAGCCGGACGGTCGAGCATGCGGCCGAACGATGTCTCGACCGGGGTCTCCAGCGGGTAACGATAGCAAAATGCTCCAAGGCTTCGGATAGTTGGAACATTTGTCATGCTCGGGCACCTTGACACGGCGGCACATCATACGGTCTTGTATGGTCATCTTATTTATAGGATGACTTGGTGGCGATGAGCAACCACCTTGCCGATTGATTTGCTCGGAGGGGATCAGGGTGAAACGCTTTCTGCTGGGGCTCATTCCCTGGTGCGGCGCGATCATGCTTTGGTATGCCGTCCGTTGGAGTGGCTTCGTCAACCCGACGTTGATTCCGGCGCCGCATCAGGTCGCAGCCAAATTCTATGAGCTGCTGATGCATGAGGGGCTGCTGGTCGACATTCTGGCGTCGACGCGCCGCGTATTGCTTGGCGTGCTGCTCGGCATTTTCGCCGCCGTACCCGTTGGATTCCTGCTCGGCTGGTATCGACCGGCACGGACCTTCGCCGATCCGATGATCAATTTCTTCCGCGCCTTGCCGCCGATCGCGTTGATCCCGCTGGTCATTGTGTATTTCGGCGTCGACGAGGTGGCGAAGCTGGTTGTGTTGTTCTACGCCGCGTTCTTCTCGGGCGTGATCGTGATGTACGAGGGCGTGTCGCAGATCACCCCGCTCTACATTCGCGTGGCGCAGACGCTCGGCGCGAGTGAATTCGAGATCTTCCGCAAGGTCATCATTCCGCTGACGGTGCCGCATATCCTGACGGCGCTGCGCGTTGCGCTCGGCGTGGCATGGGCAACGCTGGTCGCCTCCGAACTGATCGCTGCACAACGCGGTCTCGGCGCGCTGATCCAGAACGCGTCCACTTATTTCCTGCTCGACGTCATCTATGTCGGCATTATCTGCATCGGCTGTGTCGCGCTGATCATGGACGTGATCCTGCGCATGATAAGCAAACGGCTGCTGGTCTGGCAGGAGAGGGCTGCCGGATGACAACTGCTCCGAATAGCAAGACCGCGCGTGCGCAGTTCGATCATGTCTCGCTGTCATTTGATACGCCGAAGGGCAAGCTGCAGGTCGTCGAGGATGTCAGCTACACCATCAACGACGGCGATTTCATCGCAGTGATCGGCCCGTCCGGCTGCGGCAAGACCACCATGATGAGCATGCTTGCCGGGTTTCAGAAGCCGACCACGGGACAGGTGCTGTTCGACAATGCGCCGGTCAAGGGGCCGGGTCCCGAGCGCGGCGTCATCTTCCAGGAATATGGTGTGTTTCCCTGGCTCACGGTCCGGCAGAACATTGCCTTCGGCCTGACGCTGAACGCGAACCACGTTCCGCCGGCGCAGCGGGACGACATCTGCGATCACTATCTATCGCTGATGGGATTGTCCGATTTCGCGAATTCCTACCCAAAGCATTTGTCCGGAGGCATGCGCCAGCGGCTGGCGATCGCGCGCGCTTACGCCGTGAAGCCGCAATTCCTGTTGATGGACGAGCCGTTCGGCGCGCTCGATGCGCAGACGCGGGCCAACATGCAGAATCTTCTGCTGCAGGTCCTCGCGGCGGAGGGCAAGACGGTGATGCTGATCACGCATTCCGTCGAAGAGGCGATCTATCTCGCATCCCGCATCGTCGTCGTCACGGCAAGGCCGGCCCGTATCAAGGAAATCATCGACGTGCCGTTCGCCTATCCGCGCGACGAATCCGTTCACGAGCGTCCGGAGTTCGGACAATTGCGCAGTTACATCCGCGAACTGGTGATGAGCGAATACCGCGCCCAGCAGGCCCAGGCCGCATCATTTTCAGAATAACAAGAGAAGGCAGAGGAGGGAGTAACAATGAATAGACGAGAGTTTTTGACGACAGCGGCAGGTGTAGCGATCGGAACGAGTGCATTGGCCGCTCCGGCATTGGCGCAGGCCAAGACCAAGGTCCGCGTCGGATATCTTCACACCGTTGCGGTGGATGGGCAGATCTGGACCGGCGTGGATCAGGGTTCGTTCACGAAGAATGGCCTCGATCTCGAGTTGCGCCAGTTCAATACCGGGCTTGAAATCTTTCAGGCGCTGGTCGGCGGCAGTCTGGACGTGCTCGCGACCGGTGCCGTGCTCTCCAATTTTCCGGCGCGCGGGCAGGGCAAGGTGTTCCTCATCAATGACGTCGAGGTTGCGACCGCGCAGCTATGGGTTCGTTCCGACCAGGGCATCAAGTCGTTCGCCGACCTCAAGGGCAAACGCATTGCCACGACGACCGGAACGACGGCGCATGTTTTCCTCGACAACGCGTTGCGCGCCAACAAGATCAATCCGTCGGAGGTCGAGCTTCTCAATCAGGCCATGCCGGCCGCGGTGACGTCGTTCATCACGGGTGCGGTGCCGGCGGTGGCGCTGTGGGTTCCGTTCAACGTGACGGTACGCGACAAGGTGCCGGGCGCAGTGAAGCTGGCGGATGCGTCGGCCTACTATCCGCAGGCCGCAATCGTCGGTGGTTGGGCCGCCCGCAACGATTATTTCGACGGTAACAAGGAAACGCTCGGCAAGCTGATCAAGGGCTGGGCTCATGCCAACGATTACATCATTGGCAACAGTGACGCTGCGATGCAGGCGCTGCAGAAGAACCACTATAGCCAGACCCCGATGTCAGACATCAACGAAGCGTTCAAGGCGCAGAAGATGTTCACATCGCAGGAATGGAAGAAGATGTATGCCGATGGCACGGTCACCAAATGGCTGCAGCAGGTGACCGACTTCTTCATGACCAATGCCAACGTCAAGGATTCGACGCCGGCTTCGAAGTATTTCGATCCAAGCCTCTACATCTCGACGATCGCGTGACGCGTCGAGGCCGCGGGTCTGATTCATGAGCTGAATCGGGCCCGCCGTCAGGTCTGCGAGATAGCGCTGAGGCTGAAGGTCTCCTTGCGAAGATCGGAGAGGGTCGCGAGCGCGCGGTCGCGGTCGTCCTCGAGCAATCGGCCGAGACTTGCGACCGCCGCATCGGGATTGCGCTGCCGGATGGACTCGAGCGTTTGGGTCATGAGCACGGCGGCTTCACGACGTATTTCGCGCGTCGAATAATCGAGCGGGGATTTCCAGATGGTACTCCACACCGTCTGGTTGGCGAGGTCGGTTACCAACTCCACCAGAAGACCGTTGCCCGAGCCATGTGCGATCGTCCGCACGGCGCGGGTGGTGATCCGCGCGAACCCGATCGGGTCGTCGACATCGACCATCGCGGTGAGTTCGTCGCATCGTCGCGCCAGCGTATCGACATAACTCTCCACCGGCGCGGTGGCCATGGAGCGAACCGCCAGCAACGAAAGCGCACAGCGGACGTTGAAAAGGTCGGCGATCGATTTCAACGACGTCGGCCGTACGTAGGCCCCGCGTCGCGGAAGCAATTCTACCAGCCGGCGACGTTCGAGAATGCGGATCGCCTCGCGGATCGGGCCGCGGCTCACGCCGAAACGTTGCGCGAGATCGAGTTCGACGAGGCGTTCGCCCGGCTTGCGGCGACCGGCAACGATATCCGCGCCGAGCTCTTCAGCCAGTTGTTCGGGGATGGTGCGCGGAGAAAAGCGAACGTCGGTATCGAAGTCCGCCCGCGCCGCTTTTTGCGGAGCTGCCGTCATTGCCTGCTGCCGCTTTGATTTGCCCACATCCGAAAAGCATCCTCTAAGAACGCCATTCTGTCAATTGTTGACAATTGACCGTTGTTCATCCTTTATGATTATGTCGAGCCCGTCAATTGCACACGCTGGCGGGTTCGCCATCGAATAATGGCTTTGACTTCAGAGCCTTAGCTAACTTGTGCGCCTCAAGAGCAATAACCAAGCCAGGCCGCCGGAATTGGGTAGGAGCGACTTCAATGGGCAGTTGCGTGCCAGATCAGCCTCTCTGTTTCTCGCCGTTGATGTGGGCATGCGGGCTCGCTGGAATGCTGTGCTCTGTCCCTTCCGGCGCCTCGCGCCGCTGACCGATGGCCGATGCTGCTGAAGCCCCGATGGGGCAGCTTGACCCGACCGACACGCGTTCCTCGCCAACGTCGGCTCCGCTGCTGGACGTTCGCGGTCTTTCGCTCGGCTTCAAGACGGCCGAGGGAGAACTGTCGGTTATCCGCGACATCAGTTTCTCGGTGGCCGCAGGCGAACGCGTCGGAATTGTCGGCGAGAGCGGTTGCGGCAAGACCGTGACCGGGCTGTCATTGCTCCGTTTGCTTCCTGAACAGTCCAGCCGGCTCACAGGCCAGATTCTGTTCGAAGGCCGCGATCTTGCAACCTTGTCGGCGCGGAAAATGCGCGCGGTGCGCGGCCGTGAAATTGCGATGATCTTCCAGGAGCCGATGAGTGCGTTGGACCCGGTCTTCACGGTCGGCGAACAGATTAGCGAGACCTATCGGGCTCACTTTCCGGTCGACCGCAAGGAGGCGCGGGATCGCGCGATCGCAGCGCTCGCAGATGTCGGAATTCCCGCGCCGGAACGGCGCTACGACGAATATCCGCATCAACTGTCGGGCGGTATGCGCCAGCGGGTGATGATCGCGATGGCGCTGATCTGCGAACCCAAACTGCTGATCGCGGACGAGCCGACGACCGCGCTCGATGTCACCGTTCAATCGCAGGTCATCGATCTTCTTCGAACGCTGAGCGAGCGTACCGGCACGGCGCTGCTCTTCATTACGCATGATCTCGGCGTCGTCGCCGAAGCCTGCACGCGTATGATCACCATGTATGCGGGCGAGGTGGTCGAGGACGCGCCGGTGGACGACGTTCTGATCAAGCCGCGCCATCCTTACACGTCGGGATTGCTGCGTTCGCTTCCCAGCCTGAGCGCACGACGCAGCGTGTTGCCGTCTATTCCCGGCCGCGTACCGTCGCCGAACGCAATGCCGGCGGGATGTCGTTTTCAGCCGCGATGTTCGTATGCCATCGAAACCTGCGATGTCCGTCAGATCATGATCGGACTGGATGCTTCGCACCGCGCGCGGTGTTGCCGGATCCGCGAGATCTCGTTGCCGGGAGCGGTAAACTGATGGCGGCTGATCCCAAATCTGCAGTACGGGCGCAAGCCGAACCGGGGGCGCCGATCATGTCGGTGCGGGATCTGCGTATCCTGTTTCCGACGCGCGACGGCCGCGACACGGTCAAGGCGGTCGATGGTGTCGATTTCGATGTCCGCGCAGGAGAGACGCTCGGCATCATCGGAGAATCCGGTTCGGGCAAGACGACCTTGGGCCGGGCGATGGTGTCGCTCATTGCGCCGACCGAAGGCGAGATCCTGCACTCCGGTCAGAACCCGGCGAAGATGGGCCGGGAGCAGTTTCGCAAGCATCGGCGCGATTACCAGATCGTATTCCAGGACCCGAACGCGGCGCTCAATCCGCGCATGACGATCCTGGATAGCGTCATCGAACCTGCCGAGATCGCGAAAGAGGGTGACGATACATCGCGCCGCAAGGATGGCTTTGCCGCGTTGTCCCGCGTCGGTCTGCCGCGCGAACTGGCGGACCGCTATCCGCATCAGCTCTCCGGCGGGCAGAAGCAGCGCGTCAACATTGCGCGTGTGCTGATGCTGCGCCCGAAGGTGATCGTGTGCGACGAGGTCGTCGCGGCGCTGGATGTTTCCATCCGCGGCGACATTCTCAACCTGTTTGCCGATCTGCAGCGTGAGTTCGGGCTCACTTATGTTTTCATCACCCACGACATCTCGGTAGTGTCCCATATCTCCGATCGCATTGCGGTGACCTATCTCGGCAAGCTGATGGAGCTTGGCGCGGCCGAAAACGTGATCGAACGGCCGCTGCATCCGTATACGCAGGCTTTGCTTTCCGCCGAGCCGATCCCGTTGCCATCCTCGATGAGGACGGAACGCCGGATTGTTCTCGAGGGCGAGATTCCTAGCCCGGTTGCGCCGCCCTCGGGGTGCCGTTTCCGAACGCGCTGCCCGTCCGTGCAGGCGATCTGCGCCAAGGATGTGCCGTCCTGGCGCGAACTGAAGCCGGGCCACTGGGCCGCTTGCCACTTTTCGACGCTGGATGGGCCGCCGCCCGCGAACGCCGATCTCAATCACACCAAATAACTGGGAGGACTTGATGACAAATTCCAACCGAACCATCGGCTTGCTGAACCGGCGCGACATTCTGGCGCTCGCAGGATGTACCGCTTTGACCGGGCTTACCGGCCTGCCGGCCTTCGCGCAGGAGGCCGCGAAGAAAGGCGGCGTGCTCAAGGTCGCCGCACCGACCAACCCGTCGTCGCTCGACCCGGCGACCGGCGGATCGGGTGCCGACCACAGCACGCTCTGGACGATCTACGACACCCTGATCGAATGGGACTACGACACACTGAAGCCCAAGCCGGGCCTGTCGAAATGGTCGTATCCCAATCCGAAGACGATGGTGCTCGAGATCAACAAGGGCATCAAATTCCACGACGGTACCGATCTCGATGCCGAGGCGGTCAAATTCAATCTCGACCGCAACCGGCAGGATCCGCGCTCCAACGTCAAGGCCGATCTCACCAGTGTTGAATCGGTGGAGGTGACGGGGCCGCTGCAGGTCACGCTGCATCTCAAGAATTCCGACACGGCACTGCCGGCAATCCTGTCTGACCGGGCAGGGATGATGGTCTCGCCGACCAACATCAAGGCGCTCGGCGCGGACACCAACCGCAAGCCCGTCGGTGCGGGTCCGTGGAAGTTCGTCAGCTGGGCCGACAACGAGAGCGTCGTGGTGACGCGGAACGAGAACTACTGGCGGCCCGGCCGTCCTTATCTGGATGGCATCGAGTTCGCGATCATTCCGGAAGCGGCGACTGCGTTGCGCTCGGTCATCGCTGGCGAAAAGGATATGGCGTTCTCGCTGCCCGCACGACTGAAGCCGGTTATCGATCGTGCCAAGACTCTGCAGGTCGTCACCGCACCGACGCTCTACTGCATCCAGCTTTACATCAACTATGGCCGCGCGCCGCTCAACAACGTCAAGGTTCGTCAGGCGCTCAACTTCGGAATCGATCGCGACGCGTTCGTCAAGGCCACCATGGGCGGTCTCGGTGAGGCGGCGACCATGACGTTGCCGAGTTCGCACTGGGCGTACGACAAGTCCGTCTCCACACTTTATCCGCATGATCCTGCCAAGGCGCGCAAGCTGCTCGCCGAAGCTGGCTTCAAGGATGGGATCGATCTGACCATCGGCGGCTACAACGACCAGGACTCCGTTCGGCGCAGCGAAGTGCTGCAGGCGCAATTGGGACAGGCCGGCATTCGTCTCAAATTCACGCGCGGCACCATTCCCGAGATCAGTGCGCAGTTCTTCGCCACCGAGAAGAAATACGATCTGCTGCTTTCGGCCTGGACCGGGCGTCCCGATCCCAGCATGACTTATGCGCTCGGCTTCGACAAAGGCGCTTACTACAACGCCGGCCGCGAGGCAGACCCTGAACTGGTGAAGCTGATCCAGCAGAGCCGCGAGAGCGAGGACCTGACCGAGCGTGCTGCGGTGTTCGCCAAGATCCAGCGCTTCGTCATGGAGAATGCGCTCTCGGTGCCGATCGCGTTCCAGTACGAACTCGATGCGTTGAGCGCCAAAGTCAAGGGCTACAAGCCGGATCTGCTTGGCAAGCCGAAGTTCGAGGACATCCAACTCGGGTAACCATCGTCGCTGCGTCGTCACGCACCGTGCCGACGCGGCGTCTCCATCAATCCGGACGTTCATTCCGTCATGTCGCTGTCTCGCAAACGTAACCTCATCGTGCGCCGCCTGTTGCAGGCGGTGCCGGTGATCTTGCTCTCGACCTTCATCGTGTTCGGGCTGCTGAAGCTGGTGCCCGGCGATGTTGCGGTGACGCTTGCCGGCGATAACGCGTCCGATGCGCGGATCGCGGAGATCCGTCACATCTATGGGCTCGACCGGTCGTTCTTCGTGCAATACGGATCGTGGCTCTGGAAAGCCGTGCATGGCGATCTGTCGAATTCGCTGGTCTCGAGCGAATCCGTGCTGTCGTCGATCGCGCGTTGCTTCCCCCACACGTTGCTGATCGTCGCCCTGGCGATGCTGATGGCGCTCATTATCGGGATTCCGCTTGGCATTGCCGCGGCCAGCCGGCAGGGGTCGTGGATAGACAACTTCGTCATGACCGTTGCCTCGCTCGGCGTCGCCATTCCGAATTTCTGGCTCGGAATGTTGTTGGTGGCGTTCTTCGCGCTGAGCCTCAACTGGCTGCCGGCGACGGGAGCGGTGCCGATCAGCGAGGATTTCTGGGGGGCCATCAGCCACGCCATCTTGCCAGCCTGCGCACTGGCGGCGGGCGGTGTTGCGGAGGTTGCGCGGCAACTGCGCTCGTCGCTGGTCGAGATCATGTCGTCGCAGCAGGTGCGCACGCTTCATGCCAAGGGCCTTTCGCCGTCGGCCATCCTGTGGCGGCACGGATTGAAGAACGTCAGCGTCAATCTGCTCACCGTCATCAGCTTGTTGTTCAACCGTATGCTTGCCGCGACCGTCGTGGTGGAGGCGGTGTTCGCCGTTCCCGGCATGGGTAACCTGATCGTCAACGCCGCGATCCATCGCGATTTCCCGGTGGTGCAGGGCGTCGTGTTCGCGATGGTGCTGGTCGTGGTCACGCTCAACCTGGTGACTGACATCCTTTATAGCATCCTTGACCCGAGGATCGGTTGACATGGTGGATACAGCGATAGCGCTCGATCAGCGGGTCGGCCGGCTGAGCAAATTCAGCAAGTGGTTCCGCTCCGATCTGCGCGGAGCGATCAGCCTTACCTTTCTTGTCGCCCTGATCGTTATTTCGGCGCTGGCCCCCTGGGTTTCGCCGTACTCGCCGACCGCGCAGGATTTCGATGCGACATTGGCGCCGATGTCGCTCACCCATTGGCTGGGAGCGGACGATCTTGGCCGCGATACGCTGAGCCGACTGATCTATGGCGGTACGGCTTCGCTCTACGCGAGCTTCCTTGCCGTCGGCATGGCGATCGTGATCGGTGTACCCGTCGGGCTGCTCGCTGGATATCTTGGCGGTTGGGTCGATGAGATCATCAGCCGCGTCATCGACAGTTTCCTCTCGTTTCCGGCGATCGTGCTCGCGATCGCGGTGACCGGTGCGCTCGGCATCGGCCTGACCAACGGCATGATCTCGGTCGGTATCGTGTTCGCGCCGCAACTGGCGCGGCTGGTTCGCGCGCGAACGCTGGTGGTGCGCAACGATCTCTATGTCGACAGCGCTCGCTGTTTCGGGGCTTCGACCAGCCGCATCCTGTGGCGGCACGTTCTGCCCAACACGATACAGCCCGTGATCGTGCAGGTAACGCTATTGCTGGCGGGCGCGTTGCTGGCGGAGGCCAGCCTGAGCTTCCTCGGTCTCGGCATCCAGCCGCCGAATGCGAGCTGGGGCGCGATGCTGGCGCGGGCTTATCAGAACATGGAGATCGCGCCGGAGCAGATGTATCCGCCGGGGCTCGCCATTCTTCTTACGGCGCTAGCATTCAATGCGCTCGGCGAGTCGCTGCGCGTGGCGCTCGATCCGACGATGAAGGGCCGCTGAGGGGAGCATGACGATGTCGGGCGTAATGACACCGGAGCAGACATTCGCAAACCTCGTCGCCGAAGGGGACGTCGTGCTGGACAAGCTCGACGAATGTGCTCGTACGGTGCCGGACAAGGTATTCATCCATTACGGCGAAGACGGCATTCAACTGACCTACGCCGAATTCAAGCACCGCACCGACCGTATTGCAGCCGGTCTCGCTGCGATGGGCGTCACGGAAGGCGTGCCGGTCAGCGTATTGACGCGTAATTCCCTGTTGAGCGCGCTGGCGATGTTCGCGATCTGGCGCGCAGGTGCCATCTTTGCGCCGATCAATTTCAATTTCCGCGGAATGCTGCTGTCCTATCAGCTCAAGGACACCGATCCGTTCGCGCTGATCACCGATCCGTCGTTTGCCGAAGTGCTTGGCGAAGTCATTGATGAAGTGCCGTTGAAGCGGTTGATCGTGCACACGCCGAAACCTGGCGACCACGACCATACGGAAGCTTCGTTCGGGTCGGCGTTCAGGAATATCGAGATCATTTCTTTCGCGGAGCTTGCGGAAAGCACCGCGCCGGCGCCGGCCATTCCGCGCGGCCCGTTCGACCTCGCCAATATCGTTTACACCTCCGGCACCACCGGGCCGTCCAAGGGCGTGCTGCAGCCGTTCCGCTGGATGAACCACTACGGCTTCCAGGTCCGGCAACTGACGACGCCGGATGACGTCGTCTATTGCGACCTGCCGATGTATCACGTCGGCGGCGCGTTCTTCCTGGTGGCCCGTGCGGTCTGGCAGGGCAACACCGTAGGACTGTGGGACAAGTTCAGTCCCACCCGGTTCTGGGATCGTGTGGCCGAATGCGGGGCCACGACCTGCGTGCTGCTCGATGTGATGGTGCCTTACCTGATGAGCGTGGAGCCACGTGCGAACGATCGCGCCAATACGCTGAACAAGGTTCACATGCAGCCGTTCCCGGCCAACCATCATGAGGTCGCACAGCGCTTCGGGTTCGATTTCGTGACGGCGGGGTTCGGTCAAACGGAATCCGGCTCCGCCTTTGCCGTGGTGATCGATCAGTTCGGCATGGAAGAGGGGACGCCGAGCGGGTTATGGCGGGGTCTGTCCAAGGCGGAGCTTCTTGTTCGATGCAAGATCATCGGCCGCCCCGTGCTCGATGGTTCGAAGTCGCTGCCGAAGGGAATGATGGGCGTTCCCAATCCGTTGTTCGAGGTGGCGATCCTCGACGAAGACGACAATTCGCTGCCGCCCGGGCAGGTCGGCCAGCTCGCATTCCGGCCGCGTTTCCCGGGCCTGCTGCTGCAGGAATACTTCCGCAAGCCGGAAGCGACCATCAAGGTCTTCCGCACCTGCTGGTTTCACACCGGCGATGCCTGCAAGCAGCTCGACGACGGATCGGGCCTGTATTGCTTCGTCGATCGCATGGGCGGGTTTTTCCGGGTGCGTGGTGAGAACGTTTCGTCCTTCGAGGTCGAGGCACTGATCGCGAGCCACGGCAAGATCCGCGCCGCCGCCGCGGTTCCGATTCCTGCGAAGATCGGCAGCGAGGAAGATATCGCGGTTTTCATCGAATGCGTCGAAGGCGAAAGCCTCACCGAAGACGAATTGCGCGATCATGCGCGGCGCGTGATGCCGAAATACATGCAGCCGGCGCACGTGCGTTTTGTAGATGCATTGCCGGTGACGCCGACCAACAAGATCGAGAAATACAAGCTCAAGCGTCAGATCATTGACGAACTGAATTCATCCATATCATAGGCGCGATGCGCAAAGGAACGGCGAGTATGGCCGCACGTCTGACTGAAAAGGAATATCTCGATCAGCTCCATGCGCTCTGGCAGAAGGCATGGCCGAAAGGCGCGGCGCGCGAGTCGCAATATCCGCACGGGGAGGTCGCGCTCAGTGAATATCTGCGGGCCTGGGCGAAAAAGCAGCCGGAGCATCCCGCCGTCATTTTCTACGGACACGTGCTGACCTATGCCGATCTGGATAAGCAAAGCGACCGCTTCGCAGCGCTGCTGATGTCCAAGGGTGTGAAGAAGGGTGACCGCGTCGCCGTGTTCATGCCGAACTGTCCGCAGTTTCATATCGTGTTTTTCGGAATCCTGAAGCTCGGTGCGGTGCATGTGCCGGTCAGTCCGTTATCGCGCGCGTTCGAACTTGCCTATGAACTGAACGACACCGATGCGGAAGTAATCGTCGCGCAGGACCAGCTGATCGAGACGGTCGATCAGGTCCGGGCCGAGACCAGGCTGCGCGACGTCATCGTCACCAGCTTTGCCGATGTCCTGCCGGCCGATCCGACGATCCCGGTGCCGGATTCCATCCGCGCGCCGCGCATCGCTGTCCCGGGCGCGACGGATTTGCTCCCGGCACTGGCGGCGATGGGTGACGTCAAGCCGCTACCGCCGGCGTCGCTCGATGACGTTGCCGCGCTCAACTACACCGGCGGCACTACCGGGATGCCGAAGGGATGCGTGCATACCCAGCGCGACATGGTCTACACGGCAGCGGCCAATTACGGCATTTCGCTCGCCATCAACCAGCGCAGCGTATGTCTGTCGTTCTTCCCCGAATTCTGGATCGCGGGCGAAAACCTGGGCCTGATCTTCCCGCTGTTCGCTGGTGCGACGCTGGTGCTGTTGGCGCGATGGGACGCGGTCGGCGTGCTGGCCGCCATCGACAAGTACAAAGTGACCATCACGGCGATGCCGGTCGATGGCGCGGTCGAACTGATGGATCATCCGCGGTTCAAGGAGTTCGATCTCGGCTCCCTCGATCAGGTGCGCGTTGTTTCGTTCGTCAAGAAGCTCAATGTCGATTATCGCCGCCGCTGGAAAGACCTGACCGGTACGACCCTTGCCGAAAGCGCATGGGGAATGACCGAAACTCACACGTCCAATACCTTCACCACCGGTTTTCAGGACGACGACTTCGATCTCAACTCGCAGCCGATCTTCGTCGGGCTGCCGGTGCCGGGTGCGGAATTCAAGATCACGGATTTCGAGACCGGCGAATTGATCCCGCTCGGCGGCGAGGGCGAGGTCCGCGTCCGTGCGCCGTCGCTGCTCAAGAGCTACTGGAACAAACCCGAAGCGACCGCGGAATCGCTGGTCGATGGCTGGCTCCGCACCGGCGACATCGGATTGATCGACACCGACGGCTTCCTTCATTTCCTCGGCCGCCGCAAGGAGATGCTCAAGGTCAAGGGCATGAGCGTATTTCCGCCCGAGATCGAAGCGTTGCTGGGACAACATCCAGCCGTGCTGGGGTCGGGCGTGGTCGGACGCGAGGATGCCGACAAGGGACAGGTACCGGTCGCCTTCATCCAGCTCAAGCCGGAAGCGAAGGGCACCATCACGCCGGAACAGGTCCAGGCCTGGTGCAAGGAGCGCATGGCTGTCTACAAGGTACCCGAAGTGCGGATCATCGACGCCTTGCCGATGACGGCGACGGGCAAGGTCAAGAAGCAAGAGCTGAACGTCTAGGCGCCGGTCCGGCGCCGAGGCGTAAGCTTAAAGAGCAGGCGCGATTGCGCCGCGGCTCATGAAAATTTGTTCTGAATCGGAAGCGTCATGTCATTTCGTAAGCTACTGATCGCCAATCGTGGTGAAATCGCCATTCGCATCGCGCGCGCGGCGAGTGAATCCGGCATCGCCAGCGTTGCCATTTATCCGGCGGACGACGCGCTGTCATTGCATGTCCGTGTCGCCGACGAAGCCCACGAGATTCCGGGACGCGGCGCGCGGGCGTATCTCGATATCGAGGGCGTGGCTGCGGCCGCAAAGGCGGCAGGATGCGATGCTCTGCATCCAGGCTATGGTTTCCTTAGCGAGAATGCCGGTCTGGCACGGCGATGTGCGGAAGAGGGGATCGTATTTGTCGGACCGTCTCCGGATGCGCTGGAGCTGTTCGGTGACAAGGTGCAGGCCAAGGCGCTGGCCCAGCGCTGCAAGGTGCCGGTGATCGACGGCACCGAGGGACCGACCACGCTGGACGAGGCGAAGGCCTTCTTCGCTTCACTCGGCAAGAACGCGGCGGTCATGATTAAGGCGATGGCAGGTGGCGGTGGCCGCGGTATGCGGGTCGTGGAAGATGCATCGCAACTCGCGGATGCCTATGCACGATGCCAGTCCGAGGCCAAGGCGGCGTTTGGCAGCGACGGCGTCTATGTCGAGCGGCTGATTCGCAAGGCACGGCACATCGAAGTGCAGATCATCGGCGACAAGCATGGTGGCATCAGCCATTTGTGGGAACGCGAATGCACGATCCAGCGGCGCAACCAGAAGCTGATCGAAGTCGCGCCGAGCCCGTCGTTGAGCGGCAAGCTGCGCACGCGCATCCTCGATGCCGCGAAGCAACTCGCGGCGGCTGCGAAATATGACAGCCTCGGGACTTTCGAATTCCTCGTGGACGGCGAGACCTCCGGTGACGATACGGCTTTCGCATTCATCGAGGCCAATCCGCGCCTTCAGGTCGAACACACGGTGACCGAAGAGGTGCTCGGCGTCGACCTCGTCAGGTCGCAACTCGCGGTGGCGAGCGGCGCCACGCTCGCATCGCTCGGCCTCACGCAGGACAAGGTGCCAGAGCCTCGCGGCTATGCGATGCAGCTTCGCATCAATATGGAAGTGATGGACGAGAAGGGCATGACGAAACCGACCGGCGGTCGGCTCGAGGCATTCGATCCGCCCTCCGGCCCTGGCGTTCGCATCGATACGTTCGGCTACTCCGGATACAAGACCAGCGCTGCGTTCGACTCGTTGCTCGCCAAGGTGATCGTGCATGCGTCGGCGCCGCGCTGGCCGGAGGTCGTCGCGAAGGCGGTACGCACCTTGCGGGAATTCCGTATCGATGGCGTGGCGACCAACATTCCCTTCATTCAGGCCGTGCTCGCGCATGCCGATTTCGTGGCCAACCGCATCAGCACGAATTTCGTCGATACGCATGTCGCGGCGCTTGTGGGAGCCACCAAGGAGCCCGCACGTCCACTGTTCTTTGCACCCGCGAAGGATGCAGATCATGCGACTTCATCCGCCGCGTCAGATGGCGGGGCTGTTGCCCCGGCCGGCTCGGTGCCGGTCGCCGCACCGCTGCAGGGCACGATCGTCGCGATCGAGGTCGCCGTCGGCGATCTGGTTCGCCCAGGGCAGCAGATCGCGGTGATCGAGTCGATGAAGATGGAGCACCTCGTTGCCGCGCCGCAGGGCGGCAAGGTCACGAAGATCGTGGCGGGCGATGGTGCGACGCTGATGCATGGCGAGCCAATCCTGTTCATCGAGCCGGCGCATGTCGAAGGCGACGAAGTGGAGGAGGAGGACGAGATCGACCTCGATCACATCCGTCCCGATCTCGCGGAAGTCATCGCGCGCCATGCCAACACGCTCGACGAGAACCGTCCCGCTTCGGTGGAACGCCGCCGCAAGACCAATCAGCGCACCGCACGCGAAAATATTGCGCAACTGGTCGATGAGGGATCGTTCGTCGAATACGGATCGCTGGCGGTTGCCGCGCAGCGCCGTCGCCGTGGTCTCGACGATCTGATCAAGAACACGCCGGCCGACGGATTGATCACTGGCGTTGCGACAGTCAACGCCGACAAGTTCGGCGCGAAAGACGCGCGTTGCATGGTGATCTCATACGACTACA
>Ga0208258_1000125_pt1 | contig 19588 bp, 16 predicted proteins | sample CryBogCBH08Jun09_FD_185512 | JGI IMG/M metagenome (GOLD analysis project Ga0208258, IMG submission 185512) | Freshwater microbial communities from Crystal Bog, Wisconsin, USA - CBH08Jun09 (SPAdes) (version 2) | ecosystem: Environmental > Aquatic > Freshwater > Lake | place: Crystal Bog...
GTCCCGACTGTTGCCGCAGGGACGGCTCGGTCTGTCCGGAAAGCTGCTGCTTCTGACCATTCCGCTGGTGATGATCGCGGAAGTACTGATTTACGTGCCGGCCATCGCCAATTTCCGGATGAACCGCCTCAATGACCGGATCGCCGCGGCCAATACCGCAGCCCTGGTGCTGGACGCTGCGCCCAGCGGCATGGTGCCGGATTCGTTGGCCCGACAGATTCTGAACAGTATCGGGGCACGGGCTGTAGCCATCAAGATGGGCCAGCAGCGGCGCCTGCTCGCCAGCGCCGATCTGCCGTCGTCCGTCGATCATGATGTCGACATGCGCAGCATGACGGCCTGGTCAGCGATGATCGGCGCTTTCGAAACCATGCTGGAAAGCGGCAACGAAACCATCCGCATTATCGGGCCGGCGCCTTATGGCGCGCAGTTCATCGAAGTCGTGGTCGACGAAAAGCCGCTACGCCAGTCGATGTACCGGTTTTCCCGCAACTTGCTGCTGTTTTCGCTCGGAATTGCCGTTCTCACGGCCGCGCTGGTCTATCTGGCCCTACATTTCCTGTTCGTGCGGCCGATGCGCCGCCTGACGGCCAACATGGTCGGATTCCATCAGAATCCGGAAAGCTCGGCGAGCATCATTGCGCCCTCGGACCGCGGCGACGAGATCGGCGTTGCCGAACGCGAATTGTCCGACATGCAGCGCGATCTGGTGTCGATGCTGCATCAGAAGAGCCGGCTGGCGGCGCTGGGTCTCGCGGTCTCGAAGATCAACCACGACCTGCGCAACATGCTGGCGTCGTCGCAGCTGCTGTCCGATCAACTGGCGAGCGTGCCGGAACCGCGGGTGCAGCGATTTGCGCCGAAGTTGATGCGATCACTGGAGCGCGCCATCGCGTTGTGCCAATCGACGCTTTCCTATGGACGCGCCCAGGAAGCGGAGCCCGACCGCCGCATGGTGCTGGTGGAGCCGATCGTCAACGAGGTTCGCGAATCGGCCGGACTTGGCTCGAACGCATCGATCGGCTGGATCAACGCCATCGAACGCGGGCTGATGATCGATGCCGATCCAGATCAATTGTTCCGGATTTTGCTCAATCTGGTGCGTAACGCGGCGCAAGCGCTGGAAAGCCAGACCAAGAGCGACATTGCTCCCGAACAGATCCGGGTCACGGGGCGCCGCGAGGGCAGCGTCACGGTCATCGAGGTCTCGGATACCGGTCCGGGTGTGCCGCTGAAGGCGCGCAATCACCTGTTCGAGGCATTCCAGGCGTCGGACCGCGCCGGCGGCACCGGTCTCGGCCTCGCCATCGCGGCGGAACTGGTTCGAGCACACGGTGGCGACATTCATTTGGTGGAAGGCACCATCGGTGCGACCTTCCGGATTGCGATTCCCGACCGTCCGGTGGAATTGGCGAGCCTGCGCGGCGAGCGGGTTCGGGCTTGATCAAGGCCTATTAATCGCGCGGGATGCGCGGTCTGAAGGCTTTTATGGGTCTGAAAGCTGAAAAACCGTTGATTTTTCAGCTTTTGACGCGGGTCGCGTGACCTGGCACCAAAAGGACAGCTTTGGTGGTTCAGGACCTTGCCAAGCCGATCCTAAGCCGTTAGCTATGGCGCGCTTTCGCGACGTTGCAAGCCGTCCGGAACAGATGCGGTATCGACGGGCTCCGCCTGCTCGCTTCGCACACAACGCGCCCGTAGCTCAGCTGGATAGAGCACCAGACTACGAATCTGGGGGTCAGGAGTTCGAATCTCTTCGGGCGCGCCATCTTCAATTGTTTTCGTTGATGTTTTTTTGCGCCCGCATCGTGGCGTTACCGAGTGTTACCATAAGCGTTACCGTAAGGCGGGCACTGTCTTCTTGAATGCAGTGGCGATGTCGATCAGCGCCTGTCGCCCGACGATCCTCACCTGAAACAGGCAGTGATCGGAATACTGGTCCAGCAGGTCGGGAATCTCGGTGCCTCTTCCGATCGACGTTCCCTCCGGACCAAACACAACAACAGCACTGTGCCCGCGATCATCAAGCAAGCCGTGTACCGCGCCGTATATGCGGAGCTAAACGCTGGCTATGCCGGAGGCGAGTCGGCTAGGAGGGATCACGTATTTGACCGCGCCCGAGAGCACCCGTGCAGTATGACGAACGAAGCGCAGATACATCGGCCACGGGGCACTGTGGATAGAGCAGGTTCGATCGCGACGCATCTAACTTATATTGTATTTCCGATCCCTGATCGACTTTGAATCGCTGGAGCGAGTACATAGCGGCCAACAAGCCTAGACGTTACAAGAGCGTGTAATCAGTTTGCCTCACTGTTAATCGTCAAGATCTTAGGCAAGCCTCCGGTGAGGCTTTCAATTGCTCTCATCTCGTACACAGAATCTGCAATCGTTGAATCCTCATCCCTCAAAGGTTCGACTGGGGTCGTTCGATTTGATGCTTTGAGCGTTATGCGCGCCGAGATTAATTCAAGATGGCTAGTAAGTAGGGCAATTGGCTGGGGACGCTGCCAAAGCTCTTTCTGCAAATGTTTGTCCGGTAAGAAGGGAACGCGTTTCTAGTAAGGCGGGGACCGACGCGAATTTCCGCATCTCTTCTAGATTTGTTGTCCGATCTTTGAGCCGCTTCAAATCATTGGCGAACCGTTCTTCGTCATCGGAATTGAAAACAAGACGAAAGCTTTCGGTGGAAACCGGTGATGTTACTTCGTCGAAGACCTTGCGGCGTTCCTCGGAGTATCGATCGAGAATCTTGTCGTCAGCATCTCTCTTAACTACGGCCGCGAGCGTTTCGCTCAGTAGGAACGAATCATAGAGTCCTCCCATCAATCCGAAGCCGCTGGTCGGATTTGTCAGGTGCGCGGCGTCGCCGGCCAACAGCACGCGGCCGGCGCGGTAGGAGCGAGCGGAGCGCTGATGCATGTTGTATTCCGAATGCAGGACCAGACCGAATTGCTTGTCACCCGGCAGAACCGTGTTGGCGAATGTCATGATACGCGGCAGAGCGTCTTCGATGGGCAGATTGGCATCCTCTGCGAAAGTGAAACGCCAAAGGCTCTTTTCGTCGATTCGATAGATAACGGCGCCGTAAACCGGATCGATCAAATAGCCGGAGTTCCAGCCATGCTTCTCGAAATCGAAGTAGATATTGGTCGCCACGAAGCGTTGTGGCCAAGTGAAGCCATCGAGCGGGATGCCAACCGATTTTCGCACGGCACTTCGTCCGCCATCGCCTGCCACCACCCAGTCGGCCTTGAACTGAACGGTCTCACCCAGCTGATCTGCAAGAACAGTCACGTCCCGGTCGGATTGGGTCAAGCTGGTAAACCGCGTTCCCCAGTGAATGGTGACGTTGGGATAGCGCCCGAGATGCTTGAGGATGACCTCGGCCAGCCGGTCCTGTCCCAGTGTCAGGCTGTAGGGACGATTGGTGAGGCCGCGGACGGCATCGTGATTGTAGATGATGGTCTCGCCGGTCTTAAAGACGCGCCAGGTCCGCTCATCGACGGTGTGGCCGGCCACCATCATGTCATCCAACACCCCTAATGCTTCCAACGGCGTGAAGATCGGCCACGCGTAAGAGATAGCGCGCGGCGTATAGACGATCTTGTCCTCGGCTTCGATCAAGCAGACGTCGATATTCTCGCGGGCGAGGCCGAGTGCGGTCATTAATCCGACGGGGCCTGCGCCCACGATAAGAACCTGGGTCATCGTGCAGCTCTGTCATGTATTTGCGACCAAGCTTGCCGGCATAGCTGCGGTCGAGGCTCGGCTTTTGGGATTGCGATTAAGGAGCATTCAGTGTGTCGGACGTGATGCTTGTTGAACTAACGCCATCCGACACACATGGAGGAGGTGTAAAAAGTCACTTGGCGGCTGTTGGGCCTGTTGGCTCGTCGATCAGCTTCCAGGATTCGCCCTCGAAGCGCGCCATACGGAGAGACTTGTAGGGCGTGTAGTCGGTCGGTGTGCTGTTCAGCGTGATGCCCGGGAGCATCATTTTGAAACGTTTGCCTTTCAGATTGGATGCCTGCTTGAGAAGGTGTTCGCGGGTGAGGTCGTCACCGCAAGCCCGTAAAGCCTCAGCCGCGCCCTGCGCCATGACATAGCCGGACAAGGCAATGAAGTCGCCTGGATTGTCGTTCGGAACCCACTTCTTCATGAACGCGACATACTCTTTGACCTCTGGATCGTCAGCCCATGCAGGATCGCCGGCCTGTTTGCTGAATTGCGTCGTGAAGATGCCTTGAGCATTCTCGAAGCCAGCCGGCTTGAGAACGGTCTGGACCGAGTTCGTCGGACTGACCAGAAACTGCCAGGGCTTCCAGCCCATTTCCTTCACCTTGCGAAGACCTTGCGCGGTGAATTTCGGTGTCGAGAAGTACATCAGGACGTCGGCGCCACTCTCCTTGAGACGAACGATTTCCGAATCTATCGTGGGCTGTGTGATTTCGTATGCAAGCTCTGAAACGATCTTCGCTTTTCCGCCTTCGATCGAAGACTTCAGGCCGGCCAGGAAGTCCTTGCCGTAGTCGTCATTCTGATAAAGGACGGCAATTTTGGCTTCAGGCTTGGTCTTGATGATGTACTCGCCAAAAGTTCTGCCTTCCATTTCAAATCCTGGATACATCGGAACGCTCCAGGGGAAGTTCTTCGGATCGACGAAGCGTTTACCGCCGGCGGAAATGAAGATGTGGGGCACCTTGTTCTGATTGAGATACTTCTGAATGGCGACGTTCGGCGTCGTGCCGACGGTGCCGACGTCCGCAAGCACGCCGTCGCTTTCGACGAGCTTGCGAGTTTGCTCAAGGGCTTTCGGTGGGCTGAAGGCGTTGTCGAGCGAGATGAGTTGGACTTTCCGGCCGTTAATGCCGCCTTGTTCATTGAGCATGTTGAAATAGCCAACCATCGTGCGGCCGTAGCTGCCAAAGGCAGAGGCCGGACCGCTGTATGGAACGGTCTGGCCGAGCTTGATCTCGGTATCGCTGACACCGGGGCCGTACTTCTTCTCGGCGGCTGTCGCACTGCCAATCAATCCAACTGCAAAAGCACACGTCAAAAACTTCAATCCGGTATTCATGTCTCCTCCTTGTTCCCCGATCGGTTCTGTATTCTTGTTGATGAAAAATAACGGGCTGCGTGAGTCGTTACGGACTGTCGCTGTAGTTGCGACGGTGTTGGATTTCTCACGTTGTCTTCGCTGGATTCGGTGCGATGGTGGGCCAACGTGGTCTACCGCTCATCCCTGTGCGTCGCGATCCATTGCAGAACGTGGCTGATTCAGCCTCCTCGCTTCCAACCCCGATCGTCTCGCTTGCTGCCGTCTTTTGATCTTTTCCAATGACGCTATCAAAGCGGTCTTTCACTTACAAGCAGTCTATCCGGTTTTTATAGTCCCGCGCCTCTTGGTCGCGGATCTATTCCGCGGCCTGAGTGAGTTGCGGTTCAGCGAGGGTCTGCTTCAACCGCTGTCGTTCGCTGCGATAGCGAATGAGATTGCTCTCCTTGACGTGACCGTAACCACGGATGGTCTGGGCCAACTCGGCAAGCTGCAGCATCGTTGGAAGCTGTTGCGGCGTCATTGCCTCTGCATGCTGCAGAAGGTCGGTCGTGTATTCCTCGATCAAGGCACGTTCGGCCTTTCGCTCGGCCGTGTAACCAAACGGGTCGAACGATGTTCCGCGCAGGATTTTGAGTGGCGCCAACATTCTGAACAGATGCCTCATCCACGGCCCGTAGCTTTGTTTGCGCAAATGGCCCGTCTGCCGATCGCGCTTTGCGAAAAGCGGCGGAGCAAGATGGAAAGTGAGGCGGTAGTCGCCTTCAAACTGGATGGCCATTTTCTGCGCGAACACGCCATCGGTGTAGAGCCTGGCAATTTCGTACTCATCCTTGTAGGCCATCAGTTTGAACAAGCCCTGAGCGAAGGCTTGGGTTAGTTGCTGAGAATTTGGAATGAGCTTTCTTTCAGCTTGGTGGATTTGTTCGACGGCGGTGCGATAGCGCGCCGCATAAGCGACATCCTGATACGCGGTGAGAAATTCGGCGCGAATCCGAATGATCTCGTCCACGGTGACCGATGCGATCTCTCGTTTGTTTCTAAAGCGCGAAGCGCTCAGCACGCGTGGCAGATCGTGAGCGGCGAGCCGACCCCATGCAAAGGCGGTCTTGTTGAGGCCGATCGCAGCTCCGTTGAGGTCGATGGCCTTCTGGATCGCATCGAACGACAGCGGAATAGCGCCCTTTTGATAGGCAAAGCCGAGCATGAACGCATTGGTCGCGATGCTGTCGCCCATGAGGGCAGTCGCCAGTCCGGTTGCATCGATGACATCCAGATCGCCATGGCCGGCGGCGCGACGCAGCGTATCCAGCATTTCGCTGATTTCGAAGTCGATGTCCGGATTGATCACGAAACTGGCGGTGGGTTGCAGATCGGAGTTGACCACCATGCGCGTTGTGCCGCGCTCGGCGCGACTAAGGGCGGACGGGCTGGCGGTGACCACCATGTCGCAACCCAGGATCAGATCGGCGCCGCCTGGCGTAATGCGAACGGTTGTCAGTTCATCTGGGCTGTTCGCAATGCGGATATGGCTCGTCACTGCGCCGTTCTTCTGCGCCAGGCCGGTAAAATCCAGTGTCGAGCAGGCTTTGCCGTCGAGATGAGCGGCCATGCCGAGCAGGGCGCCGATTGTGATGACGCCGGTTCCGCCAATGCCTGCGACAAGAACGTTGTAGGGTCCGGCGAGGGCGCGCGTCGGTGGCAGCGGCAGGTCAGCAAATAAGGCGGCGGCAACGCCGTCTCCGGTTGTCTCTGCCTTCTTCAGGCGGCCGCCTTCAACGGTCACGAAACTCGGACAGAAGCCCTCGATACAGGAAAAATCCTTGTTGCAGTTCGATTGATCGATCTGCCGTTTGCGTCCGAATTCCGTTTCCAGGGGCTGCACGGAGACGCAGTTGGAGGCGACCTGACAGTCGCCGCATCCTTCGCAAACGAGATCGTTGATCATCACGCGCTTCGGAGGATCCGGAAACAGCCCGCGCTTGCGCCGCCGCCGCTTTTCCGCCGCGCAAGTTTGATCGTAGATCAGGACAGAGAGGCCCTTGATGCCGCGCAACTCGCGCTGAACCGTGTCGAGATCACGCCGGTGATGAATGGTCGCGGTCGCTGGAAAATATCCCGGCGGATACTTTTCAGGTTCATCCGAGACGATGGCGACGCGTCTGGCGCCTTCGGCTGTCACCTGATGTGCGACCTGACCGACGGTCAAGCCGCCTTCGGCGGGCTGGCCCCCGGTCATCGCCACCGCGTCGTTGTAGAGAATCTTGTAAGTGATGTTGACGCCAGCGGCGCTCGCGGCGCGCAGGGCCAAAAGCCCGGAATGGGTATAGGTGCCATCGCCCATATTCTGGAAAACGTGGACCTCGTCGGTGAACGGCGCCTGGCCGATCCATGTGACGCCTTCCGCGCCCATGTGCGACACTGTTGTGGTGCGGCGGCTTGGAATGGAGAGCGCCATGCCGTGACAACCAATGCCGGCCATGGCGCGGCTGCCGTCCGGAACTTTGGTTGACGTGTTGTGAGGGCAGCCGGAGCAAAAATACGGCGTGCGTTGTGTTTTCGCCGCCGCCGGCAGTGTTGCTGGCCTGTCGAAAGCTTCCAGCTTGGCAAGCCGCTGTTCCAGCGCGGGGTTATGAAAGCCGAGGCGGCGCAACCGGGCGACCAGCGCGCCGGCAACCATCGTCGGCGTCAATTCGCCTTCGCTCGGCAGCAGGGGCGCGCCGGTCTCGTCCCGCTTGCCGACGATCGAGGGCCGCTTGTCGGCGTCGGTATTGTAGAGAATGCGGACCAGTTGATCCTCGATGAAGCCGCGCTTCTCCTCGACAACGAGAACGTCCTTCAATCCGTCGGCGAAGCGGCGTGCGCCGGCTTCCTCCAACGGCCATGTCAATGTGACCTTGTAGATGCGTAGTCCCAACTCCCGGGCGTCGGCATCGGAGATGCCGAGGTCGGTCATCGCTTGCCGGAGATCGAGATAGGCCTTTCCGGTCGCGATTACGCCCAGTCGGGCGGGTTTGCCGTCGAGAACGATGCGGTCGAAACTGTTGGCATGGGCGAAAGCCGCCACAGCCGCCATCTTTGGACCGTGCAATCGCCGTTCCTGCTCGAGCGGCGGATCCGGCCAGCGAATGCCGAGGCCACCCGGCGGCATCTCGAAATCGGTCGGCAAATTGACAACGAGGCGCGAGACGTCCGCGTTGATCGAAGCGGAGCTTTCGACCGTCTCGGAAATTGCCTTGAAACCCACCCAGCAGCCGGAGAAGCGCGACAGCGCAATCCCCAGAATACCGAGATCGAGATAGTCCTGAAGCGTCGCGGGATTGAGCACAGGGATCAGCGCGGAGGCAAAGACCTGCTCGCTCTGATGGGCCAGCGTCGATGATTGGCATCCGTGGTCATCGCCGGCAAGTGCAAGGACGCCGCCGTGAGGCGATGTGCCGGCGGAGTTCGCATGCTTCAGCGCATCGAGCGACCGATCGACCCCCGGTCCCTTGCCGTACCAGAGGCCGAAAACCCCATCGACTCGAGCGCCGGGAAACATGCCCACCTGCTGGCTACCCCACACCGCGGTTGCCGCGAGGTCTTCGTTAAGACCGGGAACGAAGGCGACGTTCTGGGCCTGGAGGAACGACTTTGCACGCCAGAGCGCGTGGTCGTACATGCCGAGCGGCGAACCGCGATAGCCCGAGATAAATCCACCGGTATTCAGATTTTGCAAGCGATCGCGCTCGCGTTGAAGCAAGGGAAGGCGCACCAAAGCCTGCGTGCCGGATAGATAAACCCGTTGGACGTCCATTCGATATTTGTCGTCGATATCGACATCTCTGAGGAACATGTGATCCGTATCTCCGCTTATTTCGCTGAGGCGATCGTCATCCGCAAAGGCGGGCCTCGCCCTTCGTTCTCTGAAATTCGACGCGATCGATCCCGGCGAATACCGAGGCGTCGACGGGAAGATCAACGGCAAAAGTCATCGGATCGGCGTGGCCGCAGATGATCGGAGGATAGGCCCATTCGGCGATCGCGATCGTCTTTTCGCCGGCCAATACCGCGATTCTGAGCGGAAACTTGCTGCCATTGCCGCAGGCGCTCTGGTAGCCATCGGCTATGCAATAGATTTCCAGCCGCAGCATGCCTTCGGCGATGTTTTGGATCGATACTTCGATCTCGACGAGCCCGAACAGCGGATCCTGGTTCGATGCCGTGTCATAGAAATACACTGCACCGATCTTGCCGTAGCGGCAGGGTCCCAGCTTTTCGCTGCCCGGAACCTGCGGGTCCGGGCGTGCTGGTGTTCGCGGTGGAAGCGGTCCCAGCGAGCACGATTGCGGATGGCAATAGGCGTCCACGAATGTTCTCCGTCATGCGTCGATGTCGTAGGTTATGCCGGCGTGCCGTCCAGGAGACGGTGGGCGTTCTCATCGAATGTCGATAGTGGGAGTGATGTCGCTTGCTCGGCGAATTCGGCCGGTCGGTCCTGCTTGATCGTGAACGGATAGTCCGATCCGATCACGATCTGGCTTTCGCCGACGCGGTTGGTCAGATAGGTCAGGGCGTCGCGATCGTAGAGGACCGTATCGTAGTAGAAGCGCCGCGCCATCTCGGCGGGATCGCGCGGGAAAAGACCTTGCAATGGTGGGCCGAGATTCCAGGCGTGATGTAATCGTGGAAGAATCCACGGCAGCGCTCCGCCGCCATGGCTGAGGAAGAAGCGCAGTTTTGGAAAGCGTTCCGTCACGCCGCTGGTGAGCAGGGAGGTTGCGGCCAGCGCGGTTTCCAATGGGAATGCCGCGACCGCGGCAAGTTCGGGGCGTCCACCGATCCGCTCCAATCCGGCGGGATGCAGCGGATGAATCATGATCAGAAGATTGGCATTCTCCGCGGCGGCATAGATGTCATGGAGACTTTCGTGCCCCAGCGGAACACCATTGATATGCGTTCCAATCTCGATGCCTCGCAGTCCAAGTGACTTGACGGTTTCGAGGCATCTCACCGCGCGTTCCGAGTCCTGCATCGGAACCATCCCGATCCCGACAAAGCGGTCCGGTGCGGCCGCGCAGAATTGGGCGGTTTCTTCGTTGATGTTTTGCGAAAGCGCATCCGCATCGGCCGCTGGAAACCAGTGCGACAGTAGTTCCGGCATCGGAGACACGACATGAGTATGGATGCTGTCGGCGGCCATGTCCTCAAGGCGGCGTTCGCTATCCCAGCATCGCGAGTCGATCTTGCGAAAGACCTTGCCGTCGACCATCACGGCGGCATCGCTGCCGGACCCGTGTTCGATTGAAGGCCAGAGCGGGTTCCGCGCAGATGCTCCGACGATGGCTCGTGGAACGAAGTGCGTATGAACATCGATTGCGTGAGCCAAGAGCGTTTCCCGTATCGTGTTTGCTTTTGATTTTTCGACGCGCTCGAAGGCGAGTTCGACAATATCACTTTACAAGCAGGTTGGACTGTTTTTAATATGGAAGCAATCGAATTCGCAACTGACACGATGTCCGGCGCATTTTTGCCGGTGCCAGTAAGCGAAATATTGGGTGGATGACGCTGTTCAGGAGCGAGATACGATTGCCGTCGTCGTCAGAAAAAATTGTGATTGTCGGTGCCGGGCAAGCAGGTGGCCGTGCTGCAGAAGCGCTGCGCGCCAACGGTTTCGCCGGTGCAATCACAATGATCGGCGATGAGCCGCATCCGCCATATGAGCGTCCTCAATTGTCCAAGGCCATGCTTGCGACCCGTGATGCGGCGCCAGCTTACCTTCGCACCCCCGAGGAGTGGCGGCAGTCTCTGGACGTGAACCTAGTCACCGCAAATCCGGCGGTCGCGTGCGACGCCGACCGCAAGGTCGTGACGACGGGTGACGGGCGCGACTTTGCTTATGATCGCCTGCTGCTGGCCACAGGCACGCGTCCACGACGTCTTTCTATTCTCGGTGACGGTGCCCCGCCGGTCCATTACCTGCGAAGTATCGAGGATGCTGTCCGATTTCGAGAACGCTTGCGAGCGCAAGCCCGCATTGTGATCGTCGGCGGTGGCGTCATAGGTCTTGAGGCAGCATGTGCGGCGGTCAAGTACGGTTGCATTGTCACCGTGGTCGAGGCGGAGAAGCGGTTGCTGACACGGGCCTTCCCCGTCATCGTCAGCGATGTGGTCAGCGCAGCGCACCGCGATCGTGGTGTCGAGTTCGTGTTCGGCGCAACGGTTGTCGGGAGCGGGCCGTGGTGCATCCGGCTCAGCAATGGCCGTGATGTTCCGGCTGACGAGGTTCTCGTCGGAATCGGTGTCGAGTCGGCCGATGCGATGGCCCGGCAAATCGGTCTTCCCGTTAACGGCGGCATTGCTGTTGATGGGCGTGGTCAAACTGAGGCTCCGGGCGTGTTCTGTGCCGGGGATGCGGCACTCCAATGGAGCCGCTGTCACGACCGGGCGATCCGGGTCGAAACCTGGGCCAACGCTCAGAACCAAGCGATTAACGTCGCGAAAAACATGATCGGTCAAGGCGTGGAATACACTGATCCGCCGTGGTTCTGGAGCGACCAATACGACCTGAATATTCAGGTCGTTGGCGATCTGCGGAATGCCGATCTCATTCAACGCGGAAGGCCCGCCGAGCATCGGTTCTGCGTGATTGCGGTGCGTGATGGCAATCTGGTCGGTGCGATCTGCATCAACGCCGCGAAAGATATGGCGATGCTGCGGCGCCTGGTTGCGATGCAGGCGCGCGTGGCTCCGGGAGATATCGAGTCTCCGCATTACGATCTTCGGCGCGCTCTGAAACAATAATGTCGAGGGAGGGAAACAATGGCGGGCTATCCAGTACTGAACAGCGGCATTATGGTGGACGAGGCTCGAAAGGTCTTCAAGGTTTCGCGTCAGGCATTTGTCGATCCGGCGATTCTCGAAGCTGAACGCGCCCAGATTTTCGATCGCTCCTGGCTCTATCTCGGTCACAACGCGGAATTGCCGAAGCCGGGAAGTTTTGTGACGCGCCAAGTCGGCGGTCGCAATATTCTGTTTGCGCGTGACACCAAGGGTGAACTGCGCGCCATGCTCAACACCTGTCCGCATCGCGGAGCGCAGGTCTGCCGCGAACGCAACGGAACGGCCAAGTCGTTCCAGTGCTTCTATCATGGATGGGTATTTGGGCTTGATGGTGCGCTACGCAGTCAGCCCGGCGAGACGTCCTATGCGGAGGATTTCAAGGAGCGCGGCACCTCCAACATGCAGCAGGTGCCCCGTTTCGAAAGCTATCGTGATTTCAACTTCGTTTGCTTCGATCCGAACGTGCAGAGCCTGTCCGACTATCTTGGCCCGGCCAAGGAATATCTCGATGTGATCTGCGATCAGGCCGAATCCGGCATGACGATCGTCGGCGGCACACAAGAATACTCGATGCGCGCAAATTGGAAACTGCTGACCGAAAACAGCATCGACGGCTACCATGCGGTTACGACTCATGCGACCTATTTCGATTATCTGAAGGCGACCAATGGCGGCTTGGCGCCCGTGCCACTCAAGGGCTCCGCGCGTGATCTCGGCAATGGGCATGCGGTGCTTGAGTATAAGGCTCCGTGGGGGCGCCCGGTGGCGCAATGGATTCCGGCCTGGGGAGAGGATGGGAAGCAGGAAATCGATCGGCTGTATCAGAATCTCGTCGAACGATTTGGCGAGGAACGAGCCGAGCGTATCGCGCTCTACAACCGCAATCTTTTCATTTTTCCGAATCTCGTCGTCAACGACATCATGGCCGTGACGATCCGTACCTACTATCCGACCGCACCGGATTTCATGAATATCAGCGCCTGGGCGCTGGCGCCGAGAGAAGAGACCGAGTGGGCTCGCAAATATCGGCTGTACAACTTTCTTGAATTTCTCGGGCCGGGCGGCTTTGCGACGCCGGACGATGTCGAGGCGCTAGAGCAGTGCCAGCGTGGTTTCCGCAACTCCGCGGAGGCGCAATGGAACGATATCTCCAAGGGAATGGGCAAGCCCGTCCCGGACTACGACGATGAACTCCAGATGCGGGCCTTCTGGTCGAACTGGAACAAGTGCGTGTTCCAGGAGCCGGCATAAGGATGCTCACGATGCAGGATATCTCGCGCACCGCCGTCGAGGAATTTCTCTTTGCCGAAGCCGATCTGCTCGACGAGTGGCGCCTGCCGGAATGGCTGGAGCTGTTCACGGATGACGCCACCTATGCCGTTCCGGCGACTGACGTGCCGGCGAATGCGTCGCCCGACAGCAGCCTGTTTTATGTCGCGGACGATCGTTTCCGCCTAAGCGAGCGCGTCAAGCGGCTGATGAAACGAACCGCCCACGCCGAGTTTCCCCACTCGCGCACCCGTCATGTGGTGAGCAATGTCCGTATTCGCTCGCGCGCCGAAACCGAACTGGAGATCAGTTCGGCCTTCATCACCTTCAGAACCAAGGATGGCGTGACCGATACCTATTTCGGCAGCAACAGATACAAGCTGGTGCAGGTCGAGGGCCAGCTGCGGATTCGTGACAAGCGTTGCCTGCTGGATAGCGAAGGCCTGCGCATGCAGGGCCGCGTCAGCATCATTCTCTAGTTCGGAGCAGCAATGGCGGAAAAAATACCGAATAACATCGCCATCGTGACCGGTGCCGCAAAGGGCATCGGCCTCGCGATAGCCGAGCGTCTCGCGCGAGACGGTGCGAAGCTTGTCATTGCCGATCTGGACGGGGCAACTCTCAAGGATGCGGTGGCCAAGCTGGGCGCCGAGCATGGCCAGGATGTCGGCAGCGTCGCCGGTGACCTGTCGGATCAGACTGTCGCCAAGGCCGTCATCGATCTGGCGATGGAGCGGTTCGGCCGCATCGATATTCTGGTGAACAACGCCGGCGGCGGCATCATCAAGCCGTTCGTTGAGCAGACTCCTGAGACGCTGAAAGCCACCATCGACCGCAATCTTTGGACGGTTCTTTGGTGTTCGTGGTACGCCGCGCCGATCATGCGGGCGCAGTCGTACGGCCGGATCGTCAACATCGGCGCAGATTCGGTTCGCAACGGTTTGTGGGATCACGCCGCCTACAACGCGGCGAAGGGAGGCGTTCACGGCCTGACGACCGGCATGGCGCGCGAGTTCGCGCGTGACGGCGTCACCGTCAATACCGTCGCGCCATGCGCGGTGAACACGCCGCAGATGGTGGAAATCACCAAGCGGGACCCGGCGCTGGCGGCCAAATTTGTTAACGTGATTCCAGTGGGGCGCCCCGCGGAAATGGAAGAAGTTGCGTCGATGGTGAGCTATCTTGCCAGCGCTGAGGCCTCGTTCGTCACGGGACAGGTGATCAGCGTCAATGGCGGCAGCACCATGCTTTAGGTAACGGCTATGGGACAGACACTAACTCTTTGTCGATCGGACGACGTCGTCGAGGGCGAGATCCGTCAGGCGCCGCTGCCCGACGGTACCTTCGTGGCGCTTTACCGCGTCGATGGCCAAATCTATGCGACCGCCGACAATTGCACCCACGAGGACGTCTCCCTGTCCGAGGAAGGTGTGATTTGCGGCAAGATCGTCGAATGCACGTTCCATTTCGGCACATTCGATGTGACGACCGGTGCGGCAACGGGAATGCCGTGTGAAATTCCGCTCAAGACCTTTCCCGTGACGATCGTTGATGGGCAAGTCCAGATCGAGATTTGAAATGGCTCCACGTACAGGCAGTGCACCCGCAACCTCCGCTTCGCGGCGGGCTTCATCGACAGGGCCTCGCCGCCGGACGCAGGCAGAGCGCAGCGAGGAAACGCGCACGCGCATTCTGAAGGCGGCGTCCAATCTCATTCGCAAGCGCGGCTATGCCCGGTTCCGAACCGCCGAAGTTTCGGCGGAGGCCGGTCTTTCGCGCGGCGCGCAATTGCACCACTTCCCGACCAAAGACGCCCTCGTGGTCGCCACCTTGGAATTCGTGTTCAAGCAGGCTCAGGAACTCAGCCGCAAGCGGGCATCGGCGGTGAATCGACCGCGCGATCTGATCGACGCCGTTATCGCCGACGCGCGCGAGTTCTTTTTCAGCGAACATTTCATGGTTGCGATCGATATCGTTCTGTCTACATCAACCGATCAGGCGGTCCGCAAGCAGATCTTCGAGATTTCCCGGAAGGCGCGACGCCCGGTCGAGACCGCCTGGACCGAAGCGTTGGTGGCGAGCGGCGTTCCAGCGGCGCTGTCCTCCGATATCGTCGCGCTGACGCTCAGCCTCGTTCGCGGCATGGCGCTTCGCACGCTTTGGGACAATGACCCCAAATGGTTCGATGAGCTGTTCCGCTTGTGGAAGCGGATGATCAAGGTGTTTCTTGAGTCGCATCGGCAGTCCGGACACAGCGCATGATCCGGAGCCGCTGAGCATGTCATCCGCGCTCGCCTCGTTGGCAACGTCGATCTGTTATGTCCGTCTCGCGGTTCGCGATCTCGATGCAGGCGCGCGGTTTGCTTCCGAAATTTTCGGTTTGCAGCGTGTCGCGCAGCAAGACGGAGATATTGCCTTTCGATCCGACAGCCGATTCCGAACGGTCAGTTTGGTTTCGGATGAAGCGGACGGAGGCTCTGTCGGAGTCGAGATGTGGGACGAGGCGGCGCTTGAGAGCATCTCGCAGCAACTTAATGAGGCAGGTTTTCCGGTGCGGCGCGCGAGCCGAAGCGAATGTGAGCGCCGGTATGTCGAGGCGGCCTCTCTCGTCAGAGACGGCTCCGGCAACAGCATCGATCTTGTCGTGCGACCACGACAAAGCGGCCGCCGCTACTTTCCGTCGCGAGACGCCGGCATCGTGCAGTTTCATGGCGTCGGCTTGCGGACCATCGATTCCGCTCGCGACTTGGTGTTCTGGAAGATTCTCGGTGCTCGGGTGAGCGACTGGGTTGGCGACATCGCCTATCTGCAGATCGACGAGCAGCACCATCGCGTCGCGCTTTACCCCGCCGCGCGCAGTGGTTTGCTCTATTCGGCCTTCGAGGTCGAGGGGCTCGATCAGATCATGCAGAACAGCTACTTCATGCAAGAGCGCCAGATCAAGATCCTGCAGGGGCCGGGTCGCGAATCCGCTTCGCATCAAATCTTCCTGCATCTCCAGGGACCGGACGGCAGCATCTTCTCCTACGTCAACGGGATGACGGTGCTGGGCGAGAAGCCGCGACGTCCACGTCAGTTCCCTTTCGCGAATGAATCGCTTTGCAATTGGGGGAGTGTGAGCGCCGACGTTCCAGAGCTCAGAGTCGCCGACGGCCGCGCATAGCGGACCAGTTATATTTGACCCCCGTAGGAGGGTGCGATGATTCAATTGAAAGATGTCAGCTACGTTCGTCTCGGCTCGCCCGATCTCGAATCGGCGGAGACGTTCGCGACGGGTTGTCTGGGACTTGAGATCGCGGAGCGCGGAAAGAAGACGCTGTACCTTCGGTCGGACGACCGAGCGCACACGCTGTGTTATTCCGAAGGCGATCCGCGACACCAGACGGTCGGCTTCGAGATCGAGGACGAAGACGATCTGCAGACCGCTGCCGCGACGCTGGAAGCGCTCGGTCATCACGTCCATGCCGGAACGGCGGAGGAGGCCGAGCAGCGCAAGGTCAAGGCTTTCATCGGTTTCCGCGACCCGACAGGCAACCATATCGAACTTGTGGTGCGCCCCGAGCGGCGCGGCAGGCGCTATTTCGCGACACGCGATGCCGGAATTACCGGCTTCAGCCATATCGGGTTGAACTCGACCGATCCCGTTCGCGACGAGCGGTTCTGGACCCAGGTCTGCAATGCGCGGGTCAGCGATCGGATCGGCGACATCCCTTTGATGCGCGTGAATGCAATCCATCACACCATCGCGCTTGTGCGTGCACCAACAGCCGGAATTCAGCACATCAATCATCAGGTCGAGAGCAACGACGATGTCCTGCGCTCCTACTACGTCCTCAATGAAAAACGCGTTCCGATCGTGTTTGGTCCCGGCCGGCATCCGACCTCCGGCGCGCGGTTTCTCTACTTCACGGGGCCGGACGACATGATCTTCGAATATTCCGTTGGCGTTGACGAGATCGAGGACGAGGCGACGCATCGGCCACGGCAATTCGGCTTCGAACCATCCAGCTTCTGCATGTGGGGCGCGCGGCCGGCCGGCATGGCCTTACCGGACAAGAACGCGTGAATACGCCGCGGTCAGCGGTATGCAAACCAGAACAAGGTTGAAATATGGATTTCGGACTCAAAGGCCGCAAGGCGATCGTCTGTGCAGCCAGCATGGGTTTGGGCAAGGCGTCCGCCATCGCTCTTGGCAAGGAGGGCGTCGAACTCGTCATCGTTGCGCGTCGACGCGAAGTTCTTGAACACGCGGCCGATGACATCGCAGCGCAGGCGGGGGCGCGTCCGACCACTGTGGCGGCGGATGTGACCACGCCCGAAGGGCGCACGGCCATTCTCTCGATCTGTCCTGATCCGGATATCCTGATCAACAACGCCGGCGGTCCGCCGGCCGGAGATTTTCGCAACTTCGGACGGGAAGACTGGATCAACGCGCTGGATGCCAACATGATCGCTCCCATCGAGCTGATCAAGGCAACGGTCGACGGCATGATGGCGAGAGGGTTCGGGCGCATCGTCAATGTCACCTCGCACGCGGTCAAGGCGCCGGTTGCGATGCTGGCGTTGTCCAATGGCGCCAGAACCGGCCTCACCGGTTTTATTGCCGGTCTTGCGCGCACCACCGCTGCGCGCAATGTCACCATCAATAACATCCTGCCGGGAACGTTCGACACCGATAGGTTGAAGTCCAATCTCGCGGCGCTTGCGAAGAATACGGCGCGAGATGTCGTAGCCGTGACCGACGAAATTCGCGATGCGAATCCAACGAAACGTTTCGGGCATCCCGATGAATTCGGAGGCGTTTGCGCGTTCCTGTGTTCGGTTCAGGCCGGCTACGTGACCGGCCAGAACATTCTGGTCGATGGCGGCGCATATCCCGGAACGTTCTGATTTTCGAGCACGGAGACTCTTGGCGCCAAGGCCGCGAGGATGATTGTCAAAGAACTTGGTCATGAACTCTCAGATCCAGCGATCGATGCTCAGATCATCCAGCTGAAGAATACCGGAGCAGACGTTCTCATCCAGTTCACGCAATCCAAATTTGCCGCCCAAGGAATCCGTGCGGCCGCCAGCCTCAACTGGCACCCGATGCATATCGTTGCATCCAACGCCGGCTCCATCGGAACTACATTTATCCCTGCGGGAGCGGACGTGTCGAAAGGTGTAATAACGGCGACTTGGGAGCGGAATCCGGCCGATCCAACCCAGGCTGGGCATCCAGCCGTTGAAGATTTTAAGGCATTTGCAGTCCGATACATGCCAACTCTCGACCTAAATAATGCAGCTGCACTTCCCGGCTATAATAACGCCTATATGATCGAACAAGTTTTGAAACGGTGTGGCGAGGATCTTACGCGCGATAACCTTCTGAAGCAGGCTACGAATCTGAGAAATGTCGTTCCGCCGATGTTTATTGACGGTATTAGTGTTTCAAACACGCCAACCGACTATCGCGCCATCCATCATCTTCAATTGACGCGCTTCGACGGCACGACACTCGCACCGATCGGCAGGCCGATCTTGCTTGACGACCTTGGATGACGCCCGCCTGAGATCGGTTTGCGGCTATCCCGCGGAGCAATTCGCTGGAACGACCCGGCCTCAAGAGGAAGAAGCTATTTTTCTCGACGATGCTCAAGCTGCCCGGCGGCGCTTGCGAGGCTTTGCGTGTGGCGCCACTTCCTCATCGTGTTCCATCTCGCCCTTGGGCTGCTTGCCATCGGACAAGGCAAGCAGGTTATGCTTCATCGCCATAAGTGCATGTGCGGCGCTGTCCAGTTGCCCCCGATCGATCCCATGGATGATTTTGGCGTTGAACTTGTCGGTTTCCTTGCGGAGTTTCTCAAGGAAGCCCTTCGCCTGCTTGGTGACATAGACGCGCTTGATGCGCCGATCGACCGGATCGGCCTGGCGGATCACGAAACCCGACGATTCCAGGCGATCAATCAACGCCCCGACCGCAACCTTGCCGACGTCCAGTTCGTTGGCGAGCTGGGTTTGAGGCAGGCCGTCCTTGCGCGAGATGAATGCGAGCACCCACCACTGCGAGCGCGTAATCCCGAGAGGCGACAATGCGCGGTCGAACATCATCCGCCTCAGCCGCGAGACGTCGTGAATGAGATATCCAAGCCGCAGATCCCAATCGGTCTGATCAACCATTCATGCGTTCCTCGGAGCGAGTCGGAGCCATTTCTCAACTCATACCATACATTAGCGTATTTTAAAGGGAGTGCTCCGTCAGAAGCAGAAGCGCCGCCGCATTTAAGGTTAGCCGGAGATCTGTTTGCAAAATAGGTATGCTAGTGTATTATATTGGAGAGTATCGGTATGGATTCTCAGCCCGACTAGCATGGACAGGGCAAAGGAAGGAAACGCCACCCATGTTCGACGCGAACGTGCTGCAAGGCAAACGCATTCTGATCACCGGCGGAGGCACCG
>Ga0208258_1000169_pt1 | contig 16501 bp, 15 predicted proteins | sample CryBogCBH08Jun09_FD_185512 | JGI IMG/M metagenome (GOLD analysis project Ga0208258, IMG submission 185512) | Freshwater microbial communities from Crystal Bog, Wisconsin, USA - CBH08Jun09 (SPAdes) (version 2) | ecosystem: Environmental > Aquatic > Freshwater > Lake | place: Crystal Bog...
CTGCTTATCTCCTTGCCGTGAGGCTTGCCGAGATTTGTAATCAACATCCGTCATTAGGAATTGCGCGGTTAGCTCAGCGGTAGAGCGCTTGCTTCACACGCAAGAAGTCACAGGTTCGAACCCTGTATCGCGCACCACTTCCAAATTGGCCTCGTTTACTCTTTGAGGCTTATAAATAGAGGCTCTACGGGCGATATCTCTCTTCCTCTCGCTCTCGCGGATTCCCGCAGATCCCGCAAACTTTTTGTTACCTTTTGTTACCTTTTTTGACCGCCTCTCGGCTGTCCGCCTTGTACTGCAAAAAACTTCCTGTCGGGAGAGGACCCCGATCCCTCAAAAATCCCCCTCGCTCACTATTTTTGCCAGCGGCCTTTTTGGGTAATGAGCGGTAGCTGTGGGATGCCTTGCGGTGGGTTTTTATAAGGAGCGGCGCTCGCTTGCCTGGGGTGGGTTGTCAGCACCTCCTTTGGCGCTTTATGGAGGAACCATGAATGCGCAATTCAAACCGCGAATCTCCAGGACATCATCCTACCAAGAATTCGACCAAGGTTTCAGCCTGGCTGAAGAAGAAGCCCGGCTTCGGGCGAAAATCGCAGCCCTTCAGGCAAAACAACGGCGGCAGCGATTGATGGAGGATCTGGATCCCCCCCGCAAAGCGTCCACCGCTGGATTCCGCTTCGTCCACGCTTTCCTCATCGTGCTTGGACTCCATCTAGCAGCCGTGGGGGCCTTTTATGGCTATTCAACGATTAAGAAGATGAGGGATTCGGATCATCTGGCTCTCCAGCCTTCAAAACCGACCTACGCAGGCATTCCTGATGCTTCTCCTCAACCGGTGACTCCCACCACTGCAAAAATCTCATCCTCACCAGTACCTGGGTCGCCTGTTGAGCAGCCCAAAAAGGTTGCCAAGAAAACCCGTGCGCCTAAGCAGGAGCGCACCCATACCCCGAGCTCTGAAATCCGAGCCCTCTTTGCAAAGCAGCACCCCACGACCGCCTTGGCATCCACTCCCAGCCCCTTACCCCCTCCACCCTCCGAATACACAGTCGGCCCTGGGGATACCCTCAACAAGGTAGCCTCCATGATGGGGGTTCCGGCCTCCCAGATCCGGCAGGCCAACCGCCTCGAATCCGGAGGTGATTTAAGGGTGGGGCAGAAACTTACCATCCCATCTCCTGATGCCCATCCGCCGCTCCAACTGGTGGATAAAGATCCCGATGCATCCGCTCTCAAGTCCCAGGAACCCGATCAATTCGTTCCGAAGCTCGAGCGGATAGCTCCCAACGGCTTCTACACCGTCCAGCACGGGGATAACCCCTACTCCATCGCACACAGACTCGGCGTGGGCTTCATGGAACTAATGACGGCAAATTCGATTACCAATCCGGCAGATATCACCGTTGGGATGAAGTTGAAAGTTCCAGGCCAACACCTTGCCTCCAACTGATCACCGTGATCTCCCCATGAGAACCGAACCATTCTGGATGCTTGGGCTCTTGCTCTGGTGCCTATTCGGTCTCTTCTCCTGCCATGCACGTGCTGGCGAGCCTGCCATCCGTGGCAGCGGAGTGGCCCTCATCGTCAGTATCAAAGACCAAAAGATGGCCTTGCTCAGGGATGGCGTCCCTGTGGCGACTTATCCCATCTCCACCTCCAGATTCGGCACGGGTGACCGATATGGAAGCTACGCCACCCCTTTGGGAAAGCTCCTTATCAGAGCAAAAATCGGCAAAGGCTACCGCCAGGGCACGGTTTTCAATCATAGAATCCCAACCGGAGAAATCCTTCCTCCCAATGCTCCCGGCCGCGATCCGATTGTCACCAGAATCCTATGGCTTGATGGAACGGAAGAGCAGAACCGTCACGCCTATGCCCGCTGCATCTACATTCACGGCACGCCCCAGGAAAATCTCCTAGGGCGACCAGTCAGCTACGGTTGCATCAGAATGAGGTCCAGAGATGTCGCGGCTATCGCTGACGATCTCCCCCTAGGCACGGAGGTTCAGATCACAGAACAACACCTTCCCCGAACGACCCTCCGTGGCCATGCAGGCCTCTTTGCATCAATTCTCTAGGAAGTCAGATCCTTTTGGGATTCTATCCAGAGCGAAATACCGCATTCTTCGCTAACAGGATTACCCAGATTTAGAGGCCTAGTAGTCGAGATTGTTGGTGGTGGGTCCACCGGCAGCCAGAGCCCAGTTCTTAAAAGAAAGTGATGACTTGCTGCCATCCCGCCCAATAGTTGTTCCGCTCGTTCAGGATGTTGTTCGACGTATTTCTCAGCGGGATAATTGAACAGATTTAAGTAACTGCGAAGATGACTGAAGCCACTTTTCAGATCTTGTTCGACAGCTTCGCGTGAAGTTGCGCTTGCGTAAACTGCAAGAGGCTCATGACCTCCACTGTCTACGCTATGGCGGATTGTGTGCCTCCAATAGTGTGTTGAGGAACTCATAGAGAAGGTGTGGCTTTTACTTCCCAAAGAGGCCGCCAAAGATGCCTTTTTTCTCGGTTGAGCCGGAGCCGCCTTTCACAAAGAGGAGGTAGTTTTCGGTGCCGTGGTCGATCCCATAGGCGCCTCCTGAAGCATCGGTGACGGCTTTGGTCAGTTCCGCCGAGTTCAAGCGGGTCTCCAGATCGAGGAAGGTACTAGCCTGTGCATCGAATTCTCTCTGCCAGACGCCGCTAATGTGCGAGTCGGCCTTCAGCTTATCCTCCATGGCGGTGAGGGTGGGCTGGTCGATCTTCACAATCTCGACACGGACCATGCGACCGAGGTCGAGCTCGGAAGACCAGCGGGCGAAGATCTTACGGAAGAGCCCGATGGCTCCAGGCTGCCCCTTGGACTCCCGGCCGGTGAGGAGCTTGAAGAGGATGTCCTTGGCAGCCATCTCGGGTGAACCCTGATCACTGTCGAGGTTGTTATTGGGATGGATCGTGGCCGAGGCGACGACCTCGCCCGTCTCGGGACGAACCGCACGGAGATCCGCTGACATTCCGAAGACATGCTGGGGGTTGCCTCCGTACATGCTCTGCTGGCCCTCGTAGCGGCCCGTAACTTTACCCTGGATGATGAAGTCGGCTTTCTGGGTGATGTCCTTGTTGCGGAAGTTGGCCGAGTTGGTATTACCAAGGGCCTCGTCACGACGTGCGAGCTTCTGCTCCTGATTCCGCTCCATGCCGACATCAACGATATTGAGCTGGAGATCCTTGGCTGCTTCCTCGAACCATGCCTGGGCGTAGCCGGAGTTCGGCGGGACGCCAGTGATGTTCTCCTGGATGTCGAGTGCGATACGTGGAGAGCCCTTCAGAGCCACGAGCTGCTTCAGAGCCATCGTATTGTTCATATTCGGATCTCCCGGGGAGACCTCAGCCTCAACCTTGACGTGATAGATCCCGTCCTTGCCCATGCCGGACTCGATGACCTTGTAGCTCTTCACATAGCCGAAGGCGGCGGCGAAGACCCGGTCGTAATCGAGGGCAAAGTTACTAGCCTGGCTCTGGCTGGCGATATTGACTCCAGCCCCTTGCCGGACCGCTTCACGGAGCGCATCGGTCAGAGCCTGCTCACGTGCGGTCGTCGTATCTCCGGAAGTACGGCCTTCGGCGGTGACTGGAGTGGCGTAGGTGGACGAGAACCCCAGTGCCGTTGCGGCGATCAGAGTAAGGAGGATGGATGTGTGGGGTTTCATTAGTGTTAAATTCCAGAATTTTTCCTTATATTAATGATTATTGGCCTTGTTATCTTATCAATCTTCCGACTGTGTTTAATTCCTGTTTCAGCAGTTTCTTTGGCTAATTTGATTCTATCTTCCCAAGAAGAGATTTCATTATCTCTGACTTTTACAATTTCGTGCATGAATCGATTGCGATGATCAACCCATTCCTCTAACTCATCTATTACAGATTGGGGAAAGCCATTTTTGACAATTTTTGGGCCATGATTCTCAATAATCTGGCTAATGGTCCTAAATTTTCTACCTGAATCGATTTGATTCTTAATAGCCGCAACAAGCGCTTCAAATCTATCCCCTATGATACTGTCACATATTGCTATAACCTCTAGCCAGTAGCCGTGCTCTTTCGCCGAATTTATTCGATGATAAGCTTCTTTATATAAATTTTCTCGATGTTTACCTACTTGAGATCCAATCGTATTAATCTTTCTGTGTTTAGCTGGTTTTTTATTTTTCATTTCGTGGCTCCAAGTGCGAAGTCTTCTTCGAGGTTCACCCCACGAAGGTTGGGGTTTTGTTTCCCCTTGTTTTGTTTCCCCTTGGTGAGGTCTTGGACGCGTTTCTTCACGTAGTCGCCAATGGTGCTGATGGTGATCTGATTTCAGGAAGGATCCCATTCCGCATCCCTACCTCACATCGGTTTTTTTCAAACTGTTGGCATGTCGCTCGCCCATTTGATCAAGAAACAGAGTTCGGTAGGAATGCAGTTATGGGATTGTCCAGAAGATTTATTTTTGCATCAAATTCTGATATCTATCGAGGGGGACATCTACATTGTTTTTATCAGCAAGGGTTTTGATTTGATTGAGTGTCATATATGGAACGGATGATCCATCAAGATTAACTAATCCACTTACACCAAACGTTTGTCCATTTACGTTACTAGCTTCCCCACAGGTTTGTCCATTGTTTAGCTTTACAATAATCTGTTTTAATATATATTTAGTGTTTGCGTCTGCGGGACTATTCTCAACTGTCCTTTCCGAAGTTGTTTTCGTTAATGTCTCCGTTTGGGTTTGTATTGTTTTTTCTAATTCCGCACAACCGGCTAGAAGCACTAGTGAAGATATTGTAACTATAGTAGGTATGTTTTTCATTTTCATTTTTGTTTTTGTTTTTGGTTTTGTTTTTGGTTTTGGTTTGGTATCGGGATTGGGTTTAGGTCTGAATGAGTAAATTTTTGTTTTTAATTTTTACTATTAAATAGTCTAGAGTTTTAATTCTCAATTTTTTGTTTATTAAGTTCATTAAACTTTTTGTTTAAATCCGATATCTGATCATCCAATGGTTTAGTTAGCTCAATCGATTTAGTTGTTAACTCCTGCAAGTGTGCAGAAACCCATTGAGGATCTTTGCCTTGACACTGGCTCATGTAATCCCTTGTCACAGTTCTTTTCTTTTCACTTAAAATATGAATAAGTTGTGCCGTTTTATTTATTTCTTCGTCTAATGAATGTGAGTTTTTATTATCTTTAGAATGAAGTGATGACGCAGTGGGACGCACCACTTCCTCCTGGTAAACCTGTTTCTTTGTAGTCGTATTTTTTTGATTCCCAAAGTCGACCTGCACACCTTGAACATCTGTAGTCGCTTGATTGCTTGTTTCACTTTTTTTGGCGTTCGGATTTGCCATGACCACCATTGCGAAGGGGCCTGCATCTCGAACCGCAGCAAGAAGACCCTTTTCTTTTTTGAGTTTCACGAGCCATTCCCGCTGTACCTCGGCCAAGGAATCAGCGTCATTGCCTGTAGCGAGTGCTTTCTTATAGAAATCTGCCATTATCTTCGGCGTCACCTCATCACTCACTGGCCAGAGAGTCATTAGGAGATTCTGTGTTCCAGACATCATGAATGCCCTGCGGAGTCCAAAAACACCCTCGCCCGCGCGGGCTTGCCCTAACCCTGTTTCACAAGCAGAGAGAGTTACCAACCGTGTACCATCTAGATCTAATCCAGCAACTTCCTCAGCGTTCAGTATACCATCATCCTTTGGGTCAGGCACCCTTCCCTCACTCCATGCTTTGAGCGTAGCCTGAGCCCCAGTAAGTGCAATACCACTTGCGTTCATTGGATCAATTTTTGGGGGCACTGTAGTCTTATGACTATTTGCTGCCTCGATTACCTTCATACCACGTTCTCCGATTCCACCATCTGGAAGGTTGTTCAGATAGAAACCATGGGTGGCTAGATGCAGGATTCCAGGGCTTTTCAATGAGATCAGGTCTGATTTATTTGCCTGTTCCCCAAGATGAGCCTTGGGAGACCAGCCGGAGGCCTTTGCTGCCTCCTCTACAATTGCTTCTTCAGATCTAGTTCCCGGAAGGGGTGGAAGGACAACCCTACTAAACTGTTCCAATTCCCCGGAGCGCAGGGACAGCTCGTTTGTGGAATAAGTTAAGGCTTTTCGTTCAAATATCGGATCGGCAAAAAGCTCGATCGTTTTAGGAGCATTTGCCCCTCCCTCTGTCACTTTTCGGGTTAAATCGCGTCCGCTCCCCACATAGGCAATGTCATAATGCTCTCCAAGAAAACTTCCATCGGGTAATGGTAGGGTCGCAAAGGAGAGGAAATTAAGCTGCCCATCTGCCCCGATGTAAATTTTTTTGACTCCGCTTGGGAGAGTCTTTGAAAGAGGTTCCCATAGCTTCTCAAAAAGAATGTTCTGATTCTCTACAAGTTTTTTTTCGTCGCCTCTGCTAATTGCGTCTCTGGAGGCTTGGATGGCAGTATCAATTCCAGTGGCATCATCAATCCTAACGAACTTGGGCTCCCCGTCACGACCGAGGATAAGTACGCCGTAACAGATTAATGCATTACAATCGTTCTTGAAATCAACGAATTGAATGAAATCAATGAGGAGTCCTTCTGGCGGTAGGGCAGAAGCAATTGCATCTGGAGTAACAGCAACTCCCATCCGAGAACCTCCCAATTGTGTCCTCTTGGTGGAAACAGAGCTAATGATCGAGTCAATTCGGGATTTTAAATGTTGTCTCTCATCCTGATCCTCCTTTTTTGTACTAAAGGCAATTTGTCCAATTCTCAACCGTGCTGACATAAGCTCTATAAATTCGGGTGTATCAGAACCTAGTCCCTTCAATGCGGCCCGATCCTCTATCATAGAATCTAGTACTGCCCCCTTAGTTCGTAGAATGATTTGAGCAACCTGTTCGGGTCGAAGCAAATGAATGAGCTTATATTCTAAGTGTATTCTTTGCCAAGCGAGTCGCGTTGGCTCGTCCATATCAAGGACTGATTCCATTTGTCGCAGTTTTTCAACCCACATTCTTGTAAGTTCTTCACGGATAGTAGGGAGATCACCTCCTGAAAGATATTGAGCTAAAGCCAAGTCATAAAGGCAACTAAAAGCAAATTGATTTTGAGGGCCTAATGATTTTTCCTTGATTGATAATGCTCTCTGATAAAGGGGTACAGCTTTCGCATAATTATTCATCGAAAAGTAAGTAATAGCTAAATTCTCTATACAGTCACCGGTATCTGGATGATCTGGACCTAACGTTTTTTCGGAAATAACCAAAGCTTTTTCATAAAATGACAAGGCCTTGTCTCGCTCCTTCATATCAAGATAAATATTGGCAATGCAACAGAGATCGCCGACAATATCAGGGTGTTCTTGCCCGAGGGTTTTTTCCGAGATTGCTAATGCTTTCTCTGCAAGAGGTAAGGCCTTGGCGTAATTACCCATTTCTTGATATATTCTAGCGAGACTTAGTAATTTTGGTCTCGTCTTAAGACTATCTGGGCCTGAGATTTTTTCCGAGATTGCCAATGCTTTCTCTGCAAGAGGTAAGGCCTTGGCATAATTACCCATAGTACAATATATTTTTGAGAGATTACTAAGAGCAGAAGATGATGCTGCGGGTGCTTTTGGATCTGATGATTTTTCTGAGATCGACAAGGCCCTTTCAGAAAGAAGTAATGCCTTCATATAGTTGCCCATAGCGAAATGGATTCTCCCTAGGTTGAAAAGAGAACCTTTTATTCCGAGATTATCGGCACCCAACAATCTTTCCCTTATATTAAGTGCCCTCTCGGCAAGAGGGTACGCTTTCGCATAGTTACCCATCGAAATGTATGCATCAGTAAGGTTATCAAGGAGAACTGCTATATCGAGTTGTTGGGGATCCCTCGATTTTTCCTCTAAAACCAAAGCCTTCTCAAAAAATACTGCTGCTTGAGCATAGTCTCCAGATTGACTAGATTTAAAACCCTTAGCGTTCAAAGATGAGACTTCACCCTGGATGCTTTGAGATTGAGCAGTAGTGTTTAAAATTACCAGTGAAAGCAAAATTCCGATCGATCTATTTAATCTTTTCGGCGTAACTATTTTAATCATGGTATTTATTTAATGCACTGAGGGTGAGGTCTTCATCGGGTTCTACGCAGCCGAGGTTGAGGATTCTATTTCTTCTCGGTGAAGTCGTAGAAATGATTATTTCTTAATTTTATTATTATTAACTGTGCCTCTGTAATAGAATCTTTTTTCCCCAAGTCATTTGTTGCATCTTTTCTTTTTTCAAGAAAAGTAATGATGAAATCATCATCTCCGCTTCGTATTTTGTTTTGATCCTCAATTTTCAAATAGTCGAATTGCTCTGTTCCTTTGCAATAAGCAATAACTTGTTCTTTTGTCATTATGGTTTTCATAACTTCCTCAATTCACCTTCGGATAGGTGCTCACAACAATATGGTCCTCTGACCACTGAGCAGGCTGTGAAGCCATGGAGGTATTCTTCTGGGCCTCGTCCACGGCTACTACCTTCATACCACGGGTGCGGACGGCGTAGGGATTCGCTTGGGTCGAACTGGGAAAGGTGCTGGTGATCTTCTCGAGGTCTTCCTTCCTCGTGCAGGCGATGACTTGGACGACATCGCTGCCGAAGGGGGGGGAGATCTGGATCTCGAAGCCATGCTTCACAGTGCCGGGAACATCAATGGCTTTCCCAGCGGGGATGTAGTTCTCGGTGCAGAACGCATTCGGGAAGAGGAGGATCTCGGAGCCGTCGATCTGGTGGTCAATGACAGCGATGTAAGCGTCGTGGCCAGAGCGGCAGCGGAACGAGACGGTCTCACCCTCGGCGTAGCCGCGCTTCCCATCGACGGTGTGGATCTCGATGGGGAAGTCTTTCTGGACTTTGCGGACTTTGCTCTCGACGTCCTGGACGGAGGCGGTGCTTTCCTTCACAGCCTGTGGGGCGATGGCGACCTCAGGCTGGTTTTGCTTCTGGGCGTCCGAGGGCCAGATGCGGGCGGCAACTTCGCTTGCGGGGACGACGACTTTGACCTTCCTGACCTCTCCGCCGTCGAGGTAGGCGATCTCGGCGTAGATGGTGAGGTTCGGGGGCTGGTAGTAGAAGCGGCCGCGGATCATGCCCTGAACGCCCTCGATTTGTACTTTCTTCACCTCGGTGCCGGGTTCGACGATGTCCTTAGCTTGGAACTTGCCCTCGTTCTGGAGGTCGGCGAGACGCTCGCGGGTGATGACCTCGAATTTACCGGCCTTGGGAAGGGCGATCCCCAGCTCGTCCTTCAACATGGCTGAGTAGGGGGAGAGGAGGTCGGTGTCCTCGTAAACGAAGTTCCCGATGCCGACGTTGATCTTCCCATTGCTACTAGAGGTTCCCGTGGCCTGCGCGAGAGCCTGGGCTAGGGAGACGTAAGGGTCGGAGCTAGCCTGCGAAGCTGAAGACTGAATACTGCTAGGAGCAGTGGGAACGGAGCTCAGATCAGTTGTGGAGGGCTTTGATTTCTTCTTGGGAGCAATTGTGCTGAGTATCTGCTCGGAGGGGGCTGCCTTATCAGAAGGGGCGGCAGCCTCAAGAGGAGGCCGTGAGGCAGAAGGCTGAAGTGTTGCGGGGGCAGAGGCAGGCTTTGCGACTGAAGACTGAACACTGCTAGGAGTAGATTCAGGGGCTGCGGGGACAGGGGCCGGTGCTGCAGGTGCCGAGGCTGAAGCGGTTGGCTTGGCCGGGCCTCCGCCCTCCTCGTCGAGAACGCCAGCGTGCGCCTTGGGGGCTAGGATCTGGGAGCTAGCGGCTAGCGAGAGAGCTAGGGAGAGGGAACCTAGGAGCTGACGGAGGGAGGGCTTGGGACTTTTGGGGTTCAGGCGAGTGGCGAGCATGGGAAATTCTATTGGTTGAATTTCACCTCGCTGTCAGGGGCAGCAACAGCCGATGCCCCAACGACGGTGGTGGTCTCAGTGGAATTCATCTCTGTGTCGGTCCCGTTAGACTTGGAGCTAGTTGATGAGGTCCGCGTCGACTTCACGGTGCCGGGTTTCTGCTTCATGGCCGCGTCATCGGCCGCAACGGGTCCACTCGAAACAACCTCCGCACCATGATATGCGGAGGTCATCGTGCCTCGCTGGCTAGCACAAGCCGACAAGGCAAGTGCTACAAGCAGTGTACTCCATGGGAGAATCCTCTTCATTCAGGCCAAGGTTGAGAGGCAGTTTACTGAGCGATCGTGCCGGTCTGTACGACTTCCTTGAGCACGGCCTTGGTCTCATAGAAGGGCTCGCTGCCGCCGCTGGAGGGGGAGTCGGAGGTGACGCTACCGGCGATCTTGGGAGCATTCGGATCCGCAGCGGGACGCATGGCGCCGTTGCCAGTCTCGGAGAAGGTCTTGGTCTCGATCTCGTCCTTGATCTCGGTCTTGCCTCCTCCGTTCTTGGAGTAGTGCTGGATGGTGCGGATGATGTCGGCGACCTTCACCTCCATGGTGACGGAGCAGGTGCCATCGTTCTTGTGGTAGGTGATGGCGGTGGGGGTGGCGGACTTCAGGGTCTGGGAGAGGCTGGCGAGGATCTTGTCATTCTCGAGGGCCATGTCCTTGACGGTGGTGGTGCCGGAGATCTTGACCCCCATCATGCGTCCGGCGAGGCGGCGGTAGGCATCCATCTCGGCGGCACGCTTGGCCATGATCTTCTGCTGGCCTTCGGAACCGGGTAGGGCGGCGTTGCCCATGACATCTAGTACCTTGTCCTTCACGTCCTGATTGACCTTGGACTTGTCGGATGTTGTGACGATGGAGCCGTCCTCGAGGCGCTTGCTCTGGATGACGCGGCTAAGGGTGCGGGTGATCTCCTGGATCTTCACGGCGCGGACGACCTGGACCTGTCCGTCTTCCTTGTACTCGGGCTCTCCCTGGGTGATCGCTCCGACGAGGGTGGCCTCGACGGCTCCCTTGACCGCATCGCTCTGAAGGGCGAGATCCTGGACGCTGGTGTCTGCATCGACCATGAGTCCGTAGACGCGCTCGGCAAGGAGGCGGTCGCCATCAAGTTCGGCAGCGCGAACGGCCTTAAGGCGCTCCTGCGGACCGGCCTTCTCCCAGATCGGGGGGAGCTTGGGTCCGTTGTCCTCGGTAGGCTTTACAAAGGCGTGAAGTGAGGTGGTACCAATGAGCGATGCAGTGCTCAGTGCGAGGATGGTGAGGAGTGTGCGCGGGATCTTTGTGTTCATGGTTTTGGGGCTGTGTGCTGGAGTGGTAAGTCGCCGCTCAGGTAGAGACTTTTTTCGAGCTCCTGAAAAGCGGATTTTCATCGAACGGCAAACGGTTCGTATGGGTGGTAAAAATGTCGCAATAAGTGGGGAAGCGATTGTCGTGACAAGACTGGATCCAGGGGCCTTCTGTTTCCGGTCGGATCGAGAAGCCTCGTGACTAGGGGCATGCAACAGAGGCGGATTTTACGAAACACAGCGCAGGCTTCAGGAACTTTTCTGCCAATGGTCGGTTCCGGCCGATGAACGGCAGTAGAAGCCGTGGCTGCGGCTGATTTTATGCATGGGCGGAAGTTACTCAGGGTCACCAGTTTGCATGAACATGTGATGGTGGCTTATACCGCGCCGATGCAGAAACCATCGTCTCAAACAAACCCATCAACCTCGGCGATTGAAGTTCAAATACCAGATGAGTTGGAATACTTCCTTGCCGAGACGGCCGAGGATCTTGAAATCACTCCGGATGAGCTTGTCCAACAGGCGGTAGGCTCTTATTGCAGAGAGAAACTGAGGAGGCGTTATGAGTAATCTGATGATCTCTCAGTCCAGGCTACGCTGCCATATACCCACCCGGATGAATCGCTCTCGACACGTCTCCCCTTCAAAGCAAGGTGCTTTCGGTTTGCCGCAAGGACTTTCCTCTCTGATTGCAACTAATCTCATTGTTGCAGTGGTCATCGCCTTTGCAGGAGTGCTGACGTTCCTGCTTCAGAAAAGCCAGGATCACTCGCTGACCCTGATTTGGCCTGCGGGCGGCATTGCTCTGGCGGCCGTGATCCTGCGGGGGAACTGGGTTGCACCAGGGATCATTCTCCCGCTGTGGATCAGCTGCCTCATGGGAGGGGAGGGGCATCTCTTTGGCCTGCTGGCTCCCCTCGGCACAACTGCTGCAATCCTGGGAGGGGTCTTCCTCCTCCACCGAGCTGGCTGGAATCAGAAGCTCTCCACATCAAGGGATGTGCTCCTTTTGCTAGGACTAGGAGGCGTTTTGCCAATGATGGCAAGCGGGTTCTGGACTGCGCTGCTCCTGATCTCAACTAAGGCGATGCCGGCGTCGGCCTTTATCCCGGTCGGTTGGCTTTATGGTTGCGCCAATACAGCGGGAACGATCGTGCTCGCCCCAGTGATTCTCATGGCAGCAGAAGGGCGCTTTCGCTGGAAGAATAGTACGGCGGTCTTTCAGGCACTCCTCCACTTCTCCTGCTGTCTGATTTCGGCGTGGATTGCCTTTGGGACAGCATCGGGTTCTTCGGGAAAAACTATTGCCGTCCTAGCATACCTCCCATTTCCATTCATGGTGTGGACGGCCCTGACGCGCGGGCTCCCTGCCGCTGCGACAGCGATCCTCGGCATCATCACCATAGCAATCGCCTATACGAGCAGGGGAATGGGGCCCTTTGCCTCTGTTTCCATGTTTTCAGGTCTCTGGCAGTACGAGGTCTACATTGCCATCCTGACCACCACGGGACTGCTTCTTGGTGTCGGATCTGAGGCTCATCGACGGGAAACCTTGTTGCGAGAGGAATCTCTCGTCAGAGAAGCCGACTTGGAACGAATCAAGGCTCAGATTCACCCTCACTTCCTCTTCAACAGCCTCAATGCCATCCATTCTCTGATCGGAAGTGATCCAAGTGGTGCCAGGGGAGGTATTCTTTCCCTCTCTCGCCTATTGAGGACCTCCCTTGATACAGCAAAGGAAAGCCGGATCCCGCTCTCCAAAGAGATGGAGATTATCCGCAGCTATCTGGAGCTTCAGAAAATGCGTTTCGAGGAGGGCCTCGAGACTGAGATCAGCGTTCATCCTTCGGCATTAGATTTTCCCGTGGCCCCAATGACCATCCAGCCACTTGTCGAAAATGCCGTGAAGCACGGAGCCCTTGAGGGAACGGGGAGTGTGTCCGTCACCGCCACAGCCTCGGGAGATTGGCTTGCCGTCACGATCTCCAACCTCGCCCAACCTGGTACGGATCCTTCGTCATGGAAAGAAGGTGTCGGCCTAGCCAGTGTCCGAACCCGCATCAGGGAGGTATGGGGCGATCGAGCTGAACTGAACTTCGCAGCCTCCCCAAGTGGCAAAGTCACCACGTCCCTACGTATCCCACGAAGCTAAAACCTCACCCACCACCACTCTCAACTTTTTAACATTCTAACTTTCCACTTCTCCAAATGAACATCCTCATCGTTGACGACGAACCCCCAGCCAGGCGTGGTATCAAGGAAGCCCTCGCCGAGATCGGTCTCAAACAAGTCCGTGAAGCTTCCTCTGTGGATCAGGCGCTGAAGCTTATTATTGCGGAGTGCCCGGACGTGCTCCTCCTCGATATCGAGATGCGCGGGGGGACACAGGGATTCGACCTGCTGGAGAAGCTCCCCGCTCAAGGAATCCCCGTGGTCTTCATCACTGCGCATGAGGAACATGCCGTCAGAGCCTTCCGGGTCCGGGCCACCGATTACCTACTCAAGCCCGTCGACCCCAAGCAACTGATGGAAACCCTCAGTCGCATCGCCGGGGGGTCACTCAAAGAAGAACCTCGTCTTGGAGCTGAGGAGAAGGTCCTCTTCCGAGAGAACTCCAAGAGCCACTACATCCGCATCGGTGATATCCAAATCCTCGAGTCGGTGGGTGCCTACACGAAGCTCATCTTGGCAAGTGAGCGCATCACCATCAACGGCACCCTAGGAAGCGTCCTGAGGAGGTTCGATGAATCCCTCTTCTTCCGGGCGAATAGAGCGACGGCGGTGAACCTAAGAGAGGTTTCCAAGGTCTCCGAAAGCCCCGAGGGGTATGTCGTGCTAACCATCGGCAATCACCCTCCCGTGGAGTGCTCGCGCCGTCAGAGCGTCGAGTTCCGAAGGATGAGGGAAATTTAGGGGCATCGATTGCCATCCACTCTGTTTTTAGCAAGGAGTTTAGATTTTCTGCGAATGGTCATTTTAATGAATGGATGGTTCCGGGAGTTCTTCATCGGCGCTAGAGGCAGATAAACAGCGGCTTCGCAGGGCTGAGGGGGTTGCCATGCACGAGCAAATAGGCGTAAAGCTGCCCCATGCAAACCACATCCAAATCGCGCAATCAACTCCTCCTCTTCTCCCGCACTCGCATCGGGAGAATCACCCTAATCATGGCAACGCTCCTTGCTCTTGCTGTGCCCGCCTCGATGCTTCACGCCGACCCCTATGGTTCTTATAACTCCTACGGGTGTGGGGGCGGCAGGGGCTATTACCAACCGCAGTGCGGTGGATGGTCCGGCAACTGCAATCGTGGCGGGTGGCTCGGTACTGGAGTGCCGAATGGCCTCGGATGGACCCTTTTTGGTCTCGCTGCAGCTTCAGCCATTTCCCGTCCCACCTATGTTGCACCCGCACCCGTAGTCGTTGAGCAACCGGTCTATGTCCAGCAACCCGTGGTGGTCTCCCGTCCGCAAGTCGTCAAGGCTCCCCTCGTCAATTACAACGGGGTTCTCTGCTACTACATCAACGGGAACTACTACCCAGCAACAGCCATGCAGTAACAAGGATGGGGCCTGCAGGATCAACTTGGCGAGGGGCAGATCCGGCCCTTCGGGAATTTGACAAATGATCTGCTGTATTGCAGTATTGCTGCATGACTGCAATACCCGTTTCCAAGCGGTGGACAATCACCCTTCCTCCTGAGATTCGCAAGGGGTTGGGACTGGAGAGCGCCCACCATCCCATGATGCTCATGGAGCTTCGTGAAGGGGGTGTCTTCATGCACCCCGCAACGGCTATGCCGGTACGGGATATCCCCCTCAAGCAGATGCAGGAATGGATCAGTGCAGACGAGGAAGATGCGGAACGCTTCTGGAAGAATTCTACCAAAAAGAAGGTTTCGCGAGTCTCTAAGAAGCGTACGGCATCCAGATAATATCCGGTGAGGCTCTTTCTCGACAGCAGCGTCCTGCTCTCAGCAGCTGGATCCGAGAAGTCTCTCTCTAGGCTGATCGTGACAATAGCCGAAGAACGAGGATGGAAACTCGTGACCGCCTTCTACTGCCGAGACGAAACGAATCGAAATATCGGCAAGTTTCCACCCAAGGCCACAAAAACCTGGAAGACCCTTCAGGGGGATCTCTCTTTCACTGCAAATGCTCTAACAACCAATCGCCCGCTTCTTCTTTCGGCCTCCAAGGATAAGCCCGTCTTGATTTCAGCACTGGCAGCAAAGTGCAACGTTCTCCTGACTCTTGATACAGGAGATTTCGGAATCGTTCTCGATACCAAGGTCTACGGCATGGCCGTTCGGACTCCACGTTCCTTCCTGATAGAGCAGGGCTTGGGTTGAGAATGAGGGGTGATCTTGTCGAGATAAGTCTCAGACCTCTCATCAGATGTCCGAGGAAAGCGGACATCAATCTCAAATTCGCATCCCCGAGGACTGATGCCCATAGGAATGACTGCCCTGATGGATTTTGAAATCTGTGCCGTATTCAGTGCAGTAGAGCTCATAGTCCGAACGGTAGATTTGCTTGCTCCGCACGAGTTGACTCCGCATTTCGCGGAGCGATTTGTTCAGTGCGTCAGCCGTCATCTTTCCCCCCGCTTGGAGCAGCGGATTCTTGTGAACTCCTAGAAGCCTCCGGGCGCTCCTCGCGGTACGAAGTATTTCCAGTTGCTTCTTCTTCTGAGCGATCGCGGCTTCCTGTTCAAGGATCGACGCGTAGCCCCATTTCAAACGGGTAGCCAGCAGTCCATCGGAGGATCCCAGTGCCGATCGTTGTTGCGGCGAAAGTCTCGGCACAATGGCGAACTTTTCTTGATCGAGACGCTTCGTCAGAGACTCCTCGACCTTCTGCTGATTGGAGAGGAACTCGCCTCGGAGTTGATTCTCCCGCTCAAACCACTCCCTCATGAAAACCATCTGGTTTTTGTGCTTACTCGGATGCCGGGACATGCTGCATCCGACGTAGCGCCCCTTCGCACTCCGGGGGCAAAGGGCGACATGAACGTGGAGGTTATCCGTGTCGTGATGGAGCCCGTAGGCGTAGCCAATCGAGTCTCCGTGATGGAACTTCTCGGCAAAGCGATCCATCACCTTTCTGACGCTGGAAATCACCACCTGATCGGGGCTAATCCCGGCCTTTACGAGAGCGTCGTGCTGCTCGGTCGACATCGAAAAGACGAGGCGATGAGCGATAACTGGACTCTTGGCCTGAGATCCAAATCGATCCAAATGAAAGCGCCACGCCTCGGTGATCCGACGCTTCCTTTCCTCATTGG
>Ga0208258_1000175_pt1 | contig 15817 bp, 7 predicted proteins | sample CryBogCBH08Jun09_FD_185512 | JGI IMG/M metagenome (GOLD analysis project Ga0208258, IMG submission 185512) | Freshwater microbial communities from Crystal Bog, Wisconsin, USA - CBH08Jun09 (SPAdes) (version 2) | ecosystem: Environmental > Aquatic > Freshwater > Lake | place: Crystal Bog...
AGGGACTCTACCTCAACGCCCTCGCCGGAGGAGCCTACCACAACTACCAGGCCACCCGAGTCATCCAGTACACCGGGATCGACAGGACAGCCAACAGCCAACCCGGAGCAGGGGAACTCGATAGCATGCTGGCCACAGGATACGACATCCAGAAGGGCAAGTTCACCTTCGGACCGACCGCCTCGCTCCAGTACACCTACTTAGGCGTCAACTCCCTCAATGAAACCGGAGCCCAGAGCCTCAACTACAACTCAGGAGGCTGGAACAGCTCCAGCATGCTCTCAAGCGTTGGCGCCCATGCAGCCTACAACTGGGTAGCCCACCATGGCAGTGGAGGGGACATCGTGGTGGTACCCCAGATCTCTCTCAACTGGCAGCACGAGTTCATGCAGAACCCGTATGACATCAGCGGTAACCTCGGGGGAACCTCACCGACCTTCAGCAACTGGAGTGCGGCACCGATCCGGGACTTCCTCTACACGGGAGTTGGCTTCACGGTGGATATCGGCAAGAGGTGGAACACCTCCTTCTTCTACAACGCCGCCGCAGGGAACCAGAACCTCACTTCCCAGAACATCTTCTGGAGTGCAGGCGTGAAGTTCTAGTTTTCGAACTGGACCGAGGCCTAAACCACGTTCCGGCGTACTCTTGGTGGCGTAATCCTTCCGTGACTCGAAGTGCTGTTGGCCGGTGATCTCATCAGGACCGTTGGGCTCAACCTAATACCAAACAGTTTTCTCATCCTCGTTCTGATCGTATTAATCCGGAACATCCTCTTCATCTAGCTGGATGATCGTGATCCAAGGTATCCTCCCATGGAGAAGAACCTTCACTTGGAGCGAAGTCTCCGTCTTCCCTAATGAGGTGAGAAAGGGCAAAGGCTGATACTCGATTAACAGGTCGCACTAGAGTACTCCAATTCCCGGACGCTGGTACTTGAAACAGTTCAGTGGAGACGTGGCCGGGAAACCTTTTCCAAAGGCAATCGCCTTGAACTGGATACCCATGGATCCCGGATTGAGAAGCGTCTGAAGTGCGCCAAGTTCTTGTCTGGCATCATCGCCGCGCTGAGTAAAATCCCCCAGGGATCGCAGCCATGGTTCTGCGGCACCCACGAGAAAGTGGTGCTGATCACTGTAGGCGAGAATATCGAAACCGACATCTTGCGCGGATCGGGCAAGCGCGGTGAAGTCGACTTGAGCGGTGATGTCGCGCAATCCCGGCTTGTGCAACGGATCGTTGAAACGTTCATGTTTTTCAAATGCCAGCAAGGTTCCGTCGGCGCGATGTGGCGCGTAACGATCATCACCCGCCTGTCCGTAGTCGACGGTCAGCACGAGGCCCTGCTCCAGCTTCGCATGCAGGCATGAAAGCCAAGGATCAATCCCAGGGTTCACCTCAATCCGGAAGCCCGGAGGAAGATTGGTGGGTAGTCCCTCTGTGGCCGGTTGGAGTTCGGGATCGGCGATTGGTCGAGAGCACCAGGCCAAGTCTCCACCTCGGCATTCCACGCACTCCTCCTCCCATGCGGATCCATTCCATCGAAAGGAATCCACCGGGAAAGCGTCGAGCAATTCGTTGGAAAGATGAATGCCCGTGAACGACGGCAGCTCCTCAACAGAGGAGACCCAGGAAATATTCGGAAAAGAGAGCAGTGTTACGCGTTGCGTGTCCAGATTCACCGCAAACGGTTCCACAATCACGAATTTGACAGCCGTTCCGAAGGTATCCCCGCTCCTTGCGATCTCTTCCAGAATGTCGCGGGCCATCCTGCCGTCATTGGCTCCCTGTTCGACGATCGTGAACCGGGATGGTTTTCCCAACCTCTCCCAAACCTCCCGGCAGACCGATGCAAGAAGGCGACCATAAATGCTTCCGACGCTGACACTGGTGAAGAAGTCCCCCTCCTTGCCTACCCCGGCTCGCCCGGAGGCATAGTAACCGTGATTCGGGTGATAGAGCGCCAGTTCCATGAAGCGGCGGAACGGTATGGAGCCGCCGGCGGCTGAGATCTCTGAGAGAATCTCGTGGAAAAGATCTGTCGGTGCCATGTTGTCCATCTGACCTAACAGCCTGACAGTCTTCCGGTTAAAAACCTTAAATCACTGCCCGCGGGTGATCTCGCGTGCGTAGATGTTCACCTGACCGTCATCCCCGCGCTTCACGGAAGTGATCTGGAAGGGGCGAAGATTGTCCCTGAAAATCACATTGCCCTCGATCGGAGGAATCGTGCCGGCGGGGAAATCAACGATCACCCGCACCTTGGAATTCGGGCCAAGGGGAACCCCGGCGATCTCTCCCTGTGGACGAAGCACCGCGCGGCCATTGCCCGAAGCGGTCACGGCGAAACGCCCCTGCAGATAATGACGCTCACCTCCCACACCCTGGGAGGCCATCTCTTGCGCATCGGAGGAACCTACCAGGCGTCCCCTCGGCATTTTTCCGGGCTCATAGACGGGCCAGATTTCCGAGGGTGAGGCGGCTGTTGGTTTATTGGTAAGGGTGAGGGCCGCGACATTTGTCTGCAGTGCAACAGGTGAGGGGCTTGTTTTTGGTGACGCCTTTGTGACGGGGGTGGGAGTCGGGGTGGCCTTTGGAGTAGGCGTTGGGGTCGCAGTCGGTGTGCTGATCGGCGTCGGAACCGGAGTGGGCATGACCGTGGCCGCGGGAAGAGGGGTTCCCACCGGTATTGCCCGGGGAACAGCGGCAGAGTCGCTCCCGATCGGTGTGCTCACCGGAATGGCGGTCATCACAGCGGGTTCGTTCACCGCGATCGCACGGGCCACCGTCGGTGAGTTTGCCTCGGCTGTTTTCTGCTTTGCCGAGTCGACCGGGAGAGCCTTCGCGACTCTCGGTTCCGGAGTCGGTGTCGCCATCTCCTCGGCGATTCTGCTCAGGTGAGGTGCGTTTTTCTCGTCATCCTTGTTTCCCGTGATCTTGCCGCCGGAGAGTTTGGTGATCTCCTCGTTCGAGAGAACGGGTAGTCCCGCCTCAAGGTTGAGTTCCTCGGGAGGTTCGAGGGAGAAACTCGTCTGTCCCTTGCCCGCCCCATAGGTGCCGTAGAGCAGCGGCATGGTCGTGAGCAGGATCCTGTTTTCGGCAAGCCGCTGGATGTGAACCACGGCGGAGAGATCCAGGGGCTTTTCGAGTTTGATTTGCTGACCGGTCACCAGTGCGCGCTTCAGTCCCAGAAGATCCTTCTCCTGTGCCGTGAAAGGCTGCTCCAGGAGAACCTCCGGTTGCTCCACCGCTTGGAGCAGGGCGACGAGTCCCGGTCTGCAGAAGGAATCCTTGGTCAGCGGCTCTGTCCCGAGCACCCGGTAGGTGCCGACGGCGTAAGGCACCAATTCCCGCACCTGATGGTAGTTGCGGATGAAGTGACGCAGCAGGTTGCTGTTGGCCCTGCGGATTTCCGAGGAGGTCATCGACCCGAAGCGCTCGAGCAGTTGTCCCGGCTTCAGGAATTCGCCGCGCGGCGCCGCGGTGATCTCGAATCGAGCCGGCGGCTCGATCTTGTGCATCCTCATCAGAAGACGGTAGTTGGCCGCTTTCTCCGGGTTGGCGAAGATATAGTAGCTCCCCATCCAGCAGAGGAAGACGAAGCCGATCAGCAGGAAAATGAAGACCGTCCAACCGAACAGACCATCCCTTGGTTCCGCTCCCCTGCGATGTCCCGATTTGCCCTGGTAAGAGTAGTAGCGCTTGCCTGACATGAAAATCGTTAGGGAGAGGAGAATGCCGGTTTAGCCACGACCGAGAGCAGTGAACTGCCCAAGGGTGCTAGGCGTGGGAGTGTTCCGCGGCCGGCGCAAAAGATTTTCCGCAGCCGCAGCTGCCGGTCGCCTTCGGATTGATGACGCGGAAACCCGCGTCCATCAGGCCGTCGGTGTAGTCGACGGTGCATCCGTCGAGGAATTCCAGACTCTCCGGGGCCACTGAGACCACTACCCCGTCACGCTCGGTGATCTGGTCGCCGGGCATCGGTTCCCCGAGATTCATAGCGTATTTCATGCCGGAGCATCCCCCTTTTTCCACGGAGAGCCTCAGTGCCGTTGAGGCTGAGGAGCCTTTCTGGGAGACCATCTGCTTGAGGTGCTTTGCCGCCGTCTCGGTGATCTGGATCATGTGTTCAATTTTCAAGATCCATCCCCTGAAGTCAACAGAAGTCCTCGCTCATTCCAGCGGGGGCGCCGGGCATCATCGAACTTTTGGAGCTTTTTTTCCTTTTGGCTTGTCCCTCCGCGTCGTTAGCCCGATTTTCAAACATTTATGAAAGCCGTTGTCACCGTCATGCCGAAACCCGCCATCCTTGATCCCGCCGGAGTCGCCACCGGCCGTGCCATGGAGCACCTTGGTCTCAAGGGAGTCCGCTCCGTCCGGATCGGCAAGTCGATCGAGATCGAGGTCGATGGCGCGACCGAACAGCAGCTTCACGAGATCGCCCACGACCTCCTCTCCAATCCCGTGGTCGAGGATTACAAGCTCCAGATTCTTTCCTAAGGTGCCCGTGTCCCAGTCCACGGTCATGAAAGCCGCCGTCATCCAGTTCCCGGGGTCGAATTGCGACACCGACTGCCATGCCGCCCTGCTCACCTTCCCGGGCGTGGAGGCCGAAATCGTCTGGCACAAGGAGAGTTCACTCTCCGGCTACGATGCGATTGTCCTTCCCGGTGGGTTCTCCTACGGAGACTACCTCCGCTGCGGCTCGATCGCCCGTTTTTCCCCGATCATGGCGGCCGTTCGCGAGGCCGCGGATGCCGGCGTTCTTGTCCTCGGGATCTGCAACGGGTTCCAGATCCTCTGCGAGGCGGGACTCCTGCCCGGCACCCTCCTTCGCAACAACGGCCTGCTCTTCCGCTGCGAGCACCGTCATCTCCGTGTTGAGAACACGGAGACCCCATTCACCTCCGTCCTGCACAAGGGCCAGGTGCTTGATCTTCCGATCGCGCACGGCGAGGGGAATTATTTTGCCGACCCCGAGACCCTGAAACAGCTCGAAGCCAACGGGCAGGTGCTCGTCCGCTACTGCGACTCATCGGGTAATGCTACTCCCGAGTCAAATCCGAACGGCTCCCTCGGGAATATCGCGGGCATCTGCAGCCATGGGCGCAACGTTTTCGGTCTCATGCCGCATCCGGAGCGCGTCTGCGACCCGCTACTCGGTGGAACGGACGGCCGCGGCATCTTCCAGTCGATGATCGAGTGGTCCCAAGCGAACAAAAAGAACAACTGATTTCCGACCATGGCCAACCCCGCGATCACGCCCGAACTCATTGCCAAGCACGGACTCTCCCCCGAGGAGTACGAGAAGGTTCTTTCCATCCTCGGCCGCGAGCCGAGCTTCGAGGAACTCGGTGTCTTCTCCGTCATGTGGAGCGAACACTGCTCCTACAAGAACTCCCGCCCGGAGCTCCGCAAGTTCCCCACCACCGGCCCCAGCGTCCTGGTCAAGGCAGGTGAGGAGAATGCCGGCGTCATCGACATCGGCGATGGCTGGGCCGTGGCCTTCAAGATCGAGAGTCACAATCACCCCAGCGCCGTCGAGCCCTTCCAGGGGGCGGCCACCGGAGTCGGCGGCATCATCCGCGACATCTTCACCATGGGGGCCCGTCCCGTCTTCCTCATGGACTCCCTCCGCTTTGGATCCATCGAGGGCGAGAGCGAGCAGGCCAAGACCAACCGCCGCCTCTTTGCCGGTGTTGTTGCCGGCATCGCCCACTACGGCAACTGCATCGGGCTGCCGACCGTTGCCGGCGAGGTTTACTTCGACGAGAGCTACAGTGGCAACCCGCTCGTGAATGCCTTCTGCCTCGGCATCCTCCGTCACGAGCAGATCGCCCGTGGCGCCGCCGAGGGTATTGGTAATCCAGTCTTCTACGTTGGAGCCGAGACGGGACGCGATGGTCTTGCCGGAGCCGCTTTCGCCTCGCGTGAGCTCACCGAGGAGTCGAAGGCCGACCGCCCAGCCGTCCAGGTCGGGGATCCCTTCCGCGAGAAGCTCCTGCTTGAGGCCTGCCTCGAATTGCTCGCCACCGATGCAGTCGCAGGTATCCAGGACATGGGCGCCGCCGGACTCACCTGCTCGACCTGCGAAACCGCCAGCCGCGGTGGAACGGGTGTCGAGATCGATATCCAGCTTGTGCCCCAGCGGGCCAAGGGTCAGACCCCCTACGAGGTGCTTCTGAGTGAGTCACAGGAGCGCATGCTCGTGATTGTAAAAAAGGGTCGCGAGGATGTCGTGAAGCGGATCTTTGAGAAATGGGATCTCCCTTATGCCGAGATTGGCAAGGTCACCGACGACGGCATGATGCGTGTCCGCAACGGATCTGATGTCGTCGTGAACGTCCCAGCCCGCTCACTGGCTGACGACGGCCCGCTCTATTCCCGAGAGGCTGCACCCTTCACGCCCCCGGCTCCGCTCAATCTCTCGAGTGTTCCTCAGGCTGATCCGACAACCGCGCTTCCGAAGCTCCTCTCTCATCCCAGCATCGCCAGCAAGCGCTGGGTCTGGCGTCAGTATGACCATATGGTTCGTACCGGCACCGCGGTGCTTCCAGGTTCCGATGCCGCGGTCTTCATTGTCCGCGAGGCGAACAAGATTCTGGCCGCCGCCACCGACTGCAACGCCATCTATTGCAAACTCAATCCCTCGGTCGGCGCCCGCATTGCCGTCGCCGAGTGTGCCCGCAACCTCGCCTGCTCTGGCGCCGTTCCGATCGGCGTCACCGACAACCTTAACTTCGGCAACCCCCACAAGCCCGAGAACTTCTATCAGCTCCGTGCCGCCGTGGAGGGGATCTCCGAGGGGTGCCGTGCGTTTGGCGTCCCGGTCACCGGCGGCAATGTCAGCCTTTATAATGAGAGTCCCGCCGGTGCGATCGACCCCACGCCGACCATCTCCATGGTTGGAACCATTGCCGATGCCGCTCATATCACGACCCAGTCGTTCAAGGAGGCCGGAGATCAGATCTATCTGATCGGCGAGACCGGCAGTGAGTTGGGAGCCTCCCACTACTTGCTCGCCATCCATGGTCGCAAGGAGGGTGCTCCTCCAGCACTCGACTTCGAGAAGGAAAAGGCAATCCACTCCGCTCTTCTCGGTGTCATTCGCAAGGGAATAGTGCGTAGTGCCCATGACTGCTCCGAGGGTGGTCTTGCCGTGGCGATCGCGGAATCTACGTTTGGCACCGGACTTGGAGCCATGATTGATCTCGGTGCGTCCAACGATCGTCCCGATGTGGTTCTCTTCAACGAGTCCCAGGGTCGCATCGTCATCTCTGTAAAAGCCGCCGATGTGGCCACTCTTGAGAAGGAACTCGCCACCAGCGGCGTCCCCTTCCGCAAGATCGGCGAGGTCACATCCAAGGCCGAACTCTCAATCAAGACGGGAGAGAATTCATTCTCCTGGAAGGTGGCCTCTCTCGAAGAGGTCTTCGAGTCGACCATCCCTTCACTGATGGAGGGGTAAGGCACGCCTTTACTCAGAGAACTTAGTTTTTTGCTCAGGGAACCAGAACCTCACATCCCAGAACATCTTCTGGTCCGCAGGGGTGAAGTTCTAAGCGTGGAATAGTTCACCGGAATATGCATTCGGATGTGGTTGCCGCAGGCAAATTTTATGCGCCTTTTCCCAGAAGCTTGCCTCACATGCACGCCTGGCCGCACATCCCAAATCCCTGCCCCATGATGGGTACTCTAAAAATAGAAGGAAGCTGGTATCGTGCTTAGTTCACGGACGAAAATACCGTCATCACACCCGTGGACTTGGCTCACTGACAGGTGTGGCATGGCACCTTTTCTCACGACCTCATAAAGTTTGTTAGCTGTATGGTTACGAAGAGATTACGAATTTTTGATTAAAAGTGAAAAAGGCCTTTTTGTCACAAGAACGGCATTGATTTTGCTTTATTTTGGCAAAGAATCAAGCCCCCCCGATTTAATATCCGTCTTCCAAATGCGCTTTTCCAAGTTTTTTTCATCCTTCATTTTGTGTCGATCAATCGGGAAGTCCCTGATCTTGGTCTCGATTGCATTGCTGTCGCTTTTTGGAGTTCATAAGTCACAGGCGCAGACGACGAGTTTCTCTTATACCGGGTCAATTGTTCGCTACACGAATCCTGTCAGTGGAATCTATGAGTTCAATATGGCTGGGGGTCAGGGAGGAGCACACGCTTCATATACGGGTGGCTTGGGTGCGCAAATTCAGGGAGATATAACACTTCAACAGGGCATTGTTTTATACATTGTCGTTGGCGGTTTGGGTGGAAGTGGTTACGGTGCGGGTGGCGGTGGTGGCGGAACATTTGTCTACGATTACATTTCCGGTATCCCAACTCCCCTGATGATTGCAGGTGGTGGTGGAGGTGCGGGTAGCGGTGGCGGTGGTACGTATGAGTTCATAAACGGACTAGACGGAACCACAAATAATTATGGTTTAGCAGGCGGGTCCAATCAAACCAGGGCTGGAGGAATTGGAGGAACAAATGGTTATGGAGGTGCAACTTCAGGGTCGGGTGGAGGAGCTGGTTTTTATGGCGGAGGTTCAGGAAAGGGAGTCTCCAATGGATTTGCTATTGTTGGCCAAAGTGGATTTGGTGGCGGAGGTCTAAATGGTAATGGCGCAGGTGGTGGCGGCGGCGGTTATAGCGGCGGTGGAGGAGCTGGAGGGGGATCAGGCGCAGGAGGAGGCGGTTCCTTTTTCGATCCCAGTTTCACCAATGTCACTGGTGCTAATGGCGCCAACATTGGGGCCGGATATTTTAATCTCACGCTTTTGCAGACGCTGTTACAGGGTCTTGCCGACCTCTATGTCGGAAGTAACAGCTCGGGTCAACTGACCAACTTCACCTCGGGAACCAACGGCTATTCCAACACCTATGTTGGCTTTAATACGGGTGACTCGAACAACACGCTGATTGTCTCTGGAAGCAGCACCTTGCTAACCAACATTGCCGACACCTACATTGGCTATGGGGGTAATAACAACTCCATGGTGATCTCCAATGGTGGCACGGTTACCGATAGCAATGGGTGGATCGGGTACAGCAACTCGGCTTCCAACAACATCGTGACGGTGACGGGATCTGTTTGGTCTGGACGAACTCCGGCGAGCTCTACATTGGTGGCGGCGGATCTGGTAACAGCTTGGTCATTACCAATGGTGGAACGGTAGTCGTTACTGGAGGTTCCTATGGCATAGAAATCGGATACGAGGGCTTCAATAACTCAGTCTTGGTTGCCGGAACAAATGCGGATGGTACGCATTCGTCACTGATAACCACCAGTAACCTCTTTGTGGGGGGGCTAAACGGCGGCACTGGCACGCTGACGATTAATGAAGGGGCACTAGTTAGTGATTCATACGGAGTCATCGGCGAAAGCGGTGCTCCCAGCACTGTAATAGTGAATGGCGGCCTATGGAGTAACAGTGCTGATATTCAGCTTGCTAGTGGAACTTTAACGATCACTGGGGGTGTTGTCAGCGACACTAGTGGTGGGGTAGGCTTTGCAGGCAACGGCATCGCTCTAGTGAGTGGGGGGATATGGACAAATAGTGGGGATATGACTGTGGGATTGTCAGGAATTGGCTCCCTTAGTATTTCTGGTGGTTCAGTTAGTGACGGTAATGGATATATCGGTGACCAATCCGGAGATGCTGGCTCAGTGACGATGACTGGAGGGCTCTGGAGCAATATTTCTGATCTCGTTGTCGGAAACTATGGTTCGGGGAGCCTGACCATCGGGAGCGGGACGGTATCAGATCAGAACGGCACGATCGGCTATAACTTCGGCTCTACCGGCTCTGTGACCATGACTGGAGGGCTCTGGAGCAACAGTGGGACAATGACTATCGGCGATTCGGGGTCTGGAGAGCTGACTGTGGCCAATGGGGGATCGGTGGTAGCTGCTGGCGGGATGGTTATCGCCTCCAACAGCGGATCTATTGGTACCATCAACATCGGCTCCCTCGGCTACGGCGACACAGCCGGGACGATCGTGGCTCCGACCATCACCTTCGGATCGGGAAGCGGCACGATTAACTTTAATCAGTCCGACACTTTCACCCTGACCTCCTCGATCTCGGGAGCAGGAATCATGAATCAGCTCGGTACCGGAACGACCATCCTCTGGGGCAACAACACTTATACGGGGACGACGCTCATCACCAACGGCACCCTCTCTGCCGCCAGCACCAATGCCTTCGGAAACAGTGCGGTTACATTGACGAATTCGGGTGTTCTGGCCCTCTCGACCAACCTAACCATCTCCTCGCTGGTCTGGAATGGAACCAGCTCAAGTATAGCCATCTCGAATCTGACCAATGGGGTCTATCTGAATATCACCGGGGCGCTCACCCTGACGGGAACGGGATCCTTCAATCTCACTGGAAATACTCTTGGATCCGGCACAAGCGAGCTCATGGCCTGGGGAACGAGCAACAGCTATACGGTCAACAACTTCACGGTGACGGGTCTGACCGGGACGACCAACTATACCCTGAGCATCAGCAACAATGCCCTCTATATCGTTCTCATAGCTACTGTGAATCCGGACCTCTACGTGGGAAGCAACAGCTCCGGTCAACTGACCAACTTCACCTCGGGAACCAACGGCTACTCCAACACCTATGTCGGTTATAACTCGGGTGACTCGAACAACGTCCTGACCATCGCCAACACCAACACGCTGCTTCTCAATACGAATAATCTCTATGTCGGCTACAGCGGATCCAGCAACTCCATGGTGATCTCCAATGGGGGTCGGGTTGCCGATAGCAATGGTTGGATTGGGTACGGCACCTCGGCCTCCAACAACATCGTGACGGTGACCGGATCTGGTTCGGTATGGACGAACTCTGGCGATCTCTATATCGGAGGCAACGGATCTGGTAGCACCGGATCCGGAAACAGCCTGATCATTACTAACGGGGGAATGGTAGTCGTAAATGGTAGTTCCGATGGCATAGAAATCGGATACGAAGGCTTCAATAACTCAGTCTTGGTTGCCGGAACTAACGCAGATGGTACTCATTCAACTCTTAGAACTTCTTTGATTCTTTTTGTGGGAGGAAATGCCAGTGGCACGGGCTCGCTGACGCTTGGTGATGGGGGTGTTGTTAGTGATTGGTATGGTATTATTGGCTCATTCTCCTCAGCAGCAGTGACAGTGAATGGCGGCCTTTGGAGCAATAGTGCTGATATTCAGCTAGGCAATGGAACTTTAACAATCACTGGCGGTGTTGTCAGTGATGTCAATGGTTCGGTAGGCTACGCTGGTAATGGCATTGCTCAAGTGAGTGGTGGAACATGGTCAAATAGTGGCGGTCTTTTTATTGGAGATGACGGCGCAGGAACCCTGACTATGACTGGAGGTTCTGTTACCGATGTGAGTGGAGTTATAGGGAATCAATCTAGTGGTGTTGGCTTAGTGACGGTTAACGGAGGCCTCTGGAGCAACAGTGGTAATCTTACGGTTGGAAACTTTGGCTCGGGCAGCCTGACGGTTGGCAGCGGGACAATTTCTGATATCAACGCATTTATTGGCAATCAATCAGGCTCTACCGGTTCGGTGACAATGAGTAATGGATTTTGGAACAACGGTCTTAATCTTTATGTAGGATATGCAGGCACGGGAGGCCTCACGCTGGGAAGCGGTACAATCTCGGATTACTTCGGTTACATTGGTAGTAACTCTAACTCCATGGGATCTGTAATGATGACTGGGGGGGTTTGGAGTAATAGTGCAAATCTCTATGTGGGATATGCGGGCACTGGAAGCCTGACCCTTGGAAGTGGGACGATCTCGGATTTAGCCGCCTACATTGGTAGTAGCTCTGGATCCACGGGAACGGTAACAATGACTGAGGGGTTTTGGAGTAACAGCGGCTCTCTTTTTGTGGGAGGTTACGGCACGGGAAGCCTTACGATCGGAAGCGGAACGATTTCGGATCAGTACGGCTATATAGGCTTCTTCTCGGGTTCTACTGGGTCGGTAACGATGACAGGAGGGCTTTGGAGTAACAGCGACTCTATTTATGTGGGAAATAGCGGCACGGGAGGCCTGACCCTTGGAAGTGGGACGCTCTTAGATTCCAATGTCAACATTGGTAGTATCTCAGGCTCCATGGGATCCGTGACGATGACCGGGGGTCGTTGGAGTAACAGTGGCTCTCTTTATGTGGGAAAAAACGGCATTGGTAGTCTGACGATCGGCAGCGGCACGGTTTCGGATACTAGTGCCTACATCGGTTACAACTCCAACTCAATCGGCTCCGTGACGGTGAATGGGGGCATCTGGAATAATAGTGACTCTCTCTATGTCGGAAACTCTGGTTCGGGGAGTCTGACGATCGGGAGCGGTACGGTTTCAGATCAGTACGGCTATATCGGCAACAATTCCAAATGGGGACACGGTTCGGTTACGGTGAATGGTGGGCTCTGGAGCAATAGTAACACTCTCTTTGTGGGAAACTCCGGTGTTGGCAGCCTGACGATCGGGAGTGGCACGGTTTCAGATCAGAACGGCTATATCGGCAACAATTCCGGATCGACCGGTTCGGTTACGGTGAATGGTGGCACCTGGAGCAATAGTGGCAGTCTTAATGTCGGTAATTTTGGTTCGGGGAGCCTGACGATCGGAAGCGGGACGGTTTGCGATGTGAATGGCTTCATTGGTTATAACAATAACTCCTCCAACAATTCGGTCATGGTGAACGGTGCAGGCTCGACTTGGACCAATAGTGGGTCTCTCTATTTGGGCTATCAGGGGAGTTCTAATACTCTGATGGTAGGCAATGGTGGATCAGTAATCGCATCCGTTCTTGAAATCGCCTACCAAAATGGATCAAGCGGCACCCTGAATATCGGATCCCTTGGTGGTAGCAATGGAGGCGGTACCATTACAGCCAATGCGATCAACTTCGGACCCGGAACTGGAACGATCAACTTCAACCAAACGAACTCTTACACTGTTACTACGTCAATTGCCGGCAGTGGGACAGGCACGGTTCGGCAACTTGGCTCTGGCACGACGATCCTCTCCGGTAACAACACCTATACGGGAACGACGCTCATAACCAACGGCACTCTCTCTGCTGCCAGCACCAATGCCTTAGGAACCAGTGCGGTAACCTTGACGAATACGGGTGTACTGGCCCTCTCGACGAATCTGACCATTTCCTCGCTGGTTTGGAACGGTAGCTCCTCCAGCATCGCGATCTCCAATCTGACCAATGGCGTCTATCTGAATATTAACGGGGCGCTCACCCTGACGGGAACAGGATCCTTCAACTTGACCGGAGACACCCTTGGTTCCGGAACGACCGAACTCATGGCCTGGAACAGCGGCAGCTATACGACCAATGATTTTGCGGTTACGGGCCTCGGCGGGTATGCACTCAGCATCAGTAACAATGCCCTCTACATCACCGAGGCGTCCGCACCTTCAAATATCCTGTATGTCGGCAGCAATAGCTCCAGTCAGACAACGAATTTTACTTCGGGAACCAATATTTACACTGGCGTCTATGTCGGATACTCGGCGGCGGCTTTGAGTAACAAGCTGGTCGTTTCCGGGAATAGCACCCTCCTGACCAATTCCGGAAATACCTATATCGGCTACGAAGGCCATAACAACTCGATGCTCATTTCCAATGGTGCTCAGGTCGTTAATAGCAACGGTTGGATTGGATACAGTAATACTACTTCAAGCAACTCGGTGCTGGTTACCGATGAAAACTCTAGATGGTATAACTATCAGAATATTTATGTGGGTAATCTGGGAGCTGGTAATAGCCTTATAATTTCTAATGGCGGCGGTGTTGCTGTTTTTCAAAGCAATGCAAATGCCGCTTATATTGGTTTTGATGGCAACTCATCCAATAATTCAGTTTTAGTTACGGGATGGAACACCAATAACTACCCATCCTCATTGTCTGACTATGGGTGGGGAGCTGATCTATTTATTGGCTATGGCGGATCAGGTAATAGACTTACTGTTTCTAATGGAGCACAGGTCTATTTTACCGGGAGTTCTGGTATAGTTCTGGGATATAGCAATATATCATCTAACAATATCGTTATAGTTTCAGGAAGTGATAACTATGGGCATGAATCGTATTTTGGCGATGGTGCTAATATTGGGGATCTCTATGTTGGATATGCGGGCGCAAATAATACTTTAGTAATCTCTAATGGAGGATTTGGCGGATTTGATGGTAGGAATTATGGAGTTGTCATCGGATATTCAAATACTTCGTCAAACAATTTTGTTCTGGTCACTGGAACCAATGCTAACGGGACGGCTTCATTGCTGTTTTCCTATCAGGATCTCTACATCGGTTACTCAGGATCGAGCAACTCCATGGACATTTCCAATGGAGCTCAGGTCGTTAACAGCAACGGTTGGATTGGCTACACCAGCACGTCCTCCAACAACTCGGTGACGGTGAATGGTGGGCTCTGGAGTAATAGCGGCACCTTGACCATCGGTCAGGCCGGTTCTGGGACGCTAACGGTGGCTAATGGGGGGATGGTTTCTGCAACCGGGGGAATCACGATCGCCGCACAGGCCGGTTCGTATGGTACCCTGAATATCGGATCATATCAGGGCAGTGACTCCGCTGGAATCATTTCTGCACCAGGTGGCATCTTCCTGGGGACTAACGGCACTTTGAACTTTAATGAGCTCAACACGACAACCCTGAGTAATGGTCTTGCGGGCTATGGAACAATCCGTCAGTTAGGGGCGGGAACAACGATTCTTTCCGGACCTAACGGGAATTTCGTGGGCACGACCACCATCAGCAGGGGCACCCTGCAGGCTACCAGCGCGAATGCCCTTGGCGGCAGTAGCGTACACTTATCCGGTGGTAAATTATCACTAACGACCAACCTCACAATTGATTCGCTAAGTTGGGATACGGGAGCAGTCGTCCAACTCGCAACCAATGGCGTTTTCTTGAATGTAACTAATGGTGTCTCTTTGTCCGGCTCCGGCACCAATAACTTTGACTTCTTGGGCTATTTTTCAAGCTCGTCCAATTCTCCCACTGAGCTTATGGCTTTCGGCAGCAGCTCACTCTCTACAACCAATTTCGGTATCGACGATGTCTCGGGCTACACGCTCTTCACTAGCAACAATGCTCTCTGGGTATATGGAGGTTCTTTTAATGGTGGTGGCGGAGGAGGGCTCATCGCCAGCAACACGGGTACGACCATCAGCATCACCCAGACAAACGCATCTGTCACTTTCCAGACGAACGGCATCCTGACCATTGCTTCGACCGGCAACCTGACGATCACGACCAATGTGGTGGTGAACAACACCGGGCTTGTGAACCTGAACGGCAAGCTTACAACCACAAGTCTGACGATCCAGAGTGGCAGTACTCTCTCCGGTAATGGCGGCATCCTGAACGGCAACCTGACACTCCAGAAGGGATCTGCCTTTGTGGTACAGGCTGGTCAAAGCCCGGTCACGGTCAACGGCACGGCAACTCTCGGTGGTACGCTTGAGATTGCCTCTCCGATGGCCTTCGGCACGAAGCTGACCTTCCTTTCGGCCACAAGTATCACCGGCACCTTTGATTCCATCATCGCCCCCGCCGGGGAGCGCGGACGCCTCGTGATCGAAGGCGACCCGACCGCCAGCATCATCATCGCCCCGCAGAGCTACACCCAGTTGGCCGCTAACCAGAACCAAGTCAACGTGGCAACGGCACTCAACAGCTTCATCCCGTATACCAGCGGCGACCAACAGGTCGTCTCTACCTCCCTGGATAGCCTGACAGCTTCCCAGTACAACCAGGCCTTCAACG
>Ga0208258_1000190_pt1 | contig 14903 bp, 12 predicted proteins | sample CryBogCBH08Jun09_FD_185512 | JGI IMG/M metagenome (GOLD analysis project Ga0208258, IMG submission 185512) | Freshwater microbial communities from Crystal Bog, Wisconsin, USA - CBH08Jun09 (SPAdes) (version 2) | ecosystem: Environmental > Aquatic > Freshwater > Lake | place: Crystal Bog...
CAGCAGCAGGAGTACAGGGTCTTGGCCAGGCAGCAGCAGGGGGCGGACTGCCCCTTGATCATCCAGAAATGGTTGGTCGGGGTGCGGACGGCCGCTTACTCCGCCAGCCTGCAGCTAGGACGTTTCCGCCCATCAATTGGCCAGCAGCGCAGAGTCGTGGCCTGCCTGCAGCAGTGGTCGGACTGCCGCCCACAGCTAGCGAGCTCAGAGCGGAAGCAGCTATGAGGCGCATGATGGGGGCGGATGGAACGAGCCTCCCCCAGAAGAGGCCAAGGTCGCCTGAGGGAGAGCCGAAAATTTGTCTGCAGAGGGAAGAAGATTCGAAGCTGTGTGTGATTTGCAAGGATAGGCCTAGCTGCATGGTTTCCCTTCCTTGCGGTCACATCAACAAGTGTGAGGACTGTTCCAAACAATCTAGGCTTTCCAAGCCCTACTGCATGACATGCAATGTCTGGGGAGACGCTGATCCATGGACGTGCAGCCACATGCTGACATCTCGTACAAAGTGTCTTACTTGCAACAAGTGGGAGACTTCCTGCGTCCGTGTCTTCATGCCCTGAAGACTGCTCCTGTGTTGATGCAATTCATTGAATTTTAATGTTTTAAAGTGATGGATGTGATCTGGTATGCGTGCATTTTGAATTCTTAGTAATTTGTACGTGTCTGTAGTCCGAAACTTCAAATATTACTGCAAATAAAGGTTGGATGTGGGTATTTAAAGCACATTAACTACAAAGCATAATGCCTGACTTTTATGTCGAATAGTAATATTAGAAACAATCAGGGTGGAAACAATCAGGAGAGACCTCCCTTCATCGACAGGGCAGCTGTGCGCGCTAGGGCTGCTATGGCTGCTGGTGGTGCTGGGTATGGAGATGATGCTGGGGCTGCTGCTGGGGCTGGGGCTGGGGCTAGGGCTGAGGCAGGACCTAGGCCTAGGACTGGACCAGCAGCAGCACCTGCTGCTAGGGGTGCTAGGCGCGAAGGTGCCAGGCCAAATTCATCCCCACAGCCCCCAACTGTACACAGAAGCGCTGGGGATGGAGGTGCCAGGCCCCAGGGTAATCCCAGGTCTCCCAGTGCACGCCCCCGTTGGACGCCTCTTACGAGAGAGGAGGCAGTCAGGCTGACTGGTATCTCGTTGGGCGACGGAGGCCCTGCTGGTGGCGGGGCTGGGCCTGCTGTTCAGCTTCAGCCTAGGGCTCAACCTGGGTCTCAGCCTAGGGCACATGGGGCTCAGCCTAGGGTTCAGCCAAGAGCCCAGCCTAGGGTTCAGCCCATACTCCAGCCCGTACTCCAGCCCACACTCCAGCCAGCTGTTCAGCCAGGGGCAGGAGCTCAGCCCAGAGTTCCGGTGCAGGACGCTGGCACGGGCGGGCTGCCCCCAGATCACCCTGAAATGGCTGGGCGAAACGCAGACGGCACAGCGCGATCAAGAAGCCCGGAAGAGATCCAAGAGCTGCGCAGGCAGCTTGCTGAACGCGATAGGGAGATTGCCCAGCTCAAGACCGAGAGCAGCAGGGCGCACAGTCAGCACAAGTACCACCAGCTATCCCTGACACGCGGGTGTGACGAGGAGTTCGCGAAGAGGCAGGAGGCCCACGACCGCCAGCTTTCAGAGATGAGGGCGAGGCACAGGCGACAGCTGGATGCAATGCAGGCACAGCACAAGAGCAAGCTCGACGAGATGCAGGCAGCCCACAAGCTTGAGGCGGATAAAGCTGAGGCAGAACTCAAGCAAAAAAACGAGTGCATTATTTGCCTTGTTAACCAGAGGAATATGTATCTTACTCCATGTGGCCATTTTGTATGCTGTAAGACATGCTGGAAGGGCATATGTTCCAAAGCACGCGATGCAAAAACAAAGACAACATGCCCTGCATGTCGTGCCATTGTGACTGAGGTCTTTCCGTTCTACATGTGAGAACCTTAAGTTCCTTAATCCATCCTGGATTGTTATTTTAATAAATATTTCCCAAAGAAGGGTTGTCTGTAACGCCAGCTAACACCTATAAAAATAACCCACCATTTAAGGTCATTCATGTGCAGCCTGGTCGACACCCTTTTCGACGACAAGCGCATCATAACCGTGGTGCTCATGATGTGGCTGGTGTTAGTGCTGGCAGTGTTTAAGGAGGTAGGGATGCTAGACAGCAAGTTCATGACACTGGGCCCGTCCGAGGGCACCCAGTTCATGGGGATGGTCCTGAACACGTGGTACAAGTGGGGGCTGGTGGCTGGGTTCACATTTGTCAACACGTCTGTGAACGACTTCATGTCGGACGCGATATCTCCGTGGATCCTGAACACCATCACAGACCACAAAACCAAGTACATCCCCTACACCAAGCTCACATGCCTGACCATCACCCAGTTTTGGGGCATGTATTGCAATATCATGGGGGTTTTCAGCATCTTCCTGGCCATGAGCCAGATCGACTTTGTGCTGATTCGCATGGTGGCCGATCTCACCGTGAATGCATACACGACCAGCAAGTTTATGCGGAACAAGACCCACTGCCCGGAGGAGTACTTCAAGATGAGGGGCGAGACGGAGATGACCAGGATTCTCCCAGACGCCGAGTCCGCGTCTGAGAAAGGCTGAAGACTGAGATGGCCAGGATTCTCCAGACGCTAGGTCCGCGTCTGAGGAAGGCAACGAATATTGAAAAAAAAGACTTGCTCTCCGTATTAATGATGGTGTATAAACTATGTAAATGGGTGTTTTGAGGTTGCTGTTGTTTCTGGTGCACGCCATTGCAGCCCTTTACCTGGGCGTGACACATAAGTCCCTAGTAACGGAATCGTATGCTGAGGTCCTCTCCGCCCTCCCTGTGGGGTATCCAAATTACAATCCAGCCACAGCCTCATCAAACGGCTCTAACTGTTTTTTTGAGGTGTGCAGCACGTATGAGACCGTGCAGAAGGGCCTGGAATGGAACGTGTTTGCGCTGCTGGCAGCGTTTGAGTGGGTCAGCGCCAGCTTTGCGCTGGCCTGCCTGGGGTTTAGCTCCACGTGGTGCTTGTTGTGGAATGTGGCGGGGGGCGTGCTGATATTGTATTACGACAACAGCATGTCCATCCTGCAGGTAGGTGTCACTGTGCTGGCCCTGCTGGTGTCATCCATAGTCCCCTGGATGATCCCCAACAGGGTGGTGCTGCAGTATGTGGAGTACTGCGTCTCCACCCCCCTAGCCTTCCTATCCGTTTTCGTGCTGTTTGTCCCCAGCGCTCCCTCGTGGGCAGGGGTGCTGGGCACTACAAGCATCTTCCTTTGTAATCTCAACGGGATGGGCGCCTACCTGTCCTTTCTTCAGAACTGGGAGGCAAGCCAGCTGGACACGGGGGGCTTTTTCGATACGATGAGGGTGAAAAACCACGTCAGACTCTTCCTGCTGAACGCGTGGCTGTCGCTCTGCATGGGGGGGCTGCTGGTGGTGTACCTGGCTAGGGACTACCTGCTAGGGGACCTGATTGTTCCATGGTGGACGGGGGCCATCGCCTACAACCTGCTGATCATGCTGGTGCTGTCCTGCAGCTGGGCAGTGCTGTGCTACGCCTTATACGGGTGTGACTGGTTTGAGCGCATGGGGAGCGGGCTGGCCATCCTGGACGCTGCTGCCAAGTTGCCTGTGGTTTTCCTCATCTACGCAAACTACGGAACTTAACTTGAAATAGTTAGTTTCGAGGTTTATGATTTGTATTTAAGGAGTGCCCTACAGCCATTGATTCTAATGACATTATGTCTAGACAAAATAACAATCTTAACAACGACAGGGTTCAGTCAGTCCCAGGAGTACCAGATATGCCAGAGGGGTTTATATATGACCTAACCAGCTTTACAGACAGTGTGAATGGAATAATAAATTCCACTTCTGAAGCTGTAAGTTCAACTGCTGGCTATGCTGCCAGAGGTCTGGGTGAAGTTCCTTCAATAGTCAGTTCAGGTATGGCAGCCACAGCTGCAACTGTAGCTTCAATTCAGCATGATGAACTTGGCCTTTTCACAACATTGGCTGCAACATTTGCAGGGGATATGATCTTCAGTGGACTCTCTGCTCTGACAGGTGGATGGGTTCGTGCTCCCACCTACATAGCCAGAGCTGAAGTTGCAGCTGCAATAGCAAATGCTGCTATGCCTAATACCTTAGTGCCAAGAATGGTTGGCTGGCTTGCAGGATCCATGACTGAGGAGGGCAGACGAGTCTTAGCCACCCAGGCGATCGTGGCTACTGGCAATGCCGTTTTCTCTGGAGCGCGAGATGCTGTCAGAGGAGTGGCACAGGTGATGCCTTCATTTCAATCCCAGGCACAATCCCAGGCACAATCCCAGGCACAACCCCAGGGGCATGTTGTTGGCGGGGCGGCTCCTGTTGGGGTCCCTAGTCCTGCAATGCTGGCGGAAATAGCTGAAGCAAGGATGAGGAGGCATCAGGGGCAGGTGGCGGAGGGGCAGGCTGTGGTCCCTGATCTATCCGTGCTCGGCGATATTGCTGAACCCAGGATGCATCCGCATGGAGGGTTTGATGTCCCTGCTGGCGTTCCCATATACAGCGCTCCTGCAGTGGGTGAAAGGAGACCCAGGGATGAGGAGCCTGCAGACCCCCCATCCAATCGTCGTTCCAATCGTCGTCGCATATAAGCGGACGGACCCTCCAATCGTCGTCGCCAAATGGCCTAGCTCCAGCTGAGAGTTTTACCTTATTAAATCCAAATTCGAAATCCAAAATCGAAATCCAAAATCGAAATCCAAAATCGAAATCCAAAATCGAAATCCAAAATCGAAATCCAAAGTCGAAAACCACGCCTACTGCGAATTCCCCAAGTCCACCACGACAGTCACTGAGCACACTGTCAGCACTGCCACCCCTAAAAGCACATGCATCCCATCGCTGAACCAGAGGGAGGGCAGGCATAAAAGAGCGAACAGAGACACCACTGAAACCACACTGGAGTTGACCGGGCTGTTGTAGAACCAGTTCTGCTCCACGAGGAGGGCCAGGCAGGCCACTATGACCGTGCTGCCCACCCACAGGTACAGGCTCAGGTGCTGGGCCAGGCTGTTTTTGCGCTCGCTGTAGAAGCGCTGGTAGTAGGCAAAGAACCCCACCAGAAATCCTAGCACCCCGTAGGATGGGACCAGGTAGAGGTCCCTGGCTTGGTGGGTCACAGCGGCCCAGCTGGCCAGGGCCCCCAGGATGAAGCGCTGGCAGCTGAAGAAGGCCATTGTGCCTTCTGCGCACGGGGTGATGTAGCTCGCCTCCACCATGGCCACCAGGATTGCGAGGCAGGAGATGATCCCAGCAGTGTTGTCCCAGAAGAGCAGGCTGATGATCACCACCACTGCTAGGACGACCGGGAGGTAGTATGCTACCCTGCAAAGAAACCTGCTCTCAAACACCATGACCCTGGAGAGGATCAGGGAGGCAAACAGGCAGCTCAGCATGACAGGGGTGACAAGGTGGACGGAGCAGACGGATTGACACGTGTCCTTCCGCCAGGAGCCCCTCTGCTGCCTGCATTCCAGTGCGCCCTGGGCGCTCAGGTCGTAGAGCTGATCAGCGGTGATGTCCAATGCGCCCCACTGGCTTATGTAGCCCAGGTAGGTGGTGTTGTAGTAGTTGGAGAGGCATGCGCACTGGGCGGAAGAGACGGCAGTGTTGCACCACGCGATCCGTGCCAGCGCGCCCCATGCAGGGATTCTGTAGCCCCTAGGGTGCGTGAGGTTGTACACGGGAGATCGGAAAAAGCTGTCCACTGCCGACCAGTTCCCGAATGTGGTGCGGTACGTGAGGGGAATGTTGAAGTCGCGCTTGAGAGTGTAAAAGCACAGGAGGATGATGGTCAAAACAGTGGACGTCACAAACATCAATCCTACAACCTGCTTATGCTCTCTCATACTTGTTTGCTTTTTGTTTAGTTCTTAAATAGCGACAGGAATGTACCAGCCAAGACCAGCTAGATCTCCCTGCAAAGCCTGTGCCTGGGTATGAGGTTCCCCCGCCGGTAACGGGACACACGAGTAGACACGCTGGAGAGGCAGACCCAGCAAACAGGCAGGAGCACACACAGGGCCACTAGAACAGCTGCCAGCCAGGGCTTCCAGACCAGCCGGAACGCATCCGTCACCTCCTTGAGGGCTATCCAGATCGCGCCCACCCTGGCATTGGCCTCCACGTTGCTGCACACCACCGGGTACAAGCTCATCAGCTTAAAAAAGGCGGGGTCCTGGCACTTTTTCAGCAGCTCCCTCTCGTTCTCCAGGCGCATGCACGCACGGGTGTACGCAGTGTAGATTATGCCCAGGCTGTCAAGGCCCATGCCCGTGCTCACCATGGCGACCAGGATGGACACGAATGCGCTGAGCATTATCTATTTATATGAGCTGATTCGGCAGCTTTAATAACTTTGCCACACTAAGGACAGGTATGACCATCTTCCAGATAGACAACAGCCGCCCGTTCATATCCGTGAACGGGCTGCCCGTCCAGTGGCAGACTGGGAGCGCTGCGTTTATGACGCTGTCCTCGCGCCTGGTGAGGATCAACCAGCACGGGGTCTCCTTCAAACCCAAGTCCTGGCACACCAGGGCCCAGCTAGGGGCCATGCCGGCCTGGGAAAGCCAGAGCTGCCTGCAGAGCGCGTTCGGGCTGTGCAGCACCAACAATAGCGTGATGTTCCCGTCCACCCACACCCCCATAGTGAGCGAGAGGCTTGACTGGATCTGCGGGGATGCAACCACCCTCAGGGCAATAAGCAACAGCTCAAGGTACGACGTGAGCTCGTGCGATGTCCTGGACGCTGACATGGACTACGTGCTGTCAGACGACATCCTCTACAGCACGGGCAGTGCGTCCATGCCAGACTGGGTCTACTGGACTGTGTGTGTGCTTGTGGTGTACCTGGTGCGGTGCCTAAGCAAGTACGTGCTGGCATCCCTGAGCAAGGACAAGGTCTACCCGAGCCCGTGGGTTTCCATCCTGATATGCTGCACTACCACTGTGCTTGTGACCATGCAGGGAGACTTCATGTATGCCACTGAGGAGGACCTGATCTACTACTGGTTTGTCATACTCTACATATGCACCTACTGTGGGATATTCATAGGGGCACAGTGGCTGTCGTTTGCTGGCATGGAGAAGCAAAGGGATCCCCCTTTTTACAATCTCCTGTCAGGGGTGCTGCAGCTGGTGGCCATAAGGCTGTACTGTGGCGCAGAAACACCCTACAATCCCCCGATACTCTTCATAGTGGCCAGCAGGGTGTTTGTTAAGAGCCGCAGGGGCTGTGATGCGCTAAGGAGCATCACCCTGCTCCTGGACTCCCTTATGCTGGGGCTGGGATGCACCCTTGGGTTCAGCCCGCAAAGCCAGTACCTTATAGCGCTAGCAGCGGCCGCCTTTGTGGCGTCGGATATGCTCGTGGCAGCATGAGGGGGCTAAACGTTTTTCAGGCCAACTGGACAGGCATGGACACAATAATATTCATTTCATTAGCTCCCTCGCAAACACCACCATGTGAGCATGGTGCTCTGATGGTCTTTGGAACAGGTGCATGGAAGTTGTCAGCAGGTAGGATCTTGAGCAGCGCTGGCACCAGGCTGTAAGGCATGGGTGGAGGGGCGCTTTCTCCAACGCCTTGACCTCGGACTCCAGATTCCCCACGAGCACGCTGGCATAGGTTGGGGCGAACTCGTTCGGGATGGGAGTACAGCAGCGTGGCATTTTGATTTGAAACCAAACACTAGCCGTTATATAGACCAAATAAAAAAAAGTAAAAAAAAGTAAAAAAAGTAAAAAAAACAAAAAAAAATTCAAACCCAGTTCAAAATTAAACTTCAAATCACACAATGTATTTAATCCGAAAGACCACCCTCCTCCCTATAAGGGATGATAACACGCATTCTGCCAACAGGAAGAACACTGAAAGGGTGATACCCCACTTGGGCTCGATCTCCTGGATCGGGAGGAGGGCCAGGCAGAGCGACGCAAGGCTCAGTACGAGGCAGGCCACACCAGCAATGTGTCTTGAGGCCACCGCCTGAAGACAGGCCAACGCTAAAATGAGGGCAGCTCCAAAGGGGAGGGACCACTGGGAGCACATGAAGGGGAGTGGCAGGGCCGAACAGGCCAGCGCAACGCCAAGGTGGGGCCTTCCGTCAAGGCCAGCTATGAAACCCTGGGCATACAGGCACAGCATGGGCAGGGGGCAGGCCAGGGAGCAGACAAGGGGGTACTGCAGGGTGAGGAGATTGGTGAGGGCCATGAGCACGCCAAACAGGATATACCCCAGTGCTATTATCCACCCACGGAGACCTTCCTGATTGTTGTCAGTCTTGGGCAGCTTCTGCATCTCAAGGACTATCTCCTTATTGTGGCCTGGCTTGGGGCCGTCTACCTCAATACAGGTATTGTTTGACTTCACCGTAATCGCGCTCTTGACAGCAGCTGGCTGCAGCCCCTCCACCACAGGCCAGGAGATCGTCTTGGGGTGGGGGCCAATGTGGATCTTGAGCCTTCCAGCATCAATATCCCTTCCACAGAAGGTAATGACATCATCAAAGGGGGACCTTGACATCCCTGGGTTGGAATGAATTTGAATATACTGGTCAAAGCGGCAATCTTATATGTTGTTGCATGAAGTGCAGACCCCCTGACTGATGCCACAGTCTTTCACAAAGAAGCCGTTGGCGCAATTTATACAGTTGTTGCTGCATGATGTGGATCCAGCAGCTGTGGTAAACATGCCCGTGCTGCACTGAATGCAGGAAGTGAGCCCTGTTGATGAGTAGGTGCCTGCTGTGCAGTTGGTGCAGTGTCCAACCAACACACACAAGCCATTGACTAACATGTACCCAGGATTGCATGCGAAAGGGCATGAGTTGGGGTTACCGTTGACCCCTGGGCCAGTGTAGGTGCTGTTGTCCACAGCGTTGGTGCAGGGCGAGGCTGTTCTGCAGCCAGCAAGGCAGTCATACTCGTAGGGGCAATTCGTTGTTTGGCTGGTGCACCATGATGCGTAGCCAATCTCAACACACCCACTCCCTTTTTTCCAAGGGCAAAAGGCGTATGATGGGTCCATCAAATCATTGCAGTAGGTTGTTGTGTAGTCGTAGGTTGAGTACATGAACTCTGCGTGATAGTCCGAGCAGTACTGGCCCGCTACAAGTGTAACAGGGCTGAATGTTTGCAGATAGCTGGCAGTCGCAGCTGGCACAGGGGCTGCTGGAGCAGCCACAGCAACAGAGAAGAAATACTTGCCTGCCTGGCAGGCCTGGCACACCGACGCTCCGTTGTCGGAGTACCATCCGGAGGTACAGTTGGAGCACTGGGTAGAGTTGAGGGTTTGAGTGAATGTGCCCATGCTGCAAAAGCCACACGCCCCTGTGACAGAGGAGGTCCCTGGAATACACGTGTTGCAACCGGAGGGAGATGGTGTGCCTGTGCTCACTGTGGTGTACCCTGCAGGGCAGAGAGTGCATACTGACGCTGGGGCGCTGGCGTAGGCCCCGATAGCGCATAGAGTGCAGACGGAGCTCGAATTGGCGCCTAACACAGTCGAGTACGTCCCTAGCTGGCAGGCAGTACACACAGTGGCGCCCGCCTTGGAGTAGTAGCCAACCGGGCACTGGGTGCAGACACCTATGCTGAGCCCGCAGTTGGCAGGGTAGTAGCCGTCGTTGCAGGAGACACACGTACTGCAGGCTGTGGACCCTGGGGAGTTTGCAAAGGTGCCATTGGAACAGGTGGTGCATCTGGTGGATCCAACAGGAGAATAGGTGCCGTTTGGACAGAGATCACAGTTGCCTATGAGGACACATGCTCGGTTTTGCAGTTTGTAGCCAGGGTTGCATTGGATCTGGCAGGAATTCGGGTCGTAGTTGTTGCCTGCTGTGGTGAGGATGCCGTTTGCTACGCCCGTGCATGGGGAGGCCGTGTAGCAGCCGGCGTCGCAGGTAAATCCTAGAGTTGCGCCTCTACTGGATAGCACTGTCCAACACCCACCACTAGTAATCCACGGACAGTAATAAGGGTTTCCGCATACAAGTTGGTCTCCCGAAATAAAGGTTCCAGGTATATAGTTAGAGCAGTACTGCCCTACCCCCACTGAAACAGGGACTGCTGCGTCAGTGATAGCAGAAACTGTCCCTGCGTTTTGTGGAGCAGTTGGTGCTGACACTGTGTAGGAGTACAGGTAATTGCCTGCTGCACACGTTTGGCATGCTGATGCACTGACAGTGGAGAACGCGTTGGATGAGCAGTTGATGCATGCTGTTGCGCCAGTGGAGGCTGAGTATGTCCCTGTGCCGCACAGGGCGCACACCCCTGTCGCACTGGACGCCCCAGTGTTACATATGTTGCACTGGGAAGGGTTAGAGGCGCCTGGGCTGGCGGTTGTGAATGCAGTGGGGCATTGCGCACAAGTCGAGCTTGCAGGGGCATTGGAGTACGACCCCACTGCGCAGGAGATACAGACAGAGCTTGTGCTGGCTCCAGCTATGTTCGAATAGGTGCCTACCAAGCAGCTGGTGCATGAAGGGGCTGCTGTACCTGAGTAGCTGCCTGGGAGGCATGTAGTGCAGATAGTGGCACCCAAGATAGAATACGACCCTGCTTTGCACAAGGTGCACATTGAACTAGTGCTGGCCCCAGCAATGTTCGAATAGGTGCCTGCCAGACAGCTGTTGCAAGAGGAGGCGACCGCACCTGAGTAGCTGCCTGGTTGGCATACAATACAGACAGTGGCACCAGAGATAGAATATGACCCTGCTGTGCACAAGGTGCACATTGAACTAGTGCTGGCCCCTGCATTATTGGAATAGGTGCCTGATGGACATGCTGTGCAGGAAGAGGCTGGTCCAGATGAGAAGCTGCCTGGGCTACAGACTGTGCAGGCACTGGAGTAAGCAGGGCAATAGGACCCAGCAGGGCAGACAATGCAGGCTGATGCACCATTGAGCGAGTAGGCTCCATCCTGGCACATGGTGCATGAGGAGGCGCCATTAGCAGAATAGGTCCCCATAGGACAGATATTGCACACTGATTGTCCTGATAAACCTGCATACGTACCTGACGGGCATTGTGTACAACCAGTATCGCTGGTGACTGTGCAGGGGGTTGTGAAGTATGTCCCAACGGGGCATATGCTTGTGCAGGGGGAACAGTATGCTGAATCAACAGAGGAAGAGTACGTCAGACCGGACTGACAGGGAGCACAGACAGCCAGGGCTAGGGCAGTACACTGTGTCTGCACATATGTTCCAGAACTGCATTGGGGCCCCTGCAGGCATGTGCCAGTGGAGATGGGGCCTATGGTGGAGCCATTTATGTAATACCCAGCGTTGGCAGTGCACGTGATGGAATTCGCAGTCGATACAGAGTTGGGAGGGCATTGAGTGCAGAAAGTGGATCCAACAATGACATAATAATTGGCAGGGCAGAGCACTGAGCACCCAAATATTGCAACTCCTCGAGGTTGTCTATACTGTGGAGAGGAACCGAATTCTAGACCATTTACACCTGTCCCTGAAAAGGTGACTACAGAGACAGGGGATACTGAAAGGTCTGCTCTTTTGATTTTATTCCAGTCGGGAAAGTACAGAAGGCTTCCGCCCTGCGACATCCCAATATCGTACAACGTCCCAAGTTGCACAGCTGCACCCAAACCATCCACGTTGCCACTCACTCCAGCAGTCCCGATGATAGTGCTTACTATTGCAGATGATGTTGGATTATTCATCAGTGTTGTCATGCTCCCAAGAATGACCTTCCGGAACACATTGTTCCCAGAGTCAGCAATCACAGCAAAGCTCTCGTCAGGGACCACTTTGATATCTCGCGGAGTGTTGAACCGTGCTACCGACCCAGGGCCATCCACAGACCCTGGGGAATTACAAGCTCCAGCTATCACTGACATAGTACTATGGACAAGGTTCACAAAATATAGCACATGATTGGCTGAATCTGTGACCAAGAGAAAATTTCCAGAGGGAGATGCGTAAATTCCGTATGGTCTATTGAGTGTTGCATTTGCAAATGGAACTGGGCCAGCCTGGCATACGCTAAGTCCAGTGCTGCCAATCAAGGTTTGGACTCGTGTATCAACTAGGTCGTATGTTCGTATGTGGTATGACTCCAGAAGGTATAGTGTTCTCAGATCTGCCCCCGCTGCTCCGTTGGTCAGACCAGTGAAACGAGAACTAGTAGCAGGTGCATCAACATACCCAGATACAGAACAGTTTCCTGCTAATAAGGTAGAAGCCCAAGTAACCATATTAACAGTAAAAATACAAGTACTTGTGGAGGTGCTATACAGATTCAATCCTGTGACTGAAAAAAACAAATACGTGATGGCATTAGCACTGAAAGTGATATTAGGTGCTGAACCATCGATTAGAGACAGCTGTCTAGCAATATGGTTGTTACTATCAGTTACATACGAAAGATTCATATTAACAGAGGTATCCATAAAGCACCCGTTACAGGCAGTGAGACCAAGTCCAAGACCGGAATTGCACGCAGCGCACACTGTAGCCCCCCCTAAGGTTGCATCATAGGTCCCAGACGGACAGTACTGGCATGCAGACGCCCCGCTGGCAGGAGCATAGGTCCCTGGCAGGCAGTTGGTGCAAGCGTTGTAGAGCATGCCAGACCCTGACGAGTATTGGCCTGCAAGGCAGCCGACGCAGGACAGGGTCCCTGCGTATGTGCCAGGGACGCAATTCGTGGGGAGTGCGAGGGTTGTGGAGTGGCTCAGCACCAGAAGCCCTACTGTGATGATCATTTGGCCTGTGGCTGCCATGGGTAACACGCGTTGCATGCAGCTAGTTCCTTTTTATATGGAGGGTGTACTGATCATCTGAATCAGCACAACGTGGCTGCCCAGCCCCAGCCCCACCAGGAAAGGCCACGCTTTAATCACTTTAATCACCACACAGCTTTGTTAAGACACGTCCCTCACAAGGATCCGCCTCCCCACCCTCAGCTCGCACTCCCTGCCAGCGTACTCCAGAATGAAAGGCGAGCCCAGCTTGGCGCGCACAGCCCTGCCCACGCTCCCTGTATCCTGGTCCTTGACCACGTAGCTCACAGGCAGGCTGAGGGTGCAGTACCGCCTGTTAGTTGGGCAGATCCTGGCCACCACAGGAATAACCCCAAACAGCACAGACTCTGTGGGGGCTTCCTGGGTTGGGCAGGGGAGGGACAGGTAGGACAGTGTCATGGGTAAAATGATTTATGGCATGAGCTCAAATAGGGCTTTGGGCCATCACTTCCCATTCATCATGAGGTCACCCCCACCCTTGGCCCCGAACCCCCCTTTGCCCTCCTTGTCTGTGTTGCCCTCCTTGTCAGTGTTGCCCTCCTTGTCCTCAGGCTTCACCTTGGCGTACGGCTTGGCCTGCCTGCCCAGGAGCACCTGGGACAGCTCCAGGCTCATGTCAGGCGTTAATGCCCCAATGTCGAACAGGATCTTAAAGTCAGCTACGGACTCAACCTCCAGCCTTGGCATGGGGGTGAGCTTGAAATCCACCGAATCAGGGTCTGACCTGTAGATCTTGCAGTACACCTCCACCAGCAGGTACTGCATGTGCCTGCAGTACTCGTGCATGTTGGTCGAGAAGAGTCTGCCCGACGCCATGGTCTTCCTGACCGTGTCCGCGTTGCCTCCCTCCCTGCCAATCACCATCTCGTAGGGCACGCCCGTCACCGCTGTCACGTCCCTCTGGAACTTGTTCCGCAGGAAGATGAGGTCCTCGCACGGGTTGAGCATCACCTGCTGGGCCACGTCGTGGTCTCTGGGGAGCGTGTACACCTGCGGCCTGTGGGTGCTGGGCCTCTCGATCTGGCGCCGGATCAGCATGTCCCTCTCAAACCAGTTGTGGGCGTGGAGCGAGGGGTAGACCGCCCTTCCAAAAACAGGCTGGGCAAAGTTCCTGGCGTCCTGAAAGTCCATGAGGTAGTTGTTGGGGTCGTCTGAGGGCTGCACGTTGGGCCGAAACGTGCTTATTATGTGGGCTGTGGTGTTCCACGCGTCCGCGTAGGACCGCCTGATCTGGGCGTTCCTCAGGTTTTTGTAGTCTGTCAGGATGTGCGCCAAGGGGGAGGGGACCGTGGCTGACAGGATGGAGTTGGCCTCCACGTTGTAGCTGGGGGGGGAGAAGATGTACACGTTGACGTCCTCCTCCTTGACGTCGCCCGTTGTGGGGGTCACCCTGTACACCACCAGCCTGGTATCGTCGTCAGTTGGCAGTCTCCGCTTTTTAGCGTACCTGGAGTCCCTGGCCTGGGAGGACCCCATCTCAGTGTGCCAGTCGAAGGTCCCGCATGGAAGGACCTCTGGCACCAGGTCCCCCGCTGTGACCCTTCTCAGCCTCCATGGCACGAACCCAAAGGTGATCATGGCCTTGACAGACGCTTTCAGAAAGGGGATGTAAAAGCGGTCCAGGTGCTTCTGAAATTTGGGGGAGCAGTCGTGCCCGTTGATCCTGCAGTCCACCCCCTGTGAAAGGCAGGTGGACTCGATGACCTTGAAGCACTGCTGCAGGGTGGGCTCTGAGGTGCCAAGCTCCAACAGGAGGGCCTGGCTCTCCATGATGTCCACCGTCCTGTGGTTGCTGCGGATCTTCGCCAGGCCATGGAAGGACAGGTCCTGTGCCCCATAGTCCATCCTGATTTTATTTAGTGTTATAAGTTATTTGGATGTTATTTTAATACACCAACGCGATTTGTGACACCTGATGATGGTGTCTATAAAATGAGTTGGTGTTGATCTTGAGCCATGAATAAGATAGGCCTGAATACCCTCAGCCAGATGAATGGTGGTCAGACGGGTGGTCAGATCAACAACAGCCAGAGTAGCAGCGATCAGGTTAGCAGCGATCAGACTAGCAGTGTACAATTTGG
>Ga0208258_1000199_pt1 | contig 14317 bp, 7 predicted proteins | sample CryBogCBH08Jun09_FD_185512 | JGI IMG/M metagenome (GOLD analysis project Ga0208258, IMG submission 185512) | Freshwater microbial communities from Crystal Bog, Wisconsin, USA - CBH08Jun09 (SPAdes) (version 2) | ecosystem: Environmental > Aquatic > Freshwater > Lake | place: Crystal Bog...
GCAAGAGGTCACTGCGGGCTCAGCTCGACGCTGTCGATTGCGGCGCGGCGTCGGCGCGGAGCGCCGTGCGCTGGCGAGCGGGCTCAGCTCGATGCCGTCGATTGCGGAGCGGCGCTGTGCGCCTTGCGCCGTGCGCCTGCAAGCTGAGCTTCGATTGCGGCACAACGTGGGCGCGGAGCGCCGTGCGCTGGTGAGCGGTCTCAGCTCGACGCTGTCGATTGCGTCGCGGCGCTGTGCAACGTGCGCTGTGCGCCGGCGAGCGGGCTCAGCTCGAGACCATCGATTGCGGCGCGGCGCAGTGCGCTGGCGAGCGGGCTAAGCTCGACGCCGTCGATTGCGTTGCGGGGCGGCGCCGGGGCTGTGCGCCGTACGCCTTGCGCAGGAGAGCGGGCTAAGCTCGACGCTGTCGAATCGGTGTCGATTGCGTAGCGGGGGCTGTGCGCCGTGCGCCACCCGCCGGCGAGTGGACTCAGCCTGAGCACTCTGACTCGGCGCGCGTCCGCTCTCACTTGTCAAGAGCCTGCTCTTACAGTCGAGTCTCGCTCGGCGCTCTGCAGTGCTGTCTCGCTCTCACTCTGCGCGCGCACTCTCGCTCAGCGCGCGCCCGCTCTAAGGCTCACTCGGTGCACGATGGCCTAGCCTTGTCCCGACCATCGTGCATTGCCCCAATCACCAAACACAATCTGGTATGTGACGCCCTGCACCATTTGAATTTTGAAATGGCTGCGCTCAAAACATATTGTTATCTTTGTTGGCTGGAAGTTCGTACCCATAAGCGCTGGTTGCCCCTATGAGGAGAGAGGCAACTAGCACTCGCCCGTCTCCTGCCCCAAAGTCAATAAATTCGCGGCCATTGACCTGCAGCGCGACAAGAACCTTGTCCAAACAAGACAGGCCAATGGAACCGTTGACCCCCAAAACGCCCTAGTCTTTCATCTGAGTCCTTGCCGAGTCAGTGGATTATAGAGGGGTTTTAGAGGGGTTATACTCGGAGGTCTGCCTCGCCCGTGACCCTGAAGCCAGTCATGACTCGGAAGCCCGAGCAAGATGCCAGCGGTGCCCTCACTGGCAGCTGAGACGATCCGGTCAAAACCAAGTTCTGCAAAATGCCCTACTTCGGAATCGAACTCATGTCACAAGACTCAAGAGATGGTGTAATAACCACTAAGCAACAATTTCTTGTAATGAGCAGGATGAGTTTTCATTGGGGGGGCCCGGGCTGGGCGGGGGGGGGGGGGGGGGGGGGGGGGGGGGGGGGGGACTTGAGCCGTGAAATAATTTTCCGCCTTGTCGAGCCCGTCAGTGACCGCCACTCAGTCGATGCAGGGGTACGAACTTTCTGCATTTTTCCGATTCCCCCCTTCTTGGCCGCGATCCAATCGGAGTATGCACTGATAATATGATTTGTTTTCAGTATCATCCAAACCCTGGCCTGATTTTTTCCCAAGTTTCGTGCCCTGCTTGGATTCCAAAGGTGCTGTTCCCTGCGCTGGCCATTTTCGTGCCCTTCGATTCCTGTTCAAACACCTTCCAAGCGTTGTTCATACCTTTCAATACCTTGCATGATCGAATATTAACATTTAAGTGTGCAAGATCTGTGGTGTTGAATTCTGGCTGCTCAGAAAAACTTCGAGGAACGAAATTCGCCTCATTTGCAGGCAAGCTCCAGCTGCGCCCTACCGCCCTCCAGACGTGATTCGATCAAGCTAAAGTTGTTAATATCATATGTTGAGATAATTGTGTCGTTTTTCTGCAACAAAAAGCACAATGTGCCTCCAATTTCTAAAAGCCCGTCGCAAGCCCATACTAGCTCCCTCAAATTTCGTTTCGGGGATACGCGATCCATTGCGCTATTCCTACCGTTTCAAACAGGTTCAAAACTGAAAGGAGCGGATGCCTGTGTCTTTGATCTTCCATTCTGCAGGCTCAGAATTATGTCATCACCCCACAGTTCGACGAGCCGAACAGGCTGGAATTTGCAGGTGAGCTCCAGTTGCGCTCCACTGCAGTCAGGACGCGATTCCATCAACGAAAACCGTGTATCACTCATCTGTTTAGATAATGTTGTCGCTTTTCTGGGCCGTAAAAAGCGCGCAGTCCCTCCAAAATCTACGCACGGTTATCCAGACCATCGCTGCCGCAAATTTCTTTTCGATTGATGCGCGATACCTTGTGCATATCATGTATTTGATGTCGTCACGTTGCCACGTGCACGTGGTATCTCCAAATTTTCCTGACACGGGCCTTTCTGTGAACAGGAAAAGAACATGTCAGGATTAGGCGGCTCGGCCAATGATTCGCCTTTCTCTGAACAGATGTCAGGACCCGGCGGCTCAGCCGATGCCTGTTCCCCGTGCGCCTGGTGCCGTTCCTATCGATACTTTTTTCAGGAACAACACGGTGCAGATTCCAAAACCTCTTCCTGTCCAGCGCCGCGGACCAACACGGCTCTCCCCCAAGAATTCACGAAGGGATTGCTGCTCCAATACTTTCCCGAACTATTCAAAAACAGAGCAACATTGGACGGCCTCGTGTTCGACGAAATACAGGCTCGGCTTTGTGAGGAGGTACTGAAACCATTGTGCCATTGCATACCTGCGAACTCGATGCTGAGGAGACTCTATGACCTATTTCATCCATCTGCTGGCTGTGACGGAGATGGCGAACCACCCTGCAAACAAACGGGGAGCAGCCAAACGAAGATGTTTGGCTTGCGTGGGGACCCTCCAATCGAAAAGTCTACAACTGGGGAAACAGATGAGTCTGACCAGTTTGGTGTGTCACATGGGGGGGAGAGAATTGATTCACATGCGGGCTGTGACGCGGAAGAAACTGGGGAATCAGACGAGTCTGACCAGTCTGACGAATTCTGCTCAGATGAAGATTTGGCGGAGTGGAGATCACAACAAGCCTACAAGGCCAAGGTATTAGTGTTCTTCGAAGAGTTGAAGAAATCAACCAAAAGAATAGAGGCAGTGCTTATGGAACACGCGGGTATGGACCCGCGTCAGCATTTCAAACTAGCAGAACAATTAGCCCGTGTACTCCTCGAGGCAAAAACCGAAGACAGGCAAGAATGGCCTCCGCCGCAGCGTCCGTGGCTAGCCTCCGAGGTTGAAACCCTAATTAACAGAAACGGAAACTTCATATCAAAGCATTTGGACATTCCTGACGAGATGATGTGTCTGATTCCTGATGGGGGATTCTGGGTCCGTATACTGGAAGCAGCTTTCGATGGTTGGCCGGGTTGGCTTCCCGTACATTACACTTCGACACGGCCCATGTCGGATTATCCCGACGAATATAGGCCTGGACGCATCGCCGAGCACGCGCACTTATTTACCTTCAACGACGGCGCTAAGATGATGCTGGTGGTGGGTCTGACAAAGTGGGAATGGATAAATTCCCCCAAAATAACCTCTGGGTCTTATGACAGAATGTATGCCCTCGCTGTTCGGACTGCTGACTCCGACGACGACAAAGAAGACGACTATAATAGCGACCATGAAGACCGTTCCGATACCGAATTAGATTACGACGACAGTGATCCAGAATTTGATGACATTGGTGGTGCCGTTCCTCGTATGTATGACGGCAAGCACTGCTATCCGCCGGACGCAGAGCACCCAGAGGTCGTGTGGCGAAAGAATGGAACCTTCGATTGGTTCGGTATATCCGGGCCTGCCCGGCCTGGCTATTGGAGGAAACCCCTAGTACCTGTGATGACCATGCATCCTGTACAGGTTGAAAATGGAATGGAATGGAAAGTTAGGTCCGTGAGGCCATTGAGGGAGGGAATATACAGCGGAAGATTCGCCCTTGAAATTGAAAACCAGGAGATGTGCAAACAATTGGCTGATATTATAGAGACAGGCAGTAGTAAAGCTTATGAGCGCATGGATCCGACAGCAATGCGTCAATTTCTCCATGCTGTTACGAATCACATCGAAGAGGTTTTGTTTCAAGCCAAAATACGCGTGGAACATCAAAGGTGGCCCTGTTTGCATGACTGGGTATCCTTCGGCGAGCTTGTTGAAGCAGAACGTCTTCCCGTAAACGTGAGATTTCCTGGTGTCGACAAGGATAGTGGAGCAAGACTCAAGTGCGAACTAAAATTGGCCAAGAATAAGCTAATTGCCCAAGTAGATTTCGAGTATTTAGGAGAGCATGGACCCGCGCCAAGTTATCCCACAACATGTTCATCACTTGATGTTCGAATCGTGGACCAGTTGTTGGGATCCGATGGCAGTCAGCAGTTGATGACGGCAATGAGGTTATCGATGGGCCTTTCTAGCAAACCTGTAACTATTCGTCCAGCTGCAAAAACTGAATGGTTTCAAAAAAGGAATGATCGACCGTACTGGATGAATCGACTTATTCAAGACTGGGATGATTTGAACTTATTTATTCCTGTTGTTGAGCTTCTGGCAGCAGGCGCGTTGCCTGATAACGATATAGGTCACCCATCTTATTCCTCGGTCCGTACGGTTAAATGTACCGAAGACGGCTATCGCGGTTTGTTGCAATCAGCTGATTTTAATTTTCAGACCGCATCCGGTAACAATTGGATGACAGTCACTGTCGAAAGGAAACTACTGGAAGACAGGGAGGTGAGGGACAGCCCTGCTGTCAAACCAAACATTATTATGCTCAAACTCACAGTCCAGAAGGGCAAGGCCTCACCACCGTGTGTGGGTAGCAATGGTCATTCTGCCAGGCGTCTCCTGGGGATTTACTTGGATCAAAATTCCTTGTGCAAGGACAACGTTGCGAAACTACTCAAACATTTCAAGGAGGGAGGCAACGTGTCTCTGAAAACCTACGAGCCCTGGTATAGATTGTTGTACGCCGGAAAATGCGGAGCGTTACAACAAAGGTTCTTGGATATGATTGGAATGCTGTGCCTTTGTTCGGGTGGCGGCAAGATCAAGAGCTCTTCTCCTTTGAGATTATCCACACATTTTGTGTGTGGTGACGGGTGCAATACCCGAGAGATGCCGTGGCAGGCTGAACTTGATCTTTCGGCAACCGTCGAAGATGACCAGCTTCCAGAAAAGTTCATCAGAATTCGCCTTGGGAATATGAACATTGCAGACACTCTCCATCTAGAGCTTCGAGTTGAGAATAATGTGATCTCGTCGATAGGCAACCAAGCTAGTTTGGCTTCTGCCGTCCAAAATGTCCCACAGGTAAAGAATGTTGTGCTTCTGCTCTTGGTTTTGTACGCAAAGATTGGCTGATCTTCAATCATAACTGGGCAGGGGACTGAAGCTCAACGTGGAGACAAATCGGCAGATGAAACATCCGTCGTGCACCAGGCCGAAAACGGCAACAATGCAGGTTCCCCGGTTAGCCAACGTGGGGACAAATCGGCGGATGAAACATCCGTCGTGCACCAGGCCGAAAACGGCAACAATGCAGGTTCCCCGGTTAGCCAACGTGGAGACAAATCGGCGGATGAAACATCCGTCGTGCACCAGGCCGAAAACGGCAACAATGCAGGTTCCCCGGTTAGCACTCTGGTCTATACGCCACCGGACATAAAATCTCTTTCGTGGCCAGGCAGCCAAGATGATACGAACATTCCAATACCAATACAGGTACACCGATTTGCGTAGTGCGTCAACTTTAGTTCACTTGCCAACTCAACCGCTCCTGAATCTTATTGCGCAGCCCCATACCGACAGTGGCTCTGCACGAAAGGTTGCTAGAAAGCTTTTATCCCCTGATCATGGTGTTCAAGTTGACTGTTCTGGCGACTCTTCAGCTGCTGCCATCGTGTTCAGTGAGGCGCGTTCAGTTGTTCATCATGATTCACAATATTTGGAGTTTTAAGTTGATTGGTTTGGTAAGCAGGCTGCTGGGCAGAGGACTGAAGCTCAAACGTTGGCATTCGGTTGTGACAAATCGGCTGTAGAAATATCCCTCGAACAAGTATCAACTGCGGTATTTTTTTCTTCCAAATATGGCGTCCTGAACCATTTATGGGCATTTCTCTGGGTCCGACTTGAAGTGACCCTGATGTTTATATCAGGGCTGTGAAAATCAAGGCGGCTGCTCTGCGGAGACGGTTTCTGCAAATCTTCCATCCGTTGATCAAGTCAAGGTGTCTTCAAGCGTTGATTTGGTGGTTGCACTTGAAGGCCATGCAGCCCCATGCGATGAACGCAGTGGCGCAGACCAAGCATTCCTGATTTCTCACAATCAGTCTCTCCAGCTTGGCACGGAAAACAGCGGAGACGAAATCGGCAGTGATGTTGGCTCCTCCGCTTCAATGGTCAGTGGCTCCACTTTGCCTTGTGACGGACGATCTCTCAAGCGAGGGATGTCGGTAAGCATGGACTTCAACACCGATACCGTTCCGGAAAGTGCCAAACCAGCGTTTCTGAAGCTCTTCGAGGTCGCTGAAGCAGCGCATGAACAAGCCGAAAACTTGCGTGCAGCAGTGGAGGCAGTACGTAATGCCCTAACTACTGGGCTGGTGAGTTTCTATTTATACAGATTGAGCTGGTTTTTTTTCAGAATGTGTTGCTAATATGCCTGTCAGCAGAAGCGATCCAGAGTATCCGAATAGCTGCTCTTGGGCCCTCAACGCCACGCCAACATCTTACTTGCTGTTGCTAATATGCCTGTCAGCAGAAGCGATCCAAAGTATCCTAATAACTGCTCTTGGGCCCTCAACGCCACGCCAACATCTTACTTGCTGTATGACAGAAATCGTACGAACACGGAGAGAGGTCGTTCCGTTTTTTGCTGTTTGCATTAAACACAGTTCTCTACATCTGTGTCTGTCTGTGCTCTCCCCTGTTGATGACAAAGTTGTAGTTTCTCAGTTGGTCCCAGCCGCGGTGATAACTTAGCCTTCAAGTTACTATCACTCAGTGCCGATAAAAAAGACCAGCAGTGATGAGCTACGATCTTGACAAGCATAGCTCTTGACAAGCGCATTCTGTAGCACTGCAGTGATTTGAGTAATACAGTAGTTTGCAGTTGAGCACAGACCCGAAACCAGTGGTAATGGTGGTTTCGTAATGCGCTCACTCCACACACATCTACATCATACACCATCACAGTGGCATCACTTGAAAGCAAAGAATCACTACCTCTGGAAACTCAGGCTGCTTAGCTGCTGCTATGGCAACTAAGGCTCTGACACTGTCTGCATCTGTGTCCAATCCATGGACTCGCAACCAGTGGAGGTGACATTTGAGTCAGATCATCACTGCAACTATCTGCAGTGCTATCCCTAAACGCTATTAGGATCTTCACAAATTGACTGACCCCAAAAGATTTATTGAACCTACTATGCAAATTTCAAATAGACTGCCAAGTCCAAAGTGCCCTGCCAAATAAATCAGAGGTCCAAGCAAAAAAACATGTGCTCTAGTGCATCATTCGCCTTTAAGCGATCCTCGCTGGTAAATCTTAAGAGGCCTTGCTGCAGGTCCAACAAAGACAACCACTGAGATCCACAGTCCCCTGACAAACAGCCCGACAGGATTGGCCAACGATCTTTTAGGTACAGCACATGGACCATGGCTGCGATCCAGGATCTGCGATCCTCAGGGACTGACAGCGCATGCAACGCTTCACTTGCTCTCTTTCCTCCAGATGATGGTTTCAGAGCTTTAAGTTGCTTCTCAGCCCTCTCGCTGGCCTTCCATAGTCCTTCTGCCCATTCCTGGCCACAATTATCATGAGTCCGCCGAAACGGCGGAGCTAAAACACGCACGCTGAATACACCCAAGGCCCACATGTCCGCCGCCTGATCAAAGAGGCGCTGAACGGCCCCTTGTCCATGTTGGAACTCGCGATCATGGTTCGGGCAGCGTGACGAAACAGTTCCTGATCCGGGGTGCACAAACGAAAACGGGGTTTGGAGCATGTGGCCATATGATTTACTCAATTCTCGGGCTTTCACCAGAGTGAAACTCTCCTTTGGATGAACATCGAGGAGGGTTGTGGTTTCGTGCTCTTTCCCTCCCCTAGTGAACACGTGGATGGCCGTGTCTGACTGTCCCGACCATCGAGCGTGGCCCCAATCACCAAACACGATCTGGTATGTGATGCCCTCCACAACGCAAAATGCGACACGTGGATCCCTCGGGATTTGCTTCAGTCGTTTCAGCAACATGTTGGAATCCTTCAAATCCCCATGCGCCAAGCCGCTTGCGTGCATCCACACCGTCGCTTGCATGGTTCCACGCAAAACACTTTGCATATCTCGAAGCAGAGCCGCTGCATTTTGTGACTCGTGACCCACCATGAATCGTTCACTCAAATTTTTCCGAATGAAGCTGCCATCCACGTCGAAATGCTGCATTGCAAGCGCGCCAATTAGCTGTCCATTCGCCCTGAGGAGGGCAACAGGGCAATTCCCCCATCCGATATCTTTCTCGAGCGTTGGGCAAAAAATGCCAATGCCTTGGCAGCCTTGCTTCCTTGTCGCTTGATACAAGAGTGCAGCCTCACACAGGACGCCCCCCCTCTTCAAAGCATGGACTGGTTGACTTGTGAGCTTCACAACAAATGTCTCCTGCACGTCATGCCGGCCGACCTCAACTGCCACTCCTTCGGATCCTGCACCACAAATGCTGACCAAGTTCAGTCCAAGGTCTTTGCGGAGCACTTCCATAGCGTCGGTTACAAGAGGCTGCACACCCTGTCGCGCATCTGGAGGGATCAGATTCTCTCCCTCAGCCACTATCCTTCTCGGAATACCGTGGTCTCGCTCAGCAGCACTGCCGGTGTAGTACGCCTTCAGCATGGCGTGCTTAGGTCCACTATCCTTGGCAACTACCCAACAAGAAGCTGTAAAATTAGAGATTGGCCCAAACCAATCGAAACGTCCGAACCTCACATTGCTGCTGCGATAGTCATGGTTGATCTTGGAACCCAGCGAGGATTGCCGCACAAGCTCACAGTCCTTGGTCCGGCTACTATCAATGTAAAGACCAAGGGAGTAAGTGAGCGATATGTTGTGGGCAATGGAATCTCCCTCTCCCAATTGACTCTTGTGCATCAACACGCCGTCATATCCTGTCATAAACATCCCAGATTCAAATTCCTGCCCGCAGAACAAATCGCTGCCACGGCCAGGAACTGCCTTGCTCACGTACAAAAGGGGCACCTCGGTGGATAGACCTTTTGCTTTGCCACTTTTAGCGCTTACCCTCGGTATCTCACACGGCAGTTGTATGGCATACATCAAAGATCCATCTTCCTTCGGATACTGTGCTATTTCGCGACCCGCAGGCATATCCTCCATGAGAAATTTGTAGGCTTCTAGCCGGGCTTGCTCAGGGTCCGTCTTGGTCAACTCAAATAGCCAACGAAGTCTGTGACTTTCTGCCTTGGTACGGCGGACGGCACCAGATTGAGAGACTGCGTTGTTCACACCTTTCTGAACTGGTGAATCGTTGCTTGTCAGTGTTACCGCTTGGTGGACAGTCTTAAGGCGCTTTGCCTCGGAGGTTGCGCCACTCGGGTCAGATTGGCGTTTCGACGTTTGCTCTTCAGCATCGACGCCCGAGGTTGCACTTGCACAAGTCGCTGCATGATCCAGGTGCATGCCATTCCCGACAACGTTTCCCTGCTCACACAAAACCTTTCGACAACGCTCCGTAGTTGTTTCGTTAACCACCTTGCAAAGGAATACATCTGGCAGACGCGTTCCGGGTGCTGCCGTTTGCTTCTGCCGGACAAACTCCAGGATTCCCCTCTCGTAGTCAGAAACCCAACTTTCACCGTCGCAAATCCCCAGCCCCGAGTCCACTTTTGATCGGATCTGGGCACGGTGTCGTTTCAGATCCTCGACACCGACTGTGGCAAAGTATATGGCCCTTGTCCTGAAGTCCTTCAGGCTACAGCACACAAACTCGCTGGCAATATCGCCCATCATGTTATTGACCAGGCTAGTGCTGACGCGCGCCTGCCACCAGCCTCCCATCAGTGCAAGATAGGGCACCCCTCGAAGCAAAAAATCGCTGCTTGTTGTATGACCACAATAGATATTTGAATCAAGACCAAGGTCTGCATGCCTCAGCCGTTCCTTGTGCTCCTCGTTTGGTACATCGCTGGCGAGAATTAAGCGGCCTTCGGCAATTCCCTTGATCAAGAAGCGCCTCTTAACCCTCATGACCGCCGGCGACGGTGTGTCTCGAATCCAGAGCACAGTATTCGGAGTGGCGGTAAGAATCTCGGCGAAGGCCTCTATCAGAGGCTGTGATATCCGCCCAAGACGGCAGAAAAACGCAAACACGAATTTGTTATCTGGGAGATTCCAGTCTGATCGAGTGGTTTCTGGAACTTGACAGATTTCCACGCTGGTGCGGAAAGAGTCATTCGGTTGGTAGCAGCCCAAATACATCAATGCCTCGTCAGCCTTCTCCGCCTGGATTTCGCCAGGAATAACCACATGTTGATCAACAACAGTAAAGTCAATGTGGCCGCCTGGCTGAGTCCCTGGGTATCCCAGATGCGCCCCTCGAAGTATGTCTGGCAGCAGAGCCATTACTCCTGTAAAGCAGCCAAAGGTCGGACCCCCTGCATCCATAAGCACGTCTAGTTTATATGTACGGATACACTCAGCCACTGTCGCATCGCTGGCATGCTCCTCGAATTCTATTATGGTACAAAGACCTTTTAAAGCCAAGTAATGCGGGTCACCATCAAGCTGAACGGGAGGTCTGCTAAAAAGGAAGAGAGTGTGTTTCGACGCAAGTGCTAGAAGAGCTGCCTTCTTTAGTTGCCACCATGGAGTGTGTCGGAGATCGGCCGTGACATATCCCATCTTGATTCCAGTCGATGGAGATTCTTTTTGTGCCACGATGCGGGGGGGAGACCTTTTTTTGGCACTGCTCCGCAGCAATACCAGCTCTTTCCTTGCCTTCTTCTCCGCATGCTGCGCAAAAAGCCGCAACGCTTTCTCAACAAGCTCGTAATCGGGTCCACCCTCCATACCCCATAGATTCAATAGGTGAAATGGGCCCAAAGACGGATCTTTTCCTAATTCAACTTGAAAACTTAACTGTTGCATGGCGACGGGAAGATTCTTTTGTAAAAGCTCCCACTGACACGTATCTTGCAGAGAGGCAATGGCTAGTCCAAACTCGTCCAAAAAGAGAGCGTCTTTTTTGCAGCTTCTATCTCCGCAATTTTCTGGCCCCACAATCGACCTGACGCGATCTGAATTGATCTGAAAGCAATATCCAAGGGCGACATCGTGAGCTAAGATTCCGATACACGCAGGACACGTAAAAGGTAAAGGTATATTGCTCGTTCGCGAAGTACAGCAGCGGCCGAAGATGGCTTTGCAAGATCTGCACTCATCAGCCTCCATCTTGTTTTTCACTTTGGTGATTGGGCTTCCGCAGCCGAAACAAATCCGAGTCTCCTTTGCGGATATGATTTCGGTGCTCCTAGAGGGCGGAAATTGTCGGCGACCAAGATCTGCAAGCTCAGATCTGCAAAATGGGCATAAAAACTCAGAAGAGGCCCGATCGACGCCAAGGCATTCGGCATGGTACGCAGTAATTCTGCACCTAGCGCAAACACAGCTTTCTTGGTTACCCAGGACTGCTGAGCAGAGAGTGCAAAACACGCGCAACCTTTGATCTACAAGAACTTGTCCCGAATCCTCCGACGGGATCGACCGCCATTGATTGTCCTCCGTCGGTAAGAAGACAACTTCAGGATCCCCAAACTCGTAGCAACCTTTATCGCCATCATCGAAACTGATAGAAAACTGGTTCTTCCTCCTTTGGACTTGGGTCACTTTCCCATGGAACCATTCCAAGCCACCAGCCAAAAGCTTGAAAATCACCTCGACTTCCAGCTCGCAAGCAGGGTCCTGTGGTGTTTTCAGATTATATTCAAAGTCACTTCTCCTTACAAAAGTATAGGCAGTGTGGCTGCTGCAGCCTCCACTCATGCAAACCTGGTCTGTCTTGGTATGTATGTAAAACCTTTTTTGATTTTTACTCGAGTTCATTAAACACAGCAAATGCTCAGCATCCACTCCTTGGCCTCTGGGCAGACACACCACGCCAAGCACCCTCGGCGATTGTGAAATCATCCTGGCACAATTGTGCACATCCTGTGCACTCCAGCCAGTGCAAAACCAGTAAAGCATTGCAGGCAATCCAGCGGTTCCTCCGAGCAAAGAGCCAAGATCCTTCGAATTGAGCTGTCCACAGTCGCACCAGCGAAACTGAACATTCCCAAACTGTTCCTTATAGGTGGCCAGGGATGGATTAGAGCCTGCCATGTTTTGAAAGTATTGCTTGGCTTGCAAGATACCTTGTTTGTTTTCGGGATGATCCACGCCATAGACGGTCTTGAACAGTTTAGATACGACAGCAGCCCATAGCACATGTCCACACGAACACCCAATGTCAATGAAATCAAAGTCTGTGACATTCAGATGAGCTTGCTTGAGGGCTCTGAATCCTTGAATCAATAATTTCATCAGCTGACCTGGTTGTATGGTTCCAGATATCCCATGCGTGTTCGTATAAAACCTCGGAACTGAAGTGAAGATAATCCTTGCAAGCGCACACAAGTCCTCGATTCTCGGTTGTTCATTTCTTAAACAGAGCAGCAAATCGGCGTCCCCGAGAGCGGGCCGCTCGGTGTCGAAAGAAATGCTTGCGCCATCTTGGTATGCAATCGATTCTGGGGTGCCCTGCATGACAGTCTGATTAGCACAATCGTGTGATGCGGGCCGCTCAGCGTCGGAAGAAATGCTTGCGCCATCTTGGCATGGAATCGATGCTGAGATGCCAGTCATGCCAGTCTGATCAGGAAGATTGCGTGATGCTGGCAGCTTGCGGGTCGTATCGAGTTCACATTGGGTTTTGAACTTGGCGACATCATGGTGCTGGCTTCTTATATACGCCTTCACCAATAACGGAAGCCTCTCTATTGTATCAAACTTGCTATAAAGGTCGTTCAGTCCTTCTATGCCTTTTTCCTGACGTATGGCCTCCTTGAGAGGTTCTGTGGTGCGTCGTTCATTCTTCAGATATGGAGGGAGTGACTCGATAAACGCGTCTAGCCATGCATATCTGGATTTCCATGAATCATCCTCAAGCAGCAACACTTTGACCTCCTCATCGTCAAAGCCATGCTTAGCGAGACCTTCCATATGTTCCAACGCCAAGCATGACTCGAGGCTAAAAATTCCGCACCGCAAGAGCTTTGAGACGATTTGGTCTCCATCACCATCCGTCCGATGAAGGACACGCAATCGAAGCGAGTCGTCAAGCTCCAACATTCGGGAATGCGAACTTGAAGGCGCATCAACCCCACGGTGTTCCGGTTCGAACTCCGACTGGGCAGTGCTGGAGGCAGTCTCGAATGCCCCCTGTATTTCGTCGGCCCCGGTTCCATGCGTCGGGATCGGTTCAGCGCCGAGGATTATCGCTGGCTGTCCCGGACCAGCTGCATCGGGAGGATGATCTGCGCAGACATGATTTGTGCATGCCGCCGAATCAGCCCCGAGCCGTCGGGGTGGCTGTCCCTGACCAGTTGAATCTGGCTCGTGAATGCAATCGGGCCCCTTCTGCCAATCCGCTATAACAGGCGCGGCGAATGCAGTCTGGGAATGTATGACCATTCCTATGGCACCGTGAGCATAGTAAAAGCCGTTGCCAGGAGCGGCGGGCGGAAGCGCGACTCGCTGCGCGAGGGCTGGCATGGTGTGGCGGCTACTCTCGGACAGAGGGCGAGCCGGATGCGTAACTCTGTTTTGGGTGGGTAGCTTCTCCTTATAATACAAAGCAGCAGCTGCTCGTGCAGAATCATGATTGGCAGAATTTTTGTACCTATTGATCGTTCGGCCAATTGTAGCTGGACAAACATTGTATTGCCGAGCCAGATCTATGTGCATTTCGCCATGGAGGACCCTACCAAAGATTTCCAGCTCCTGATCCAGAGTCAATTTCTTTGGATACACCATGCATATGTATGTGCTCTTCGAAAACTCCGGACTCGGAATATGCGAAATTTAGAAGCTAGTACTGTCTAATTTGACGGGCTGCTGCCATTTCAAATCGAATTGAATTAATTGACGCGACGAATTCAGTGAATTCGTCGGGCCAAGCCCAAGTAAAATTGGGGAAGTCCGGGTAAGTCCGGAAAGCCCAGGTGAAAATGGAAAGCCCAGGTGAAAATGGAAAGCCCAAGTGAAAATGGTTGGCCGGGAAAGGCCCAAGCACGGCCTTTCATGCCTGAGTTTCGCAGTTCGATCCTTTGCCAAGCTGAGATTCGAAACTGAATGAACCCCATAATGTGCAAAACATTTGGACCCTTGAAG
>Ga0208258_1000201_pt1 | contig 14168 bp, 8 predicted proteins | sample CryBogCBH08Jun09_FD_185512 | JGI IMG/M metagenome (GOLD analysis project Ga0208258, IMG submission 185512) | Freshwater microbial communities from Crystal Bog, Wisconsin, USA - CBH08Jun09 (SPAdes) (version 2) | ecosystem: Environmental > Aquatic > Freshwater > Lake | place: Crystal Bog...
ATGTTACAGGAGTTGGGATGAAGCCTGTGTCAACGGTGTTAGCAGTTGTTCCACGAAGGAACTCAGCCGATACTGTTGGGAATGATGCACGTGATTCCATTAAATCCACCTTGCGTCTGTCATGTCACAATTACCGCAGTAACATGGGTCTGATGTTTCACCTTTAACCGCTTTTGCATCGTTCATCTTTGCACGGGTTACTCGGTTTGGTAGAGGTGTTCCTGCTGGGTCAGCAGCATCGATGCCTCTGGTAAGTCCTAATCCTGTCGGAATAGTCATTAAAGTTTCTCCTCGGAAGTGTGTTGTTCTAGGTGAGACACGGCTATGCCATGCTTGTCGGTCAAGTGACCGCAGACAAGACAGAATATTTCATCTATCGTTGGCTGCACGTCACGAGAACCACAGTGGGCACAAGCCCTAGGCCATGGCATAACCGTATCTACCTAACTACTGACTAAGCCAGTGGTGAACCAGATTCACCTAGGTCAACTGCTGGCTCGAAGGCGGTTCCAGTACCAGGTGTGGTGCTGATGTCTCCACCAAGGAGTGAGGCTGACTCTAGACGAATGATTGATGCCTGACGGAAGATTCCGTATGCACCGAGCCAGTACCAACCAAGTGGTACGAAGCGACGGAGGCGGTCAGTGATTGGTCCTGGTACAACGTGTGGGTACGCTCCGTTACCATCGATTGTTGAGAACGTCTTAGCAAGAGCCTGACGACCAAGAATCATAGTTCCGTAAACGTTTGCGCTTGAAGCACCGGCACCCTGGAATACAGGAGCACGAGGTGTTTCAATCCAACGTACACCTTCGTAAGCACCAAGTTCACCAGTCCAGATTTCACCTGGCTGAGCGTAAACGTGTGGTGCACGCCATCCCTGTACGTTGCTGCCAGAGATAGATTCTCCCTGAAGGTCAGCCACGAGGTCTGGGTGGATGTATCCGACGTACATTCCGCCGAATGTTGGTACGTTCTGTGAACGGAGACGAGCACGAGCAACACGAATGTCAAGTGATGAGATTGTGTTTGATGCTGTTACTCCGGCACGGGTTGTGACAGATGACTGTAGAGTTGTTGCTCCAAGTCCTGATGCGTACTGTACGTTTGTACCCTGGTCAAGTGCAGCACGAGCAATCGTGTCAATTGAAACTCCAGCGTTGTATCCAACTACGTTGGCAACGATTGGGTCAATGTCTACGAATGAAGTACCACGCAACTTGGCTGTGGTAAGTACAGCGTTACCGTACTCAGCAAGTGTCAGGGTAACCTGGCTGTCTGAAAGAGCAACAGTAGATACGTCGCTTGTCTCAGTCAGTGCAGAAGCCTGAATTGCTAGGTCGTTAACAATTGTAAATGCAACTGATGCTCCAGGCATGCTCTGGTGCGTTGGCTGAATGTCAGCGGCAGCGTCAAAGTATAGTTCTGGGCGTAGTGCAAAGTATGCCATGCGGTCATAAGCGGCCTTTGAGAAATCAAGGGTGCTCTGACCTGTATATGCGTCAACCATTGTGGTTAACTCCTTTTCTTTAGGTGTTTAAGTTTTTAGGCTTAGAACGACCCACGAGAAGAGTACATTCCGAGTTTTTGACCGGAATCTCCTTCTACGATTCGCATGACTTCTTCAGGAGTTGACGCTGAGGCAAGTGCTTCAAGATACATCTGTTGTGGATCTGGCATTGCGCCAGAGTTCCCAATAGTTGCACCTTGTGCCCTACGTAAAGCATCTAGTTCTGCATCATTCGATGGTACTTCGTGAATTGTCTCAGATTGTAGGATGCCATATTCCTGAGCCGCTGAACGGATTGCCTCTGCTGAGGTTTCACCATCATACGCCTTGCGGAATAATGAACCAATACCTGTATCTGGGATACCAGCCTTAGAGAACTGAACTTCACGTTTCTGTGATTCAAGTTCTGCTTTTACTGATTCCAATTCTTTGCGAGCCTTTTCTGCTTCACGCAACTGCTTCCGAATATTCGGGTCTAGCGGCTGACGCTCAACTTCTTGCTCATCTTCATACTCATCAAAATCGGTCATACTAATCGCTCCTTGCGGGTACGCACTTTACCAGAGGTTAATAAAGCGGATAATTTTTCAGCACTTGTGTACGCACTTTGGTCATGCCCTCCAAAGCGGGTTAGATAGTTAGCGCACCTACGGCCACATAGGGCCAACCATCTACGTCCATTGTATCATTTTTGACCCTAATGTTACGTTCTTGCACTTCCTAAACCTGTAACTCCCTTGGCAGTTTCCACAAATCCACCACCTTTTTCAAAGGGAGCGGCTGCGGTTTGCTCAGCACGGGCTACCTGGACTTGTTCTGCTAATTGATTAGTCCCTGCATATCCGGCAATTTGAGAACCTATAAGTTGATTAGTGGTTACTGTAGAGCGGCCTGAACCTGGTGCGGCAACCGTAAGTTGAACATCTCTTGCTGCTGTGGCTAGGTCTGAACGGAGTTGAGACATGCTGTAGGCGGCGTACGGGTCAGCGGCTCCACCTGTGCTGGCTGCTGTACCTGCCATCTTAACCATTCCAGCCAACTGTTCTGCTCCAGCTTGATTCATGCCCTTAAGACCTATGCCTTGGGCATAACCCTGGATAGTTGCAGCAGCAATGTTCTTTTCAATGGTAGCCTGTGCCACCTTTGGGTCAAGAAAATAAGCAACGCCTTGTCCTGGAGTAAGCCCGTATTCTTTAGCCAAAAGGTTTTTAACGTTCTGGTCAGCGTTGTTGTAGGCAACGTATCCCTTGTTAATCCTGGACTCAAGTTCTGTAGTGGATACATTGTTCTGAATCAAGTTACCAATTGCTGCCTTAGTTATTGTTCCTTCAGGGAGGCCATAAAGACCTGTAAGGCCTTGCACGGTAGTTACATACTGTTGGTACTGGGCTTCTGTCATGTGCTCTGCACCTGGCCCAAGGCTTGCGTTGCGCTCGGTAAGACCAGGAAAGTTTTGCTTGTATTCAGCAGTACCGCGAACATAATTTAATAAATCTTGTGTGTTAGTCAAATGATCGCCCTGAGCCGTAATCATTTTTTGAATGGTAGGCATTAAATTGCCCATGCCCCATGAGTCAAGATAGTTAAGCATTGTTCCGTAAGCACTAGCCTGGGAACCTGCTGAAGCATTGCTAGTAGCAAGACCGTTAGGCCCCGCTACAACAACAGCCGAAGAAGAACTTTTACCGCCATAAACAATGTCTTTGGTAAGACCACTAAAGTCTCCACCTTGTGATTGCAAAGCAGTGTACAAGTCCATTGCCGCAGTGGTGTAATGTGGCGCACCAACTGCACTAGGAACATTTGCCCAAGACGTTAATTTAGACCAAAGACCAGGGTATTTTGTTGACATGTAATCCATGGCTGTTTTCCATGTAGAACTGTCTGGGGAACCACCTTTTGCGCCTGTAACAATTTGACTGTTAACAAACGCTTTACCTGCCTTGGTGTTTAATTCTGCTTTGGTAAAACCAAATTGGTTAATAAGAACATCCGCATTTGGGATGAACATAGGCAATGCTGAACCTGCTGCTGAATATGTATTAAAACTAATTGGTGGAGGTGTTGTTCCCATTATTGCATCGCTCCTTGCTGTGGTGGTTGAGTAAATGATTCATGTAGTGCTTTAATAACCTGACCAATTTGTTCGTGGGCAGCAGGCGTAGTATCCCATCCAAATCCAGGGTGGGACTTAATGTGTTGTTTCCATTGGTCTAGGCTCATAAGAGTAGGCCGTCCTGTTTTTTCATCTATCCTGCCAGCCAAAGCAGCAGCCGATTTAGGGTCAGCAATAAAGTCAGGCTCAAAACTTTCTCCAAGCATTTGCTTAGCCACCTGGCGGTACGGATCAAGAAGGTGGGCCGTAGGTATACCAGCAGCAATCTGTGGCGCTAGAGAGGGATATAGGCCCTGTGCAGTGGTCTTTACGTGCTCCTCGAAAGCCTTAGCCTTTTCAGGTGTAGCATCTTTGGCTATTGCCTGAAGTGCTCCTTCTGACATTGGCACGGCGTATAGTTGCGCCATGTTAGCCATGTCATTCATTGTCGGTACTTTTTCTACTTGGGGGGTTGTTTCTGGCATTTTATTCCTTACTTGTTAGGCATTGCCTGTAGAACTGATTTAATAAAATATGATTGATTTGCGTAATATTCAGATGCCGCTGCATCCTCACAGAAGGCATACCATGAATTAGACAAGGCCGATGCACCGCCACCAGTTAGATTACGGTAAGCCTTTAGGAAACCATTGTACTGATCTATAAGACCTTGAAACTTTTCTTTGTCGTCTTTAGAAATAGCAGTAACGTTGGGGTCATCAACCATTTTGGTCATTTCTTCAAGGGCTTTGTTGGCAACATTCTTTTTTGCCGCACCTGTAAATTGGTCGTACCAAATTGGGTTAGTGGTATCACCGTATGACTTAGCCATTGCAGCCAATTGCTTAAAACCATTGTAATTAAGTTCTGTTGTTGCTTTGGAAGAACCATCGGCAAGACGCATTATTACTTGCTTAGTAGCACCAGGTATGGCCATAATTTCAGGCTTTAGGAAATTGTAGTAATAATCATTACCAATTCCGTATAGTGCAGAACTTAGATATTCACTAGGTGCTTCACGACTACGAAGATTCATAGACAATTCTAACTGGTATGCCTGTGGTGAATAGTTTGAACTACGATTCACAAGCATTGCAGAACCATACGGGTAGTCTCGCACTGTTCCAGGGTTATTTGTTAACAAGTCAACAGCACTTTGGGTTTCAGGGAAATTAGAGTACGTTGACTTTGTGTGAGAAATAAGGTCAGTAATGTTGTCTGGAAACTTTTGAGCAAAGATGTCAGCCGCTTCAATTGTTGTGTACTTAGGTGTTCCATCTGGATTCTTTTCAGCAAGAATTTTGTCAAACTCAGGCTGCTTTGAGAACGTTGCATTAAGACTAAGCGCCAAAGGACTAAAGAAGTTAAGTACTGTTTTAACAAACGACATCATCATTGCGCCTTGCTTAGCACGGTCAAGGAACGCTTGGCGTTGTTCAGGGTTGTTAAGAATGTTACTTACGGCCTGGTCGGTAAGACCACGAACCATCATGTCACGCTGTGCTTGAGTCATGCCAGTGTAGTCATATTCTTTTTCTACAATCTTGCGTTGTTGAGCAAATAGGTTGTCTACGGCATTGTTAAGCATTTGATTTTCAGTTGACTGAATGGTTGAGTTAGGCATGTTAAACATACCTGCTCCTAATTCCAATACGTCTTGTAATGTTCCAGACGGCAATACATCTCGTGTCCAAGAAGAGTGTGAAGATGCTTTACCAAGGAATCCATTAATCCATTTTTGTGCAACTGGTGAGTGGTTAGCGGCTGTGTAGTCACGAATCCATTTGGCAGGGACAGTAATAAGCGGTCCCCATGGTGGGCGAATAAATTCACCAAGCATGTTTCCAAATCCCATCTGGTCACCTGTTGGAACAATAGATGTAACTGAACCGGCACTACCTGTCAGACCAAATGCCATTTTTCCAAAACCAGCAGCAGTGTTGAACAACGGGTTAAGCCCAGCAATATTACCTATAAATTCTGTACCAGGAATGTGAGTACCTGGGATTGCACCCTTATCAGATGTTGTCGAGATGTAGTCAGTAACAGCAAGGCATAACTTCATGTACTTTTCAAATGCACCTGGATCTGTTTTGGCCAAACGGAAAGCACGTCGCCATGCTTGGTTTTTAGCGAAGTAGAACGGAGCAACAACACGCATGTTTGTTTCAAACATCGTCTTATCTTTAGGGTTGTGGACAAAACGACTCATACGCATAAGAGCCTTGTTTTCTGCAATAATTTCTGCTTGTGCTTCGTGAAGCGTTCCGTTGTTAATCAATGGACGCAATATTTCCATTTCCCTGTGGTAATCACCAAGGTACACTGGCTTACGAACCAACCAGTTAACCATTGGTCCAAGAATCTTATCGTGACCTTGTTCAGAAACTCGGCTAATAACAGTCTTGGCAAATCCACCCAAACTACTAATGCCCTCTAGTCCACGTGCAGGAATGTCACGAGGTGCTGAATCACCCATGCGAGCAATCAATTCAGTCATTTCTTTTGGCCCTGGAACTGTACCTGAAACAACGTGGTCAAGAAGTTCTGTGTGAAGTACGTGTCCTTCAGAACCAGCAGTTCCAAAAAATGTACCCATGATGTTTTCTACAGCACGACGTGCGGCATCTTCTTTAGAAGCAAGACGGAACTTTTCGTCAGCAGACATACCAAGTGCTGATGGCATTGGCTTAAGAGCAGCAATCTTTTCAATTTGCTCAGCGCTAAACATCGCTTCTGATGTTTCGCCTTTCCAATTAGCAGTTGGTATTTTGCCTGTTTTTTCGTGGTAAGGCCATGATCCAAATTCAATGTCATACCTATGCTTGACACCATAGCCATACTTTTCAACAATTTGTGTTGCAAGTTCGTGCTCTAATGCTGCACCAGCACCGCCACCTAAAGAACCAACGGTTTGAACATGAATTGAACCAGTTTCGTACCAAGCCAAAGCACCAGTAATTCTACCTTCTGAATCCCTTGCTACAATAAGGTTTAATCCTTTATCACGGTGAAGTTCAAAAGCAGCGTTAGTAACTCCGTATCTACGGTATTCAAGATTACCAGCCTTGTATTCAGGTGTTAAAAGTACGTCACTTTTTGCCGCAACATCTTTTCCTTCAAACAAGGAATCTATTCGTTTTTTTGCATCTTCTTCTAATTGTTTAATAGGTGCAAAGTCTTTTTCTAATTTAGCCAAATCTGCTGGCGATGTTTCACCACTTGTAAATGATTCAAGTTTTCCACCTGATCCATGAAACTTGTCAATTGAATCTTGAATGTAACGAAGGTCTGGTGACATTGACTGAAGTGCTTCTGCACGTCCGGTTTCAGCCTCACGTTGTACCTTAAGCAATTCACGGTCTTCCATACTCATTGAAGAAAGGTTTGGGTTGGCGTTGATGCCATCAAACTGACGCATGCGAGCGGCTTCTTCTGGTGTTAAATCATTAATAGCCTTACGCGCTGTTGGCAAAAGATTATCTGCAATGTCTTTGCGCCAAGTGTCGCTGCCTCGCGTACCCCAGAATTCATGTCCTTCAACAACAATTTTTTCGTGTAGTTCTTTTGCAACAGGAGCAAAAATCTTGTCGTTAGTAATCATGTTTGCCCACTCAGACAAAGCAGTTGAGTACCCACTTGTGTTTGGGTTTAAAACTCTCATGTCGTCAGTGCGAACTGCTTTTCCTTGAGATACTGTTCCTTCACCATTAATGGTAAATATGTCTTCCGTCTTTCCAGGCATGTCGGGCATAACGGTGTCGTTACCGTGAACCCCACCTTTCCATCCATCGTGGCGAAGGTGTAGTGATACAGCATCACCAATAAGACGGTCAGCCTTTTCAGGATTCATTGCTCTAAGGACACTGCTTTCCATGCCCATAATTGTTCCAGCAACTACGTCACGAAGAAGGCTTACTTGCTTGTCGCGAAGCCCACCCTCGGCAAGTGGAATACCGTTAAGTTCGTGCTTAGCAATAGATTTAGCCAGTGATTGTTCAAACAACTTAAATGGGCCTTGGCGGAAAGCGTTAAGGGCACCTTCTGACAAACTTACGTGCATTGCCCAACGGCCAGAAAGAAGCGCCAATGGTACGAATACAAGGCTTAGTGTTCTGTTAAGTCCGTCAACTACAACTTGAAAATTGCTTCTGTAGTTAGGGCGGTCTTTTTTAATTTCGTCAAGGTTGTTCTTAAAACGTTCCGCAATCTTTGTTTTAGCAACATCGCCAGGACCAAACATGCCTGCTTGTTCTCTTGCCCATAGCATTGCTTGTTCTTCTTTGACAATTTGTTCTGGGTTAAGAAGAAGGTTGGCAGACATCAGGTGATCGTTGTATGCGTGCAGTTGACCCTTTAGAGATTCAACGTGTTGTGGCGACAATGGCTTGGGTGCAGGAGTATCAAACTCCATTGCAGGGTTTGCCCTACGATGAGCAAGTTCTTCCATGGCGGCTTTGTGGTCTTCAATTTGCTGTGCAACATCTTTGTATTTAGTGTGAAGGGTGTTGTAGAAATTAGTAAATTCTTGACCTAAATCTGGAGTTGCATAGGTAGCGTTAGCAAGTTTGTCAATTTCTTCAACTGTTTTATCGTAAGATTTAATACCACGCTCACTAAGTACTTCGTAACCCTTAGAGTCCTTAAAACCCTTTGAACGGTATTTAGCAATTTCTTTACCATATTTGCTAACTTCATTTTTTAACAAACCGCGTTCTGTGGCAATAGAACGAATCTCGTTATCCCAAGCAGTAAAGTCGTGAATGTTTCGAGTGTCTGGAGTTACCTTAGTAATTTCATTACGAATTGTGCGAGACAGGTTTCTAATGTCTTTAGCAAGAGGCATCCTTAAATGACCAAGTTGCTGAGTACCATTTGCGGCAGTAAATTCTTTACCTTCTGCATCTACAAGTTTAGATAGTTCATAACCGTTAGGGCCAGCGGTATAAACACGCTTTAATGCACCACCACCATCAAGACCAGTCATGCGTACAACTTCGTCCCAAATGTGGTTTTCCACCATTTTTGATACTGAGTCAAGTTCTGTTTGTCTCATACCGGCAGTAGCATTACGCATTACAATGTTGTAAAGACAATTGCGGTAAGCGGTAACATAATCTTCTGGTGTAGAAGTTGCGTACAAAGTGTCGCCCATTGCAACTACTTCTCGTTCTGGTACAAACGCACCGCGTGCCATGTCTTGAATAGCGGCAATAGCGTTGTAGTCACCAGGAACAATAACGTGGGTTTCCATGCGTTGCAAAACTTCGCTGTAGTACATTGGTGATCTACTTAATTGTGTAAAACACCAACGTCTAAAAATTGTGCGCCAACGAAGGTCAGCCTTTGCAGAGGCAATAAACATTGCGCTGTCCGGAGTTACATCATAACCACGTTCCTTGAACGCTTTGGCCCAACGCTTAAGTACAGGCATGTCTTCATTAAGAATTGCAGAAATAGCCATGTCGTCCATGACTTTGTTTGCGTCAACAAGAACAGTCTTAATTTTGCCATACATGCCTAGCGTTGGAGCAACGTCGTGCACCATACCGTAGCCATCAGCAAGCATTGCGTGAACGTCAACCACATCGTTAAACGTTTTGGCTTTGTCAAGCAACTTAATAACCTTATCTGAATACACACCACGGAAAGCACGAGCAATTTCAGAACCAGTGTGCGTTGCCATATATTGATACGAAGTAGCAACGTTGGCTAACCTTGATGTTGCATAGATATCGCCCGCGTTGTGGATACCAAGACCACGGAACCAAGTACCTAAGCCACCCATCATTTGATTTAATTTTCCTGCGGCACGTCCGTACGATTGACCAAGTAGTGCATCGTTCTTAAATTGTGCACCAGTAATTCTGTTGCCCTTCATGTCAAACAATGATTTGCGTGTTGTTTCTAAGAAGTCAGCAAGACGTGGTGATAGACCTTCAAATGAACGTGCAGCGGCAAATACTTTACCAGCAGCACCTAGTGGGTCTGCTCCTAGGTATTTTGTGTAAATATCAAAAAGACCTGATGTGGTGTCAAAGAAAGCACCTGTTGGATTCATTCCAAAGTATTCAAGTGTTTGACGACCTAGATCTTTAGGTTTGCCATCCGAACCAATTACTACACCACCCTTGGTGTCTTCCCACAATTGGTGGTGTTCTATCTTTGCTGTTTCTTGGTTAAGCAAGTAAAGAGCATTTAACTTAACATCTGTCATTGGCTTGCCAGCCATCTTTGCAAGTCTTGCAATACCGCCTAAAGGAGTGGAAACTTTGTCCGCTATGTTTGCAACAGGACCTCGTGGCCCTTCCATTTTTGCTTGTCGTTCCAATTCTTTAACTTTTGGAGATGCGTCAATTAACTTTTTCTGTTCAACAGTTAGTTTTTCACCCTTGGCTAATGCTTGTTCCGCTTCGGACATTGCAGACAAGTACTCGCTTGTTCCTGTTTCGCCAGCAATACCAGGTGCTAAGAATCCATCACTTGCGTACATAGCGGCGATGCTTGGAAGCATGTGACCCAGAGCGTATGCCCATCCTTTTTGATTGGCAAGAGATTCGTAGTATGCCATAGTGTGAGCCATCAGTTGATAGCCATTTTGGTCACTAAATGGGTTAATTAAATTAATAGGCGCTTGTGCAAAATTGTTAACTGTTCGCCAAGCATCTTTGTATCCGTTAATACCTTGTGCACCAGCAAGTTCTGCAAGAGTTGTATCAACCCTATTAAGAACATTGCTACTTACTTTTCCAAGTCCGACAACGGCATCGGCAGCACCTTTAGCGCCGCTTACGTCTGCATTAATTATTTTTTGTCCAACGTCACCTTGTGTCCAAAAATTAACGTATTTCATTACTGGACGAGCAAAAGCGTTTTTCCAGTTTTCTCCACTTGTAAGTGAATCCCAAATAGTGTTACCAACAGAAGTAATGCCGTGCCAAATTTGATGGCCTAGGTTGCTGCCATTGGCTTGTTCGTAAATGTGCTTTGTTCCTTCGTTGTATAACGAAAGGTATTTCAACGCCTGAGTAATAGTGTGAGGATCTTGTCTCAACGAAGTAGCAAGACCATACACCTGAGCAGGGTTGTTCATTGCATTAGGGTTATTCTTGTAATACGCTAAAATTCTTGCTTGCTGGTCAGCGTTTTCACCAGAGTAGCCTTTGATGGCTCCTTGGAGGTTAGTTTCAATTAAACCAGCAATGCCTTGTGTATTAGGCTTGCCAAGTATTTCTGTAGTATTAATCGAAGGCATTAGAGTCCAAAGGCTCTAGCAGTGGCGGCCAATTCGTATGTACCTGAATTTGCGTTAGGGTCACGCAAAAGATTTTGTAATGCGTTTGAAATTGTATTACGTGGCATACCTATGGCTTCTGGACCTGCGCCTGGGCCTGAAGGTAGACCTGCTTGTACTGGTTCCATTGGTCGTTCTGTTGCACCAAGAAAGTTCATAGAACCTGGTGTTGGAACATTGCCACTTGGGATTGGCATGCTTGGTGCTGGCTGTGCAACTGGTGAAGCACCCATTGGCACTGCGGCTTGTGCAGCCTTTTGCGCTGCGGCTTTGCCATACTCTTGATTTGGTACTGTACTCATTGGCATGTTCAGATCTGTACGGTTTCCGTATGCTTGACCTGGCGTACCTTGGCGTGAACCGCCCTTACCTGTTCTTGGCATGTATTACACTCCTGCTGGTGCTGGTGCTGGTGCTTGTGCTACTGGTCCGCCTGGTGCCCCACCTGGTGCTCCGCCCCCACCTAACGCACCAAGAAGTGCTGATAGGTCTGGCTTACCCTGTGGTGCTGGTGCTCCGCCTTGCATTGGGTTTTCTGGAGACAAACCCATTCCTGGTTGTGCCTCTGGTCCTGGTGCTTGGCCTTGCTGCTGTTGCTGCATTGCTTGAGCCTTTTGTGCTTGCTCGGCTTGCATTTCTTCGTGAATCTTTGCAACTGCATCTTCGAGCGATACGTGACGTTGTGCTTTCATCTTTGCAATTCTAGCAATGATAGATGGGTCAAGTGAACCCTGAGCGGCTTGTTGTTCAAGACCGGTTAGGAGTGCTTTGCGTAATCCTTCAATCTCAACACGGTCTGCTTCTAATGTAGGGTCTTCAATTGCAGGGTCCATAGTACGAGCAGTTTCGTTAGACATGATTCCCATACCAACACGTTGACCAATTGAAACAATCATGGCATTAATGTCTGAGCCAGGCATCGGGTACTTAACGTAACTAAAGTGTGTTTCGAATGTTTCGTTTGGTGTGTAGTCTTCGCTAACAACTTTGCCATCGCCACCCATAAAGAACATACTTGGCTTGTTTCCGTAGTATGACTTCATGATCTGAACTGCACGCATGTTCTCCAGTTCCATTGACTGTGAGAAGATTTCCTGGTATTCCTGGAGTGGCATGTCAACTGCACTAGACAGGACTGAAGCCCCACGTCGGGCGGTGCGAATGTTAGAGCCAGACTCGCCCCCAAATTCGGCAGGAATACCAGCCGTAAGTCGCTGTGCTCGCTCAAGGCGGTCCAGCGCCATCGGTGTATCTTGTGTTTGCTGTGGGTGGACAATCTGAATCTGTCCTTTGTCCAAAATACCTCGGATACCCATCTTGCCGTCAGCCTCTTGAACAATACGTGGGCTGGTCGGAGCGTTAGCAGGAGATACAACCCATTCGTCTGGGAATACGTTGCGGAATACTGCAATTGTGTTTAGTGCGTCTAGTTTTGCTTCGCGCTGGTACATACCAAGCATTTGGTCAAATTGACCTTGTAGACGGTCAAGCGTAATACGTCCAGCGATAACTACTGGACAAACTTCTGCACGGTTAGGGATACGCTCAAGGATAATGTGTGTAGCAACACCCTTTCCTGTTTCCTGTGTAAAACCTTGGTTCTTTTGTTTTTCAGCACCAACGGCTACAAGAACAGTCTCAGCAGCATCTAGGTACTCAAGAATCTCAAACATGTCTGTGTCAGTTTTGTCACCCTTGTACAAGACAGAAGTCTGTTGTGGGTAATGCATTTTCATCCAGCCAAGGGGACGACGGTCTGCAAAGATGCAATCCTGTGGTTCCATGTTGTCTGGGTCAATCATTGGCGATGGGTAGGTAGCGAGTGGGTTACGTACGCGCCAGTGTGGAATCTTGCGGTTGTCTGATGGATCAAGAGAAACTGGAGAAAGAGATACAGCACTCATACCGTAAGCAGTAAGGTGACGTGCGCGGCGGCGCAACTTGGTTCCCATACGGTTCATATCCCACCAACCAATGTTGGCTAGGCGACGGTCACGAGAACGGTTTTCTGAAGATTGGATTCCTGGGCGAAGTGCAGGGTACTGAATGTCTGGTAGCACTGATGCCACTCGCATAGCGAACGCATCAATACCTTGAGCAATCAAGTTAGGAATTGCTGGCTTCTCTGCTTCGTCTAACTCAGGCAATGGAACAATTACGTCACCGTTGTAATGGTCGCGTATTTCCTGCATGCGTCTAAATTGTCCACTGCGGTGAGAGCGTCGCTCTTGGTACATTTGAACAATCTGACCTGCGGCCTTATCGTTATCCAAAGAAACAGGCATTAATTACCTCAAATTCGCTAATTGAGTACTTCGTACCCATTTGGGTCGCCAGGCTTGTACGGACTTCGTTTGAGGCACGTAAATGTTTGGAAGGTTCCATTCAAAGAACCATTCCGCCATTACACAGTCATCCGTACGTCCATGAGGGTATCTGGTCACTTCATCAATTAATTTCATTGACCGAATTTTACCTTCACCCTTACCCATCAATCTTACACGACCAAACTTCCAATGTTGAGAAATTGTCGTAACACCGTATTCGGCATCAGATTTATTGCTGGTGGTGTTGTGAGGAATGATTTCAACCCCACGTAATTGCCTCCACCGTTTAAAATGGTCGTACTGCAACATAAACCGCTGGGCTGCATTTTGTTCTACAACCCATACCTGGATTGGAAATCCTAGAGAAACTGACAATCGTTGCCAGTCTTCCATAACCCCAGTAAATTCCCCTTGGTTGTAGTTATACTCTAAGAACTGCGGGGCTTCCATCTTGGCTCTAATGAGGTCGAGCAAGAAACGTTGCTCTGACTCTTTGTGGTAAAGCCAGCACTGGATAGACCAGTAGTTTGTTGGAGATGGGTCGGCTGTAGCCACCACGATGCAATCTGAGGGATTAAGCCCTGGTGGAATCTCCCACCTGTCACGGTCTTTGTCAATGCACCCTGGGCTGTTTCCATGCCCAAACACCCATTCGTTTCTGACCAATACTTCATCTAATGCCAGGTCTTCCTGCTGGTATACAACAGCAAAGCGTTCTCCTCGGTTGGACATAAGGTTAGAAATGTCTCGCCATCCAAGACGGCGCGGGTCCAAAAGACACCCTTTGGGGTAAGCAGCAGCCGAACGCTTATGATTATCCTTTGAACACTTTTCTTCATAATGAGCCTTGTATTTTAGGTGTTTGTATTTTTTGTCACGTCGAAGCAATGCTGCTTCTTCTTCTGTTAATTCATCTATGGATTCTTCGGCTTCCTCATCAAG
>Ga0208258_1000204_pt1 | contig 13980 bp, 13 predicted proteins | sample CryBogCBH08Jun09_FD_185512 | JGI IMG/M metagenome (GOLD analysis project Ga0208258, IMG submission 185512) | Freshwater microbial communities from Crystal Bog, Wisconsin, USA - CBH08Jun09 (SPAdes) (version 2) | ecosystem: Environmental > Aquatic > Freshwater > Lake | place: Crystal Bog...
CTTTTACGCTGCTCACTGGAAAGGCGCTGTAAATGGGAAAGATCATCGTCGAAGTAATGTTGAAGCCAGAAATCTTGGACCCTCAGGGACAAGCAGTCGGCAATGCACTCCCACGTCTTGGCTTTACCTTCGCACAATCAGTGCGTCAGGGTAAGCGCTTCGAGATTGAGGTAGTAGGCGAACCAACTCCAGCGATGCTCGCCGATGTTGAGAAGGCTGCCGAGGAGTTCTTGGCAAATACGGTTATCGAAACTTTTGTCGTAAAGGTTGAGAAGTAATGCGGGTTGGAGTTGTTACCTTCCCAGGCACGTTAGATGATCGCGACGCAGCTCGCGCAGTTGAATATGCCGGCGCCGAGCCAGTCTCGCTCTGGCATGGATCAGATGATCTCAAGCATGTTGATGCTGTAGTTCTTCCAGGTGGATTCTCATACGGTGATTACCTACGTTGTGGAGCAATCTCGGCGAAGGCGCCGATCATGAAGTCAATCATCATCGCAGCCGAGCATGGCTTCCCAGTACTAGGTATTTGCAATGGTTTCCAGGTTCTTGCTGAAGCCCACTTGTTGCCAGGAGCCCTGACACGTAATGCTGATATGCACTTTTTATGCACGGATCAGACACTAAAGATTGAGAACAACAGCACGATGTGGACCAATGGTTTTACCGTTGGTCAAGAGATCGTGATCCCAATGAAGAATGCTGAAGGCAACTTCAACTGCGATGATGAGACCTTGAATGAACTTGAATCCGAAGGTCGAGTGATCGCTCGCTATGTTGGAGTAAATCCCAACGGATCTCGCGCGGCAATCGCTGGCATCACTAATAAGCGCGGTAATGTTGTCGGCTTAATGCCACATCCAGAACATGCGATCGACTTGCTGACTGGCCCAAGTAAAGATGGTCTGACCTTCTTCACATCAGTATTGAATGCGATGGTGAAGTAATGGCACTCGATACCGTAACAAACGCAGCTGCAACACCAGATTTCGAATTACCTTTTGAACAACTCGGCCTCAAGGCTGACGAGTACGAGAAGATCAAGGGCATCCTTGGTCGTCGCCCAACTGGATCAGAGCTCGCGATGTATTCAGTGATGTGGTCGGAACACTGCTCCTATAAATCTTCTAAGGTTCACTTGAAGCAATTCGGCGAAAAAGCGCCAAAGTCTGATGCTCTTCTTGTTGGTATCGGTGAGAACGCTGGTGTTGTCGATATCGGACAGGGCTATGCCGTCACCTTTAAAGCCGAATCACATAACCACCCATCCTTCGTTGAGCCGTATCAAGGCGCAGCAACCGGTGTTGGTGGAATCGTTCGCGATATTTTGACGATGGGTGCTCGTCCAATCGCCGTGATGGATCCACTTCGTTTCGGTAAGGCCGATGCACCTGATACTCGCCGAGTCTTACCCGGCGTTGTCGCAGGCATCGGTGGATACGGCAACTGCTTGGGCCTTCCGAATATCGGCGGCGAGATCGTCTTCGATGAGACCTATGCCGGAAACCCTTTAGTTAATGCCCTTTGCGTAGGCGTTATGCGCCACGAAGATATCAAGTTGGCCCAGGCCCATGGTGCCGGCAATTTAGTCGTTCTCTTTGGAGCGAAGACTGGTGGCGATGGAATCGGCGGCGCATCAATCCTCGCCTCTGAAACCTTCAATACATCTAAGCCAACGAAGCGTCCTGCGGTCCAGGTTGGAGATCCATTTGCAGAAAAGGTATTGATCGAGTGTTCACTCGAGATCTTCGCTGAAGATTTAGTTGTCGGTATTCAAGATCTTGGTGCCGCTGGAATCTCATGCGCTACATCAGAACTTGCATCTGCTGGCACTGGTGGCATGAACGTTCAACTCGAGAAAGTTCCACTGCGCGACCCATCACTCTCACCTGAAGAGATCTTGATGTCAGAGTCACAAGAGCGCATGTGTGCGATTATCGAACCAAGCAAGCTCGCTCGCTTTATGGCAATCTGCCGCAAGTGGGATGTCACAGCAACTGTTATTGGTGAAGTTACATCAGGAGATCGTCTTCACATCACCTTCAATGGTGAATTGATCGTCGATGTTCCGCCTCGCACCGTCGCTCACGATGGCCCAGTCCTTACTCGCCCAATGGCTCGTCCCGATTATCTCGATGCGCTCAAGCCAGTTGTACTTGATGCAGTTGAAACTCCAGATGCAATTAAGGCTGCGATTCTTAAGTTGATGGCTGCACCAAATATCGCGGATAAGTCATGGGTCACCAAGCAATACGATAAGTATGTTCAGGGCAATTCCATTCTTGCTCAACCTGAAGATTCCGGCATGATTCGAATCGATGAGCAGACTCACTTAGGTGTTGCGATCTCAACCGATGCGAATGCGCGTTGGAGCTATTTGGATCCTTATAACGGCGTGAAGTTGGCGCTCTTGGAGTCCTGCCGGAATATCGCCACATCAGGGGCAAAACCATTGGCAATCACTAACTGTTTGAACTTCGGATCCCCTGAAGATCCAGGCGTGATGTGGACCTTTGCAGAGACCGTACGCGGCCTCGCAGATATCTGCCTTGAAATGGGACTTCCAGTCACAGGTGGAAACGTCTCGTTCTACAACCAGACTGGGAAGGTTGCGATTCTGCCAACGCCAGTTGTTGGCGTCCTTGGCGTGATTGAAGATGTTCGCACGCGTACATCGATGGCCTTTGCAGAAGCTGGACTTGAACTTATTCAACTTGGAAATACTGATGATAACTTTAGCGGATCTGAGTGGGCACATCTGCATGGCCAGATGGGTGATCGCGCTCCGACCCCGGATATCGATCAAGAGACGCGTCTCGTAAAGCTGCTCCTTGAAGGCCAATCACTCTTTGCAGCAGCACATGACATCAGCAATGGTGGCTTTGCAGCGACTGTCTCTGAGATGGTTTTGAAGAGCAATATTGGCGCGACCATCGATCTACCAGCGCAATACATTCCTGGTGGAGTAACTGCTGGACTCTTCGCGGAGACTCCTGGTCGCGTTGTTGTGGCAGTGAAGCCATCTGATATTGCAGCACTTGATGCTCTCGCAAGTAAACACGGTGTTCCATTCCATAAGGTTGGTGTTACAGGTGGAGATGCACTCGTGATTAACGATGCGACTATTGCGCTCACCGAACTTCGTACTGCATTTACCGAGACCTTCCCAAAGCTCTTCGGTTAAGAATCAGAGACCTACAACATGAGAGATCCAGTGATCATGGCGAAGGTGAAAGAGATTCTTGGTGCGCTCCAAACGGCCGAACCAGGTCATGCGGTTGAAGTGCGCATCCCGCCATACTCTGCGATCCAATGTGGTACTGGTCCTAAGCACACTCGGGGTACCCCGCCGAATGTTGTTGAGATGAGCGCCGAGACCCTCTTCGCCTTGATGGCAGGGGAGATCACCTGGACTGCCGGCGTATCAACGGGTGAGATCCATGCATCAGGTGAGCGATCAGATTTAGCGCCCCTCTTCGAAAAGATTAGGATTACCCAATGAGCCGCCGCCCCGATGGACGTTTAACGCACGAGCTCTTCGCTGAAGAGCACATGCCACAGGATGAGTGCGGCGTATTTGGAGTCTGGGCGCCAGGTGAAGAGGTCGCAAAGCTCACCTTCTATGGTCTTTATGCACTGCAGCACCGCGGCCAAGAGTCGGCCGGTATCGCAACATCAGATGGCGATCGCATCTTTGTTTATAAGGATATGGGTCTGGTCTCACAAGTCTTTACCGAGAGCGATCTCGCAACATTGACCGGAAACCTCGCGGTTGGCCACTGTCGTTACAGCACCACTGGATCTTCCAATTGGAACAATGCCCAACCAACACTTCGTGCGACAAACCACGGCACTCTTGCTTTGGCACACAATGGAAATCTGACGAACACCGGTGATCTTGCAGAGTTCTTAGCGAAGAATGTTCCGGGTTATGACGAACACGGCAATCACGCAACAACTGATACCGAGATCATGACCGCGTTGATCGCATCGCAAGAGGGCGAATCATTTGAGGTTGCAGCGATGAAGGTCTTGCCGATGTTGAAGGGCGCATTCTCACTCGTCTTCATGGATGAGCAGACACTTTATGCCGCACGCGATGCACATGGCGTACGTCCACTCGTATTAGGAAAACTTGATAATGGTTGGGTCTTCGCTTCAGAAACTGCAGCACTCGATATCGTCGGTGCGTCATATGTTCGCGAGATCGAACCTGGTGAATTTGTTGCAGTTGATGCAGAAGGCCTACGCAGTTATCGCTGGGCAGAGGCAACACCAAAGGGTTGTATCTTCGAATATGTCTATCTTGCACGTCCCGACACAACGATTGCTGGTCGCAATGTCCACGCCACTCGCGTCGCGGTTGGAGAACAACTTGCGAAAGAACATCCGGTTGAGGCTGACTTAGTTATTCCGGTTCCGGAATCGGGCACACCTGCCGCAGTTGGTTATGCCCGCGCATCTGGAATTCCATATGGCGCGGGTCTTGTGAAGAACTCTTATGTCGGTCGTACCTTTATTCAACCAAGTCAGACGATCCGCCAACTCGGTATTCGTTTAAAGCTCAACCCATTGCGCGAAGTCATTGAAGGCAAGCGCATCATCGTCGTCGATGACTCAATCGTCCGCGGCAACACCCAAAGAGCCTTAATCCGCATGCTCCGTGAGGCTGGCGCCTTAGAGATCCACGTACGTATCTCTAGCCCACCAGTGAAGTGGCCATGCTTCTATGGCATCGATTTCGCATCTCGTGCCGAACTCATCGCATCAGGCCTTGAAGTCGATGAGATCCGCAGATCTATCGGCGCAGATACCTTGGGTTATGTCTCGATGGCAGGTCTGGTTGAAGCAACAACAATTCCTGAATCAAAGCTCTGTACTGCTTGTTTCTCTGGTACTTATCCCATTGAGATTCCAGCCGATATTTCCAATGGCAAGAACCTGCTCGAAATTGTGAGCCACTACGAGTGAGTACCTATGCAGAAGCTGGCGTTGATATTGATGCAGGAGATCGCGCCGTTCAATTAATGAAGGCCCATCTTGCTAAGGCACGTCGCCCAGAAGTTGTTGGCGATATTGGAGGCTTTGCTGGACTCTTCGATGTATCGGCACTAAAAGATATGAAGCGTCCACTTCTTGCAACATCAACGGATGGTGTTGGCACGAAGACCGAGATCGCTCGCGCGATGGGTAAATATGACACGATTGGTGAAGATCTCGTTGCAATGGTCGTTGATGATCTCGTTGTCTGTGGCGCCGAACCACTTTTCATGACCGATTACATCGCCGTTGGAAAAGTTATTCCAGAACGTATTGCTGAGATTGTTAAAGGAATTGCGATCGGTGCAGCAAAGGCTGGCGTCGCATTAGTTGGTGGCGAGACTGCCGAACATCCTGGGTTACTTGAAGAAGATGAATTTGATATCGCCGGAGCTGCGACTGGTGCGATTGATGCAGATCGTCTCCTTGGTGCAGATAGAGTCCAAAGCGGCGACGTGATTATTGCGATGCCAGCTAGCGGATTGCATGCCAATGGCTATTCCTTGGTGCGCCATATTCTTGCTACGCAGAAGATTTCACTTGATGCTCGGATCGAAGAGTTATCGAAGACGGTTGGTGAAGTACTCCTGACCCCAACCGAGATTTATTCGCTCGACTGCCTCACCCTTTATAAGGCGATGCAGGGTTCCCTCCACGGCTTCAGCCACATCACTGGTGGAGGCATCGCGGAGAACACCGCTCGAGTCATGCCAGACCACCTCATGGCGACCTACGACCGATCCACCTGGGCGCTGCCCGTGGAGATGGCCTATTTGGCCGAGGCTGGGGGCGTCCCGCAGGCGGATATGGAGCGGACCTGGAACTGTGGCATCGGCATGAGCGCCTTCGTAGCGCCCCATGAGGCTGACCGTGCGCTCAAGACCCTGGCTGCCCGGGGAATGAAAGCCTGGGTCGCAGGCGTTATAGGGGAGAGAACGGGCTCAGCAGGCTCTGCTTTGGTGGGTAAGTACCAACTCCGATAATCTTCGGCTCTGACGAATTTTGATTTCAGTAAGGGGGTCTCGCAATGGGTAGAGGCCGTGCGAAAGCCAAGCAGACAAAAGTTGCAAGAGATCTCAAGTACAACGGACAAGAGATGGATCTTGAGCGCCTCGCCAAAGAGCTACATGGCGAAGTCGACACAGATAATCAGAACGATGAAGACCCGTTCGCAGAGGGCAACTACATCCGTCGTGCGTAATTGCGCATAGCCATTCACTAATGCGCCCAACTCCGTACGTCGCTTCACTTCGTATCTACGAACCTATCGATGCCTTCGCGCCGGTAGATCAACTTCGTTGGGATGCGATTCCAATGACAACACTCACCGGTCGTGACGAACAACTTCGCGCACTCAAGCGGACTGTCTTCACGGAGCCGCCATCTCTTCAAGCAGATGGTGCACACGTCTTGGAATTTGAAGGCAAGAAATATATTGCGCCATGGTCAACCGCAACTCGTTGTTGGGCCGCGCTCGAAACTTTTAAGGATTCACTTCCAGCACCTGTCGCGAAGTTCTTTATTCCAGGTTCTGTTGAAGAAGCGATCACGATCAATGTTGAACGCGAAGGACTTGATGAGAAAGTCCCACACATCATCACCGAGACTTGGGTAATTCCACCACGTTGGTTCTCACTCTTCTCTACCGATGAGCGACTTCGCGGCACTACCGAAGATGGTGCTTACACCGTGATGCGAACATCGATTGCGAATGCGAAGCAGCGTTGCATGTTCACCCACCAGGCAGTCGTTAACTCATTTGGAAATGGCCCGATCGAAGAAGAGATCGCAGATCTCCTTGAATGGCTATCGATGTTCCATGCCGACTCGATTGTGGAATGTGATTACGGCGGCCTCGCCGATTACTTAGAGCAGGCACTGATCGCCAATGGCGAACCAGGGCTTGAGGCCGATACCTCGATCGAAGATATCCACCTCTCACTCGCTGGCCTTTCACAGGGCGATGGCGCAATGGCTGGTCAGGGATACGAGCGCTTGGTCTCGCGCTGGCGTGCAGTCGCTGCTTTTGAACAGGCTATGTAGCCTCAAGTAGTTCACGTAGCTCTCGTTCACGCTTGATCAGCCATACTTTTGATAATCCTCTTCACATTTCCTGAGAGTCAAGGAATACTCCTCTCATAAGGGACGATTCGGACAGTTGATTTAATCTGCCCAGTCTTCAAGTCAGAAGTGATTGAGAAGGGAGGCCTCCTATGAGTGAAGAGATGCCAGCACAAGAAGTTCTGCTGACCCCATCAGAGGTCGCCGCTCTCTTCCGCGTCGATCCAAAGACCGTCACTCGTTGGGCCAAGGCCGGCAAGCTCACTTCAATTCGTACCCTCGGTGGTCATCGTCGCTATAAAGAATCTGAAGTCAAAGCGCTCTTAAATAAGATCACAGCTGATTAATTAGAAGTTATTTCCTAGCCCCATGAAGATCTCACGTATCCAAGATCTCCTGCTTGCCCTCTCAACCTTCGTTCTTGTAGGCAGCATCACGCCATGGATGCGCAAACTCGCGATCAAGCACGATGTGATGGATTCACCCGTTCACTCACATAAGACTCATAAAGAACCAGTCCCATATCTCGGCGGTCTCGGTATCATCATCGGAATCCTCGCCGTCTCATTCGGTGCACTTATCTATAAGCATGCAGAGAGCAAGAATTATTGGTTAGCCCTCTCTGTTCTTGGACCTGCTTTGATCTTGGGTCTCATCGGTCTCTGGGATGACATCAAGAATCTGCCACCACTACCTCGCTTTATCGCCCAGACAGTCGCTGGGATCTTCACGTCGGCTTTGCTTATCGCATCAAGCACCGTGGGTACCCCAACTGGATCAAAAATTGTGGATGCGATCATCACAACGATCTGGATCGTCGGTATCTGCAACTCAGTGAATTTCTTCGATAATTTAGATGGCGGTGCAGCCGGAACGATCGCGGTCTCATCCATCGCACTCACAAAGCTCGGCATTGATGGCGGCCAGTATTTAGTAGGCGGTTTAGCAGCCGTAACAGCGGGTGCAACACTTGGATTCCTATTATGGAATAAGAGCCCCGCGCGTATTTACATGGGTGATGCCGGTGCACTCTTCTTGGGAATTTTGATCGCTTCACTCACCATCAGACTCCACCCAAATGCACAGACCGAGTGGACATCGCTTGCGACTCCAGTCTTACTTCTTGCTGTACCAATCCTTGATACCTCGGTTGCAGTCATCTCACGGCTTCGGCGCAAGATCTCACCATTCCAAGGCGGCCGCGATCACTTGAGTCATCGCTTGATTCGCGCCGGCTTAGCTCGCCCAGTCGCTGCTGTCGCGCTTTGGGTCTTATCTGGAGTCTTCGCCTCATGCGCGGTCTTAATTCCGATTGTCGGTAAGTCAGCTGAAGAGGTAATTACAGTCGCCGGTGCAGCGCTCTGGCTTGGATTATTTATCTTCTTTATTCGTATGGCAGATAGTTAAGAGCGGGATTAGTAAAAACTAGAGTGGCTCGGGACAGGATCGAACTGTCGACCTCACGATCTTCAATCGCGCGCTCGTACCAACTGAGCTACCGAGCCAGTCATGCTGGCTGAATCAATCAACCGCGACCCAGACGGGACTTGAACCCGCGACCTCCGCCGTGACAGGGCGGCGCGCTAACCAACTGCGCTACTGGGCCTAACCGAGTGCCGGGCTTCTGCTATTACGCATTCATTCGGCATCTCATTCGATGAAGAATTACTTCCTCACCAAAACTAGGTGTACTGCTATTCATTTATGAACCCTTGTGAGGGTCGTGCCCCCAACGGGGTTCGAACCCGTGTTACCGCCGTGAAAGGGCGATGTCCTAGGCCTCTAGACGATGGGGACGTTTAGAGCGAGCGCTAAGGGTATCGGACAGAGAGCGCAGGGCAAAACTCAGGCTATTTCAGCTCCCACTTGGTAGTCACAGTGACCGTTATATCTTGCTGACCGAGGTCAACCTGCACTGGAGCACCCATCGCCTGCGTCTTCGCCATCGCCATAAGCGGTGTTGGGGTGGACTGGCTGACCTGCTCTTCGATACTCAAGACCTGGCCAAGTTTTGATCCAGTCAGGCTGGCATAACTATCGGCCTTCGCCTTCGCTGCAGCGATCGCCAAGGTGCGGGCATTTGCTTCAGCAACTTTCTGATCAAAGACAAATGGTGCTGTCGTATTGATCGTGAGTGCATTACCAACTGCAGCTTGGGTATTTTGAATGATGAGGCCAGAGTTCTTCGCATCGCGAATCACCACGGTGAAGTTCTGAGTGGATCGATATCCCGTCAACTTTGCTGGGCCATTGTTGGGATAGGTGTATTCAGGATTTGTTGAAAGATTTGTCGCTTGAAGGTACTTCGCATCGACTCCTGATGACTTCAGGGAAGCGCGCATTGCATCCGCAGACTTTGCAGTCGCAGCAAGGGAAGCTGCTGAGGATGATGCAAGGTTTGAAATACTGAGATCAACGCGGACCGAATCCGGAGTCACTTTGACGGTGCCATCACCTACGACGCTGACATAGCGTGGGGTGGAAGAGGTAGAACTCTTTGCGGTATTTACTGCGATACCGAGGGCTGCGATGGCGATGATCGCGAGAGCGACTGCGCTCGCTGCCCGGGCGATACGGGAAGTTGAGTTTGTCATACGCAGATCATTCCACCTTTTTTGGATCGGCAGATGAGAAAGTGATGAGAGAATTGGGCCATGGCCTTCCTATCAGTCTGCACGACCGAGACCTTGGTGGATGCTGCCGCTGCATTAAGGGGTGGCTCTCTTGTGGCACTCCCAACTGAGACTGTCTATGGACTTGGCGCAGATGCCGAGAATGAAAGTGCTGTCGCTCGCATCTATTCAGTAAAAGGTCGCCCGGCAGATCATCCGCTGATTGTTCACATCGATTCAATCGATCGCATGGGGGATTGGTCTTCCGATATTCCTGCTTATGCAATTGCTCTGGCACGTGATTACTGGCCAGGGCCCATGACACTTGTTGTGAAGCGAGGAGATCGTGCAAAGGATTTCATCACCGGTGGCCAAGACACTGTGGGACTTCGCGTCCCTGCCCACCCACTCGCACTTGGCCTATTGCAGGCATTTGTGAAGGCTGGTGGCTACGGCATCGCCGCACCATCGGCGAACCGCTTTGGCGCAGTATCGCCAACAACGGCTGATGCAGTTGAAGAAGAGCTCGGTCAGTACTTAGAAGAGAGCGACTTGATTCTCGATGGTGGCCCATCATTAGTCGGGGTTGAGTCCACGATTATCGATTGCGCCGGCGATGCTCCTCGAATATTGCGCCTAGGTGCGATCACGGCAGAAATGATTGAAGAGACGACTGGTTTAACGGTTGTGGCAAACGAGGGCGCCCCAGAGATCCGAGTTTCTGGGTCGCTTGAATCGCATTACTCACCGAAGGCGAAGGTCCTGCTCGATGTGATTGCCGAACCTGGGGATGGGCTGATAGCTCCGGATCAAATCCCGACCCCCAATGGTGTGATCCGGTTAATGGCGCCGTCGACTATTGAGCAATATGCTCGTGACTTGTATCGAGCTCTGCGTGCGGCAGACCAACAAGGTCTTGAGATTGTCGTTGTCCTTCAACCGGGCGGCGATGGCTTAGCTGCGGCGATCCGAGATCGCTTACAACGTGCAGCACACGAATAATAATAAGAATAAGAAGTAAGAGGATTAATTGCTAACGACAGTATTAAGAAAGTACCTGAGCCCATATCGGGCTATCGTTTCGCTGATCGTCGCCCTTCTGCTTGTTCAATCGATCACGAACCTTTATTTACCGAACCTCAACGCCGACCTTATTAATAACGGCGTCACCAAGGGCGATATCCATTACATCTGGCACATTGGCTTGATCATGTTGGCCTCATCAGCCTTGATCATGGGATCTTCCGTTTGGCTAGCATTCTTGAGTTCGAAGGTATCGATGGCCTTTGGTCGCGATCTTCGCGATGATGTCTTCTCAACGGTAGAAGGATTCTCGGCCCGCGAACTCAATCAATTTGGCGCACCATCTTTGATCACTCGTAATACCAACGATGTGCAGCAGATTCAGATGGTTCTCTTTATGGGTCTGACCATGATGGTCGCTGCACCAATCACAGGTATTGGCGCCGTCTTCATGGCGGTCCGCACTAATGCCCGACTCTCACTCTTGCTGCTTATCTCAGTTCCGATCATGGGGTTGATGATCTTCCTATTGCTTCGCCGGATCGTGCCGCTCTTCCGCCTTACTCAGACCAAGGTTGACCGAATCAACTTAATTCTGCGTGAACAGATTGCTGGCATTCGTGTGATCCGCGCCTTTGTGAAGACGAAGGAAGAAGAGGCGCGATTTGCGGGAAGCAATCAAGAGTTGATGAATGTTCAGTTGCAGGTCACTCGCACATTTGCAGTGATGTTCCCGGCACTAATGTTGATTCTCAACCTATCGAGCGTTGCCGTGATCTGGGTCGGCGGTCACCTCATCAACACAGGGTCGATGCCGATCGGCAACCTGATGGCCTTTCTTACTTACATCATGCAGATTCTCTCGAGCGTGATGATGGCCGTCATGATGTCTCTCATGATCCCGCGCGCAGCGGCATCGGCCGAGCGTGTAAAAGAAGTATTAGACACTCCTTCTTCAGTCGTCGATACTCTCACTCCGCAAATCCCTGCAAAGCGCGAAGGCATCCTGCACTTCCAAGGCGTTGAATTTAAATATCCAGGTGCCGAACATCCGGTGCTCTCTGGCATTACCTTTACAGCGCACCCGGGTCAGGTCACTGCAATTGTTGGATCTACTGGATCGGGCAAGACAACGCTGCTTAATTTGATCCCACGCTTTATCGATCCAACGTCAGGTCAGGTCATTCTCGATGGCATCGATGTGAAGGATCAATCGCTCGAAGGAGTCTGGTCTGAAGTCGGCCTTGTTCCACAACGTGCATTCTTATTTGGCGGCACTATTGCCGAGAACCTTCGTTATGGCGATCCAAATGCAACCGATGATGATCTCTGGAAGGCACTTGAGATCGCGCAAGGAAAAGATTTTGTCAGCGAACTAGCCGACGGCTTGCAGTCTCGAGTCGCCCAAGGCGGTACCAACTTCTCAGGTGGCCAGCGCCAAAGACTCTCGATCGCTCGTGCGATCGTTAAGAATCCGCGGATCTATCTTCTTGATGACTCATTCTCTGCACTTGATTACACAACCGATGCCAATCTGCGTACTGCTCTTGAATCACATGCAAAGGATTCGACTCTTATCATCGTCGCTCAAAGAGTCTCAACGATCCTCAGCGCACACCAGATCATCGTCCTCAATGAAGGCCGCATCGAAGGCATTGGCTCTCACGAAGAGTTAATGAATACTTGTAAGACCTATCAGGAAATTGTCTTGTCACAGCTCAGCCCTGAAGAGGCTGCATCATGAGTACTGCGCGGCCAGCAGCTGGCGGACCAGGTGCAATGCGTGGCCCAATGGCCAGCATGTTCGGTGCACCCCCTGCCAAATCAAAGGATTTCAAGGGTTCGTTGCGTCGTTTACTCAATGAATTAAAGCCCGAACGCCACATCTTGCTCACTGTTCTGACCCTCATCACTTCATCGGTGACTGTTGGTGCCTTCGGTCCAAAGATTCTCGGCCGCGCGACTAATGAGATCTTCGATGGCTTTATCGGCAAGAAGTTGCCGGCAAATCTCACCAAGGATCAGATCGTTGCTGGACTCCGAGCAAAGGGCCAAGGCACGCAAGCCGATATGTTGGCGAAGAGCTCGGTCGTACCTGGACACGGCATGAACTTCACGACGATCAGCCACTTCTTATTCTTGGCAGTAGCGCTCTATTTCATCTCTTCACTCTTTATGTGGATTCAGGCTTACCTCATGGCTGGCGTTACCCAGCGCACCGTCTATCGACTTCGCCGTTTAGCAGAAGAGAAGATCGGACGACTTCCGCTTCGCTACTTCGACACCCAATCACGCGGTGACTTACTCAGTCGCGTCACCAATGACATCGACAACATTGCAACCTCGATGCAACAGGGCCTAGCGCAGATTCTCAACTCAGTTCTCACTGTGCTCTCGGTCTTGATCATGATGGTCTGGATCAGCCCCGAGCTCGCACTGGTTAGCCTTATTGCCATCCCGCTCTCAATGTTCGCATCGGTAAAGATTGCAAAGCGATCAAAGAGTGAGTTCATTGCCCAATGGGATTGGACCGGAAAACTCAACGGCCACGTTGAAGAGATGCATACCGGCCACGCTTTAGTGAAGGTCTTTGGTCGTCGCCAGCAAGCGATCACCGATTTCAAACGATTGAACTCAAATCTCTATGAAGCAAGCTTTAAGGCCCAATTCATCTCGGGAATCATTCAACCCGTTACACAACTGGTCTCAAACCTTATTTATGTGGCTATCGCTGTACTTGGCGGCTATCGCGTCGCGACTGGATCAATGAGCCTTGGCGATGTTCAAGCATTCATCTCGTACTCACGCCAATTCGGTATGCCACTTGCCCAGATCGCAGGTCTCATGAACACCGTTCAATCTGGCGTTGCATCGGCCGAACGCCTCTTTGAATTACTCGATGCCACCGAAGAAGATCCTGATCTCGCTGATTCAATTCCAATGGGTCGCGCCAAGGGTGAGGTTATCTTCAAGGATGTCTCATTTAGATATGTTGATGATCAGCCTCTGATCGAGAACTTCAATCTCACGGTAAAGCCGGGTCAGACAGTCGCGATCGTCGGACCCACTGGTGCGGGTAAGACCACACTTGTAAATCTGATTATGCGCTTCTATGAGATCAACAGTGGCCAGATCACACTTGATGGCATCGATACATCAAAACTCACTCGTGATGACTTGCGTCGTCAGTTCGGCATGGTCTTGCAAGAGACCTGGTTGTTCAGTGGATCGATGCGCGAGAACAT
>Ga0208258_1000235_pt1 | contig 12903 bp, 21 predicted proteins | sample CryBogCBH08Jun09_FD_185512 | JGI IMG/M metagenome (GOLD analysis project Ga0208258, IMG submission 185512) | Freshwater microbial communities from Crystal Bog, Wisconsin, USA - CBH08Jun09 (SPAdes) (version 2) | ecosystem: Environmental > Aquatic > Freshwater > Lake | place: Crystal Bog...
GGTCAAACTGCGTCCGCTGCTGCTCGTCGGCGAACCGGGCGGCGGCAAGAGCCGCTTCGCACGCCGCTTCAGTGAGACACTAGGTCTCTCCATCTGGTGGGTCGATGCCGCTCAATCCGACGGCGCAGTGCTCGGCGGCACCGACCGTCGCTGGCATTCCGCCGAATGCTGCCACCCATTGCTCGCCATCGCCCGCGGCAGGAGTGCGAATCCGATTATCTTACTCGACGAACTCGAGAAGGCCGGCACCCGGACCGATTACGGAAGACTATGGGACTGCCTGCTGGGCCTGCTCGAACCGGAAACCAGCAGTCGCTATCCGGATCCGGCGCTGCAAATCCCGCTCGACCTTAGCCATGTCAACTATCTCGCCACCGCCAACAGCCTCGAGCCCCTGCCCGCGCCGCTGCACGACCGCTTCCGGATCGTCGCCTTCCCCAAACCCGCCCTCGCCGATCTCGACGCGCTCTTGCCCGGACTTTTCAAAACCCTCGCCGCCGAGCGCGGCATCGATGCCCGCTGGATCGCCCCGCTCGACCCCGATGAACGCGCCGCCGTCACCTCCGCATGGCCCGGAGGATCCGTCCGCCGTCTCCTTCGCATCCTCGACGCCATCCTCCAGGCGCGCGATCAGCATGCGACCAGGCAGTGATGCCATCGGCAATCCAATCTCACGAGGAACGCTGCGGACGGCAACAGACAGCGCCCGAGCCTCTAATCGCTTCCCAAGACGTTGTGCAGAACGGGCGTCACGCCTCTCGCAACCGCAAAACAGTTGCGCAATTTTGATTCAGGTCTCGAGATTTGCGTTGCAGACTCCCAGATAGACGATTCAAGGCTCCGTGCAGCCGTTGCAGAGTTTGATTTTTTCCGAGTCAGCGCGTGACGCCGTTGGCCCATTGCTGCGGCGTGTGGTCCGCCGGCGAACCAATTGGCTTTATGTTGTTCGAATGAACCTCGGGTGGGCTCTTGGGATCTGCGACGTCGCCCACGATCATCGCTTTCCGGCGATCGCCGTCGCAGTTGCTGCAAGGTGCAGCGCCGATGCGGCGATCATGGCGTTGTCACTTACACCATATGCCATCGACGCGATCAGTTACCCCTCCGTGAGCGCCAACCTCAAATCCGGGCTCGATCGCACCGGCCCTGCCAGCGAACCCGTCAAAGCCGCGCCCTGACGCCTCAACATCCGTGGCAGGGCTTATTACCAGTGAAGGAAAGGACCACGTTACGCTGGCCCACCCGACGCTCGGCCGAGATGCAGGCGCTGGACCTGGGCCGGAATGGCGGCCGCCTATCGACAGTTGGCCGAACAGGACAATGCCGGCGATCTCGATCGCAATGAATGGCTCGGCCTGATGCTCGATCGCGAAGCCGCCATACGCGCCGACCGACAGCTTACCAATCGGCTTGCCGCAGCAAAGCTACGCTTCGTCGAGACCTGCATCGAAGATATCGACTTCGCCTCCCGTCGCGGCCTTGACCGGCGCAAGACCCTGCAACTGGAAGGCGCCTGGCTGAAAGCCCACGAAAACCTCATCCTCACCCGGCCAGACCCCGGAAAACCTGGCTGGCCTGCGCGGCGGGTCCTGCGCCTGTTTGAGGATCTTGCCATGGCACGTCTCGACGGCCGCTTCCCGCGCCTCATCGACAAACTCGCCCGCGTGCAATTGCTGGTGCTCGAAGATTGGAGCAATCATACCCTCAACCCTCAACGATCAGCAGCGCCTCGATCTCCTGGAATCTTCGAAGAGCGATACCGGCGCAAATCAACGCTGATTACCGCCCACCCGCTCGTGGCCCCGCGCGATTTATCGCACCGCTAATTGCGATCTCGCTCGTCGTTGGGATGGTTGTCGAGAGCCCCTGCTTTTTCATCAGCAGCATCCTCAAACTCGACACCGGCTTTATACCCTCTTCGCCAAACAACACGGCACGGAAGGCTCAAATTGTCTTCCGGTATAACGAGCGTAAACTTTTCTGGAGCATCTGTCGGGAGTTCAAGCTCTAGCGCCGCTCCGGTGACAGATAAATCACGAACTAAGCAACGAGCAGCGTCTCTAGCGATGCCAATCCGTGCCGGTTTCAATACCTTGAAGCGTGGTGCGCGACGGGTTTCGACCATCGAACTAATTGCCTTGTCACGCAAAAATTCACCCAAAAATAAGTCATCAAAAAACAACGCCACTGGGCGGCGGTGACTCCCACGGGAAATTCATGACATTCACCATGCGGAGCATCATACCCCCAAATGGGTGATGCAGAAGCCTGCAAATCTGATAGGGTGAAAATATTGCATGTTCATGGGTTTTCACAGTCACCGGCGATCCATTAATCGCATTTCCAGGAGACAGACTTAGCCCTGCTCATGCCCCCACCCGAACGGGACTTTTTATGAGCAGAGTTGCCTGTCCAGACACGGAACCATCCAAACAGTTAAAAGTTTAAGCGTTGGCCCAGCAGCCCCTGCTCTGGGCTTCCAACCCTACTAACCCGCCATACGGCGGGTTCTCTTTGCGCCGTGTGCTAGTGATACCGCCGCCGGCGCCTGCGGCTTGAGCGGCGAGGCACCAGTCGACCTCTCAATTTCCGGATTTGCTCCACCTCAACCCGCAAGCGGGCATGGGAGGTAACGACCTGGAGGAGTGACAACTCAAGCATTCGGATTTGAGCATGTAATTCAATCATAATGGGCCCCACTCAACACAACATCAAAAATAAGATTCAACTATCCGCCAGACCCATACTGCCGCTACCGGCATTTGACGGGTACTCGACCGGCGATGTGAAAATTTCCGGTTATGCATAGTCTGACATCGCTCAAAGAATATTCAGCGACAGAAATTGAGACCTTCGTCTACCGGCAAATGACGGTGGTTGTGCCTTTAAACCGCCGAACGCCGAACGCGGCCGCGCAACACTAACCTCACCGGCATAGTTGCACCGTTTCAGAGCTTGGTCTCGTAGTCGGGTGTCCGATACTGAACATATCGTCGGTTCTCTCACTGGCCCTGGTTACTTGCCCTCTTCCGCACTGCGCACAGCCTATTGAGGTGTGACGTAAGGCGCGCCTTGAACCTTTCCGGGTCAACGACGACTACAATTTTGGAGCGTTAGTCCGTTCCGGTCTTATTCGGCGTGAGGCCAGCACCCCTCGTGCCGTCTAAGGCTTGACCCGCCCGAAGTAATGCCGGGCGGGCCTTTCCATTTGGCGCTCGGGAGAAAAAATGAGTTCAACCCGCCATGGTCGGATCAGCTATTTCTAATGTTACTAAGGACGAAGACGATTGACCGATACGCCCCGAAACAGCAGCAGCCTTATTCGCACTATTGCATTGAGCAGACTGCCAAGCGGATCGCATGGCTTGACTTTTTGGGTGCCGATCGTCGCCGGATGCATCTACGACCTGTTTTTCCACGGGTGACCAACGAGGTTGGGTATTCATCGAACTCCTGTTGATTTTCGCGCTTTCAATCGAAATTGATTTGAGAGAAACACCCAATGAAACCATCGTGGCAAGCTAGCCTCTTGGCCTGTATCGCGGTGCCCTGTCTGCTCTCGGCACTTTGGATATCGCTCGCTTACACCAGCCCTCACCCACACGACTGGCACCATCGGCAAGGACTGTCTCAATCGACCTGCAAGAAGCAGCCGGGTCAGATGAGCATCGGTGTCTGTCCAAACAGGATGCCCGAACACGTTGCGAAACAGATAGCGAGACAGCAGCTTCTGTTTGGGCTGCCAATTATGATCGGAGCAGCGGGCCTGCTTATAATCAGGCTGTTGTCCGGTCTGCACAAACGATAAGGGGCGGCAGACTCAATCACCTCTCCCAGAACGTTGAATTGGTGTTTGATAATTCCGGAATTAACCGGCCAGGACATGACGATATGTACGCCGGGCTTCCATCCTCACCGGTTTCCGGTAAGGTGACAATTATTCGAAAATAAGACCGATACGATTTTGTTTGATCCATACGACTCGGCAATCGAATACGACTCGGTCATGCTCTGTTTTTAGCTGAAAGCGGTTCGGAATCGTCCGCGCATCTGCCACTTCGATGGCCAAACCATTGCAAGAGACATCCACCAGACGGCAATTGATATGCTTCTTGCCGACACAAATCTGCGCGGGCTGATCGATTCTCGTTCGTGGATATTGACGGCGCTCAGGCATGGTTCGCATGGTTCATGACATATAGGGTTGTCGGAGCGTTGGGCCAACGCTCAAAGACACGACTATGTTTCATCTACTATCGACGAGCGCTCAATTTGCCCTGACCACCGCATCGCCGTGCGCAGGGGCCGCCTGCCATTTCACCACAGCTTCCACGATTGCTTTTTCCTGCTCCTAACTCATCCTGGACGATTTTGGGATTGGTACCCGGCAAATGCCGGTATTGCCGCAGATCGCCCATGGATAGCCTATGACGGCTGAGCGACGGATTTTCCGCATGGGCGACAAGCTCGGCGGAGCCGAGGATGTGAACCACATTACACGGCGGTTGCGATAGCGCTGCCAGGAAACCTATGCGGGGATTTTTCAAAAAAAGGAGAAACAACCATGGTATCGTATGCAATGGCGACGAAGGTTACGAGCATTGAGGTGATTGATGACGGGGTGAACGGCCAAGGCGCCGATCATGATCTTCGTCTATGGACTTATGACCCTGTCGATATCACCGAAGGCGCTCAAGTCGATTTTCGGCTTCGACGGAAATTAAAGACCGGCGACAAGATCAACCCCGCCATCGTTCTAAATTCGCTTTATTCCCACAAGGATGTTGTCAAAGAAAAGCAGAACTTCAACTTCACCGTTGAACGGCCGATCGCCGGCGATCCATGGGGTGCACAAGCCACGGTCCATATCGAACTGGACCCCGCGAAGATTCTCGGCGATTGCGTTTGGTATATAGAAACTCATGCCGCGAGTAGAACAAAGCCCGGCGTATCCAAAATCAAGATTTGGTTCACAACGAAGACGCTGAAAGCGTCGACCGACATCATGGCGATGGGCGGCAATATCATTGCCTTCAAGGACCGGGACTGCCAGGGGAATTTTCTCAAGCTCACCGATACAAAATTTTCCGTCAAAGCGACACCGCATGGCGACAAGGCCGGGCTGCCAAAATTGTCGGATTACATTTATCGCATCGGCGCCAAGGACCTCGGCGCACTTGGAAACGATGCGATGAGCTCGATCGCCTATATGAACGCCGACAACTGTTACGTCTGGCTCTACGAGCACGACTTCGACGATCCACGGTTTCCCACCGGGCGGTCGCGGCGGTTTACCGGCCTGCCCCGCTGGAATGCCACCTACGCAAATCTCCAGGCCGACGGGCTTCAGCGTCTTCCGGACAACAGCTTGAACGACAAAGTCTCGGCCATGGAGGTGGCTGTCCGAAAACCGCCCGCGGTATGGTAGGCACCGCCCGGGATTGAAAGTTAAGGTTCTTTCCCAAATCGACTGACCATCGATTTGGGAAACGCTTTTTGATACGGCTGCAACTAATCGCGATTATCGTGACCTGCTGGCCTAGTGCGACCTGCGAATGTTACTCGACAGGGGCTCGACCATACGGCATCCTTAAGAAATTTGGAGCGAGGATAATCAGATGAAGGCCATGATTGCGATCACGATTGCCATATTCACAACCCAGGCGTGGGCTGCTGAAGAACAGAAGGCTCCTACCGTCAAGATGCTCACGCCGGCTGAATGTGCACTGATCACGAAGCGCTCGGATAATGAGTTCTACGTCAAGGGTCCGGTTACCATCGGTGGGATCACCATGACCGATAGCTCGGTGGGTAAGAACGGAATCATATTCAACGACGTCGATAATTTCGATGTGATCAATCGGTCTTGTTTCCAAGGAAGGCCGGCATAACCACCGTCCCTCTTGTCCGCCGTTTGGACACAACCGCTAACTATTAACCCGCTAATTGTTCGATAGTCTCTTCAGATTTTTCAGAGCCTCATCGTCGGATGGGAACACACGGCTAAGATCTAATCGTGCTTAGGGTGTTTTTTTGGATCTGGGCCAACTCCGCCTGAAGGAAAATCAAATCAACACTGTTTCTTCGCAGGAGTTTTCCACCGACGAAGCGATCCGTCAAAAAGGCAGATGGGGTTCATATCCATCGTAGAGGCCGCAGCACGCAACAACTCGTGACGATCAGCGGGACCGCCAGCGCGAAATCTGCGGCAAGTGAATGTTTTCGAGACCGGGAACAGACTAGCGGTCATGATACCGACCCGGCCAACCGCCGAAGCGCATCTTTTTCTTCAGCGATACGCCGATGGATGAAGTCTCGCTCGAGATCGGTCAATTCGGTCTCGAGCAGTCTGTTGTAACGGCGGATGTTACCGCGACGCGCCCGGATGGATGCCGCCCGCAGCTCGGCGCTGTCGCCACGATGACCGATGCGATATGTGATGGGTCGTCGCGGAGGAGAATCCGCATGCCCTGCTCTCGCCTCGATGATTGCCGGTCTCGGCGGCATCTCCATACTCAATGCGTCACCCGGCGGAGGATCGTCATGATCCAAGCTCCGCAGTGCGTGGAGTATGTCTCGTAGCCGAACAGGCTCGGCGCGGCCGGGAATCATTCGCATTTCTGGCGAGGATTCCACGGCGTACATGTCGGATGCCCAGGCAGACAGGATGGCCCGCTTTTCCCCGCCGGATAGGTTGCGGTCGGTCATCACGGCATCCACTGAACCGTGGTGAGCGTCGACATAAAACTGGACAGAATTGGTTTGCAGATGATTTACACGACTCATGGCGTACCCCCTCAAGCTCCTTTCTAGGGGGATTGCAGACGTGAAGCGCCGGACGGCCGTAGCCGTCCGGACGCCGAAATTTACCGCAGTTAAGCGGCCTGTTTGGCGGGCTTGTTTTCGATCTGCAGGCTCGCGCCCGGGGTGATAGGAATGCGCCGGGGCTTCATCGCCTCTGGAATCTCCCGCACCAGCTTGATGCGCAACAAGCCGTTGTCGAACGATGCGCCTTCGACCTTGACATAATCCGCCAGATTGAACGTGCGCCTGAAATGACGCGCCGAAATCCCCTGATACAGGTAATCGCGCGCCGCGGTCTCGGTCTTTCGACCTTCGATCGCAAGCACGTTCTGCTCCGCCGTCACGCTCACCTCTTCCGGCGAGAAACCGGCCAGCGCGAGCGATATCTGGTAGCTGTCTTCGGAGAGACGTTCGATGTTGTAGGGCGGATAGTGCTCTTCGCCCTCGGCGCGTTGCGCTGCATCAAACAGGTCGAACAGGCGATCGAACCCGATCGTCGATCGCCACAGGGGTGCAAAATCGTAAGTTCTCATAGCCAAATCCTCCTTCGAGCAAGATGGATACGAGCGGACGTCGGACACCGGCCGGCGCCCGTCTCAGTTCTCCGGACCCACTGGGGCGCCCGGAGGCCGCATTGCTGCGGCAAAATCCAACTAGAAAAACGTCTTGCGGATTTCAAGAGGACCAATCAAAAAAATTTCCAAGGCGCAACTCATGAACCAAAAATCCGGCTTCGCCCTGAGCGGCGGCCGGTGCCCGAATACGTCGCCGGCCGAATATGAACCTTTCCCTGTACCCGACGATGTACCTCTCTGACCGGCACGACATTTTGTTCAAACCATAATCGATCCCAAAACCGGTAGGGCCGCCGTTTAGGCGGCCCTACCTTTGCGGTCCGCAGGCAGGTTACGGACCGCTCGCATCACCCAATCGTGTGATGTCGGCCGGGTATGCCAAGCTGATCGCTGTCATCTACTTTCAAGAGATTACACAGGCGCGCTCAGTCGCCCCAAGATGAACTGGGCTTTTCTTGCCTAATATTCGCGAGTAGATATCTCGTAGCTGTTTGCAACCTTCCCACCTTGGGCGAATTGATCTCCATCACCGCTCATGACGGCTACTATCGGTGACTGAGAGCGCGCAGGCTCTCGCCAATAGGAGGCCTGAGCCATGTGCAGCCTATGCGACGACATCGATCTGCGAATTACGAAATTTCGACGCTTTGTCACCGAGCCCGTCGATATGGTGACGAAAGGTCGTCTAACAGACCCTATAGCCGCGATGGAAGCTACAAAGGCCGGTTTCCATCCCAAAAAGTAGCCCTTCCCCTGCAAAGTAAGGCGAGGGCTGGCGAGCGCCTCTATTTTTCCCGTTTGGTCTCCGCCGAATTGACGGCCTTAAGTTTTTGCTGGAGGTACGCTTCGGGATCACCGATTTCCCTTAAAATATCGTCCTTTGAGAGGCCCTGTTCTTGCGCGGCAGCCACCATTCGCGCTGCCAGCACGAGCGCGTTCTGAGAGCCTCCACCCTCGTTATGGAAGGGCTTGGCGTGAACGCTGTTCTCGATCCAAAAGTCGATAAACTCTTTTGCGTCGGCCGGCACAATTCACTCCCCTTTAAGCCGAAAGCATATCACAGGTTCGAAAGGAAAGCCGTTAAGGTACGAATTTTGTGCGATCATTCCGCCTCCGCAGCCGCCTCATTGTGAATTCGACCGAGCCGTTGGCTCAGGCATACGGTGGCACCTCGACGAGCGTGCCTATCAACCGGAGCAATGCCTGCTGTTCCGGACCTTGAGCATTCCGAAGGAACTCTCCCAGTTCGATATGAGACAACCGTCCGCCGGATGGGGAATTAGGCTGGTGAATGATAAAGGCATGTCCGTTTGTCGGCTCACGACCCAGATACCAGGAATCGCCGTTCGGGCTTCGATACAGTTCGCGCCGTTCCGTCATAGGCACTAATTCCACCTCGCGACCAAGCTGATATGCAGGCGATCGGAACACGATGGCCCCGCCAGGCTGCCATTGTCACTCACTATCCATCGAATGACTACAGCAAATACTCTCTTGCACCCTCGTGACCAGGTGAACAGAAGGACGGATTAAAGCCGCCGAAAGACAAGCCGAATTTGATGGCTACCTTGCAAATTTCGGCGCAAGCTGATGTTGCCGAATTACTTTGGCCTCTACCACTCGCGGAGTGTGATCCATGGACATCGGAATCACCCGTAACGCACTTGATTTTATGGTTTACTGGGTGACGAACTGCGTACACGCGGAGGGGTATCAGCGTGACGGCGACGAAAGTGTCGCACGGGAGTTGGAAGGTCGCTGTCTTGCCATGGCGGCGGATGAAGGCTTTACCAAAATGCAACTGGAGGCCGCGGTCGGCGATCTTCTCAGCTACATCGGCGCCAACATCACCCGCGTAAATGACGAAGAAGTTGTACGTCTATCTGCCGAACCGCGTTAAGCTCCAAGGTTGGATGGCCGCAACTGCGAAGCGCGGAAACAAATTTGTCACCGAATTCGCAGCAATGCGCGCTTCAACTTCAGCCGCATGACGATGCGCCAAGTCGATTATGGAGCGTGAGGATGACTGACGTCGTTAAACAAATATCGGTAAGATTGCGAAGCGCAAGACTCCACCTCAAGGAGGCGAAGGATCTCACTGCAGCGGCCGGCTTCGCCAATGCGAGTGTTGCAATTGGTAAGGCTCTCACCGATACGGAAAATGTGTTGTTAGAGATTGATCGGGAGGATTGATGACATCCCGGAGGGCCATCCGCGCGCGTCGCACCGCAGACGCCGGGGAACGATGGCACGGATGAAGACATTTAATATGGGTCAGCATGGACCGGACACTATGGTACGAAACAACAGAACAAAGCCAATTCGTGCTTCCAGAACAACGAAACGGAAATCAGGTCACCCTCAAATGACAACAATTGGCGCAACGCTAACCGTGCGCTTGTCCCCTCCGCAACTATCCGCGATCGATGCTTGGATAGGAGCCGAGGAACGGATGAGCCGTCCAGAAGCCATTCGGCGCCTCGTTGGGCTCGGTTTATTGGTCAAAAGTACCGACGGTGGCCTGATGCGGGACAACCAAAGGTCCCGCGCGTCGGAACTGGCCGGCGGCGCAATTGACACGCTGACCGACCAAGACGCAACTTCTAACGATCAGGCGAGCCGCAAACGGCAATTGATCAAGGGACCGGAAGAATTTCGGGCGTCGCGGATTGATCGAAAGAAGAAGTAGCTTTGGCACCTGTATCACTCTTAAATCAGGCGGGCACCACTCAAAAATCGTTACTCCGGAGAACAATCCCGCGAGGGTGCCCTTCCATCTCCCGCTTCCGATACTTTTCTCCGGCCCTGGTTTCGATTTTCTCCCGAAGACGCAAGAATTGTTCCTCTCTGCGAGACCATACGACCTTGAAGGTCGGCTCTAATTTATCCATAGCGTCTGTACTGATTGCACATGGGATACTGATGCGCCCGTCATTCATCGTGAACAACACGACCATTCTATTAAACTCGAAGCCTTGAACGGCGCCGCGCGTCAACATTTTATTTCCTCCCCATAAGCCCTAACATCAATCGGACGCATCGAGCCGTAACGCTTCTTTCAAATCATCGGGATCGATGTCGAATGACTCGGTCGACAAACGGGGCGTGCCGCACGCGATGAAGGAAGTCGTGATTCGCCGGAGTGCAAGGAACGATATGCCCTCAATTGCTTCTTCGTCAGTAATAACGTCATAAGCGCCAGCTGGCAGCGTCCGATCGATTCCCTGAATGCGGAACGCATGTCTGAAAACAACAGATTCTCGACGCGATGTAATGGTCATGAGTTTCTCCAATTCAAACCGGCGCCCGGAGACCCGGGGTTGAAAGCCACTTATCGAGCTGGATGGCAACTTCGGCTTGGTGCGCTTTTGCAATCAGCCTTTCTCGTTCGGGGCCGCACTCGAGTTTATAGGCTGCGGACCGAAACAGGGTGGCGGATTGCGCCAACCGCTCTTTGAGCAAAAGACCCGTCAATTTTGTGTTGGAATGAAACATCGACAATCTCCCTTTCCGCATTGGACGGGAGCATTTGCGCCCACGTTCACCGATGACACCGCAGTCACGCCGCCATCATGCGCCTATATTCGAAGAGAACCTAACTAATTCGGTCTGTGCAACGCATTTGCCGTTTCGTTACCAGCGCAGAATTATCGAGGTAACGATGACCAGGCCGAGAAAAATGGGGACGACGATCGGCGGAACTAGCCAATCCCGAAAACGAAAAGGTGTATGGTTTGACATCGGTCAGCCTCCCAAAAACGAAAGCCCGGCATCCGCCGGGCTCCCAATTGCCAATGAACGATCCACTACTTTTGAGCGGGCGCAGCAGGCGAAGGCTCGCTATCACGTTCGTTATTCTGAACGGCGGGTTTGGCTTCGCTCTCTGGGGCGGTCTTCGGGGCTTCATTGGAAGCGTTCGGTGTGTCGGACATAATGTTTCCTTTCAGGAAACGCACCTAAAACTGATTTCCTAGGCACTCCATGCAGATATGAGCTGATCTCTCGAACACAATGAGACAGGCCGTTTATATTAATTACAAGAACTATCCGATGTCGCGATTTGCGTGACAGCAGGACAGGTAAAGCGTCTACCGCAGAGGCCACTCACGGGCCTTAGAACAATGTCGCAGACTTTATAGGCCGACTGTTATCACTTAAGGACTGCGCCCCCTTCGTTCTCCATCGAGTAATCGCTGCGCCCTTGGAGCCAACGAACTGATCGATGTCGGACGTAGGCCGCCATTCTCCGACCTCCCGCTTCTCAGCTTGGTCGCTTGCCGCGCCGGCCTGCTCGGGGAAAGTAGCGGCTTTGGCGTGATAACGCTGAGATTTGAACATGCAAACCTCCCCATTCTCTGAGGACCCGTTACCGAGAAGACGGATTTATCAGACCCTATTGAAGGCCGGCGGCAACGGTGCTCGGACGAGTTCGTGTTGGTCGATCACTTCGCCGCTTTCGATGATGTCACTCGTCAGCACCTCCACATAAGGATGCTGACGGTTCATGGTGATGCCTCCTCCATATTTCCTCGCAACAATGCGGGCAATGGCATCGAGATTGCGTTTTCCAAGTTCATTATATTCAGCCCGGTAGAGACTGCGATGTCGACCCAACCCGGCATGCGGTTCAACCCATAAATCCATCACTTTTCTGGATATAAAGGCTTCAACCGGTTTCCCGTCATCTTCTGCATGAAGAACAAGGCCATCCCGATTATGCGGACTTTCGTCCACGCTAATTCGATTTAACATGACTTCCTCCTTTTCGTTACTCATCGAGCGCGCCGCGCGATACTAGACCGGCGCGTTGGGCCCCTTCGTTACTTCTTGATGCTAACCCTCGCGTTCACTGCGTGGTTGGTCGAATCACCCTTGGTACTGGGTGCCGCAGCGATAACTCTGGGTTTATCTCTCTTCGGCTTTTTCACTTCTCGATTCCCATGACGCTCGCCCTTCGACATTTCTTGTATCTCCTATACCAACTTTTCGAGTTCGATCTGACGAGCTGTTCCATGACGCTTCATTCGCGAACATCGAAGAAGTACCGAGAGGCCGGCAACGGCGGCACCTCCGGATACGACAACAAACGGATAATCCAAGACCTCCACGTCGTAAAACTTCCCGAAGAAAATCGCACCTACCGCAAACATCGAAACTGCGACGAAGACATACATGCCGAACCCGCTTCCTGGCCGTGCATTACTTTCCGATGCTGTCGAAGCAATCAATTTTCTATCAACTTCCACACAGTCTCCATCACCTTCCGTCAATGACATGCTTTGGTCGCCAGACGCGGCTCACGTCGGCGGTTGCAGGTTCGGAGATGACAGCCAGTCGCATATTTCGGTCGCTGTCCTTGCCTGCCGGGCTTTACGGACGAGTTCATCTCGTCGTGGACCCGGACTGACTTTATTTGCGCGGCTTTCCGCGGCAACGGCGAACCGTTCCAGACGATCCTTAAGCGTGAATTGCTGATTTTGGTCGTGCTTCATTTGCACTCTCCCTGCTCGAATGGGCGGGAGCA
>Ga0208258_1000241_pt1 | contig 12718 bp, 9 predicted proteins | sample CryBogCBH08Jun09_FD_185512 | JGI IMG/M metagenome (GOLD analysis project Ga0208258, IMG submission 185512) | Freshwater microbial communities from Crystal Bog, Wisconsin, USA - CBH08Jun09 (SPAdes) (version 2) | ecosystem: Environmental > Aquatic > Freshwater > Lake | place: Crystal Bog...
TTTGTTTTGTTTTAAATAAAAAATTAAAAAAAAAAAAAAATCTTTTTGATTTTTATAATTTTACTGTAAGATTTCAAAATTTTTTATACAAATTAAATATTATACAAAAAAAAAAATTAATTTTAAAAGGTCTTGGATTAAATTTATTAAAAAATGATGAAAAATTTTTTTTAAAATTAGGTTATAGTAAACCAACAATATATATACCTAAATATACTTTTTTTAATGTAACTATCAAGAAATTTGGTTTACGTGGTTTTTTTATAAGTTTTTTTGGTTATAATTCGATTTCTTTAGGAAATTTAGTTGAAAGAATTTATTGTTTTAAAAAAGCCGATGTTTATAAATGTCGTGGTTTTTATTATAAAGAAAAATTATTAATTTTAAAACCAATTAAAAAAAATTAAAAATGAAACAAAACCAATTCTATTTAATTGAAAGTTTGTTAAAAAAAGATTTCTTTTTAATTACAAAAAAGAAATCTTTTTTTTTAATTGATTACGATTTTAGCTTAAAAACAATAAAACAACTTTTAAAATTAAAAAATATTTTTTTACCGATTTTTTTAATAACAAATAATAAACAACATTCGTATTTACTTAATAAATATATATTAAAATTTAATTTAAAAAATCGAGTTTTTGTAAGTTCAAATGACAAAATACCGAGTAGAGAAGCAGTTTTAATTTTACTTGATAATAATATATATGTTAAAGATATATTAAAGGAAAATAAATTAAATTTTATGTTATCTACAATTCAGTATAAAACTAAAATTATTTATTATAATATTTGTATTGAAATTGAGAATAATATTAATTTAGTTATTTTATTATTATTAATTAAAACATTTTATAAAATAAATAAAAATTAAATTATGAGAAAATTTAATAAATATAAACTATTTTCAAAATTAAAGTTAAATTTTTTTTACAAAAAAATTTTATGTTTTAAAAAATCCAAATGGAAATTAATTCAAAGTTTTATTAAAAAAATTCCATTTAAAGCTAATTTAATAAATCAAAAATATAAAATTTCAAAATTTAAAACTTGGAGTAGAGTAAAACTTACATATAAAGAAAATTTACTTTTTAAAAATGAAATTCAATGTCGATTTGATGAAAAAATAATATTTTCTAAAAATATATTATATGATTTAATTTATCATGAATTTTTTTTAGATAAATTTCTTTTTAATATAAAATTATTTACTAGTTTGTATGCAGCCAGAAATGTTATATTAAGTGGTGGTTTATTAATTAATGGTCAAATATGTTTAAATAATAAATATGTTTTAAAAAAGGGTGATATTGTTTATATTAATACAAATTTTAATTTAAATGTTTTTAATAATCGAATTTCTAAAGAACTGCGTTGTAGTTTTATGCAGGTTGATTTCTATACAAAAACAATTGTTTTATTAAAAAATTGGAATACTTTAAATTTTTTTGATTTAATTTTGTTTTTACATCAAATTAATAAAGAATAATTTTTCGGAGTGTGGCGTAGTGGAAGCGTATCTGTTTTGGGAATAGAAGGTCATATGTTCAAATCATATCATTCCGATATTTATTTTATGTTAGTTTTTTTAAATTTTTTATTAATAATGTCTAGTTTATTCGTTTTTATTTCAGAAAATCCTGTTAATTCGGTTTTGTTTTTAATTCTTAGTTTTTTATGTTCTTCTAGCATATGTTTTTATTTTGGGGCAGACTTTTTAGGTTTAATTTTTATAATTATATATGTTGGTGCGATTGCAGTACTTTTTATTTTTATTATTATGATGTTAAATATTAAACTTGGTGAAAATAAAAATTCTTATTTTTCTTTAATTTATATTTTAAGTTTAATAGTTTTTTTAGAAATTTATTTTCATATTTCAAATTATTTTTCAAATTTTTTATTTTATCAATTTAATTTTTTTTTTTTTGATAATTTTTCTTCTGAATTTTTTATTGGTCAATTATTATATAATTATTATTCTTTCTGTTTTTTAATAGCAGGAATTATTCTTTTGGTTGCTATGATTGGTTCAATAGTTTTAACTTTGACTTTTACTAATAAAAAATCTAAAAAAATAGAATTTAGACAGCAAGTTAGAACAGACAATTTTCTTTCTTTTTTTAAATAAAATTTTTAATGGGATTATAACTCAAAAGGTAGAGTGTATGTTTTGCATATATAAAGTTGTTGGTTCAAGTCCAATTAATTCCAATAGAATATAGCCAAACGGTAAGGCATTCGTTTTTGATACGAACATTGAAGGTTCGATTCCTTCTATTTTATCGTAAAAAGTTTATGAATTTACTTTTTAATTGGTTTAATATTATTATTTTTAATGTTGGTTATTGCGACGCGCCTGTCGATTGGCAATTAAGCATTCAAGACCCAGCAACACCTATAGCTGAAGGTATTTTTTATTTTCATAACTATTTAATGTTTTTTAACATTTTAGTTTGTATTTTAGTTTTTTATATTTTATATTTTATTATAGAAGTTTTTAACAATATAAAATTTTCTAATAATAATAATACATTTACGGATTTTAATTTATTAGAAATAGTGTGGACTATTTTTCCAGCTATTATTCTTTTATTTTTAGCAACACCTTCTTTTGCTCTTTTATATTCTTTAGATGAATTAATTGATCCAGATATTACATTAAAAATAATTGGTCATCAATGGTATTGGACTTACGAATATTCTGATTTTTTAAAATTATCTAGTGGAGAAAGTATTACATTTGATTCTTATATGATTTCTACTAATGATTTAGTTAAAGGAAGTTTTCGTCTTTTAGAAGTTGACAATCGAGTTATGTTGCCTATAGGGGCTCATATACGACTACTTGTTACAGCAGCGGATGTACTTCATAGTTGGGCAGTTCCTTCTTTTGGTATAAAAGTTGATGCTTGTCCTGGGAGGTTAAGTCAAGCCTCATTATTTATAAAACGTGAAGGTTTATTTTTTGGGCAATGCAGCGAAATTTGTGGTGTAAATCATGGTTTTATGCCTATTGCTGTTAAAAGTATTTCTGCTGAGAATTTTTTATCTTGGATTATATATAAAGTTGAAAATTTAAATTAATTCTATGAATAATAAACGATGGAACAAACAACCTTTATTAGCTTTTGTTGATAGTCACATAATTAATTATCCTACTCCAATAAATTTAAATTATTTTTGGAGTTTTGGTTCAGCTGCTGGTATTTTTTTAGTAATTCAAATTTTAACAGGTGTTTTTTTAGCTATGCATTATACACCACATACTGAATATGCGTTTAATAGTGTTGAACATATAATGCGTCATGTAAATAATGGTTGGTTAATACGTTATATGCACGCTAATGGAGCTTCTTTTTTTTTTATTGTGGTTTATTGTCATATTTTTCGTGGTCTATATTATGGTTCTTATATTTACCCAAGAGGATTGCTTTGGGGTAGTGGTGTTATTATTTTTCTGTTAATGATGGCGACAGCATTTATGGGCTATGTATTGCCTTGGGGGCAAATGAGTTTTTGGGGTGCAACTGTTATTACTAACTTGTTTTCAGCTATACCGTTAGTTGGAAAAGCTATTGTGGAGTGGCTTTGGGGCGGTTTTTCAGTTGATAATGCTACTTTAAATAGATTTTTTAGTTTACATTATTTATTACCGTTTTTAATAGCAGGTTTAGTTTTAGTACATTTAAGTTTGTTACATCAAGAAGGTTCAAATAATCCTATTGGAGTTAATACAAATATCGATACTATACCTTTTTATCCTTATTTTTACGTTAAAGATTTATTTTTTTTTAATTTTATAATGTTAATTTATTTTAGTTTTGTTTTTTATTTCCCAAATGCATTAGGTCATCCTGATAATTATATACCTGCTAACCCTTTAGTAACACCTCCGCATATTGTTCCTGAATGGTATTTTTTACCTTTTTACGCAATTTTAAGATCTATACCGGATAAACTTGGGGGTGTAGTTGCTATGATTGGTGCTGTTTTAATATTATTAGTTTTACCAATATTAAATACATCTACAATTAGAAGTAGTAAATTTAGACCAATATTTCGATTTTTTTATTGGTTTTTAGTATCAGATTTCTTATTACTTGGTTGGATTGGACAAAAACCAGTAGAATCTCCTTTTATTGAAATTGGAATAGGTTGTACTATTTTTTATTTTTTATTTTTTATTGTTTTAATTCCAATTATTGGTATAATAGAAAATTATTTAATTCAATTAAAATTAAATAATAAATAAAATCTTTTTGATTTGTTTAAAAGGTAGAATTGAATTGTATAGTTAAACGTTAAAATGTGTAAATTTAAAAATATTTAATTAATAATTATGGTTTTAATTAAAATTAATTCTTTTCATTTTTTTATTGATCCAAATCGCTCTATAATGGAGGCATGTCAATTTATGGGAATAAATTTGCCTCGTTTTTGTTATCATGAAATACTTTCAGTTGCAGGAAATTGCAGAATGTGTTTAGTAGAGCTTGAAAAATCACCAAAACCGGTTGTAGCTTGTACTATGCCTATATTAAATAATATGAGTATTTATACTGAATCTCCCTTAGTAAAAAAAGCTAGAGAAAATATTTTAGAATTATTATTAATTAATCATCCTCTTGATTGTCCTATATGTGATCAAGGCGGTGATTGCGATTTACAAGACCAAACAAAATTAGTAGGGGGGGATTCTAGTCGTTTTTTTAATAAAAAAAGATCGGTTGAAAATAAATTTTTTGGTTTTTTTATAAAAACTATAATGAACCGTTGTATTCATTGTACAAGATGTGTTCGTTTTTCTGATGAATTAACAGATTCTCCAGTTTTTGGTACTTTAAATAGAGGGGGTAATACAGAAATTGGTTCTTATGCTCAATCATTATTTAATTCAGAAATTTCTGGAAATATTGTAGATTTGTGTCCTGTTGGTGCTTTAACATTTAAAACATATGCTTTTAAAGCTCGCCCTTGGGAATTAAGAACACAAGAAACAATTGATTGTACAGATGGTTTCGGTAGTAATATTTTAGTAAATTTTAAAGAAACAGAAATTGTAAGAGTTCAGCCAAAACCAAATTATTTACTTAATGAAACTTTAATATCAGATAAAATAAGATTTGGGTTTGATGGTTTTTTAAAAAATAGAGTTAAACAAAATTATAAAAAAGAATTAAATAAATTTGTTCCAATATCATTAGAGTTAATTAAACAAAAAATAAAAGATAAAAATTCTCTTTTATTAATAGTTGATGACAATTCAAAAATGGAAAATTTATTAAATATTTTTTCATTTTTAAATTGTCATAAAAACTTTAGAGTTTTGCCATTAATAGGTAAAAAAAATAATTATTATTTGAATTCTTTTTTGTTTAATAAAAGTTTTTTTGTTTTTAAACTTCCAATTAAATTTTGTTTTATTTTTAGTTTAAATTTAAAAATAGAGAATGTTATTTTAAATACAAAACTTCGAATTAAAATAAATAATCAAAAAACATCAATTTTTTCATTTGGATTAAATATTAAAAATGGTTATAAAACAAGTTTAATAAATTTAAATATAGTTAAATTAAATATGTTTCTTTCTGGTAAATCTATATTTTCAAATTATTTTAAAAAATCTAAATATTTACTTATTATTTTAGGCAATTGTATAAAAAAAAAATTTAAAAATATTGATATTTTAATTTTTTTTTTAAAAAAATTTTATCCATTTATTCAAATTTTAAACATTAATTTGTATTCAAATTCAGAGGGAATTAATTTTTTAGGAGTAAAAAATTTGTCTTCAAAATTGTTAAAAAAACAAAATAATATAAATTTTTGGATTGATTTAAAAGATACCTATTTTACTCGAAAATTAAATTCAATTAAAAAAACAAATTTTTGGTTTAATAGTCATGGTTCAGATATTGCACTTAAGAATAAATATATTATTTCAACTCCAACTTTTTTTGAACAAGAACAAGAATATTTAAATAGTGATTTTAATTTACAAAAAACTCAAACAATTTTAAATACTAAAAAAGATTTTGATAATGCTTTAAATATTTTATTATTACAAAAATTTTTTATTAATAAAAAATTTAAATTTTTATCTTTTCTTAGAGAAAATGAAAATGAAAATTTTTGTATTTTTTTTAATATTATTTTTACTAATTATGCCGTCTCTACATTTTTCTACAATACACCTTTTAAATCTAATTTTGAAGATTATTTTTTAACAACAATAATGTCAAAAAATTCAAATAATTTATTAAAGCGTTCACAAGAATTTCGAAATAATTTTAATCCTTTTTAATAAATTAATATTGCCAACTAAAAAATAGCTTAGTTGGTTATAGCGACAGCTTGTCGTGTTGCGGGTTCAAATCCCGTAATTTTTATATTTACATTTTATTAAATAAATTGCTTTTGGTATATAAATTTTTATTATAAAAATATTAACTGTTATTACAGATAATATAAACTTAAACTAATCTTAATTAAAACTATGACGTTCTTTAATAATTTATTATTCCTAAACCTTTTATCGTTTTTTATTTTTGGTATGCTTAGTGTTTTTTTTTATGTATATAATTTTGTTATAGATTTACAAACAAAAAACGCAATATTGACACAAAAAGTTGAAATTCTTCAGCTTCATAATAATCAAATTGCGTTAGCTTTAGACTTACATAATAATATGCAAAATTATTTATTAATTGGTTTTGTTTTAGTTACTTCTCTTCTTATTTTTCAAATTATATTTGGAAATGATACATCTCATTTAATAAAACAACTTCAAACTGTTTCAGATATAAACGGTCGTGGTCAAGAAGAAGTTTTAAAGTCACTTAGTGAAACTGTCTTAAAATCACCTGAATCTATTATAAGTCATTTACACCCAATTCATCAAATATTAATCAATCAACAACTTAATGCTGCTGCAACTACTAGCAATTCGACACCTCAGTTAATAGCAACAGTTTCCTCACTTGAAGATGCACTAACAGCTGCTTTGTCTGTTCCGATGTAATAAAAATGAATAAAACCATAACTTCTATTACTTCAGGTTCAGCTTCTTCTGTTGTTACAACTTCTTTATCAGTACTTACTAATCAATCAACTCCAATTGTTAGTACACGTCCTGATATAGAAATTATTAGAAATGCTAGAATTGCTAGATTTGAACGTCTTCCTATGAGTAATGTATTGTCATCAGAAGTTTCTGTCAGTCCTATTCCTAATATTCCTATACAAACGGAAGAAGAGGCCGCTTCTTTTGTTAGTAATATAGTCGATAGATTAGATAGTTCTGAGCGAGCAAGCATAAGTATTCCTAGAATATTAGATATAATATCATCTAGATATAATGAAATTCCTCAATCTAATGTTTCTTCTTCTAGTGATTTATTAACTACTAATAATTTATTGATTGCCAACAGAGAACCTATTGTTAGCTCTAATCAAATAATATCTGATGTTTTTACTCGTCATCAGGAATTAATAAGTTCTATTCGATCCTGGCAAAACAGTGTTCTTCCTGATTTAGAAACTCTAAGACAAAATTTAATTTTTAATAGTTCAAATTTAAATTTTCCTATTCCAATTGAAATTTCTACTCTGCAAGAAACTAGTAGTTCTGTTTTAATTAGAATTTTTTTTCCTATTTACAATTTAATTTTATCTTTGGAATCTTCACTTTTTGAAAATTTACACAATCTTGTTTATTTTGCAGCACATTCTAGCCCTTTACATATTGTTGAATTTTATATTTTTTTACGTCTTAGTAGAAATTTATTTTCGGCTCTTGTAGATGGTAATATTTTAACAAACAGTTTTTCTTTTTTTATAGATTTATTTTTTAGACTTATATCAATAGCTAGAATAAATTTACAAAATAATCATATTTTTATAAATTCTAGACGTTTTGTTGAGTCTTCTCGTAATCGTTTAGTCGCGGATATACAAAATATTAGAAATGTATTTTCTGAACGATTGCGTGAGGCAACATTTTGGGGATTAATTAGGAGAAATCCAGGTCGCATAGGTTTTATAGTCGCAACTATTGGAATAGGCGCAGGACTTTCATTTCGTAATTACAGAGATATGATTAATATCGTTCGACAAATAATTACACGTTCAAATCCGTCTAATGTTACACGTATACCTACTCAATCTTCTCTTTTTAAAACTATATTAAAAGCGATTATAGATTGAATTCAAAGATAGTTTAAAAAAGTATAATTAAAAATTAGCAACATGTTTTGTCTTTTTTATATTTAAGCTTATTTTAAGAAATAAATAATTAACGATACATTAAATTATATGTTTGGTTCATTTTAAATAAATAAAGTCACTGAGGGGTTTAATTTTTTTAAATGTTTATAATAAATTAATTCTGTTGTATTTTATGTTTAAATTTCTAAATAAACATTACTGTTAACATAAAATATATTTATTTTATTTTATTTAAAAATTAAATTTAATTAAAAAACAAATTTTTAATCTAATAATTATGGTTCAGATATTGCACTTAAGAATAAATATATTATTTCAACTCCAACTTTTTTTGAACAAGAACAAGAATATTTAACTAGTGATTTTAATTTACAAAAAACTCAAACAATTTTAAATACTAAAAAAGATTTTGATAATGCTTTAAATATTTCATTATTACAAAAATATTTTATTAATAAAATATTTAAATTTTTATCTTTTCTTAGAAAAAATGAAAATAAAAATTTTTGTATTTTTTAATATTATTTTTACTAATTATGTCGTTTTTACATTTTTCTACAATACACCTTTTAAATCTAATTTTGAATATTATTTTTTAATAACAATAATTTGAAAAATTATAATGCTTTTTAATAAATTAATATTGCTAACGAAAAAATAGCTCAATTGGTTAGAGCGACAGCTTGTCATGTTGTGGGTTTCGGGTTCAAGTCCCGTTTTTTTCGATTTTATAGCATTAACAGTAACACAATAAGTTTTATTTTAATTAGTCTCTTTTTATAGTTTTAATTTACAACAAGTTATAAATATTTTTTTATCTTTTTGAATCTTTAGAAATTAAAGAAATATATATAATATAAAAAAATAATAAAACTGAAGTAGCTGAAATATATGAACCAAGTGATGCAACTCCATTCCAACCTAAAAAAGCATCTGGATAATCTGGAATTCGTCTTGGCATACCCGCTAAACCTAAAAAATGCATTGGAAAAAAAGTTAAGTTTACACCCACAAAAAATACCCAAAAGTGTATTTGACCTAAAATTTCAGGGTATTTTAATCCTGTAATTACATGAAACCAATTATAAAATCCAGCAAATATTGAAAACATAACACCCATTGAAAGAACATAATGAAAATGAGCTACTACATAATATGTATCATGAAGTGCAGCATTTATACCCGAATTTGATAAAACAACTCCAGTTACTCCGCCAATAGTAAATAAAAATAAAAAACCTATTACAAATAACATTGGCGTCTCAAAAGTTAATCTACCCCCCCACATAGTAGCTAACCAACTAAAAATTTTTATTCCTGTAGGTATAGCTATAACCATTGTTGCTGCGGTAAAATACGCACGTGTATCTACATCTAAACCAACAGTATACATGTGATGAGCCCAAACAATAAATCCTAATACACCAATTGATATCATTGCATAAACCATTCCAATATAACCAAATACTGCTTTACGAGAATACGTAGCAATTACATGACTAATTATTCCAAATCCAGGTAAAATTAATATATAAACTTCAGGATGTCCAAAAAACCAAAAAAGATGTTGAAATAATACAGGATCCCCTCCACCAGCAGGATCAAAAAAAGTTGTATTAAAGTTTCTATCTGTTAAAAGCATAGTAATAGCGCCCCCTAATACAGGTAAAGAAATAACAAGTAAAAATGAAGTTATTAATACCGACCAAACGTACAACGGTAATCGATGCATGCTCATTCCAGGAGCTCTCATATTAAAAATCGTAGTAATAAAATTAATAGAACCTAATATTGAAGCAGCACCAGCTAAATGTAAACTAAAAATCGCTAAATCAACTGAAGGACCTGAATGAGCTTGAACACTGCTAAGAGGAGGATAAACAGTCCATCCTGTACCAGCCCCAGATTCTACTAAAGTTGAAACAAGTAATAATATTAAAGATGGCGGCATTAACCAAAAACTTAAATTATTCATTCTTGGAAAAGCCATATCTGGAGCACCTATCATTATAGGAACTAAAAAATTACCAAATCCACCTATTATTATTGGCATTACCATAAAAAAAATCATTAATAAAGCATGACCCGTAACTAGTACGTTGTAAAGTTGATGATTTCCTGCTAATATTTGAGTTCCTGGATGTGCTAATTCCATTCTAATTAAAATAGACATTACAGTTCCTAAAACTCCAGAAAACCCGCCAAAAATAAAATAAAGAATAGCAATATCTTTATGGTTTGTGGAAAATAACCATCTTGAAAAAAAAGAATAGTTAAAAGATAACAAAATAATTAGGCAAAAATAATAAAATAAATACAAAAAATTAATATAAATGAAAAAAGTAGGATTCGAACCTACGAAAACATTTTGTTGACAGATTTACAATCTATTGCTTTTAACCACTTAGCTATTTTTTCTTTTTTAAAATTTAACGAAAATGGGATTCAAACCCATAACTAGCGGATTATGATTCCGATACTCTATCCTTGAGTTATTTCGTTAAGTCAAGTAATAATAAAATTAAAAAATTAAAAAAAAAGATAAAAAAAAAAATAAAACAATAAAACTATTAAATTGTTGATTAATAACAAAAAATAAAAATGTTAATAAAATTATTTGCAATAAAAAAAATATATAATGATATAAATAGCCCGTTTGAATATTTTGAGTTTTTATACTAGTATTTTTAATTTGATTAATTAAACCAAACGGTCCAAATAATTCTAATATTCCTCGATCTATATCTTTATAATTAAATGCATAACTAAAATTTAGTACTGGAAAACCTACAAATTCAACGTAATATTTATCAAAAAACCATTTTTTAAAAAAAAATATATATATTAATTTAAAACTTGATTGTTGTTTTAAATTAAAATATTGTTTTAGGTTAAAAAAATATAAAAAAATTGCAAAAATAATACCACAAATAACAATTATTAATGGAAGTATTTTAAATAGTTCAGTTATAAATTCAATATCTGTCAACAAATAATTATTGGGTTGAATAAAAATTACATTTTCCCAAAAATTTGTACCAAAACCAATAAACAAATCCTTAAAAAAAAAACCACTACACACACTTAAAATAGAAAGTAAGAATAAAGGAATAATAAAATAAAAAGAACCTTCATGCGCGTTAATAATGCTATTACGAAAACCATTAGTATTAGTTAAAAAAACTAAAATTAATACACGAGTTGAATAAAAAGCTGTACAAAAAGCCGCCATAAGACCTAAATAGTAAGAAAAATGGCCAAATATTGTAAATTTTGCAAAAGCTACTTCTAAAATAACGTCTTTAGAATAAAAACCAGATAAAAAAGGAAATCCTATTAACGCTAACGATCCAATTAAAGTAGTAGCATAAGAAAACGGCAAAATTTTTCTTAATCCTCCCATTTTTCTCATATCTTGTTCATTTGCTAATGCGTGAATTACAGAACCAGCACCTAAAAAAAGTAAAGCTTTAAAAAAAGCATGATTGTATAAATGAAATAAAGCAACTTCATAACTCGACAAACCACATGCAAAAAACATATATCCTAATTGACTACATGTTGAATATGCAATTACCTTTTTAATATCATTTTGTAACATTCCTGTTGTGGCTGCAAAAAAAGCTGTTAATGCGCCTATAATTATAATTAAGTTTAAAACCCAAGAAGAGTGTTCAAAAAGAAAAGAACATCGAATTATTAAAAAAACTCCAGCAGTTACCATTGTTGCAGCGTGAATTAAAGCTGAAACGGGGGTTGGACCTTCCATTGCATCTGGTAACCAAGCATGTAAACCTAACTGTGCAGATTTTCCTGTTGCGCCTAAAAAAAGAAAACAACAAATCAAATCTAAACTAGAAACATTAAAATAACCTATTTGAAACAAATAATTTTTTAAATTGGGAGCTAGGCTAAATACAACATCAAAATCTAAACTATCACATAATAAAAAAATTGAAAAAATGGCAATTAAAACAAAAAAATCACCAATTCTATTCAGAACCATAGCTTTAATTGACGACTTATTTGCTTGAATTCTTGTATACCAAAAATTTATTAATAAATATGATGATAATCCTACTCCCTCCCAACCAACAAATAATTGTAAAAAATTATTAGATGTTATTAAAATCAACATAAAAAAAGTAAATAAAGATAAATATGACATAAATCTATGTAAATGAGGGTCGGTTTTCATATATTCTATAGAATATATATGTACTAAACTTGAAATAAAAGTAACTACAATAAGCATTGTTCCTGTTAAACTATCAAAACAAAAATTCCAGGTTACAATTAAACTTTCTGAAAACACCCAATTGAATAACGTAATTTTCCAAATAACACCTGTAGCTATAAAATCAAAAAAAAAATAAAAAGAAATGAAAAAAGATAAAACAACCCCTAAGGATGTTAAAAAGCAAACCCCTTTACCGTTAAAACGACCTAGTAAAATTCCACTTAAAAAACCAAGAAACGGAAATAAAAT
>Ga0208258_1000267_pt1 | contig 11864 bp, 13 predicted proteins | sample CryBogCBH08Jun09_FD_185512 | JGI IMG/M metagenome (GOLD analysis project Ga0208258, IMG submission 185512) | Freshwater microbial communities from Crystal Bog, Wisconsin, USA - CBH08Jun09 (SPAdes) (version 2) | ecosystem: Environmental > Aquatic > Freshwater > Lake | place: Crystal Bog...
GAATTTTTGATTTCTGCTAATCAAGGGAAGAACTGGAAGAGCTTGGATTACGGTTCTCACTTCGGATTGAATTGGAAGAGTCTGACACAACCTGCCATCCTCCCTATTCACACAGGTACATAGTTTCGAAGATCATGTGCTAATTTATTGGATACCATGAAGCAGTTTTTGTTTTTGATGTTACAGATGATCTTCCAAAACCGATGGACTTAAAGCAAAAGTATGAAGTGCTATCCTACTCATAAGTCAACTGCAACACCTCGGCCTTTCTGTCGCCTGCAGACCTGGTCAATGAATTGATCTGCCAACGATTGACGCAGGTGAAACTTTCTTCTGGAGTCGTAGCCTCCTCAGAATAAAATGAGCGATTGATATTAACATCCTCACACACTAGGAGTATCAGATTATTGACTTTGCTGATTCAGTTGAAACGACGTACAAATCATTGATCAGCGGCAGTTCCGTATCTGCTGCCGGATTCGGAGGTGTCGGCTCGGCCTTAAAATCGGAAAACTTCGTCGTGCTATCCATGGGGCACAGAGTTCATCTTCTTTACTACAACCCTGCTGAAAAGGACCAGGTACATCATGTTTTTCGACACTCTAGTATAGTTTACCTTTTGTAAACTTTTATCTGCGTAGATAAATATGAATATTTATCGGTCGAAGTTTGGGGAGAATAAGGAGGGTGATGGGAGCGTTTTTACATACAAGTACGAGCTCTGGGTGCCCCAACTGGGACAGTTTCAGACAGTGACGCAGACGTTCTATCAGTTTCCTAATCCAGAGTTCAAGTGGAACCAACTAGGCAAGTAGAATATTCTTGAAAGAGCCACCTTAATAACGTTTTCCCTTACTGTTGTACTAGACAATGTGTTATCGGGTGTTTTACCATACGGAGGAATCGACGATGGCACGAAACCGAAGAGGCTGCGATTTTCTGTTATTCCAGACTGCAGAATCACCAACTCTACTGATGTGGACGACTACTACGCCAAGATCGATCTACTGATAGAGTTCGTCAGCAAGTACGGCAGTGCTGCTACCGCATCGTCGACAGTGCCTCCGATGTCGTCTCCAGTACCAGGCTCGCCATCTGCGAGTAAAGAACAGATGACCCTGCAAAAAGATCACTCTCTGCCACCGTCGAGTAATCTTGACGAGAATATTCGGAGCGGATCATTGCATCGTGTGTTCGCTGCAAGAGATTTTGAGTTCATGAAATTGAACTTACGCTCTGCTAAGAATGGAAACCCCAACTGGCTATACTTAAAATACGATAAGAACATATGTGCATACAAAGCATATCACATGGAGTTTCATTGGCTGGTAAGAGTACTTCTAAAAAGTAATTTATCTGAATTATCGGATAAAACCGTCGGTACATTTCTGTAGGTTTGTGACTCTTGGCTGATCGATGAATTTGTCACAACTCTCTATAGAAAGTGTATGAAATGGGGACTCCGATTGTGCCAGATTCCCGGTACGATCTTTCGAATGTTAACTTAATCAGTGTGACAATTTGTATTTTTGGTTTCAATGCGTTACAATAATAGAATATTTCAGCTCTGGAAACTTGAATGTTCATCCGTTTCGTTCAATGCCGCGTATCCCTTTCATTCCCATAGAGCATCCGCCACTCATCCGCATTATTGAGTAAGAGATATCTATAATATTCATGCACACTTCTGCTGATACGTATGCTTCCACAGATTGTTCTATTTGACTCGAGCGAATGGGTGGCTACTAGACAACGAGCACCAAACAGACTGGGCAGGAATGGGGTTACCTGACCCAAGTTATGATGAAAGGGACAACGACAAGTTCTTGAGTATCACCGTGCCAGCTGAAACAGCTACTTCAACTTCCACTGAAATCGCGGCATCGGCACTATCCCCCGCCAGCCGACCTGACTCACAAAATGTCGACGGGGCGAGCGCGACACCCAGCGGTGCATTGGCCACTCTATCTCAATCAATTCGTAGATTGGGCGACAATTTCTTTCCCTCCCCGTTTTCGAATCCAAAAAGCGCGTCAAATACCGGAAATAGCGCTAAAAATGTCTCTAATAAATTTCCGTTCTTTAGTAGCAAAGCAAAGCGACTTGACCGACAATACATACACTGTTACGGTTTGGCCGCGGTGAGGTTAGCCGCACATGGATTCGTTTGGTTGCTTAACTCCTCGACACGGGTAAGTGAAATTTGTAAAGTGCAAGTATTCTTTATTTCTTTACATTGGGTTCGTGTGCATTAGATAAGTGATGCCAATAATATGAGTAACGAGGAGAAGACTGAACTATCCATGAAGAAAATGAGTGAGCTGAATGAATTTTGCTCCTTGGTCGTAGACATGAATAGATTCCTGTGGGATATCGTGGACAATGCTACCCGATCTCGCGGTACATAGTCGACCAACAACTTCCATTCGTCGGGAGTGAAATGTGACTGCTTAAGAGCATATTCCTATACACTCCCATACAGTACGCGGGCAGCATCTGCGCGTGGTGTGCGCGAATAGTAGCGAAAACGGAATTTGCTTTCTCAGTTGACGATTACATGCGCAACCAATTCAACCCATGCTTGCTATTTACTTGATTTCGTAACAGCAACTAGAGATTACACTCTAATATTAATGCTTTTGCAATCAAGTTGAGTTTTAAAAACTTGTTACATTGTGTCTTTCATGAATATCAGTCCAGACTTCGCTTACTGATGGCGATTTTGCTGACCAGCTCCTTCATTATTTTAGCAGCCAGCACCGCTGTGATGCCGTCCCAATCGCGGTCAGGGTTGAGCTCCACTAGGTCTGCGCCAACTACTCGACCTAATGGAGTCGGTTATGACTCGTATTTTCATTGCACTTCCAGTTGATTCTACCTTAACCTTACCTGGAATAGAGTGTATGGCGTCTATTACTTGACGGGGAGATAATCCCCCGCTCTTTCTGTGCGAAACTCCCGGAGCGAAGCCCTCACAGGTAAAACATCGCCGGCAACGTCGCAAATCAGATTAGCTGCATTTTATTGAGCAAAAAGTAATCTCAAACCGGATCCAGAACCTAGAAATCAAGTAATTTCATCAAATATGGATTAATGCCTTTCCTTTATACTTACATCCATGTCGAAGGAAATGTACACTGGAGTGGAAGGCAAAATGAAATCCTGCAAGCGTTTTGCGATATCAGCTCCTACGGTTTAAGACACATTGACCCTGCTTTCAGATATTTGAGACACCAATTTCTACCTTTGCTGGGGAAATCCTTTGCGCCAATTGTTTCGACTTTGTACTTGGCTATTTGGTCTCTTTGGTGGCTAGTGGCTGTTCGGATGCCTATAGATATTAAGTTTTTGCAGAGTTCTCCTTGATGCTCCATAATTCTTGCAAATGGGGATGCATGAGAATCAACATTATCCATAAAATTATCATAAATATCTGGGTGAGCATCAAAATGTACAATAACGCAAGGTTCGGTATGGTGTCGACGAAGAGACTTTATGACTCCGTATGTTATCGAATGGTCTCCGCCCAAAACCATTGGGGACAAATTAGATTCAAATATCTGAGACATGATTGGATCAATTTTCTCGAATATAGCACTTGTCGTTTGATTGATTGGTATCACCTCGCCGAAGTCTTTCAATTCTGCTTTTACATCAATACCCAACTCACTGTAGGTGTTATTTGCATCGCTTTCGAATAGTTGACTGTAAAGAGAGGAAATAGAAGCCTTATCTGTCTTTGAATTGAGAATTCAAAGTGCTAACCGTCTAACCGTAATGGTGGCGACTGGGGAAACTATCAGACTATGGGCAACTGGGGAAACTTCTACCGTAAGCGATGGCCTGTGGCGGTGATTGGATATGCTGCCAATCCTGTCGAAGATACCATCTATCCTACCAGTGTGAATGATAACTTGGGTGCACCTCTCGATGCGCAGTACAGCTACACCATAACTTTCGGAGTCAATGCAGCTCCACCAGCGTATGGCTTCTGGTCCATTACTCTGTACACTCCAAACAATGTAGGCATTCCGAACCCGTACAACAAATATCGTCTGAGTGCAGTGGACAACCTGGTGCGCAATCCGGATGGGTCGGTCACCCTCTACATCCAGAACGCGGTACCGAAAGCGGCGCCTCAGAGCAACTGGTTACCCGTGGGCATTACCAGTGGAGCAATCAAGCTCATCATCCGCTTGTACTGGCCACAGCAGTCTATTTTCAATGGCGCGTGGGCTCCGCCACCCATTATCCGTAGCGCCCCGGCCTAAACGCTTGAAGATAGCAAAGTCAGATAACTGATTTACATTGCAGATATTACAACGAGGAGGAAGATGAGATTGGAGTAAAGTTAATTGGGGTTACAAAGGCGTCTAGCTGTAAATAATTACACATCAAGTGGAAGCAAGGATCATAGTAGAAAATGACAATAATATTTCTGTATAAACATCTTTAATTTTAACACGCCATGAACTCAGCCATCTTTATTCAGAAAGTGAAACGGCTGGGTGAAAAAAACTCTGAGATGAATGAAACGGCTGGATGATAATTCTAATAAAAAAGCATTATTGGAGTCATAGTAAGAAATATATATGTTCTACTATTTGTACGTAACACCATCACACCGTCTTTTGTTACAGATAGTGATGGACAGCAGTAATTGATCGATCATTCCCACAGACGGCAGGTAATACGGTGACACTTAGTAGCTTAGTAGGTATACGAAGCATATTTTTTATAATTTTCGTTATGGTTTTGAAATCAAAGTAAGCAAAGTATTGAAATTTTCGAGCCTCAAAAGACCTAATAGTTTTCATTCCATTCAAACTTAATTTTCTCTCATTAGGGTCAGAAGATTTTCTTTACTCCGTATGATGAGAATACATTGAAATCAGTGTACGAAAACATGTCCGGGTGCTATAAACGTTAGAATATGAAGGCTACAGTTGAAGGCTGCGATTGAACAAAATATAAGTGAACTAGCAAGAATAAGTTGGTACTTCATCTATGATGAGTACACTTACATTCAAATAGCGTACTTAATTTTTGAATGCCATATTTGTTATAAGGGAGGACATACCGTCTGCAACTAAGATCCTTCTCCACCAAATGGACAATAACTCATCAACTGTTGTATGACTTCGTACTATTCAGATATTCAGAGTCAGACAGCAATGGAAATGGTTGCAGCTTGCTTGCTTCGAGCAGAGACTGAGATAATCGTTGATCAGGTGAGAATGATTATCATAGTTATCTTAATAAATGACTTTCATACTGCTTGTAACCAGTTCGATAATGCATGCCGTGTTTCATGAAGTAGCACTAATTATATATTATATGTTAACCAGTTCAACGGCGATGAAAGGAAATAGAATGCATTGTATATGCTATGTAAGTATTTGCAATAACAATAGATGCTCTGGGTCAGGGTAACCAAAGTCAAATTAATCTTCGATGCGACCCTTGTTTCGTTCAGCGAATAATATGTTTCAGTACAATCCCTATTATTATTGATAAAGAAGGCTCTGTCCAATATCAAGATAGATCCCGGACATCTCAGGCCAGCATTGATAGCAGATTATATCGCTTATCCTTGATCTATATGATTGGATTCCTTCGTTTTGAAGTATTTGTATACATTAATAATAATCTTAATTATGCTTAAGACTCCAAATTCACATTAAATTTCCACACATACATCAGTTCGTAGACACTACATCTTATATTCTCTAGAGGCTCCACTTCATTTTCAAGCAGACAAAGAATGTAGTCGAATAACTAAACGAAAATCTGGACACTATGCTGATAAACTTAAACCAATCGCAAAATGCGCTCTGAATATTAGTGCTTAGCATGGCAACTGACCCTATAAGATATGCCAACTATGAATTAACATTTCATCACGGATATTCTTCCATTCACTACTACAATTCATTTTTTGAAATTGCCAACTTCAGAATGGCGGCTTCTATTATGGCAAGTCGATCTTTAAGTGCGGCGGTCTCATTACTGCTTCGGGCGTTTTGCTGCTTGAGCTCAGATATCGTCACATCTTGTTGACTGTTTTGCTGCTTGAGCTCAGATATCGTCACATCTTGTTGACCGTTTTGCTGCTTGAGCTCAGATATCGTCACATCTTGTTGACCGTTTTGCTGCTTGAGCTCAGATATCGTCACATCTTGTTGAGCGTTTTGCTGCGTGAGCTGCGCGACGTTGCTGTAGAGACTGAGAATCTTGGAGTGGACCTGGGGTCCTACTTTAGCATAAAACTGCTCTTGGATATTTCGAGGAAAGAGTAAAACCTCTCCGCTGATGACCTCTTCGATTCCTTCGAAAAATTCAAGTAGCGGAAGTTTAATTAATTTCTTGATAGCTGTGGAAACGTTCCCAACAAACCAAATGGTATCGTTACTTATCTTGCAATCTTCCATATAATAATCAAACATTCGGATTGTTGAATTTACAGAATTCTGTAGACTTCTATTTGCCTCGGATGAATTGCGAAGGACTTCAAGCTCGGAGCCATACTCCCCCCAGTAAAAGTTGTCGTTCAGAACAAAAATATTTCCCGGATGCGAATCAAGAAGGCAACTGCCACTGAATTTTAGACTCGCCAGCTGGTCATATACGTAGCCATAGAGGTAATAGGCTATTTGGACAGTGCTACTCTCATGGCACGAACCCTTATGAAGATCGAAGTAGTCACTGGCTGAGGACTGAAATTTGCGATAAATTTCAATATTGAGCGAATAATTGTATCCTTCTAACTTCACCCACTCGTCTGCAATAGGTAAGTTCTTAAGAAAAACAGTCTTTATATCTAAGAAGCTGTGCATCATTTTATTCGCATTATTCAATTCCACCATTGATTGAATCGATTGATTCTCTGACCGATGCAAGCAGAAGTATTCCATCGCCAAATTTCCTGAATGTGAAATTCCAGTTCTATTCCTCCGAATATACTCGTCACAGAAAGGATTCAACTGCACAAAGATATTTTCGTCTGCATGGAAATTCATTATTCTGTTAAAATAATGACGGCAAGAATATTTAATCAAAAATACCGGCATCAGTGAACAGCCCACATCGACTTATAAAAGAATAAGGGGGGTTATTACTTCTTACACGGTCAATCTTGTGGCTGGCACCACTGGTCATTTTTCCACTGTTGAATAATTCAAAGTTTTTAAACGGATATGTTATGCCATCGAACATATAGACAGCCAAAACATATTCAAAACAAAAGTTGACTGTAATTGCTCTTATCATCATCATCATCATCATCATCATCATCATCATCACCACCACCACAAATTGTTAACGGTTTCGCTTTTTGACCTAATACATTAATTAATGCAATACTATTGCGGAACTGTCCAGGTTCAAAGTCTGTTTTGAACATCAAATCGTTAGATAAAAAATAAAATGAGATCGACCAGCAAGATGGTTTGTTCTATGGTCATTCACAGCTCATCTCACTCGAGTGAGGAGATCATCATCAATCCTGATCTCTTTCCGCACTTACAAAAAGGTAGTATCAGATATTCCCCAATCGTTTTTACTGGTAACTAATATAGCTTAATGCAGGCGACTATATCGAAGTTTATCCTTGCGATATTTCCATGACCCTGGAGAAAGGACGAGATAGGGCGAAGTCAAGTGATACGGATCGCAGTGAACATGGCTCTGATCGCACACAACACATTCATAACAGACTAATCTTTAGGTTCATTTTATTACTATCATCTTAGCACCTCCCAAATTGTTTATCCCTGAACAGAGTGCCGACTATGCAGCCAACTGCTGGGCGACTTGAAATCAGCATTTGCAAGACGACAGCTGAGCCTCTTGGGTTCAAACCTTTCACAAAGGCATACTTAATGCTTCTCAGTATTGGCTGAATGGTTTAGTAGTTTCTGAGATGACTGCTGTTCTTGAAAGGTAATGGTAGAGCAGATCACGGAGTCGGAGGCGGGCTTGGAATTCTTAGAATTAGTTTTTAAGCGACAATATTTGCAACGAGGAAATATGTGGAGATTCAAGAACCAAATGATCGGACGGCCAGTTCACTTAGGTTTAAGCTAATATTTTCAGAACTTCTTGATTCTTCTACTTGTAAAATACGTTAAACCTAAATTATTGTGGATAATTACGAAGGTAAGTGTGTTTTGAAGTATATTAACATCGAATTTTCTTGGTATCTAAAATAGGTCTAAACATCGCCATCAATGGAATGCAAGCTCAGATTCAAGAGCTACACATCGAGGGAATGTCCATGAATACGAGCTCGGGCATCATTACGAAAACGACCAAGTTTGTCTTCCGATCACGGTCCTCCAGAATCATCTGGCTGCTTCAGATATCCGCTGAAATGTGGGACTTTGATCAGGTTCGTGTGCATTTGAGGCCTTAATACATTCTTGCGTCCGTATGTTCGACTTGGATGCCTACTCTCGAGCAAAGTCCATAACAAAACTTAAATTTTTACTGTACTCAAATGTGTTTGCATAGGCCGGAGTGATGTATTTTGAAAAGTTTATGCAAGATTTCGTTAGCCCCCTCTTCGATTCATGGAAACAATTAGGTAACCAATCATCAATTTCCGCTAACCCTACCTTATCTGATGAAATCTACTATGCAAATATGTACGACAAGGTGTATCTCACATGCTGACTGTGATATTCTTTTCGAGAACCATTTATTTAGAGCGAATCAATTCCGTTATGCACCCAGGTAAATCGGAGTTCAATGTGTCAACGTAATTCTTAAAATGACAATATTGATTGCTAGTATGTATGTATGTAGTATTGGAAGAATTCTGCCCGTACTGTAAGTATTTCGTATCATATATGACCCCGAGAAACGTTTTAAACAATAGAATTGTGCGCGAAGAAGTCTTTGTCGCAAAATTTTGATGGATTACAATTTCAGGACTATTTCAAGGTTTGTGACTTTAGATCTCTTATACCTTTGGTCCTTAACACCTGCATACATGTTCATGATTGATGACTAATTCTTCAGATTGTCGTTGAAAATGCTGCCGAAATCGATAAAGTGAAGCTTATGCGTAAGCTGCGAGAGGAGTTTTTCTCTTACCCACACAGTGTAGGCTGGAAGATAGCCTCAGATAAACCTAACCCAACACCAGGTAAGCTAACACGTTAGAGTTCTTAATGTTACCCTCATCATTCTTGGTATCATGGTCATCTGACTAGAAACGGTAAAAGAAATTAGTTCGGTCAGGTTCGCCGTGCCTAGCGATTCAGTAAATGGCAACTTTTTGGAGGCTATTAACACCACATTGAACTTATTGGACAAGCACTATATGGACAGGTTAACTCTATATGGAAACAGTACTTTTAATAAGGACATTTTCATGGCAGAGATTTGCAGCGGACTGGAAATTCGATTGTCATGATATCTGCCGGAGCGGGGATATTCAAGGTTCTTTCGAATAGTATATATTTGAAGTCCAGGGTCAAATATTGAAGTGCTTGTGTAGGTCACATCTGATATGGCCCAGATATCGAAGCAGCGCATGTTGGACGGGGGCATCGGTATTGACTTCATCTCCTTGGCCAAGCCGATGGTGCATGCTGTTCCCCTTTTCTTCGTCGACTGCAGGTAACGAAAGAAGCTGAATATCTTCACACTTCTACATTGTAAATTACTTTCTCTCATATGAACATGTATGTATGAAGGTACCATTTATATTGAATGAATTTGACTTAAAGTTCGCGATGAATTCCCCGCCCAAGCCAAAGCTCTCTCCACTTTGTTCAATACGTTACTTGCAGCCTGTTTCAAGATGTAAATATTTTTGCTACAGGAGTCATCAGATCAGCGATTTCTATGAGATACCACATTGGATTCGAGTATCGTATATAGACATCAAGTCCAAGCCAGCGCCTAGGTACATAGAATTCACAACACCAAATAATTCTCCATTTTAAATTAATGGTCACTATACAGGTCCGTAGATACAAAATCTGGTAAATTAAATGACGCAGATGAAGATGAAGATGATGACCTGGTAACAAATATGGCAAAGACTGCGAATGACACTACTAATGGTAGTAATGCTAGCAAAGACTTCGACAGTATATGGGATGTAGATGGGTTGATAACTCAGCCGCAGTCCAGCAGGCTAACCTCCATTCTCGCTCACTCGAAAGACTTCCAGTCCCTCGCTACAGATTATATGGCAGCACTACCAATTGCGCTCAAGTCCATTATTACCAACTCAGCCGTAGATTTGGAATTGTTTGCTCCCCCATCTTTCACCGTTGAGGGGAAATCAAATCTAGTCAACAAGGATGCAATAGTAACGGATATGAGTTTACCCATATGGGGAAAGGTTTACAACCCTGACATAAGTCATGGGAATAAGTTAGGATCTCATGTTGGTAATGGGATTGGCAAGAAAGGAGTGCTGCTTCGAAGGGATTTGTTATATGGTGATAGTACTAACAACCGTCGAGGTAGATGTGTTTTGCAACTACGGCACATTCTGAATGAAATCAGTATTTTCTTTGTCTATAGGAAAAGATGGCAAGAGGACCACCTTTGATAGAACATCAGAGTTAGACCAATTGCCGTTACTAAAGCGTGAAGGGTAATGCTTAATCTATGATTATATGAATTGCTATTACCACTTTCTAAACTATGTTTAGGGAGTCTTTGGCCGATTCGTTAGTAGCTGTGAGTACATTAGCGTCGATGGGCGAGATCGAAAAAACAGCCCCAAAAGCGGAGGAAACTGCTTCCCCCGAAGTCTCTAATAGGAGTTCATATCCAATGGTCTCATCGTCCGTGACAAGTTCAGATATCAGCAAGGAGTATTCTGAGAGCCCAAGTGGAGGTTCTGTGAGCAGAATTGATTTGTTAAGAGATATCAGTTCGTTGTTTTCCGGAGCGTATGTGAAGGATTCGACGAAAGATTCGAAATTTTCAGAGAGAGAGAAACTGTGCGAACTGATGGATCTATTTGATAATTCATTTCATCATCCCAAAAGTGATTCCGCCCAAGACTCTTTCCCTTCGAAGATAGATGGTTCATCTACTTTGCAAGACCGAACAACTGCTAAGCCAGACCACAATCATCTCCTTTCGCAGCCAGAAAAGAAGGCCATTTTCCACACCAACCAGACTCACATATCGTCGATGATATCCCATCCGAGAAGTGAAACTAGGCAAGCATTCCAACGCTTCGAGAAGGAGCCAACGATGATGAAACCGCTTCCTAATATCGTAGAATCCAGTGTGGCGCATAGTGCTTCTAAGAACACCAACAACGATTCCAGCAATTCTACTTTCTTCTCCGCCACACAAAAGTCAGCAGTAAATGCATCACCATATCCCATTCCGAAAGGTCCTTTACGATTGTCCAGTAGAAATTTTGCCTCAAAATCGTCCTCGAATCAAGCTGTAGCGCGGCCAGTCGTGGATACCACCGGCACAGGAGCTTCGGGTGGAAAAAGTGGGCCAGAGTGGATAATTATGCACGGTCGTTTAAAGTCGCTTGCACAACCTGAACCTTCCGCTGGCACAGAGAGCAAAGGCTTAAGTCCTGCCGAGAGGATTGAAATTTATTTTCAAAAGAATTCTACTAACCCTTTCAAACATAAAGAAGGAGAAAACTATTTGCGCTCGTTTACGCCCAATAGACGAAGATGGTCACACGTTTTTCCGGCAGGTTTTTGAATTTATTTTTGCATTGTAACGAAGAATTTTTGATTTCTGCTAATCAAGGGAAGAACTGGAAGAGCTTGGATTACGGTTCTCACTTCGGATTGAATTGGAAGAGTCTGACACAACCTGCCATCCTCCCTATTCACACAGGTACATAGTTTTGTAGATCATGA
>Ga0208258_1000281_pt1 | contig 11616 bp, 11 predicted proteins | sample CryBogCBH08Jun09_FD_185512 | JGI IMG/M metagenome (GOLD analysis project Ga0208258, IMG submission 185512) | Freshwater microbial communities from Crystal Bog, Wisconsin, USA - CBH08Jun09 (SPAdes) (version 2) | ecosystem: Environmental > Aquatic > Freshwater > Lake | place: Crystal Bog...
CGTGTCGATACCGGCCACCCCCGCCGACTTCTTCGCGCGAGCCCGGCACTGCTCTCTCTTCATCGGTACGCGACTCCACAGCGCGGTGTTCGCCAGCATGTTGGCGATTCCAACGGTGGCGCTGGCCTACCGGCCAAAGGCCGACGACTTTATGGCCTCGATCGACCGCGTCGACTGGTCGCTGCACGCCGACAACATCTCGAGCGACCGACTTCGTGATGCCGTGGAGGCACTGAGCGGCGAGCGAGAGCGCCACAGCACCGCCATCGCCGCGTCAGTGGGCATTCTCCAGGCCTCGCTCCGTCACCACGTGACCGCGGCCAACGCGGCGCTTCGCGCGAACGAGGTCTAGTTAGCGACCAAAGAAACGGGCCACGAGGCCCGGGCGCTTGGTAACGACCGTGTTCTCGCGACACTGGCAACGTTCGGCCGTTGGCACCCCGTCGAGGGCCTGTTCGATGTGCAGCCCACACCCCTGCCACGTTGGCTTGTCACACGTCCGACACGTCACTCGACTGCACATACCGACTCTCTCTTTCGACACCCACTCACCCTCGGAGGCGTCACCGTGCGAAAGGCTACCGGTCATCGAGAAGGCTGCGTCACCTTAACTACAGTGTCGAAGTATGGAGATACGCACCCTTCGCCAAGTGGCGCAGCGCGCCATCGATCTCGACCGCGCCGTCGCCTTTTATCGTGACGTGGTCGGGCTTCGCCACTTCACCACGTTCGATCCGCCCGGCCTGGCCTTCTTCGACCTCGGTGAGACACGCCTTCTGCTCGACCGAGGAGCACCGTCAGCCCTGCTCTACCTCGCCGTCGACGACGTTGCGGCAACCACCCAACGTCTTCGCGACGCCGGAGTAGCTATCGAGACTGAACCCCACGTGATCTTCGTCGACGAGTCGGGTCTCTTTGGCGCCGCCGGCGAGGGCGAGGAGATGGCCTTCTTTCGCGACTCCGAAGACAACCTGGTCGGTCTCGCGGGCCGGCGCGTCATTGAGCCCTCCGGTGCCTAGTGTTGCGCGGCCCTCGACCCTAAGGCCCTGGTAGAGCGTTGCTCTCGCACCCCCACCGCGCATCCTTTCCCGAGGCCGTCCGGTACCTGGGCTTCGCTACCGTCACGCCGTCCTCGTTCAATCCCGATCACGACCCCGACGGTGCGCAGATTCAGTCCCTGTTCCAAAACCTGCGAGGCGCCCTCGACGCCGCCGGCCTCCTCTACCACGAACTGGTCGGCATTAGTTTCCCGGCCGACGAACTCCTCCCGCCCCAGCACATCCACTACGTCGCCGCTCTCGCCCACGACAACGCCGTCATTGATGGCATGACCGAGGTCATCGTGCCCGCCGGCGACTACTTCGTCGCCACCTACCAAGGCCCGCTCATTACCTTCGACGCCGCCGTCAACGACTTCTACATGACCCTCTTTCCCGCGAGTGGCTACCACCCACGAGACGGCTATCACCTCGAGAAGTACCCGGCCACCTGGCGTGGTCGCCCGACTGACACCATGCAACTCATGCTCCCCATCACCGGTGGCAACGACGCAGCACCGCAGTGACCTGGACCTTTCCATCGGGGAGCGGGCACTATCGCGCGAGAAAGTGCTGCACCTCGTTGCGCACCAGCGGTAGGGAGTTGTCGAGCTCGCTTCGGTGACGCGGGTTCTGCGACTCGAGCACGTAGTTCACCATCTGGATGCGACGCAGCAACACCAAGGCGTCGAGGTCGTTCGGCTCGCCCAGTGGCAATGCCGCCACTTGCTGGTACCCCGAGAGCAAGGTGTGGCGGTCTTCCGGCTGACGGAGGTAGTACAGGGCGGTGGCAATGTCCTGGATTGGCAGACCAATACCGCAGTCATCAAAGTCGAGAATGGACACGTCGCCGTTGTGCACCATCAGGTTGCCCCCGTTGGCGTCGGCGTGAATGATGTGGGGGCGAGTAGTGGCGTAGTGGCGTGCGACCACTTCCTCAATAACGTCTACTGCCCCACCGAGGAGAACCTGGTCGTCGTGATCGAGCATCGACGTCGGCCCCGTCACCAGATTGTCGAAGCCCCAGAACAGGGAGTCAAACGTCGGTAGCGCTGCATCAGTCGGCAGCGCGAAGGAACGACCCTCTTCGTGCAAGATGGCGAGCAGACGACCGGTGGCGATGAGTGCGTCGGACTTGTCCTGGAGGGTGGCCACTTCGACATCGTCGAGCCACGTAAAGAGGACCGCACTCGTCGGGCGACCGAGCGCCTCACTGACCATCGTCGTGAACAACGCCCCCTCGGCGTTCGCCACTGGGAGTGGGAGTGCCACGCGGCCCGATCGATGGAGAGCACTCATCCACGTCACTTCGGCGCGTAGATTCTCCGGTGTGCGCGGCGAGTTCACGTTGATCCGAAGCGCATATCTCGTTCCGTCGACCGCCACCACCGCGAACGTTGAGTTGTATCCGTGGTTGATGGAGTCAATTGAGGCGACGTCGACATTGAAGGATGTCATGAAATCGTGTGCGAGGTCACTCATCTTCGCAATCTGCACTGCTTCAGGCTGCTCACTGAAATCTTCCGCCATACCTCAACCCTAAAACTGGGGACGGGGAGCGCCGCGTGGATTGGGTGGAGGTACTGGGACTCTGTTCGAACCCCTCCTAGGGCCCGAAACTCACTAGTTTCATCGGGTTCTGATTGCCTGAACGACTTGATTCACGACATATTCGGTGTCTCAAGCACAACCGAAGAGGTCATGGGACAACGGTCGAACCTTGGAGCGACCCACACAACTGTCGCATATGTGCTACAGTTGTGCATGTCCGAAATTGCCTCTCGTGAACTGCGAAACAACACTCGGGGACTCCTGAAGAGGGTTGCTAGTGGCGAGGACATCGTCATTACAGTCGAAGGCCAGCCCGTCGCAGCATTGCGAACTTTGAACCTTCGACCTCGTTGGATAAATGGAGCTGACTTTGGGCGGCGTTTAGAACATCGCCAGACCGACCCAGGACTGCGGGCGGAATTGCGCGTCTTGTCGCCGGACACGACCGACGATCTAGCACTGTGACGCGAGGGCTTGCCGACACTTCGGTATTCATCGCGCGCGAGTCTGGCCGGCCGCTCCAGGCGTCACTGTTGCCAGAAGAACTGGCGGTTTCGATTATCACCATTGGTGAGCTGCGTGCGGGGGTGCTGGCTGCTAGCGACGTCACGACTCGTGATAGGCGTTTAGCGACGCTGACAGTGGCTATGACACTCGATCCCGTTGCCATTGATGACGATGTCGCAGCTCAGTGGGCGCGCCTGCGAGTACTGCTACGTGACGCCGGACTACGGATGCCGGTCAATGACTCGTGGATTGCCGCGACGGCTATGGCACTACAAGTGCCGATTGTCACCCAAGATGACGACTACATCAATCTGGCAGAGCTGCCCGTCATCCGTGTTTGACCCTGAAGAGTCAATGGTCGAACAGTAGCGACGATGATACCGTGCCTCTCAGCGCATTTTGTGGAGACGATGGGGTTCGAACCCACGACCTCAGGCTTGCAAAGCCCGCGCTCTACCAACTGAGCTACATCCCCTCGGAGTCTCCATAGTAGTACGTGAAAAGACCCCCTATTGAGGGCGATGCCGCCGGAGCGTGCGGGCCCGCTCGCGCTCGAGTCGGAGGAGCTTTCTCTCGACGTCGGCCCAGTGCAGGGGCGACTCGTCGACGGAGACACCCGCATCGTCAGCGCGAAAGAAAATCGTGAAGGCAATGGCCCACATCGGGATGTAGCAGCCGAGTTTCGCCACGAAACCGGCCAACTGCTGATCGAACAGCGGTGTCATGTGGAGCAGCTCGTACTGATTGTGCAGGGCCGGGTAGAGCGAGTGAGTCGAAAAAATCCAGATGAATGAGAGGCTCGTCACCACAATCGCCGAGCCGAAGATGTACCCCGCGCGGCCCGCCGGCGAGAGACGTACGGCCCCCGGCATAATCGCCAAGGCCGGTACCCATAACAACAGGCCCGTAGCCAACACCGCCAACAGGATGACGTCTCGAGCCCACGACGAACTGGCGCCCCAGTCGACGATCGGCGTGGACAGGGTGGCGGTGCCAATGACCGTGACCAGGATGATGGCCGTACCGGGGTGCGACAGTCGCCGCACAACGAAGTCGACCGGCGCGGGGCGAGTAAGGCGCACCAGGAGGTCGGTCGACATACTTTGCAGCATGAGTGGCGCTACCGCCAACATAATCACGAGTCGCTGTACGGTGGCGGCGGTGAGCGAGACTCGGGCCGCAATGTAACCCATGGGCCAGACCGTCACCAGCAGGAGAGCGGCCACCGACCACCAGAGCAGGTGGCGCCGACGTCGATCGGCGACGACGGTGTGGTGCAGCCACAGCACGACAGCGACCACGACGATTTCAACGAGGTGGAAGTGGAAGGGAAGGAGATTCAGCACCTTGCGCTCCCCTACGACGCCGTCGCGTACCGTCGTCGCACGCGTGGACCCAACTTGGTAACGATAAAGAGACTGAGGATCGAGTCGGTGAACAAGATGATGCCGGGGAAAGCGGCTCCAGCCGTAGTGACGCGGTGCAGGGTCAGCAGGGTCAAAGCACAATTCAGTGCACCAAAGATATAGGGCGCCCCTGATTCACTTTCGGGATTGCTCCACGATTTTCGATACGTCGGTAGGGCCGCGATGAAGTCGGCCGTGACGAAGGAGAGCAACGCGACAGTGGGTTGGTTGACGAGTGACCAAAAGACCAGCCCCAGCAACGAAACCGTGCCACAGGCGACATCAATGCGGTCAATTTTCCACACGGCCTCCGGATTACGAAAGGATGCCGCGACAATAAAGCACGGGATCAGTCCGAGCGCCAGCGTCATCAACGAGGCCAGACCGACGTGCTCCTGGATTTCGACGGCGTAGGCCAAGATGCCTTCGAGCGCCCACAGGGTCCAGGTCACGCGGTGCGGTTGGGTCTGCCCGCGCCACGTGTCGATGAAGTAGCGAACTGCCCCAAACAGGGCCAGGGCAATAGCTACGTAGACGAAACGTGGGTCGAGCATCTCCCTAGTCTGCCGTGCGTGGAGACGCAGTGGAGCAGTCTCCGGCGGACGATTGCGCTATTTGGTGTAGATTAGGTATCCCTTGGGGCTATAGCTCAGTCGGTTAGAGCGCGTCACTGATAATGACGAGGTCGTAAGTTCGATTCTTACTAGCCCCACCATGAGGGATTCGTACAAATGGCGTGAAACCATTAGTAGAAATCACGGCAAACCATTAGAAAAAATGGCGGGCGCCGAAGTTGCCACCACATGGTCCACTCACGTGATCTCGACCTTCAGAGGACGTAGCGCTCCTGTTGCCAAGGAAGACTGGAACGACCGCCGTTGCTCCGAACACACTTCTTGCGTAGCGAGACAACCTGGTTGTATCGAGCTGGAATTCCTAGAATTATGTCAGCTATGCCTAGGACGATTCCACTCGCGCGAGTGCAGACTGCGAACGCATAGGCATGTCTCCATATCGATCAAGTGGTGCTGTCCCTCGAGGACTTAGGTGAGCCAGTTGACCGAACGGAAGAAGTCGCTACCATTGAACTCGAATTGCCAGAGTACGCTGAATCCCGAGGCCTTCGGAGAATGCCGATTGAAGTTCCAAGCGGGGCCAACTAGATTCGCGATGTGAGCGACAATGAGTTCTTTCTTACCCGCGCGCAGTTACTTCGTCACCAAGAATTGCTCGACTCGCTACACGAATACACCGAGGAGCTTATCGAGATGCGGGACCCCGAACGGCGACGGGTGATTTGGGACAAGTACATGCTCGCTCGCCGAGAGATCGGGGAGATACTTCCGCCAGCTCCCAATCACCTGTAGCGGTGCACCTGATTTCTTACGACTACTAGGGGAGAGAGTTGGGACCTGTCGAATTGGCGGTGAGCACCGCATTGCATGAGAACGATGTCCTCCGAACTCCCTCGCAAGGCCAGCCATTTGTCGTCGATACGATCGACGATCGTGGGGTTGTCTTGCTGTTCGGCGAGAAGAGGACCAAGACACCGTTCAGCTGGTCCACCCTCGAAGGGGTTCGAGTGGAGTTCATGGGTCTCGGTTGGATTCCCATCGGTGGTCGGCGAGACTCCCAGGGTAATCCAGGGACTCTTGATGGTTACTTGAAGACCGCGATGAAGCGAGACACGGCGGGTTGGGTCGCATCTCTACTCGAGGCAGCGGGCATCCTTGAAATTGACCGCGGTCGGCCCGCCAAAATACGAATCAAAGCCTGACCAGATCCCGCTGCCGCGTCGATTGCAAGTGGCTTAGTGAGAGAACTTACTGTTGGTGGTGGTGCTTCTCATTTCGTCCGAGCTCATCAAGTGAAGCGTTGGAATGATCTTCCAGAAACTGTCCCTGATCTGTTAAGAAAGACTCTCCGCTACTGGTCCGGACCTCGTATGCACCGCATCGTCGCAAGCCCGCATATCAACGTCATGGCGAGCAAGACGAGTCCCACGGCTGCCTGAAGAATCCAGAAATGGTTGGCCGGCTGGTATGAGAGCCAATACACCTCATGGTGCAATTGCATCCACCTCTTCACGGGACTAGGACCGTATTGGAACAATGCGGCGAGGTGCAGGCGAGCGACATTTGCGGCATGATCACCCAGCACATGCCCTCCAGGACCGACCAGCCAACCCTTCACAAGAAAGCTCCCGCTGGGCCCCACGCCCTCGGTAGCAACCGTGTTGACCGTGCCGAGAGGAAGGTAGCTGAGCAGAATGCGCGATGACGCTGATGCACCGATATCCAGAATTCGCGGGATCAACTGACTCATCCCAACGATGATTGCGCCGCCGATGAACGCGGTCGTGGCTATCGCTGCAACCGTACGCTTAACTAGAGCCCCAATAAGCGTTCCTAGCAGCAACTCGAAAACTGACAAGACTGGAGTCATCCACCAGGTCGTCATGAACAAACCGGACTGCCATTGGCTCCCAACACCAACATTGATCACCGAGTAGGGATGCATGTACCAGCTCTCGAAGAGGAATCCAAGCACCACCGCGGCGAAGGTCAAGATTGCGGCCAATATTGCAAGCATCACAAGCAATTGTCGGGCACGGCCAACCCCTTGGGTCCAGCTGAAGCGATAGGTGCCAAGCTCCAACTCGCGCGCAATCAACGGTGCTCCAACGAAAGCCCCAATCACAAGCGGGAATATTCGGAGCGCGATGACGAGCGGCGTGAAACTCGGGATGTCGGCAAATTTATTCGTCGTGTAGGCACACACTTGGAGATTGGTTGGATGGGCAAGCGTGCAACCGGCCGCGAGATACTTTCCATAGTCGCCAATCACCGCCATGCGTCCGATGATGATGGCAATGACCAGAGCAGCGGTAGTGAAGAGAACGGTCATGAACGTAGCGCGGTGCTGAATGAGAGCAACCCGCACAAGACGTCGCCACGAGTAGTGATGTCCTGGCGAATATTGGTCGGTTGTGGAACTCGATCCGGCGATCCTTGTTATCGACACTTCGTCATCTCCCCGCACGGTTCGATGCAATTGCAAGTGGACCTGACATAGCTGAGGCGGATGGTTCGCTCAGGTAGGCAAGCACGAGTTCATCAAGTGAGATGTGCTCGGCCATCCAACCGCTAGGGACCTCCATCTCGGCTTCTTCACGGACGACGAACTGGATCTGTCGTCCCGCGCGCTGAGACTTGACGATGTTCAGTTCCTCAGCGACGCTTTCCGCCTCGTCGCTAGGTCCGATCAATACCACGTGTCTGGCGAGAAGATCATCAATCGATCCAACCATCTGGACTCGACCTTGACTCATCAAGACCAAGTAGTCAGCTACCCGCTCCAACTCCGAAACCACGTGCGAGGAGAAGATTACCGAAAGGCCCTCGTCGGCCGCCAATGACATAACGACCGCCATCACTTCATGTCGCGCTAGCGGATCAAGTCGAGCTAGCGGCTCATCGAGCACGAGAAGGTCAGGGTGTCGTGCGAATGCAAGTGCGAGTGCGAGTTGGGCCTGTTGACCACCAGATAGTCTTCCCACCCTGCCCTCCAACGGGATATCGAGGTTCGACAAGCGCTTCTCCGCCAAATCTCGGTCGAATTTCTGGTTAAGGTTGGCCGCCACCGTAAGCATCGATCGCACCGTGATGTGGCGATAGAGAGGTGCTTCTTGCGCCACAAAGGCAACGCGTCCCAGAGCAGCGGGTGATCCTGCCTCAATGCCACCGAGCACCCTTATGTCCCCTGTCGTTGGGGTGGTTAGTCCAACAATGCAATCAAGCAGTGTCGTTTTGCCAGCACCATTTGATCCGACGAGAGCAACGATGCGCCCTTCAGGAATTGCTAGGGTGCAGTCGCTCAGCGCCCGAGTCTCCCCAAAGGTCACGCCAAGCCCGAAACTTTCAACGACATTCATGCGACCCCTCCGGTTTCGTCCAATGAGTCAGGACGAGTTGAAGAGCGCCCTTGGGACTGCCTAGAAAAGTCAAAGAGCGCGCTCGTGAAGAGCGCCGTGATCCCGTTCTCGTCGAGGCCGGCCGCGGCCGCCTCGGTTAGCCATCCGGTGACAAGACTGCGCCGCAGCGTTGTCAACTCCGAGAGTCCTACAGTCTCCGGTGCAGCCTCGACGAAGGTACCAATGCCAGGACGCGCGATGACTAGTCCCTGCTGCTCAAGATCGCGATATGCCTTGAGAACGGTATTGGGATTAATTGACAGCGAGGTGACGACATCTTTGATTCGAGGAAGTTGATCTCCTCGTACCAAGTAACCGAGTCGAATTGCGCTCTCAACCTGCTGGACGAGTTGGAGGTAGGTAGGAATGCCCGAGCGCGGGTCCAGCCGAAATACGACAGAGGAGACTGAGTCGTTCATCTTCGATGAATTGTTATATTTATCTATCATGATAGATAAAGTGTATCACCCTCAAGATTCGAACTAGACACCATGCTTTCAGGCCCACGATTTGTGAAACTGGCTCTTCAATTTGTTGGGGCTGCGCGCACTTCCTGCACAGTCCGCAATACTCCAACACCTTTGGTGGGCGGAATCATTCTTGGTGGTGAGTAGATCCAGAATTGCTGGTGAGCACACTCGCCTGCTCTGGTGATATAAGAATTTCCAATTTTCGATAGCCCTTTGATCACTTGGCTTTTGGTATTTCTACTAATCCCCCACCACCTCGAGCGCGCTGACGCTTTCTCTCCCTCCTCCTGCCCGTACTCTGAAGCAACGGAGGGTTTTCATGGCCACGTTGTTGCTTATTGGGTATTTCGCCGGAGTTATCGCGGGGGTTTCCCCCTGTATTTTGCCAATTCTCCCCATTGTGTTCGTCGCGTGGACCTCACCACTTCCCGAGTCAATTGACAACCGCCGCCAACGACAGCGTCGCGCACTCTCCGTCGTCGCCGGCCTGGTACTCAGCTTCGGCATCATCACGGCGACGGGCACCGCTCTTATTAGTAGCCTCGGGCTGCCCCAAAACTTCCTCCACGATGCCGGTATTGCCCTCCTCGTGATCTTCGGCGTAGGCCTCGTGGTGCCCGCCATTGGCCACGTGTTGGAGCGCCCGTTCGCTCGGCTAACGCGGACCTCCGCAACCGGCTCGGGCAGCGGCTTCGTCCTTGGTCTCAGCCTGGGACTGGTCTTCGTACCCTGCGCCGGCCCCGTGCTCGCCGCCATCTCGGTGCTGGGTGCACGCCACCAGTTCACGATCTACAGCCTCCTGCTCAGCCTGCTCTTCGCCGCCGGTGCGGCCACACCGTTACTGACCATTGCCTTGGCTGGCGACCGACTCATCGAGCGCAATCGCCGGCTCGCGGCTCGTGCTCGTCGCTGGCGCCCCGTCGGCGGTGTGCTCCTCGTCGCTATTGGCCTGTCACTCGCCTTCAACTTGGCAGCCCCGCTGCAGCGGGCACTGCCGAGCTACACCCAATCACTCCAAAACTGGTTGGAAGGCAACGCCCAGACCAGTGCGGCGCTGCGCCAACTGCAAAATCAATCGACGACGGGCAGCCTGGTGACGTGCGAGAACCTCGCCGCGGCGGGGCGAAACTTTTCGACGCTCAATTGCGGGCAGGCCCCCGAGTTCCGCGGTATCACCGCGTGGCTCAACACCCCGGGAGAAAAGCCCCTGACTATGGGTTCGTTGCGTGGTCATGTGGTCTTGATCGACTTCTGGACCTACTCGTGCATCAACTGCCAGCGCAGTCTTCCCCACGTAGAAGCCTGGTACCAGCGCTACCATCAGGCAGGCCTCGAGGTCATTGGTATCGAAGCACCAGAGTTCGCCTTCGAGCATCAGGTCGCCAATATTGCTGCCGCCGCCAAAACGCTCGGCGTCACCTACCCAGTAGCCGTCGACGACAATCTCGCCACGTGGAACGCCTACGAGAACCAGTACTGGCCCGCCGAGTATTTGATCGACGCCTCGGGCGCCGTTCGCCACGTTGACTACGGCGAAGGTCACTACAGCGACACCGAAAAGGTGCTTCGCAGTCTGTTGGCGGCACACGCGCACTCGCCACTTCCTGCCCCGACCTCGGTGCCAAACCTGACGCCACTAGGAAGCCTGAGCCCCGAGACCTATCTCGGCACAGACCGGAGCCAGTATCTCAACAACGGGGCCATGACCACGGGGGCCAGTGCGACCTACCGCGACGGCTACCCACCCCTCGGCAGTTACGACCTCGGCGGCACCTGGCGAACTGAGCCGGAGTACATCGAAGCGGGCCACCAAGCGAGCCTGACGTTGAACTTTCAGGCGGCCCACGTCTATCTCGTCCTTGGCGGGACCGGCACCGTCACGGTCTCGCTCGACGGGCGCACCGCGCGCACCCTGCACGTCAGCGGCTACCCCACGCTCTACACCCTCGCCTCGCTGCCGCGAAATGGTGAGGGTCTCTTGACCCTCGGCGTCTCACCCGGCGTTCGCGCCTATGACTTCACTTTTGGGTGACGCCGGCGCGAGGCCTTGCGTTAGCGTTTAGGGAGTTCCACTCGAAGGAGTCCCCATGACCGACCGCAGCACCTTGAGCCACGTCGAGCGCGAGCGCGCTTCGGTCTTTCACTCCTGGTCCGCCCAGGGCAGTATTAACCCACTTATGGTCAAAGAGGCCAACGGCGTCTACGTCACGGACGAAGACGGCAACTCCTACATCGACTTCTCCTCGCAGCTCGTCAACATCAACATCGGCCACCAACACCCCAAGATTGTGGCCGCGATTAAGGAGCAGGCCGACTTGCTCTGCACGATTGCGCCCCAGCACGGCAACATCGCCCGCATTGAGGCAGCCGAAAAGATTCTCGATCACTCCTTTGACGGGGCCGCCAAGGTCTTCTTCACCAATGGCGGCACCGAGGCTGTCGAACACGCCGTGCGCATGGCCCGCCTCCACACCGGCCGGCCCAAGGTCATGGCCCAGTACCGCAGCTACCACGGCGCCACTGCTACCTCCATCAACTTGACGGGTGACCCCCGACGCTGGCCGAACGACTCGGCCAGTGCCGGCGTCGTGCACTTCTTTGGTCCGTTCCTGTATCGCTCGATGTTCCACGCCTCCACCGAGGCCGAGGAGTGCGAACGCGCCTTAGCCAAT
>Ga0208258_1000291_pt1 | contig 11313 bp, 10 predicted proteins | sample CryBogCBH08Jun09_FD_185512 | JGI IMG/M metagenome (GOLD analysis project Ga0208258, IMG submission 185512) | Freshwater microbial communities from Crystal Bog, Wisconsin, USA - CBH08Jun09 (SPAdes) (version 2) | ecosystem: Environmental > Aquatic > Freshwater > Lake | place: Crystal Bog...
AAATAACCACGGCCGAAGGCCTTCACCTAGTTCTTCACGAAATTTATTTTTAAAAAACTCTTTTTCTCACTAAATCCATTTTTGAAATAACCACGGCCGAAGGCCTTCACCTAGTTCTTCACGAAATTTATTTTTAAAAAACTCTTTTTCTCACTAAATCCATTTTTGAAATAACCACGGCCGAAGGCCTTCACCTAGTTCTTCACGAAATCTATTTTTAAAAAAAACTTTTTCTCACTAAATCCATTTTTCACTTAATTTTTCAAAAGTGTCTTTTTTTGCACAGAAGTTCTTTTTTTTCTTTTTCATTAAAAAAAGATGTGTATTCTTGGGAACCCTATTTATTTTAATAAAATAATTTCTTCATATGATAAGATAAAGGGGGTATGCGCGGCTAGCAAATGAACTCCGTTCTTATCATATACACTTTTGACTTTTCATTTGCTAGACATACCGAGAAGACAAAAAAAAATAAATTTTCAAAAAATCAATTTACACGAAAACCCGTAGGTTGAACTTAACAACTACCTAAAAATGCGTAAAAAGTTTTTTCTTCTCAAAACCGTTTTGATCTCAGAACGGTTATTTTCTCAGCACCTACTTTAAGAAAAATATTTTTTTTTCTCTTTTTTCTTTCTCTACTAATATCTTCACAAAAAAACACAAAAAAAATAGTGGAAATTAAATTTACGTATTTCCAAAAAAATATATTTCTTTTTGATTTCTTTTTAATTTATTATTTTTTCGTTTTTTTAATTTTTCAGAGCACTTTTCCATGTTTCATTTGCTAAGAGCAAAAAATATTTTTTTTCTTCTCAAAATGGATTTTCAAAAAATAAAATTTTGTATACTATATAGGGGAAGATGGAAAACGAGAAAACACCCAAGGCCGGGCCTGAACCAAAAAAAAAATTAGTTCAGATAAATTAACTCTACTAATTCAATGTAGAGAAAAAAATAAATATTGCCCCAAAACTAAATTTTAAAATTTAGAAAAGTAATTTAAAAATTTTGAATGATTCTGACTAAATTATAAAAGCGAGAAAAAATGATTTTCACATTGATTTTTATTACGATGATTATTAAAATGCTTTTTTCGTAGATAAAAATTTATTTATCAATGATGAACTAAAAATTTTCTATTACGACCATCAAGAACAAAAGAACAGTGAAAATATTTTATTTGATTTAAGTAAATTAAAAGAAGAATAAATAATAATTTTTGATAATGTAAAAACTGGTCTGGAGTATCATTTTGACAATAATAAAAAATAGGCTAATTTTGGAAATTTAAGATAAGATTATGAAGGCAAAAATTAATGTGGAATTTTAAATAAATTAATAATAGAAAATGAACTTTAATTTAAATATTCTGGAAATGAACATAAAATAAATGTTTGTTACTACGATATCGAAACTTACAACGGAGATTTAGAAAATCATAATGTACCTATGTTCAATGATGAAAATGCACACATTGGAATTATTTGTTTTTACAACTCTGGAGAAAACAAAATGACTACTTTTTTAAATGGTTCTTATTCTTATGATGAAAACACAATAGACGAACACATCCAAAAAAAAAATTAAGAATATTTTTTAATGAATGGATCACAAAAAGATAAAATACTTATTGAATCAATTAAATACGAATATAAGTTATTTCACAACGAATATCAATTAGCGAGAGGTTTTATTTAATTTTTGCGAGAAATCCAAGAAATCGTGATTCTTGTTGGTTTTAATTCTTCGGTAGGACAAAAAGAAAAAGATAGTGAAAAATTATATTTTAAAAAATAACATATCACTGGTTATGACATATCTTTTATCATGTTTCGTAGTCTTTATTAATATTAAACGAAATTTGCAAGTACTAAACTCTACAATCAAAATAATTATACTCAAGTCAAAACAATAAACATTTTGCCGTGTGTTTACTTTGTTGATTATTCAGTATTGTGTTTTATGTACTTGGAACCTTCGGAAAAATAGAAAATAAAGAACTACAAACTAGACACTTATTTATCACTATGGATAAACCTTTAAAAAATTGAAATAGATTATTAAAAATTGTAGGAAAAATTACATAATGTAACTAATGACATCACTTATGAAATTGCCTATTGTTAGTTTGATGTCTTGAGTCTTTTTCTTTTGAACAGAAAAAAAAATTTTTTGGAACTTTAAATGACTTACATTGATATTTTAAATTTACCTTTGAATATTGTTTTATATTCGACATAATCCACACTAAATTAATTAAAATTATAATAATTGTATTTTTAAAATAATTTTTTGTGTAATTTCTAGATTGACAGGGAAATTTAAATTTCCTAGGAATAAAACGCGGGGGCGATTTGTATCTAGATGGAATAAGAATTTTAAAACGAAATCATTAAAAATACTTGCATGTGTGATTTCACTGGACTTTATCCTTCGGCCTTGATTACTTTTAATGTTTGTTTGTCTACTTTGAAAATTAACACCTAGGACGAAGAAAATTTTTTCGTTGTCTACTTTGACGAGTAATAACTAGAAAAAAATGAATAAATTAAAAGTGTTGGATTTTTGCGGAATAAAAAAGGAGTTTTAAGTCAATACTCTAAAAATCTTTTTATTCAGAGGAACGAAGCAAAAAATAAAATGAAAATTTTAAGTAAAAAATTAATTGAGTTAAAAATTCAGTGTGGAAAGACAGAAAATTAAAAAGAGATTGATTTTTTGAATGATGAAATTGAAAATACACAGAAATAATATAATTATTTTGATTTAGTTTAATATTTATACAAAATTTAAAATAATTCTCTTTATGGTCTTCTTGGGACTTCCTACAGTATTTTTAAATCAGAGTAATCAAAGGTTTTATCTGCTGCGATTACGCAAATAGGAAGAAATATGAATAGATTAATGAAAATTGCGATAGAATCACAAGGAAAAAAAATGTTGTGGAGTGATACTGATAGTTCAAGTATCAAACTTGACGAAAAAATTAGTAATTTTGCGAAATTAACATAGCTACACAAAGGAATTTAAAATTTTATTGATAGAAAAATGGTTTAAAATAAAATTTACTACGACATCAAGGGTGGAATGTTCGGTCATAGATTTAAATTGGAGTTGGAGAATGTTTTTCCTTCTGCATATTTTCCTATTCAAAAAAAATCTTATTAAAAATATAAGATAAATCCAAGAGATTATAATAAATTTTTGTAGATGGAGAAAATAATAAAAGATTTTGAGGAAAAATATAAAATTAATTCAATGAAAATTTTTTTATGCATGGATTAATTGGTTGATTAATGCATTCTCTATCAAAATTTATATAATTCTGTGTATTTTTATGTTGAGTTCAGAGATTTTTTTAATATAAAAAATTAATTTTTGGAATTATAGATAAAACAAGCGAATTAATTATTTTAAGAATTAAAACACATAATAATGAATACACTGGATAATAATTTTAGAACTTACGAAGTAAGAGATTTTATTCTCAGTAGTTACAAAAGAACACATGAAATTAAAGGTATTAGTTGGGGATTCTTAACAAAAGATGTTTAGAAGGAAACAGAGGATTTTTTTAAAAGAATTCTCAATAAATCAGAAAACGAACAAATAAACGATTTAGTGGAGGAATACGTAAGAAATCACTCAAAATAAATTTAGACTATGATTTTGTAAAAAGATTACGAAATTTTAAAGAAATATTCTCAGAGATTAAAACTTTCTGAAAAAAACCCTATTGCGAAGAAAATAAGAGAAAATCCTGAATATTCTGAACTAATTAATTAACCTTAATGTTTTTATGTGGTTTTGAACAATAAACACACACAAAAGATAAGCGAAAATGCAAAACCTATTTAATATCTTAAAGATGAAGATTTTTCACAAATAAATTAAAATTGGTTGTACAAAAGTATTTTTGCCCCCGTCAAAAAATTTTTTAATAGTGGAAATAATATTAGAATTGAGGAATATTTACAAGATTATGAGGAAAAAAAAGAAGGTATAATTTCTTTTTGGTCAATAACTGTTAATAATTCAAAACAATACAAAGGAAAATTAAAGGATTTTTATTTAGATGAAATAGAAGAGTACATAAAAGCAAAAGGAAGTGGTTAAATGTTAGTTGAAAAAATTTATGGAGATTTAGACACATGCAAATTTAAAGCATATTTTGATGTTGATTGTTTTTTTGACTACGGAATCAAATACGAAGACATTATTAATGAATTAAAAAATAAATTCTTTCCAAACGCGAAAATTCATATTTGTTCTAATTTTGAAATAAAAATAAGTGTTCACATCATCGTGGATTAATTAATGACAAAAAATTAATTAAAAGCGATATCAACGAACCTAAATAAACATTTTTAAAAAGATATTTTTGATCTTTCAATTTACAAACATAATGCTGTTTTTAGAACACCGATGACTGATAAATTAAAAAAAGGAAAAGATGGAACCGCGGTTATTGAACGTAGATAATTATAAATTTAAACATAATCAACAATTTTGGATTTTTTAGTCACAAACACCGGAGATCTTGTTGATTCTGATGTTTATTAATTATTTGCGCCGAAATTAGATTTTTAGGGTTTTATTAAGTTTGATTTAAATCAAGAACAATAATAAAAAATTTGTTAATATGTTTTTGAAAAAGAAGGAATCACGAAATTCAAGATAAAAAAATATTCTCAAGGAAAAATTTTTCTACATTTTGGTATTAAGTGCCCTTTTTCAAAAGATAAATAAAAAAACAAAAATCACACGGATTCGATTTGCGCCTTTTTAAAAATGAAATAAAAATAATTTTTTTTTGTGTATTTTTGCATTCTTAATTTTGAAGATAAAAAAAGTTTTTAAATAGACTAAAAAATCCTGGAAGAATTAGGAATTAATACGGAAATTTGCGAAGTAGAATAAATTTACAATGATTTAAAAAAATAAAGTAGGGAAATAAATCCTGCTTGCGAGTAAATCAACGAAAAAGAACTAAAATATTAAATAAATCCAAGAGATTAAATAATTTTTATAAAATCTGCGATGGGAACGGGAAAAACCAAGTCAACAGTAGAGTAAAAAAAAATAATGGAGTGTAATTGTTTGTGTGTTCTGTCTTTTAGAAGAACTTTCACTCAATTCATGTAACATCGATATAAAGCGAATTCTTACCAAGACATCAAAGGATAAATTGACTTGGATAAATAAAAAAGAGTGATTATTTAAGTTGATTCACTAACTAGATTAAAAAATATTGCGAAAGTAGATGTTTTAATCATTGATGAAGTAGAAAGTATTATTTCCTAACTAAAATCATCCTAGATGATGAATTCTTACAAAGTTCTTTAAAAATTCATTGATTTGGTTCGTGCTTCGTAATTCACCATAGTTATGGATGCAAATTTAAGAAAATGTTCAAGATAATTTATTTTGTGGATTAGGAACACGTCTGTAAACTCTGCAAACATAAGATATATCGAAAATATAAGAAATTCACACCAAGATATTTAATTATTCTTCAATGACGTACCAAAATAAAATATTTCTTCACACATGATAAAAAACATGTAGGAATTGATAAGATAAAATAAAAAAATCGTTATACCTGTGTCTTCTGTCAAAATTGCATAATTACTTTATGAGTTTTGTGTTGAGTGTGGAGTAAAAGCATTATCAATCACTGGAGATTAAAATTACTTCGTAAAAGAATATTAAAAATCAATGTCTGAGTTAAAAGACGAAGTAATGAAAAATTTGGATTAGTTTTTAGTTGACAACGAAATTTAAATTTTTATCTACACTGCGAGCATCACTTCTGGAGTTTCAGTGGAAAAATGGAGTTGCGATGTTGTTTTGACTTCATTCTCTGGAAATCCATTCAGAACTATGGATATTTAATCATATTCTCAAATGTGGCATCGTGTGCGACAAATCAACGAAAAAAAAATAATTATGTTTGCGAGTGTTCAAAATGTTTTTTGGTAATTAAAAGGTTATGAGTAGACTTTAGGATATAATAAACAAAATTATGAGATTTTTCTTCATAATTACTATAATTTCATAAATACTTAATAATCTTCTGAACTTGCATAAGCAATTTTTAATTATTAGTGCAAATTTGAGATAAATAACGAACCAAAAGAACTAATTTTATAAAATGAAGAAAAAATGATTTAATTTATGCAAAAATTCAACGACGATAATAAATTTGAGAGTGTTAAGTCTATTGAATACGAATTAATTAAAAAATTCTAGTAACACATGAAAGAATGTAAACCTTAAAATAAGGAATGTTTTTGTTTCAAGTAAAACATAGATAAAAAAAAACATATCGAGGATTTGAACAAGAAAGTGAAAATTTTAAAATACTGTAGTAGAGCAAAAATAATTAATTTTGATGAAGAAGAGGAAAAACTGAACGATTTTCTCAAAAAAACTTTTAATCCTTACTTAGTCCTAGATGATTTTATCTGGTAATAGTTAGGAATTGTTAAAAAAAATGGAAATTAGTACACATAATAGAATAAATAAAAAAAAAGACAAGATCCTTTGCATTTGTTGAAACAATGCGATAGAACTTTCCAAGCCTAAATGATTACGGAAAAGAACGAAGAATATGTAATTTAATAAAAATCCAACTAAATTTAAAAAAATATTGAAAAAATTAAAGAAATTATCACTGACATTGAAAATGTCAAATAAAAAAGAGATCTAAACGAGGAAGAAATCCAACAAATTTAAAAATATTATGGAAAGAATAGATACAAAAAAGCCTTTAATGAGGACATTTCATCATGTTTTAATCTAATTTTTGAAGAAAAACAAAAATGGGTATCAAATCCAAAACCAAAAGAGGGCAAAAACACAGAAGAAAAAAAAGATGATTAAAAAACCCTAGGAAAAATTAAAAAAAATGGTAAAAATATACGTGTTTATTCACTACTTCCAATTATACCCTTGGAAATAGTCCAAAAACAGAGTCAAGAACACTTTTAAAAAAAATCTTCATCTAGCATAAATGAATGACATATTTGGAAAAATCCCGCTATTTATCTGAGTCATGTAATCAATTATGTTGAGTCTGCATTTTTATTTGCAAATATTACCTTTTCTATTATTATTTTGATTAAAAATTAATAATTCGAATTATTTTCCCTTTATCATCACTGTCATTTTAAAATCTTATTAATTACATTAGTAATAAACATCAACGTAACCGACTTATTTTTAACTATTTAATTTTACTTCTGAATAAATCAATTGATGCTGTTCAATGTCTTCTTTTAGCTTAAAAAACATGTTTATGCTAATTTTGTCTAAATTTATGATTAATTCAAGAAAACTCAAGAAATCTGAACTTTTGATGTTTCCCTTGAAATTGTATTTATAAAAAAAAGGAGTCTCACAAGTCATTATCATCTCTCTATATATCATTTTAAAATTCTTTTTCCTTTCCCCTTCGTCTTAGTCTCTTAAAAAACTTTTTCTTTAGTTTCACCATAACCTGTCCAAACTTTGGCGACTTTTGCTGCTGTACCTAAAACTGGAGTTTTTTTTATGATATCCCCGACTACTGGAGTATTTAGTAATTTACTTAAATATTTTTCTTTTGTTAAGTGATTGTGAACTGAAGAGGCCGCGCTTTTTACTTTGTCCCATGCATCACCTAAAAATCCATGTCCTTTTAGGTATCCATTCAATTTTTTGATTTTTGGATGACTTCCATGACCATGTTGATGGAGGTCAATAACTTTTTTTGCGAGGATTTTTCCATCAGATTCGTCTATATCCATTAATTTATGCGGGTTTTTATCAGAAAGATCTAATCCTGACTTAAAAATACCTATTGACTATAAAAGTCTATGTGCATTTTTTGATAGAGGTAATTTCTCAAAATGTTCGTGAAGTTCTGAGTCATGATGTTGACCCTAATTTTCAAAATTAAATTAATGAGGCTGCATTTTCACGTAAAAAATCGTATTTTTTAATTTTTATTATTTTTTTTCTTTTTTATATATCTATCTAATTTTTGATTTTTTTAAAAAACAGAACAAAATGGCCGAACAAATCGAACATCTACCACCACAGATAATAAACACTCATTACGAGACTGCGATAATCAATGCTACTTCGAACTCTACTGTTGGAGTAGCTCAAGCAACACAAATACCTTTTATTCTTCCCCCTGGAAAATACACGAGAGAATCTTAAATAATGCTTGTTCACTCTGGAGTGTCAGTAGCAACGACCTAAACAGTAGTTGGAAGATCAGACTGTGCTTTTGTCACTAGGAATTAAGTAACTCAAGCAACTTTGAATGGAAAATAATTTTTATAGACTTTTTCACTTGCGGAGCAATAATTAAATTATTTCTAGACGGAAATGATACCTTTGGAAAATTACAATATTTAAAATTTAAATGCCGCATTAACAACTTTGAACGGTTCTGCGATAAAATGCAAACAATCCTGGAGAAATCTTGGAGTTGGAACTGCATCAACTAGTTAAAATTTTATTTAGACCTATTATTTGCATCATTTCTTCCCTTACATCTTTGACGAGGAGGAAACTTTTGAAGTCCACAGTGCTTTATCCTTCTAATTAGGAGTAAGTACTACGAATTGTTTAATTTCATTCACTACTGCGGATGGATCCACACCTGCATTTATCAGTACTAATTTGTAGGTAATCGTTATTTTAAAATCTGTGTAGGGTCACATACCTTAACCATTAACACCAAAATCTGGAAAAATTATCAGAAAACAAACAATGTAACCATTTTTAATTGGTACTTCTTCTGGTCCTGTTGTTTTCACTTACAGTGCTGGAAGCAATCAATAAGTTTGTTTTTTCTAATTTTTACTGACGAGAACGAACGGAACTATGATCAATTTTGAAGATATAGCGGCAATTAACATGTAATCATCTAATGTTACGAAGGATTCGCTACTTTTCATTAGGTCAGACATAGGCCCTAATGTTACGAATTCGATTCAAACATGTTTTGCTGTGATGAGATAATCAAAATCTGGAGTTAATTTTAATAATTTCCTTGCGTCATTTGAACATGACCTGCATAATTCTTCCACGATGTTGAATGGAAACATCCAAGGCGATGGTTCTACTTCACTTTAATTCTACGTAGCGATCATTTTTGACGAACAACATTGATTTTTATTTTTTAAAATATTTAATTTTTATGTTTTATATAAGAAAAATGATTAATTTATAGGTAGATCCTAAAAATAAATAATATATTTGCAATGTTAGGGTAGTTGTTGACCCTTCCACTGGAAACTAAACAATTTAAGTACTTGACAATCCACTAACAAATTAAATGAAATGCAAGAAAATTACAATAAAAGCAAATGTTTTTGTTGATTTTTAAAATTTGTCTACTGCGACCATCACATAACTCTACGGAGTTTAAATGCATCCAATTTGGTGTAAATTTTATAATAATGATTTTATTTTTTCCATGTTAGATTAAACAAAAAAAAATTCTATTGATACTCACTCAATAACTGATTTGTCAAATTTAGGAAATTTAAATAGTATTTTACTTTAGGTTGACTTAAACAACCAAGGATAACAAATCCAAGACTCTTCGACGTACTATGCTGACATCCACGCCCTTGATTCAAATGCATCAATTACTTATTTTTTTTCAATTATATTTATAATTGAATGAATATATACGAAAATGATATAAGAATTATATTAATTTTTTTTTTAAGGAATACCTAACCAAGCGAACCAAATTTTTCAGATTGATTAATCCTTTGATTACGACCCCTTAAATTTCGTTAGTGTTCAGTAAATAATCTTTCCAAAAACAATTTATTAAATAAACACTGCATTTTAAATAACAATAGACACAACCACAATAAATTTTTAAGTTGGGAATCTTTCTTTTCAGTAATTGAAGGTTTTTCTGCAAAATTAATTAGGATCTGCAAATTACACGGTAATTGAGAACGGATAACCATATTTTTAGACTGGAAAATTACAAATTTCGAGAACTTCTGGAACATTGCCTATCAATTTTTCCATACCTACGTAATAATAGGCCTTTTTTGGAAATTTACAATGGGATTACACTAAAAACTATTTAGTGAGTACTTAAATTTGTGAACTAAACACATAATAATAAATTTTGTTGAAGAGTTCAGTTTGTTCGAATCCTTATCAATAGTACGGATGTGCAAATATTCTTTATTAATTTTAATTAGACAATACCGCGAATTATAATTTTTATTACTAAGATGTTGATATTATTCAAAATAAACAATCTTATTAGAAGGTAAAATTTTTTTCGTTCTAGTTTGTTGATACTTCTGGAAATCTTTTGTAATTTAATGGAAATTAACAATTTTACATAAAACTGGCGATTTTTCACTACAGAACTCAATTTATTGATATTGTTGAAAATCACCTGGATAATTTACTTTAGTTGTATTTTTATAAGAATTTTAAAAAAACCTTTGAAAATGAATAAGATGATTAAGAATTTGATAAAAATAAGGTTGATATCAAAAATGAAATAAATAATGTAGAAATGGAATGAAAATTAAAATCAATACAGTTTCCTGTTTCCTATGATATTTTTTAGTTACATCTACTCTTAGAGTTTTTTTTATTTCTCTAGTTATCTCTGAACAAAAATGTTTTATTCTTATTTCACTTCCTAAATCTAACTTTGAAGAGTTTAGACAGTTTTTTAGATTTCTTATTTTTCTTAAATTACACCTTTTTTCTCTTATTAAATTTCCTGAAGTGTTTTTATCTTGAAATCAAATTCACCCCTTAGTTTCTCTTTTGTCTTCTTGTTCTTTTCTTTTAGTTGTAAATTCAAAAAATCTATTTATTATTACAATCCATGCATTTTTTAAGAAGAATCTGCATTTTCCATGAAAATATGCGGAACTACGTTTTCCTGTTGTTTTTTCAGTTTTTCGTTTTCCTTCTGAAGAGCCTGAATTTTTTTGTCTAATTCTCTTAAATATCGTAATTCATACTTATCTGGCATTAAATCTGGATTTTCTTGTTGTTCTTCGAATTTTCTTCTTGCGTTGCATTATTTACATTTTAGTGTCTGAGGATAAGAAGTGTGCCTTTTTGTGCATTTTGGCGGCCCTTATTGTTCTTTTTCTTAAAAAATTTATTTCTAATCAAAATTTGGGTCAGAATTTGAAAAATTTCCTGTGTGTTAGGTAGGAATTGAATTCTAGGGTTAAAAATCCTGTGTTTTTTACAATTATTTTTGCAAAATCTACGTGTTTTTTAACTATGTTTTTTAGTTTTCAAGTTCTT
>Ga0208258_1000293_pt1 | contig 11275 bp, 10 predicted proteins | sample CryBogCBH08Jun09_FD_185512 | JGI IMG/M metagenome (GOLD analysis project Ga0208258, IMG submission 185512) | Freshwater microbial communities from Crystal Bog, Wisconsin, USA - CBH08Jun09 (SPAdes) (version 2) | ecosystem: Environmental > Aquatic > Freshwater > Lake | place: Crystal Bog...
GCGGCAGTTCGGCCTTCGCCTACATCGGATCATACGACCAAAAGGGCAACACCATCACCGGCACGGTCAAATCTGTGCCCCATACCGACGACCCCAACCACCCGTCCGTGTTTGGAGTCAGCAGGGTCCGGATCGATTTTCACGGCGTTGAAAAGGGCGACTACGCGTCGATCGAAGGAACCGCCGCCGAATTCCCGTCGCTGGGGTTCAGGGCGTTGCTGACGCGAATCCGCGACTAGCGGCCCCGATATTTGTCATTTGTCGAAGATCGTGCGGTCCGCGCTGGCAGGAGTGGCAGGGCTCGAACCTGCGACCCCCGGTTTTGGAGACCGGTGCTCTACCAATTGAGCTACACTCCTAGCGCGTGCCTCTATAGCGAACGGAAACTGTTCCGTCAGCCATAAAATGAAGCAAATGCGACGAGCGAGCAGACAACTTGCAACTCGCTACATCGCTATCCGCCTCTTGCTCGATAATGCTGGCGACGACGCCGACGCCAACCGCAAGTGCGATGTTTCGCACTTGCGCATTATTATTGCCGTCGGGCGCGAACGGCGCTCCGCTTCGATTACTCAATAATCGAGGCGACGACGCCTGCGCCGACGGTACGGCCGCCTTCGCGGATCGCGAAGCGCAGCTTCTCTTCCATCGCGATCGGCACGATCAGGTGCACTTCCATCGCGATGTTGTCGCCCGGCATCACCATCTCGGTGCCTTCCGGCAGATGCACCACACCCGTCACGTCCGTGGTCCGGAAGTAGAACTGCGGACGGTAGTTGGTGAAGAACGGCGTGTGACGGCCACCCTCCTCCTTGGTCAGGATGTAGGCCTCGGCCTTGAACTTGGTATGCGGCTTCACCGAACCCGGCTTGCACAGCACCTGGCCGCGCTCGACGTCCTCGCGCTTGGTGCCGCGCAGCAGCGCGCCGATGTTGTCGCCCGCCTGGCCCTGGTCCAGCAGCTTGCGGAACATTTCGACGCCGGTCACCGTGGTCTTCTGCGTCGGGCGGATGCCGACGATCTCGATTTCCTCGCCGACCTTGACGATGCCGCGCTCGACGCGACCCGTCACCACCGTACCGCGGCCCGAGATCGAGAACACGTCTTCAACCGGCATCAGGAACGGCTGGTCGATCGGACGGTCCGGCTGCGGGATGTAGGCGTCGACGTTCTTCATCAGTTCGAGGATCGCGTCGTGGCCAAGCTTCGGATCGGAGTTCTCCAGCGCCGCCAGCGCCGAGCCCTTGATCACCGGAATGTCGTCGCCGGGGAAGTCGTACTTCGACAGCAGCTCGCGCACTTCCATCTCGACCAGTTCGAGCAGTTCCGGATCGTCGACCATGTCGCACTTGTTCAGGAACACCACCAGCGCCGGAACGCCGACCTGGCGCGCCAGCAGGATGTGCTCGCGGGTCTGCGGCATCGGGCCGTCGGCCGCCGACACCACCAGGATCGCGCCGTCCATCTGCGCAGCACCCGTGATCATGTTCTTCACGTAGTCGGCGTGGCCCGGGCAGTCGACGTGGGCGTAGTGACGGTTCTGCGTCTCGTATTCCACGTGCGCCGTCGAGATCGTGATGCCGCGCGCCTTCTCTTCCGGCGCCTTGTCGATCTGGTCGTACGCCGTGAACGTCGCGCCGCCCGTCTCCGCCAGCACCTTCGTGATCGCCGCCGTCAGCGACGTCTTGCCGTGGTCAACGTGACCAATCGTACCAATGTTGCAATGCGGCTTCGTGCGTTCAAACTTCTCTTTGGCCATCTATGTCCACCTCTCACGGCCGGGCATTTGCGCGGCACCAAACGGGCGCGTGGTTACTCAAGAAAACGGCCCTGTTCAAGTCAGAAGTTCTAGGCCAAGCTTGCCCAACCACGCCCTCGGGAAGGGCCTTATCTAGTTCAGGAATCAAGAAGATCAATCGGGAGATACCCATGACTGCACAAACTGCCGCCCAACGCGCCGCCGCACCGCAGACGCCGCCCCTGCCCCAGGCCAAGCCGGAAGCGCTGGGTCTGTCGCGGACGCGCCTGCAGCGGGTGTCCGACGCCTTCAAGCGTGACATCGACAAGGGGACCACCCCGGGCGTGACGATCATGGTGGCGCGGCGCGGTCAGATCGGCTGGTTCGACGCTCTCGGACGTCAAAGCCCCGAATCCGATGCGCCCATGGCGCAGAACAGCATCTTCCGCATCTTCTCGATGACCAAGCCGATCGTCTCGACCGGAATCATGATGCTGCATGAGGACGGCCAGTTGCTGTTGACCGATCCCTTGGCCAAATTCATCCCGGAATTTGCGGATCAGAAAGTCGGCGTCGAAAACAACGGCAAGCTCGATCTGGTCCCGCTCGTGCGGCCGATTACCGTGCAGGACCTGCTGCGCCATACTTCCGGCATCACCTATGAGCACACCGGCAACGGCCCGATCCATAAAATGTATCAGGAGTCGCGGCTACGCAGCCGCAAGATCGACAATGCCGAACATGCCCGGATCGTGGCCAGCCTGCCCTTGGTCTGCCAGCCTGGCGCGGAGTGGAATTACAGTCGTTCGACCGACATTCTCGGGCGCATCATCGAGGTGGTCTCCGGGCAATCGCTCGGCACATTCCTGACCGAGCGCATCCTTGCTCCGCTGCGAATGACGGAGACCGGGTTTCACACCGACGCCGCAAACAAAGACCGTCTCGCAGAACCGTTCCCGGTCGATCCTTGGACCGGCGACAAGGTGAAGCTGTTCGACATGACCGAAAAGCCGGCGATGGAATCCGGCGGCGGCGGATTGGTGTCGACCACGATGGACTACGCGCGGTTCTGCCAGATGCTGCTCAACGGCGGCACGCTGGACGGCGAACGGATCATCGGGCGCAAGACGCTGGACTTCATGGCCTCGGACCATCTCGATCCGTCAGTGAAGATCAACGGCACGCTGCTCTCGCCCGGACATAGCTTCGGCCTCGGCTTCTGCGTCCGGACCCATGAGGGTCTGTCGCCGGTTACCGGCTCCGCCGGCCAATTCTTCTGGAGCGGCATCGCCGGAACGTTCTTCTGGATCGATCCGAAGGAAGAACTGTTCGCGGTCTTCATGTCGCAGGGACCGGGTCAGCGCGAATATTTCCGTAATGTCGTGCGCAACCTGGTTTATGCGGCAGTGGAATGAAACGGGACTAACGACACTCTCGACGTCATGCCCGGCTTTATGCCGGATATCCACGTTTTGATGGACGCAACGAAGATGAACGTGGATGGCCGGGACAAGCCCGGCCATGACATTTCGACAACCGTCTGCGCAAAACGATAGCGCGTCAACTGATCGTCGCGCCGCCGTCGATCACCACCGTCTGCCCGGTGATGAAGTCGCCTGCTGCCGATCCCATGAAGACCGCGGCGCCGGCGATTTCGTCCGGAACGCCGATGCGCAGCAACGGCGAGCGCGCGGTGGATGCCTTGAGGTTTTCCGGATTATCCCACAACGCCTTGGCGAAATCGGTCTTGATGAGGCCGGGTGCGATGCAGTTCACCCGCACGTTATGCTTGCCGTATTCGCAAGCGAGGTTGCGCGCGAGCTGCATGTCGGCAGCCTTCGAGATCGCGTAGGCGCCGAGGATGGTCGAGCCCTTCAGGCCGCCGATCGACGACACGATGATGATCGAGCCGTCCTTGCGCTCGATCATCTGCGGCACCACCATGCTGATCAGCCAGTTGTTGGCGACGATATTGTTGCTGAGGATCTTGTTGAACTGATCGTCCGAGATACCGGCAAGCGGACCGTAATACGGGTTCGACGCGGCGTTGCAGACCAGCACGTCGATCTTGCCGAACACGTTGTTGCTCTCGTCGACCAAGTTCTGCAGATTCTCCTTGCTGGAAATATTGGCGGCAATCGCAACCGCCGTGCCTTTGCCGAACTTGTCGTTGATCTCCTTTGCGACCTGATCGCAGACATCCTGCTTGCGCGAGGAGATCACCACCTTGGCGCCGTGTTCGGCCATGCGCTCTGCAATGGCGCGGCCGATGCCGCGCGTCGAACCGGTAATGACGGCGACTTTTCCGGTCATGTCGAACAAGGTCATGCGTTTCTCCCAGACGTTTCAGTGTTGATTGATGAATATTCGGTGCGGTTGAACGTGTTACTCACGCCAGCTTAGTTGTGCCAGCAGGCTCAGCACCGGATGGCTGATGCATGGCGTTATGCGAGGCATCGGCAATCCATGGCTGCTGATTGACCATCGGAATACGCCAGCCGCTATGGCCTGCACTGGCGAGGTGATCGAGCCGCGTCACCGAAACATTGTCGATGGTGAAAGCGAGCCCCCGCTCCGGCTGATTGCCGAGTGCGACGCCGAGTGCCGCCTTGATGGTGCCACCATGGGCGACAACCACGACATCTCCACCAGTATGCGCGGCGTTGATCCGCTCGATCGCACCTTTGACGCGATTGTAGAGATCCATAAAACTCTCGCCGCCCGGCGCGGGATCGTCGATCGGTGCGAACCAGTAGGTGCCGACTTCGATCGGACGGCTCGCGAAGAACGCCGCACGATTGAGGCCCTGCCACTCGCCAAGATGCTGTTCGGCGAATGCAGCATCATGCGTCATCTTCTCGGGCTTCGGAAAACCGGCGGCCCAGATCGCATCTGCGGTCTGGTGCGTGCGCTTCAGGTTACTCGCATACCATGTCGCATTGCGTGGAAGGATTCGTGCAACCGCATCGAACACGACACGATCGCTGCAGTCGCAGCCGATGTCGGTCTGCCCATAGATGCAGCCGCCATCTTCACGCACCGGCGCATGGCGTACCCACCACCATCGTGTCGCAACCGCACCGGCGGGCACCGTGTGTTGCGCGACGAAGCTAGGCTTGACTGGATTGGACATCGCGAGAACCCTTCAAAGCTTTTTCGAGAGGAGTAAGTGAGATATAGCGTGACCTCAAGTCAACTCCATGTCCAACATGGCCGCATACGCCGCGATTTGCTTCAAACATTGTATGAATTTCATCCCGCGGCAAACCACCATCAAGCAAAAGCACGGAGAGTTTCATGGGTCGCCTCGAAGGCAAATCGGTCGTTATCACGGGCGCCGGCAGCGGCATCGGACGCGCAGCATCGCTGCTGTTCACGAAGGAAGGCGCCAGGCTGATTGCCGTGGACCGCACTGAAGGCGTCAAGGAAACGGTCGAGCAGATTCGCAAGGCGGGCGGCACCGCGGAAGCGGTGATGGCCGACGCCGGCTCGGAGAAGGACGTCATTGCCTTCATCGACAAGGCGGTGTCGACATACGGCAAGCTCGACGCGATCTGGGCCAATGCCGGTATCGGCGGCGGTCTTGTGCCGATCGCCGATCAAACGGTGGAACACTGGCAGGAAGTCCTGCGCGTCAACCTGATCGGCCCATTCCTCGCCGTGAAATATTCGATCCCGTACATGACCAAGCAAGGTCACGGCTCGATCGTCTGCACCGCGTCGGTCGCTGGCCTGAAGGCGAATGCCAGCGGCCACCCCTACGCTGCCTCAAAAGCCGGCGTCATCAGCCTCGTGCAAACCACCGCCTATTCGCTGTCCGGCACCGGCGTGCGCATCAATGCGGTGTGTCCCGGCCTGATCGAAACCGGCATGACGAAACCGATCTTCGATAACGCCAAGGAACGCGGCACGCAGGGCAAAATCGGTCAGCTCAATCCACTCAAGCGCCCCGGACAACCGCACGAACTCGCCGCGATGGGACTGTTCCTCGCCAGCGACGAAGCATCCTACGTCAACGGCCAGGCAATTCCGGTCGATGGCGGCCTGACTGCATCGATGCCTTACGCAGGCAAGCCGATCTGAGCTCGATCACATTCCGTCCGGCGGCAGGCTCGTTGCGCTTGCAGCCGGACGGCCGCGATCACGAAGGCGTTCGCGGTAAAGTGCGTAGAGCCCGGAAGCCACGATCACCGAAGCGCCCGTGATCATCATCACGTCGGGCACTTCGCCGAAGACCAGATAGCCGATCAGGATGGCCCAGATCAGCGCCGTGTACCGAAACGGCGCGACGGCCGAAATATCCCCGATGCGCAGCGCCATGATGATGCAGTTGTAGCCGATCGGTAGCAGGATCGCCGCGACGATCAAAAGCATTAGCGTTTGCCCCGACATCGGCGACCAGCCTCCCAGCGGCAACAACAACAAGGCCCCGCCGGTCCCGACAGATATCGTCGTCAGGAGCGTGATGAACAGCGACGGAATCTCTTTGGGGATACGCTTGGTCGCGAGATCGCGAACCGCGCATAGGATCACCGAGCACAGCGCGAGCAGCGCATACTGATTGAATCCCGCGACACCGGGGCGAACGATGATGAGAACGCCGATGAAGCCGGCGGCGATCGCCAGCCACCGCCGCCAGCCAACCGGCTCGCCGAACGCCACCACCGCCCCCAGCGTGACGGCGAGCGGCAGCGCCTGAAAGATCGAATAGGTGTTGGCGAGTGGCAAATGCGTGATCGCGGCAAGAAATGTCACCGCGCCGCCGACTTCGCAGATGATGCGTAAGCCCACCGGCATCATCAGAACGGTGCGGATCGGCCGCATCGCGCCGCTGCGGACCGCAAGCGCCGCGATCAGCGCCATCGCGAACACGCTACGCATCAGCATGACCTGTCCGAAATTGATCTCGGACGACACGAACTTTGTGATCGCATCGTTCATGGCAAAACATGCCGTGGCGATCACCATGAACAGATTGCCGCGAAGATTGGGAGAAAGGTTCACAAGAGTTGTCTGAAAATTCGGAGCAACCGACTAAGGGGCGACGAACAACTTACCGGTGCAGAGAAAAACCGTTGCACTCGGTCTGCATCGCGTCTTCAGCAGTAAAACTTCAGCGAAAACAAAATGGAAAGGCACGCCCGAAACGGGCGTGCCTTATGTGTAAATCAAGTCGCGCCAGCCTTCTGCGCGTAGTCCCAGGACGCCTTCGACAACGGAACGGTTCGCTTTGCGGACTCCATTGCCTTGGCGCTCGCGGCGGTGCCATCGCGAACGCGGCCGGCGATACCCTGCGTGATGCACGCCAGCCGGAACAGATTGTAGGAAAAATACCAGTCGAGTTGCTCGATGCGGTTGCGCCCCGTCACCTTGCAGTAAATGTCGGCGGCTTCATCCATGGTCGGGATATTCAACGCCTTGAGGTCGGCGTCCTGGAGTCCGGGCATAGTCCACTGCATCAGCAGATAGGTGAAATCCGCCATCGGATCGCCCAGCGTCGATAGCTCCCAATCGAGCACCGCCAGCACGCGAGGCTCGGTCGGATGGAAGATCATGTTGTCGAGCCGATAGTCGCCGTGGACGACCGATACGCGCTCCTGTTGCGGCACCGTACGCGGCAGCCACTCGATCAATTTTTCGACTTCCGGAATATGCTGCGTCTCGGACGCGCGATACTGCTTGGTCCAGCGATCGACCTGTCGTGCGAAATAATTGCCGGGCTTGCCAAAATCGCCCAGGCCGATTTTTTCCGGATCGTACTGATGAAGCTTCGCCAGCGTTTCAATCTTGCTGGTGAAGATAGCGCGGCGCGCTGACGCGGGCTGGCTGGGCAACTGCGGATCCCAGAATACCCGGCCCTCTTCCATCGACATGATGTAGAATGCCGAGCCGAGCACGCCGTCGTCGGTGCACAGCGCATAGGCTTTTGCAACGGGAAAACCCTGCTTGCCCAATGCGGCAATGACACGGAACTCACGATCCACCGCATGTGCCGACGGCAACAGTTTGCCGAACGGCTTGCGGCGCATAACGTAGGAACGGGATGGTGTGTCGAGCCGATACGTCGGGTTCGACTGACCGCCCTTGAACTGCAGGACGGTCAGCGGACCTTCATAGCCTTCAACGTTTTCGCGCATCCAGCCATCGAGGCGGATCTCGTCGATCCGATGACGCTCCTCGACCGGCTTGGTGCCAGAATATTCTTCGTCTTTCCTGACACCTTCAGCCACTGCGACGCTCCCTGGTTCCTTCGCGGGAGCGTCAGAGTGACCCTCCCATTAGTGAGTGGAAGAATTTGCATACTTCCGAAGTTCAAGTCTGGCAATGGCGCGATTGTGGACCTCATCCGGACCATCCGCCAGCCGCAAGGTGCGGACGTGGGCGTAAGAGTTGGCGAGACCGGCATCGTCGGATACACCGGCGGCGCCAAACGCCTGAATCGCGTGATCGATGATCTTCAACGCCATGTTCGGCGCGGCGACCTTGATCATCGCGATCTCGAGCTGCGCGGTCTTGTTGCCGACCTTGTCCATCATGTCGGCAGCCTTGAGACACAGCAGGCGATTCATCTCGATGTCGGTGCGCGCCTCCGCGATACGCTGCTCCCACACCGATTGCTCGATGATCTTCTTGCCGAACGCGGTGCGCGACGACAGCCGCTTGACCATCTTCTCCAGCGCTTCCTCGGCCTTGCCGATGGTGCGCATGCAGTGATGGATACGGCCGGGACCGAGACGGCCCTGCGCGATCTCGAAGCCACGGCCTTCGCCGAGCAGAAGATTGCTCGCTGGAACACGGACATTCTCGAGCAGCACCTGCGCGTGGCCATGCGGCGCATCGTCGTAGCCGAACACGGGGAGCATCTTCTCGATGGTGATGCCCTTGCTGTCCATCGGCACCAGGATCTGCGACTGCTGCTGGTGACGCGCCGCATTGAAATCGGTCTTGCCCATCAGGATGCCGATCTTGCAGCGCGGATCGCCGGCGCCGGACGACCACCACTTGCGGCCGTTGATGACGTAATGATCGCCATCGCGCTTGATGCTGGTTTCAATGTTGGTCGCGTCGGATGAGGCGACCGCCGGCTCCGTCATCAGGAACACCGAACGAATCTTGCCGTCCATTAGCGGACGCAGCCACTGGCGCTTGTGCTCCTTGGTGCCGTAGCGCATCAGCACTTCCATGTTGCCGGTGTCCGGCGCGGAGCAGTTGAAAACCTCCGAGGACCAGCTCACGCGGCCCATCTCTTCGGCGAGCGACGCGTATTCGAGATTGGTCAGTCCGGCGCCGCGGAATTCGTCGTCCTCATGCTCGGACGGCGGCATGAACATATTCCATAGCCCCTCCTCGCGCGCCTTTTCCTTCAACTCCTCGAGAATGGGAATGACCTTCCAGCGGTCGCCCGTCTCGTCCTGTTTCCGATAAATCGGTTCGGCCGGGCGCACATGCTTGGTCATGAACGAGCGCACACGATCGAGCCATTCGCGCTGGCGATCAGACATATTGAAGTCCATGGGACGTTCCTCACAATTGTTCCGAAAAACTGGCGGGCACTGTTCTGCCGTCGCTCTCTGTCCGCAACCGGAATTCGCGACGTCGTCGCGGCCGCGGTAAAGAGATGAGGCCAAACAGACGCCGGGAGGTTTCCGCACCCTGATGGCGCATTGACATTCCCGGCCGTAAAACGATAGTTTCATACAACTGTTTGAAATGCAACTGCCGCATCCCCCGCTCCGCGCATGGGGCTATGCCGGACACAACGCCGCAGTGACAATCCATGGCCACCGATCGCACCCGGACCGCAATCCTCAATGCCGCTGAACGGTTGTACGCCGAACGCGGCTTTTCCGATGTGACGCTGCGCGACATTGTCGCTGAAGCAAACGTCAACCTGGCCGCAGTCAATTATCACTTCGGCTCCAAAGACGAACTGATCGCGGAATTGTTCGTCACGCGGAGTATCGCCACCAACCGTGAGCGGCTGAGCGAGTTGAAGGCAGTCGAAGACGCAGGCGGCGGGCGCGCTCCGATCGAATCCGTGATGCGCGCGTTAGTAGGCCCGACGCTACGCGGCTGCCTGGGCCCGGACCGGCAACGCTCGACCGCAGCACGTTTTATGATCCGCGCCTCGATCGAAGCGGTGCCGCCGATCCGCAAGATCAGAAACCGCGAGATCAGCCATCTTCGACGATTTGCGGCGGCGATGCGACGCTCGCTCCCCGGTTGCCCGGACGTCGATATCTATTGGGGATTGCATTTCGCGCTGGCGATGGCGCACCAGACCATCCGCGACAGCGAGCGGCTCGACAAGCTGTCCGAAGGGCTTTGCGATCTCAATGACGTCGACGGAATCATCAACCGCGTCGTCACCGCATCGGTGTTGGCATTGACCCAGCGGCCGAGCGCTGCGACCGCGAGGGCGCAGCGAGCCTAGTGCAGCTGTCGGCTCCCGCGCGCGACGCGGGGAAACCTAGTCGTTGGCCGCTATCGAGATCACCGATTGATCATAATTGCCCGAGCCCATGCTGCCGGCTTCGAAAATCTCGTGGCGGGCGATCCATTCGAATGATTGTTCGAAGACCTCTTTGCTGTAGGGCTCGAATACGATCCGTTCACCCGGTCCCCAGCGTCGGGTATCCATCGCGGCATGGAAACGCTCCGGAAATTCCATCTTGTAGTAGTGGGTGAATTGCTCCGGCCGCAGATCGATATCGCGTTGTGCGCGACGCAGCGCCTGGAAATACTTGCGGACCTCTTCCATATCCGGATCGCCGTTGATCATGGCGCCGATCATGAACGTCGTGTCGATCACCTTTCGATAGCCGAGTTGTTCCGCAAAGTAGTAAGGGCCACCGAATAGCGTCGCGGCTTGCGACTTGCCGTCAAAGAATGCCTCCATGCGGTGGAACAGCATGCCCTCGTCGAACGAAAGCTTGATCTGCTCCGGAGCCAGATATGATTCCAGAGCCTGGATCGTCGCGTAGTGACTGCCGGATTGAAAGCCGACCGAGACCGGCACATTCGCCAGATCGGCCGGCGACTTGATCGATGAATCGGCGCGGACGAAGATGCCGGAGGGGGCGACGGAATAAGCATCGGCAAACAGCTTGGTGTGGCCGCGAGACGCCGCGACATTCACTGTCCAGTGGCAGGCGCAAGTGATGTTAGACTCCCGGCCCTTCTCGATGCTTTGAAAAGCACCGCTGTGACCGGTGGTGGCGTGGTGCGCACCATTGGTCGAGCGGATGAACTCCTTGAACTCGTAGTCGAGACCCTCCGCACGGAAATAGCCCTTTTCCTCGGCGACCCACTCCTGCAGGCGAAAATGCGGCTCGATCTTGAATTTCGACATAGGGACCTCCCGGTAAATTGACTGTCTCGCGGTCTTTGCGAGTTGCTTGACCGAACGCTAGCGAGCGGGAGATGCTACGGCGATGCACTATTTGGAATTATATTCATGCCGAATTGGAATGACGAAAACATTCAGCTGCGCGACTTGCGGATTTTGCAGATCATCCTCAACGAAGGCAGCCTTAC
>Ga0208258_1000305_pt1 | contig 10738 bp, 9 predicted proteins | sample CryBogCBH08Jun09_FD_185512 | JGI IMG/M metagenome (GOLD analysis project Ga0208258, IMG submission 185512) | Freshwater microbial communities from Crystal Bog, Wisconsin, USA - CBH08Jun09 (SPAdes) (version 2) | ecosystem: Environmental > Aquatic > Freshwater > Lake | place: Crystal Bog...
GCGCATCGCGACGAAACTGAAGGCGGATTCCGCACGCGCCCGCATGGAGCAGATCGAGATCGGCTACGGCGCCGATGACGTGGCGATGAAATTCGCCGGCAACGCCGAGATGCGCTTTGGTGCCTCGCCATTGCTGCAGGCCTCCCTGTCCGCGCGGCAACTCGATGCGGACAAGATGCTGGCGAAGCAGGCCTCGGGGGCGGAGCCTGCGCAATGGCTATCCGGATTATCGGCGCTGATTGCAGGGCTTCCCGCGGCGCCGATGCCCACGCAAATCGATGTTACGGCCGAGCAAGTCATGCTTGGCGGCCGTGCGGTTCAAGATATCGACGCAAGCTTTCGGAGCGACAGCAAATCGTGGGCGGTCGATCGCATGGCGCTTCGCGCGCCTGGATCGACACAGGTCAGCCTGCGGGGAGCCGTCGCGCCATCGGATTCCTCGGCCGGTTTCAAGGGAGCGCTCAGCTTCGATTCATCCGACCCGAACGTGTTTGCGGCCTGGCTGACCGGCGGCAGCGAAACCGCCTATCGCAGCCGGAAACCGCTGCGGATCAGCGGGCGCGTCGATCTTGCCTCCGATCGCGTGGATATTGCCGATCTCAAGGCCGAGATCGACGGTGGCGCGATCGCCGGACGAATGGCGTGGTCGGCCCGCAGCGCCGGAGGCACGTCGGCGTTCGATGCCGCACTGACGGCAGACAGGCTCGATCTCGATGCCGCGGCCGGGTTGGTGCGCGCGCTCGGCGTGCCGCAACAGCAATGGCCGGATCGTGCGCAAGTCTCGCTGAACATCGCCGACGCCGTTTCCTCGGGGCAGGATCTTCGTCCGTTCGTGGCAAAGCTTGGCTACGACGCGAAGACGGCAACCCTTGAGGAACTGAAAATCGGCTCAACCGCCGGTGTTACGCTAAATGGCTCCGGGGCTTTCGACCGCGCGGAGAACACCGGCAAACTGACGCTGACTGCGGCCGCGGCATCGGCCGATCAACTCACCGGTCTGCTTCAGCCGTTCGCGCCGGCAGTCGTTGAGCGCATCAATGCATCGAAAACCGATGCCAAGGGCGCGGCGCAGCTCAAGCTCGCAGTCGATCTCGGCAAAGACAGCAAGGATCGCAATCGTACCAGAGCAAGTGCCGCGCTCGATATCAACCTGCCGCAACTCAACGGCACCGTTACCTTGACGGGCACGCCGCCAGCGCAGGCGGTACATGGCTTAGATGTCGACGTGCTGGCAAAGAACGAATTTGCCGCCAACTGGAAATTGTCGTCGCCACATGGGCAAACCCTGCTGAATTTGCTCAGCCTCGATCGTGTTCTCGCTGCGGCTGGTGCTCCGGCACGGTTCGAAGGCACGGCCAGTGGGAAATGGCACGATCCGCTGCGCGTGCAAACGAAACTGTCCAGCGGTGATTTCAATGCTTCGATTCAAGGCACTGTTGCGCCATCGGTCGATCAGCCGAAGGCCGACGTGAACTTGACCGTTCAAAGCGGCAACTTCGCGCCGCTGTTCAACCTCATGCCGGTCGATCCTGTCGCGCAAGATGTCAATCTCTCGTCGCGGTTGACGGTTGCGGGAAACAAGCTCGCGTTCACAGGGATCGACGGTGCCATGGCCGGTGCCCGCATACGTGGCCGCGTGGCGCTCACGCTTGGCGACGAAAATGCCGTGGAAGGCCAGTTGGGCATGGATACGCTCGATCTGTCGCGCGGGTTCGGTCTCGTTACCGGCACTGCCGCTGGAGATGCGGATAGCCCGCTCGAAAGCGGATTGCTGCGAGGCTGGCACGGCAAGCTGGAATTCCAGGCACTGCGCGGCACGCTTCCCGGCGGCAGCGAATTGCGGCCGGTCAGCGGCGTGATCAAGAGCGACGGCCAATCGCTGAGCTTCGATAGCCTCAAGGGTGGCATCGGCGGCGGTGACATCACCGCCGACATCGATGCGAAGCAATCGCCCAGCGGCCTTGCATTGAATGCTCGCGTTCAATTGGCCGGCGTCGACGGCTCGGCGCTGCGCTATCACGCACTGACCATGCCGGCGGGACGAGCCACCATGCGCATGACCTTGGCGAGCCAGGGGCGAAGCCGTTCGGCGCTCGCGGGCGCGTTGTCCGGAAGCGGATCCTTGACGCTGGAATCGGCCCATATCGCCGGTTTGGACGGGAAGGCAATCGATGCGGCGATCGCGGCCAGCGATAGCGGACAGGTGGCGAACGACGACACCCTTCGGAAAAATGTCGCGGCGTCGTTATCTGCCGGCCATCTCGACGTCGGTAGCGCTCAAATTCCCTTCAATATCAGGGACGGTCGGTTGAGCGTGGCCGCAACCACATTGCAGGCCGACGGTGCGACCGCCGTCATATCCGGCGGTTACGACGTCACCGCCGATCAGACCGACATACGTGTCAACCTGAGCTCGCTGTCGGGGGAGCAGGCTACGGGGCGTCCGGCGGTCGAGGTGTTCGCCGTTGGCCCGTCGGATGGACTGCATCGAACGGTCGACGTCGGATCGCTGTCCTCGTGGCTGGCGTTGCGAGCGATCGATCGCGAGACGCGCCGGCTCGATGCGCTGGAGCGCAGCACCGTACGGCCGCCCGTCGTGACGCCGCCGGCCTCGCCGCCACCGGCTGTGGCGATGACACCGCCCGCAGAAAACGCGCCGTCGCGCGACGCGGCCCCAACGGCGGCAATCCCGGGGCCGGAAGTGCCGTTGCCGGGCAGCGATCCGCGCCGCGCAGCCCCCAAACCCCAAGTCCCGGCGTCACAGCCGGCTCCGAATCCGCAAGCGTCGAACGGATCCCCAGCTCCGCGTGCCGCACCTCTGCCGCCGCCGATCGAGGTCCGCCCGGCTCCGAGTGTCAGGCCAATGCGGCCGCACGCGCCGTTGGTGATAGCGCCGCCGGCCCCGATTCCGGGCAGGACCGGGTTCTGACTACTCGGCGCGGACCGGAGCGAGGGTGGACGCTGCCGTTTGACGTTCGCCGATGAACATCATGCTGATCGCGCGGGTACGGAAATAGTCGAGCACGAAGAGGCGAATCGCAGACGATAGATTGCTGGTCTCCGGATGGAGATCGAGGTTTTGCATTTCGGACTCCCTGGCAGCCGTCATCGCACGCTGCCGCGCGAGACTTCGCGAATTCGAAAATAAGATTATGGAGCGTCGCCGTTGGCGACAGACATACACGGACGTCCAACTCAACGCTGTCCGGACTCGACCATCTTTCGGCGAGACCCCTATCTATTAACCCAACTTGTCGAGTTTCGGTATTCGGTAAACAACCTACGGCGTAATCCGCAGGTGACGAGACTGGTTGCCGTCACGCCGAGTCCAGACGTGAACCATAGGCAATCGACTGAGGTGAGCAGCCAAACGGCGCCGCGATCAGATGCGGTCGCTTTGTGTCAGGCGCTGCAATCGATTGGTGCTAGCCGGATCCGACCTGTGCCGGGAAGTGCTCCACGGAATCATGTCGAGCCACCGAGGTGGCGCGCGTCCGGAAGTAATCCAGCACGAACAGACGGATCGCCGACGACAGATTGCCTTGCTGGCGATTGTTGTCGATCTCTCCGACCAATTCCGACAGCGTCATGCCGCGCAAGCCGGAGATTTCTTTCATGCCGTTCCAGAAAGCTTCTTCGAGACTGACGCTGGTCTTGTGACCCGCGACAACAATGGATCGTTTCACCACCGGTGATTTCATGAGACATCCTTGCTGTCGATGCGATGTTGATCAAGAACATCGCTTTCCCGTCGCGCGCGATCCTTTTCGATCGTGCGTTCGGATTTGGTGCGGCCGAATCGGACGCGATTGGCGTCAGCCTGCTTGGCTGCCCGATCCCGCTCGGCTCGCTTCTTGACGCGGTTGAGGTTGACGATCTCGCCCAAGGTGGCCTCCATCAACCCACGACAGTTGCATGTGGACAGCCGGCGTTTCCACGCCGATGACATGCGGGCCTGCCGAGAGCCTTGCCGGGAATAGTCCGGTTTGGCCTTGGTCGGAATTGGATTGCAATCTTCATCGAGCCGTCAGAACTGAGTGGTTACTTCTGCATCGCTTTGCGGCGACACTGATTAAATCACTATCAGCCTTTGGGATGTATGATTCATAATTATTCTGCGGGCTAAACGCTCTGACAAAAAGCCGTGGTTCGGTCGGCACAAAGCCATATCCTAACCAGGATGCGTCATCTTCTCGGGGCGCACCAGTTGGTCGAAATCCGAGGCTGAAACGAAGCCGAGACGCATGGCTTCCTCTTTCAGGGTTGTGCCTCTCGCATGGGCGGTTTTCGCAATCTTGGCGGCATTATCGTAGCCGATTTTTGGCGCAAGGGCAGTCACCAGCATCAGCGACCGTTCCATCAGTTCCGCGATACGTTTTTCGTTGGCCTGAATGCCGTCGACGCAGTGCTCCGTAAATGAACGGGCTGCATCCGAGATCAGTTGAATGGAATTCATCATACAATATGCCAACACGGGCTTGTAGACGTTGAGTTCGAAGTGTCCCTGGCTGCCGGCGACCGTGACGGTGGTCTGATTGCCGAACACCTGACAGCACACCATCGTCATGGCTTCGCACTGCGTTGGGTTGACCTTGCCGGGCATGATCGACGAGCCGGGCTCGTTTTCCGGCAGGATCAATTCTCCCAAGCCGGAGCGCGGACCCGAACCAAGCAAGCGGATGTCGTTGGCGATCTTGAACAGGCCGGTCGCGACCGAATTGACCGCGCCATGGACGGAGACATAGGCGTCGTTCGACGCCAGCGCCTCGAATTTGTTGGGGGCGCTGGTGAACGGCACCTTGGTGAGCGCCGCGACGTGCTTTGCAAACAGCTTTGCAAATTTCGGCTTCGAATTGAGGCCGGTGCCGACCGCGGTCCCGCCCTGCGCCAGCGGATAGAGTTCGCGCAAGCCGACCCGAAGCCGGGCGATGCCGCTTTCGACCTGGGCGGCGTAGCCGGAGAATTCCTGGCCGAGCGTCAGCGGTGTTGCGTCCTGGGTATGGGTGCGGCCGATCTTGACGATTTTCGCGAACGCCTTCTCCTTCTTGCGAAGCGCCTTGAGCAGCACGCCGAGCGAGGGGATCAGATCGGAGGCGATGCGTTGCGCCGCCGCGATATGCATCGCGGTCGGAAACGAATCGTTCGACGACTGACTCATGTTGACGTGATCGTTGGGGTGAACCGGCTTCTTCGAGCCGAGTTCGCCGCCGAGCAGTTCGATGGCGCGATTGGAGATGACCTCATTCAAGTTCATGTTGGTCTGCGTGCCTGAGCCGGTTTGCCACACCACCAATGGAAAATGGTCGTCCAGCTTGCCGTCGATGACTTCCTGCGCCGCCCGGATGATGGCGCGTGCGCGCCGCTGATCGAGCAGCCCGAGTTCTAGGTTTGTCTTTGCTGCTGCCAGCTTGACGATACCGAGCGCGCGCACGATCGGCATCGGCATGCGGTCGTGCCCGATGCGGAAGTTCTGCCGCGAGCGTTCGGTTTGCGCGCCCCAATAGCGGTCCGCCGCAACGTCGATGGGACCGAAGCTGTCCGTCTCGCTCCGGGTCTTCGTCGATGCTGGCCGAGAGGTAGGCTTGCTGGCTGATCGTGGCATGGTCGATATCCGCTGGCTTTGTGGCGTTGGCGTCGGCATATCGGTTTTTCAGCCACCACGCCATGTGCCGTGTGGGGTAATCGCATGCGAAAAAACGCAAGTCGCGAAAAAGCCCGATTCCGTGGAGGTGAATCGGGCTTTGGAAACTATCAAAACTTGGGCACCGGCGGACCGAAAACGCTCGCAAGGATTGCGATCGTGCGATCTTTCATTTCTTGCGGAAACGATCGAGCCGAACCACCTCGGCACCTTCGCTCGGTCTGGTCGGCGGTTCGTCGTCAGGGCCTTCTGGCGGCGTCACAGCCGTTGCCAGAATCGGCGGCGTAGGAGCTACCGGAACATTGAGTTCGGCAGCACTTTCGCCGGTTTCGAATTGGAGGCCAAATTGTACCGAAGGGTCGAGGAAGCTCTTGATCGCGCTGAACGGAACGACCAGCCGCTCCGGAACGCCGCCGAACGACAGGCCGACTTCGAGGCGGTCTTCCGTCACCACAAGATCCCAGAACTGGTGCTGCAGGATGACCGTCATTTCTTCCGGATACTGCGCCATCAGCCGCGGCGACAGCTTCACGCCGTCGGCGGTCGACTGGAACGTAATGTAGAAATGATGGTCGCCGGGCAGGCCGTGTTCCGCGGCGTCCATGAGCACGCGCCGCAGCACGCCTCGCAACGCATCGCGGGCAAGCACGTCATATCGGATAAGGTCTGTGGCCATGGAGGTGATCTCGTCGCTCGGTTGGTGTTGCGGGTCGGAAATGCGGAGCAGCCGCAGCCGACTCGGCCTTTGCATATGCTATCCCGGCGTTGTCCGAAGGTCAGCAGTTACGGTCCGTATCCGCGGCATTCTCCGCAGGATACTCGCAGAAGCTTCAGACGTTCCGCGAATACCTCGGCAATTTCGGAGCAGGGGGCGGAAATTGAGTGGAGGCTGCTCGTCAACAAGCCTTTATCGTGTCAAATCAATGTCATCCGTTTTTCAGTTGGACCAAGAACGGTTGCGGACGAACATGGAACAAAGCGTGCGGCTGTAAAACAAGAACGGCGCGGGTTTTGGCTGAGTTACTGGCGCCGCGGTGGAGACGTGATGAGTATCATGTCCCCTCGATTGCGGATTGATGCCCCCCGGGAGGCTAAAAAGTCCACGAACCTTCATTGAGGGACCGGCGCTGACCCTTCGCGCACGTCGCCATCAACTAACAGGACGAGAGAAATGCGAAAACGCAAGGTTTGCCGCCTAAACCGGGCACCAAGGCGTCAAAGATACTTGCGCATCTAGCTTTTTCGCCAGTTGCTAAAATCGCGTCGCTGCCCAATGGGAACCTCTATTGAGTCCCTGCATTGGCTCCCGATGATCCGCAGTGGAGATTCCAATGAAAAAGATCGTGTTCGTCGCATCGTTCGTATTAAGCGCATCACTCTTGATGGCCCCGGCCATGGCTGTGCCAGTTTCGGGGCCCGCCTCGATGCCACTCCCAAATGAAATCCAGCAGGCTCAATTCTTCTTTGGTGGGAGGAATTACTGTTGGTACGACAATGGTTGGCATGGGCCCGGTTTCTACTGGTGCGGCTATGCCTTCCGCCGCGGCTACGGTTGGGGCGGAGGCGCAGGTTGGCATGGCTGGCGTCGTGGGGGCGGTCGCTTCGGTCGTGGCGGCGGCCACCGTAGTGGTTCTCACTTCGGTGGCGGCGGTCATCGCGGCGGTGGCGGCATTCATCTCGGCGGAGGCGGCCGTCCTGGCGGCGGTCACATGGGCGGTGGTGGTGGCCATCGTGGCGGTGGAGGTGGCGGGCGCGGAGGGGGCCACGGTGGCCACCGCTAGGTCAGCCGAACAGCGATCCGATATGGACGAAGCCCCGAAGTTCGGGGCTTCTCTTTGACCGATTGCGGCTCCTATTCTCATTGCCCTTGTCTATCGGAGTAGCGACAATGTCGGGGTAAATCTCGAAAGATCTAGCCGATCGGATGGTGGCCTGCCTGACGACCGTGCCCGAAAGACCTCCACCCAGCCATGAAAGCAGGCACACCAGACGGCGATGGCGTCTCTCGACCGATGGCCCTGCGACGGTCGGTGGGTTTTCTCAACTCATAATGGTGGTTTTGGCATGCGCTCGCATCAGTCAAGTAAACGCGTCCATTCCTAATTGCCGGCGGAGGTGCCGCCGTTGCCGGCCTCTCCGTACTTCTTCGATGTTCGCGAATGAAGCGCATGGAACAGCTCGTCAGATCGAACTGGAAAAATTGGTATAGGAGGTACAAGAAATGTCGAAGGGTGAGCGTCACGGGAATCGAGAAGTGAAAAAGCCGAAGAGAGATAAACCCAAAGTTATCGCTGCGGCACCCAGTACCAAGGGTGATTCGATCAGCCACGCAGTGACCGCGAGGGTTGCCATCAAGAAGTAACGAAGGGTCCCATCATCGAAAGCGGTGAAGTGATCGACCAACGCGGACTCGTCCGAGCAGCGTTGCCGCCTACCTTTCATATAGTCCGGTAAACCGCGACATCGTGTAGTTCCTGTAGTCAGGTAAGATTTTTGTCTCCATGGCCGTGGCCATCAACCCCACCTTAGTTGGAGAACAAGGGCCGTAATCTTGCCGTTAGTCATGCTTGTCCTTTTGTGCTACACGGAATCTCCCTAGGTCGACAGCAATTCGGCCTCTCATACCCGGACGATAAGCAACGCCCGTTTCTGGAGCAGATGATGTCCGGTCAAGTTCGGTTCTTCGTCGCCGATCGCCCGATCGCGGCGAGCCAGATAGCACACATTGCCGGCTTGGCATTTTCGACAGAAGACTTTGTGATTTCAGCCGGCGCTGCGCTCGAAACTGCTTCCGTCGGCGAACTCAGTTACATGGACAATGTCAAATATCTTGACGCGCTAAAGGCGACCAACGCAGGAGCGTGTTTGGTGTCGCCACGGTTCAGCGCGTTCGTTCCAAAAGGTACGTTTTCGTTCGTGACGCCGCAGCCTTATCTGATCTACTCGAAAGTGCTGGCGCTGCTTTATCCGGCGGCGGCGAGTCCGGGGTCGGTATTCGAGACTGAAGGTATTTCGTCAAGAGCGGTGCTTCATTGCTCGGCGGTTGTTGGTCATGGCGTTACGATTGACCCAGGTGCAGTGATCGGTCCACGCGCGCGTATTGGAGAGTTTACTTATATTGGCCCGAATGTGGTGATCGGGCCCGATGTTACAATCGGTCGAAGCTGTTCGATTGGCGCGGGCGCCACGATTGCCCATGCGGTCCTCGGAGACCAGGTCATCGTCCATCCCGGCGCCACAATCGGGCAGGATGGCTTCGGTTTCTTGCCCGGGGCCGATGGTCATCTGAAAATCCTGCAAGTCGGTGGTGTCGTTGTTCAAAGCAATGTCGAGATCGGCGCCAATACCACCATCGACCGTGGATCAACACGCACGACGTTTATCGGCGAAGGAACCAAGATCGATAACCTGGTCCAGATCGCTCATAACGTGACTATCGGAAAGCACTGCATCATTGCAGCGCAGGTAGGAATAGCGGGCTCAACGGCGCTTGGAGATTTTGTCGCGATCGGCGGACAAGCCGGCATCGCGCCTCACTTGACGATCGGAAACAAAGCTCAGATTGCCGGCGCGAGCGGAGTGACGCGAAATGTCCCTGAAGGCGAGCGTTGGGTTGGCTTTCCTGCGCGGCCGAGTAAAAAGTTTTTTCGACAGTACAAAGTCACGGAAATGCTCGCCAGAAAGTCCGCGGCTGGGCGTACCAAGTAGTCGGCATACAGGAGTGATGAGAGTACGAGTAAAGCGTTACGAGCCGGCGCAGCGAGTTGATGTCAGGCTCATAGGAAGGAAAACAAAATGTTGACGCGCGGCGTCGTTCAAGGCTTCGAGTTTAATAGAATGGTTGTAGTTCACGATGAATGACGGGCGCACACAGTATCCCGTGTGCGATCAGTACAGACGCCATGGATAGACTGAAGCCGACCTTCAAGATCGTGTCGTCTCGCCGAGAGGAGCAATTCTTGCGTCTTCGGGAGCGAATCGAAACGATGGCCGTGGAAAAGTACAGAGGCAGGAGATGGAGGGGCAACCTCCAGGGGATGTTTTGCGGGGGCAATGATTTTAGATTTTGAGAGATGCAGGGTGTTTCAAGGGCGTACTGTTGCCAAAGCTACTTCATCTTTCGATCAACACGCGATGCCCGAAATTCTTCCGGCCCTTGATCAATTGCCGTTTGCGGCTCTCCTGATCGTTAGAAGTCGCACCCTGGTCCGTCAGCTTATCGATTGCGCCTCCGGCCAACGCCGACGCGCGGGCCCTTTGATCGTACCGCATCAAGCCACCGTTGGTGCTTTTGACTGATAAGCCGAACTCAACGAGGCGGCGAATGGCCTCTGGTCGGCTCATCCGTTCGTTCTCAGCTCTTATCCATGCATCGATCGCGGCAGTTGCGTAGAGGACATGCGCACGATTTGTGTCGCGCCAACTGTCGTCATTTGAGGATGACCTGACTTTCGCCTCGTTGTTTGGGAAGCACGAATTGGTTTTGCCCTGCTTGTTCACAGTCCATGCCGCCGTTACTGTTCGAAACCATCTCCCATATTAAATGTTCCTTCCGGCGCGATCGTTCCCTGGTGATCGCGACCTCGCACGGGTGTAGTAAGGCCCCCCAGCTCCGCCATGGTCATCGAGCGCTTGTCCTTAATCCCTCCGGTCGATCTCCAGCAACACGTTTTCGGCATCGGTGAGAGCCTTACCAATTTCAATACTCGCGCCGGCGAATCCGGCCATTGCAGTGAGATCCTTCGCCTCAAGGAAGCGGAGTCGGGCGCTCCGCAAGCTTACCGATATTTGCTTCACAATGTCTGTCATTCTCATCCTTCATAATCGGAGTGGCGCCGCATCATCATACTGCTGAATTGGGCAATTGCTCCGGATTACCCGCGGAAGAACACTACGACCTCGGCTTGACTGGGCTTTGACCGCCTGCTGACGCCGACGCGGCGACGGGGTCGATTATGGTAGTGACGCTCTACGGTTGGGATCCGCGATGCCTGACCCGTTGACTTGCAACATCGAGTGGGCCGCGCTCGAGAATCGATGACGCCGAAGCCGGTGTGGCCGTGGCAGCGCTAGGCAGGCTTGCCCGATAGGGGGCGA
>Ga0208258_1000308_pt1 | contig 10629 bp, 7 predicted proteins | sample CryBogCBH08Jun09_FD_185512 | JGI IMG/M metagenome (GOLD analysis project Ga0208258, IMG submission 185512) | Freshwater microbial communities from Crystal Bog, Wisconsin, USA - CBH08Jun09 (SPAdes) (version 2) | ecosystem: Environmental > Aquatic > Freshwater > Lake | place: Crystal Bog...
AGTCAGAAGCATTTGGTCCAATGATATGAACGCCAAGGATTTCATCTGTCTTTGCATCAGCCAAGACCTTTACGAAACCATCAGCACGGCCCATGCCTAGTGCGCGGCCATTGGCAGCAAATGGGAACTGACCCGCTTTAAAAGCGATACCGGCTTCTTTGAGTTGTTGTTCTGTCTTACCAACCCAAGCAATTTCTGGATCGGTATAGATTACCCAAGGAATACAGTTGTAATCAATATGGGGTTTTTGGCCAGCAATAATTTCTGCTACCAATACGCCTTCGTCTTCTGCTTTATGTGCCAGCATTGGACCGCGCACCACATCACCAACGGCGTACACGCCAGGCGCTGCTGTTTGGCAGCTATGGTCATCAATGGGAATAAAGCCACGCTCATCCACCTTAAGTCCGATTTTGTCTAAGCCTAATTTATCGGTATTGGGCACACGACCAACAGAAACGATTAAACGATCACATTCCAACTTGGCTGCTTTGCCAGCGCTATCGGTGTAGTTAACGACCACGCCTTTTTTATCAACCTTCACTTCACCGATCTTGACACCAGTGTGAATGTTCAAGCCCTGCTTGCTTAATAGCTTTTGCGCTTCCTTAGCGATGCCCAGATCACAAGCACCCAAGAATGAAGGCATTGCCTCCAGAATAGTCACTTCAGAGCCAACACGACGCCAAACAGAGCCTAACTCCAAACCAATCACACCAGCGCCAATGACGCCGAGTTTTTTAGGGGTGGAGTCAAATTTGAGTGCACCTTCGTTATCGCAAACCAACACATTGTCTACAGCAATACCAGGCAAATGACGCGCTTTGGAACCCGTAGCAATAATGACGTTCTTAGCAGTCACTGTTTCTTTATCTTTGCCATCAATTTTGACTTGATAACCATCAGCAGTTTTTCCTTCAAAAGATGCATGTCCTTTGAGCAAAGTAATCTTGTTCTTGCGAAATAGATACTGAATACCACCAGTCATCTTCGTCACGATGTCATCTTTACGAGACACCATCTTCTTCGAATCGATGCTGACTGATCCAACCTTAATGCCGTGATCAGCGGCGTGATGGCTAATCTTCTCGAACTCTTCTGAAGAGGCCAATAAAGCCTTAGAAGGAATACAGCCAACGTTTAAGCAAGTTCCACCTAAGCGTGGCTCACCCTTTGGATCGTCATAGCTCTGTGACTCAGCACAGGCAACCTTAAAGCCCAGTTGCGCAGCACGGATTGCAGCGATGTAGCCGCCAGGGCCACCGCCAATAACTACTACGTCAAATGATTGACTCATGATGTCCCCTCTTACAAATCAAGGAGGAGACGTGAAGGATCTTCTAAAGCTTCCTTCATGGCAACCAAACCAAGTACTGCCTCACGACCGTCAATGATGCGGTGATCGTATGACAAAGCGAGATAGTTAATTGGGCGAATCACCACTTGACCATTCTCAACCACTGCACGCTCTTTAGTTGCGTGTATACCTAAAATCGCAGATTGTGGTGGGTTAATGATTGGAGTTGAGAGCATGGAACCGAATACACCACCGTTAGAAATGGAGAATGTGCCGCCAGTCAATTCTTCAATCGACAACTTACCATCGCGTGCCTTGGCACCATATTCAGCAATCTTCTTTTCGATATCAGCCAAGTTCATTTGATCAACGTCACGCAAGATTGGAACAACCAAGCCACGTGGCGAGCTTACAGCGATACCGATATCAAAGTAGCCGTGATAAACGATGTCATTGCCGTCAACAGAAGCATTCAACAATGGGAATTTCTTCAAAGCATGAGTTGCCGCTTTAACAAAGAAAGACATGAAGCCTAACTTAACACCATGGACTTTTTCAAACTGGTCTTTGTACTTGTTACGCATTGCAATCACTGGAGCCATATTGACTTCATTAAAGGTAGTCAAGATCGCGTTATTAGCTTGTGACTCAAGCAAGCGCTCAGCAATACGCGCACGCAAACGGCTCATTGGCACACGCTCTTCAGGGCGATTGCCAGTTGGAATAGGTGCGCTTGGTAAGGCGGCAGACTTTGTGCCACCAGCAACTGCACTAAGCACATCGCCTTTGGTGATGCGACCATCGCGACCAGAACCGGCAACTTGACCCGCGCTCACATTATTTTCTGCCATCAATTTAGCGGCAGAAGGAGCTGCGGCAGCACCGGCAGATTTTGCAGCTGGGGCAGCTGCAGGGGCTGGAGCAGCAGCGGCGGCTGGTTTAGCAGTTGCAACAGCAGTGCTATCGATCTTTGCGATCAATTGCTCAGCAATCACAGTGCCGCCATCAGCAATCACGATCTCAGTCAATACACCAGCAGAAGGCGCGGGTACTTCCAGCACCACTTTGTCTGTTTCGATTTCAATCAAGATCTCATCTTGACCAACGGCATCGCCAACCTTCTTTTTCCATTGCAACAAAGTGGCTTCTGCTACTGACTCAGAGAGTTGGGGAACTTTAACTTCAAATATAGCCATGATTAATCCTATCTAATGTATTTGGTGTGAGTTATATCAACGATTACTTCGTGACCACATAACCCTTTAGTTTTGCAAAAGCTGCATTAAGCAGAGACTTCTGTTGTTCTTGGTGCAGGTGAGCGTAGCCACAAGCTGGCGATGCTGATGCAGGTCGGCCTGAATAAGCCAACTTCATACCATCAGACATGTTCTCCAACAAGTTGTGCTGAACAAAGAACCATGCACCTTGGTTTTGCGGTTCATCTTGACACCACACCACCTCTTCAAGCTTTGGATACTTCTTCAGCTCTGCAGCAATCGCTTTGTGCGGGAATGGATATAACTGCTCCAAACGAATAATCGCAACATCGCTCAACTTCTTCTCTGTACGGGCCTTGGCTAAGTCAAAATAAACTTTGCCTGAACAAACTACTAAACGAGTTACCTGCTTCGGATCAATAGCAGCATCACGCTCAGAGATGACTGTTTGGAAGCCGCCTTTAGTGAACTCACTTAATGGTGATGCAGCTTCTTTATTACGCAATAAGGATTTTGGCGTCATCAAGATTAAAGGCTTGCGGAACTGACGAATCATCTGGCGACGCAATACGTGGAAGATCTGCGATGCAGTAGTGGGTTGAACCACTTGCATATTGGTATCAGCACATAACTGCATAAAGCGCTCTAGACGTGCAGATGAGTGCTCTGGGCCTTGGCCTTCATAGCCATGCGGCAGCATCATCACAAGCCCGTTAGCACGGCCCCACTTCACCTCGCCCGATGCAATGAACTGATCAATCACTACTTGAGCACCGTTAGCAAAGTCGCCAAACTGCGCTTCCCATATGGTTAAAGTATTTGGTTCGGCTGCAGCGTAGCCGTACTCAAAACCGAGCACAGCCTCTTCCGATAAAATTGAATCGATCACCAGGAATGGCGCTTGATCTTTAGTGACGTGTTGAAGCGCGATATAAGTACCGGTATCCCACTTCTCACGATTTTGGTTATGCAATACAGAATGGCGATGGGTAAATGTGCCGCGGCCGCTATCCTCACCGGATAAACGGACTGGATAGCCACTGGCTACCAGAGATGCGAAAGCCATATGCTCGCCCATACCCCAGTCAACATTGACTTCACCACGACCCATGGCAGCGCGATCACGGTAAACCTTCTCCACTAGTGGATGCGCCTTAAAGTCTGCTGGAATGGTAGAGATTTTCTCTGCCAAACGCTTCCACTCAGTAAGTGGAATAGCGGTATCCGCCTCATCAGTCCATTTCTTATTCAAGAATGGCGCCCAATCGACTGCAAACTTGCCTTTGAAATTACTCAAGACTGGATCAGAGGTTTGCTTACCTTCGTCCATGGCAGCGCGATACTCTTTGACCATTAAGTCGCCAGTACCGGCAGGCAATACACCTTGGGTTTCTAGTTTATCGGCGTAGACCTTACGTGTTCCAGGGTGCGCAGCAATGATTTTGTACATCAAAGGCTGAGTCATGGCTGGAGTGTCTTGCTCGTTGTGCCCTAACTTGCGGAAACAAACAATATCAATGGCCACATCTTTATGGAACTGAGTGCGGAACTCAACGGCCAACTTGGTTGCCAATACTACGGCTTCAGGATCATCGCCGTTCACGTGTAATACAGGAGCATCAATAATCTTCATGATGTCAGTGCAATACAAGCTTGAACGTAAGTCGCGTGGATCAGATGTTGTGAAACCAATTTGATTGTTAATGACGATATGGATCGTGCCGCCAGTGGAGTAGCCGCGAACTTCAGCCATTGCCAAAGTCTCTTGCATAACGCCCTGACCTGCAATCGCCGCATCACCGTGAACCAATACTGGCAATACTTGCTCGCCCAATAAATCGCCACGACGCTCCATGCGAGCACGTGCAGAACCCTCTACTACTGGATTAACAATTTCTAAATGGGATGGATTAAAGGCCAATGACAAATGCACTGGACCGCCCGGAGTTGAGATATCGCTTGAGAAGCCTTGGTGATATTTAACGTCACCTGCTGGCAATGTTTCTGGGCCTTTGTGCTCGAACTCTGCAAACAAATCGGTTGGCATCTTGCCCAAAGTATTAACAAGGACGTTCAGACGACCACGGTGGGCCATGCCAATCACAATCTCTTGTACACCCTTCTCGCCAGCATCGCGCACTAGCTCATCCATACAAGCGATGAAGCTTTCACCACCTTCAAGTGAGAAGCGCTTCTGACCTACGTACTTAGCCTGGAGATAGCGCTCCAAACCTTCTGCAGCGGTTATACGATCAAGAATCTGGCGCTTTTCATCCACATTAAAGCGCGGTGTTGAGCGAATGGACTCTAATTTTTCTTGCCACCATTTTTTGATCTTCTGGTCAGCAATGAACATGTACTCGGCACCAATCGTGCCGCAATAGGTTTCACGTAAAGCCTGCAATAGATCACGCAATGTCATTTCGGTTTTGCCGAAGAATGTATTGCTAGTGTTGAAGACGATATCCATATCGCCATCAGTGAATCCATAGAAGGCTGGATTTAATTCTGGAATATCCGGACGCTCAGTGCGTTTCAACGGATCAATATCTGCCCAGCGATTACCAACGTTGCGATACGCGGCAATCAACTGCTGGACAGCAACGCGCTTGCGACCCATTTCTGAGTCAGCCGAATCAGAAACCGTTCTGATGGGGCCTTGCTTAGCACGCTCAGCAAATGACGCAACAATCGGTCCATGAGCAATATCCACTCGAGACGAGCCATCTACCGCTGGAACCTGTTTCACGTTATCAAAATAATCTCGCCAATGATCAGCAACAGATGCTGGATCGTGCAAGTAGGATTCGTAGAGTTCTTCTACGTATGGGGCGTTTCCGCCGAAGAGATACGAGTTATCTCTTTGGTCCTGCATCATGATGCTCACCTTTCATCGGGTTTCCCGAATAAAAACTGTGGTTAAAACCACTCGCATTCAGGCTTCACCGTCCTGCGAATTGATCTGTGCAAATACTGCTTACTACCCCACTAATTTAACACGATTGACCACTTATTCATAAAGGGCTTTCCCTGATTTTCCTATTCCCACGGGTATTTACCCATTAGATCTCCATGAATAAGAACTTTCCTACTGAGCTTTCAGACATTCCCGACAGATTGAAATCAAATTGATTTTTATTCTCTAAATCTTCAAGTGAATTAATGACATTAAGGAAATATGAAAGCAATTACCCCTGAAATGGAATATCTCAGCACACGGCAAAGTGCGAAAGTTCTGCAAGTCTCCCTTGGCACAGTCCAGAAAATGGTGGAATTAGGCGAATTAATCGCCTGGAAGACCCGTGGCGGCCACCGGCGGATACTTGCGAGCTCCTTAAATCAGCAGTTACAAAGGCGTAAACGTGCAATGCGGCAAAAAACAACCCAAAACTGCATTGCTATGGGTATCTTCAGAAGAATTGAGAATGGTGAAGAGTTAAAAGAGTCCATCCAAGATTGGCAGCTTAAAGTGGATATGGATATTGCGATAGATAGCCTGGAGGGATTAATGAAAGCAGTCTCCATCGCCCCAGATCTCATCTTCCTAGATGCATTGATTCCACCAGTTGAGCAGGTCCATCTCATCCATTATTTGAGTAAAAACAAGGACACGCAGCATATTCCTATATTGGTAGACGAGGGATTTATCAAACTTCACCCTGGAGTAATCGTGCTTGCAGATGAAAATTCTGGGGGTGTTAGGCCGCCATCAACAGAAAGCATTCAGGAGGAATTGGAAAATGGCCTGATTGAGTTAAATCCCCTCATTATTGGCTACCCTGCAACCGATCCAGAACAAGACCCCTCGATAAACTATAAAAACCGCCACGAGCTTCTCGAGCCCATCTTTATAGAGGCGCTGAGCAGGAAGTGCGCCTAGCATTAAGATTCGACATTTGAAATACAAAAAGCCGCACCAGTTTTGGGGCGGCTTTTCTAGTAAAACTGAATTAAATCAATGCATTAGATCAAATAGTTGCTACGATCTCTGCCATCAATCCACTTAGGCGCTTTACCCCGACCAGTCCAAGTCTCGCCTGTTGATGGGTTGCGATATTTTGGGGCTACCTTGCCACTTCCGCCTTTAGATCCGGCTTTACGGCTGAATAAGTCTGAGGCGCTTAAGTCATATTGCTCAATAATTGCTTTTGCTTTTGCAATGCCATCAGCCTTTTCACGCTGAACAGCTTCTTTAATCTGTTTATCTAGTAACTCACGTTGCGCCAATAGCTCTTTATATGAAGACATATATTTACTCCCAAATAATTAAATGTAATTTATAGCAATTAATCAGATAATCTGTTAATTATGGAGTGATTATATACACTTCTAGATAAGTCACAATATAGTCATGTGATTAGTAAATAACCCATATTTATCAAGGTTTAATAGCGGTAGTAATTGATTATATGTATAAAAACTATAAATATAATAATACTAATAAATATTATCTTCTTAAAATAAATGTACCGCTAGACTTGGCAGTTACCTCACCGGCATCATTCAGAACAACAGCTTCACAGTAATTAATAGTCTTGCCAGACTTCAGCGTAGTGCCCTCCACAACAATCTTGCCTACGCTTGGGCGTAAAAAACTAATTGTCATATCAACAGTAATAGCGCCGGAGGCATGATTCATGCTGCTGCGAGCTGCGGCGGCCATCGCAAAATCCAGCAAAGTCATGATCAGGCCACCATGAGCAACCTGAAAGCTATTCTCGTACTCAGGCTTTAACTGAACGCTAATGCGAGACTTGCCTCCCTCAGCAAACTCGGGCACTACGCCCAAGTGATCCAGAAATGGGATATTGAGTCCAAAATAGTTGACTGGTGTCCGGCTAGGAGACGAGGAATTCTCGGTGCTCATAAACATTAGTTTTTCATGGTTGGATGTATTGGTCGGGGCGAGAGGATTTGAACCTCCGACCACATGCACCCCATGCATGTACGCTACCAGGCTGCGCTACGCCCCGACGGAAAACAAAATTGTATCAGTAACTATTAAGCGAGAATCTGCAGCACTGCTTGCAACTCATCGCGCAAGCGTAGCTCGCCACGCACTTCATCTAAGCGATTTCTGGCACCGCTAATCGTGAAACCCTCTTCATAGAGAAGAGATCGAATTTTACGAATCAATACGACTTCGTGATGTTGATAGTAACGGCGGTTACCGCGTCGTTTTTGAGGGCTTAGCTGTGAGAATTCTTGTTCCCAGTAACGCAAAACATGTGAGCGTACTCCGCACAAGTCTGCAACCTCACCAATAGTGAAGTAACGCTTGGCGGGTATCGGCGGCAACTGCGAACTATGCAGTGCTGCGCCAGAATCAAATGCTGTTTTCTCGAGCATGAGACTCAACTACGTCCTTAAGCTTTTGACTAGCGTGAAAAGTTACTACACGGCGAGCTGCAATCGGAATCATTTGACCTGTTTTTGGATTGCGACCTGGACGAGCTGATTTATTGCGCAACTGAAAATTACCAAAACCGGAGATCTTGACCTCAACACCAGCCTGTAGTGATTCACCAATACGATCAAAAAAAGCGTCGATCATATCTTTTGCTTCACGCTTGTTTAGCCCAACTTGGTCAAAGAGCGCTTCAGATAGTTCATTTTTTGTAACGGTGTCGTTGGTAATTATTTCGCTCATTGCCAGTCTCTTATATTGCTATTTATATGATATTTGACTAATACTAAACCTAGCGCAGACGAGCGGCGCACTTTTTCTCAACAGCGCCCAATAAAGATGCCATAACTGCATCAATTTGGGGGTCTTGCAAAGTTTCATTAGGGTTTAGCAGAGTCACACGGAACGCTAAACTCTTCTCATCGTCAGCCATACTGCTAGAACCAGTCTTGGGCTTGAATTCATCAAAAAGCTCTATCGAGCGCACAAAATTCTGCTTACTAGCCGTCATAACATCGAGCAAAGATTGTGCCGAGACATTCTGTTTGACGACTACCGCTAAATCTCGCTGCACTGCAGGAAATTTACTTAACTCTTCTGGCGCGGGCAAGCCCAACTCACGAATGGCTTCTAAATCTAATTCAAAAAGGATGGGGGCTTGGGGTAGTTCGTAGGATTGCTGCAAGCCAGGATGTAATTCACCAATCCAGCCAACATTTAACATGCCCTCTGGTGTCTGCAACACAATATTAGCTGAACGACCAGGATGCAATGCTGGATGCACAGCAGTTTGAGTAACGAAATGGAGTGGATCTAAGACTCGCTCTAAATCGCCTTTGACATCAAAGAAATCGACTGCGCGATTTGCACTTCCCCACTGCTCCGGCACAAATGCACCATAAGCTAAACCGCCAATCCGTTGAGGCTGTGCAAACCCTGCTACTTTGCCAGCTTCTTCAGCAATACTGGTATCACGCTTAAATACACGACCAGTTTCAAATAGGCGTACACGGCTAGCACCCCTATTGAGATTAGCTTTGAGATTACCCAATAAGCCACCCCAAAGATTGCTACGCATCACGCCATACTGACTGGCAATCGGATTTAATACCTTAATGAGGTCTTTTTCTGCTACCCCGGCAAGACGCTGTTCGCTTTCTTGATCGGTAAAGCCAAAATTCACCGCCTCTTGATAGCCTTGCAAGGCAAAACGCTGGCGCAATAAATGAACGCCCCGCTTTGCTTCGGCTTTAGCACTCATTTTTAACGAGGCAACCGGAGGTTGATCTGGAATATTCTCGAAGCCGTACATACGCGCAACTTCTTCAATCAAATCTTCTTCAATTTCAATATCAAAGCGATAGCTTGGTGGCGTCACAACAAAAACATCATTCGCATCTTGTTTGAACTCAAAGCCAAGGCGCTTAAATACGTCTGCCACAATGTCATTGGTTAGGGGAATGCCGATGACTTTCATCGCACGCGCTAAACGCATACGTACTGGTTTGCGTTCTGGCACATTGAGAATTTGATCATCAACAGGACCAGCTTGACCACCGCACACTTCAAGAATGAGAGAGCTTAAATACTCTAAGCAAATAACAGTAGCTTGTGGATCTACACCACGTTCAAAACGATGCGCTGCATCGGTACTGAAATTAAAGCGACGGGCACGGCCTTGAATCGCAGATGGCAACCAATAAGCTGCCTCTACATAGATATTTTGAGTGTCATCGCTGACGGCGCAATGATTGCCACCCATGATGCCGGCTAGGGCGACCGGACCAGTTTGGTCGGCAACAACACCCGCATCCTGTGTTTTTCCTGAAGAATCAGGACCAAGCAGAGTAACTGTTTGGCCGTTGAGTAATTCGAGGGTTTCGCCAGCCTTGGCCCAACGCACAGTGATGTCACCAGATAACTTATCGATATCAAACACGTGGGTGGGTTGACCCATTTCTAACATGACGTAATTGGATAAATCGACTAAAGCAGAAATACTTCTCTGACCGGCGCGAGCTAAACGCTGCACTATATGGCTCGGCGTTTTAGCTTTTGGATTAACGCCGCGGATCATGCGACCAGCAAAACGACCGCACAAGTCTTTATTCTCAACAGTCACTTTGACTTTGTCTTGAATGCCTGTAGTTGGAGTATTCCATTTTGGAGTACATAAAGCAGCGCCAGTAATGGCAGAGACTTCACGAGCCATCCCAATTAATGACAAGCAATCAGCCTTATTAGGCGTTAACTTAATCACAAAAATTTGATCATCTAGATCGAGGTACTTGCGGATGTCTTGACCTACTGGCGCATCAGCAGGTAATTCCAAAATACCTTCGTGGTCATCGCCTAAACCTAGCTCGCGACCAGAGCACAACATACCTTGACTCTCTACACCGCGCAGCTTGCCTACTTTGATCATGAACGGCTTGCCACCAGCTTCTGCCGGTGGGAGCTCTGCACCAACCATGGCACAAGGAATTTTGATCCCAGCACGTGCATTCGGGGCACCACAAACGATTTGCAATTCTTGACCAGTACCAGCGTCTACTTTGCAAACGCGTAAACGATCAGCGTCGGGATGTTGCTCGGCAGACAGAATTTGTGCAATCACAATCTTCGTAAATGCGGGGGCTACTGAATGCTGCTCTTCTACTTCAAGACCTGCCATGGTCATGGCATGACCTAATGCATCACTATCAAGC
>Ga0208258_1000309_pt1 | contig 10628 bp, 11 predicted proteins | sample CryBogCBH08Jun09_FD_185512 | JGI IMG/M metagenome (GOLD analysis project Ga0208258, IMG submission 185512) | Freshwater microbial communities from Crystal Bog, Wisconsin, USA - CBH08Jun09 (SPAdes) (version 2) | ecosystem: Environmental > Aquatic > Freshwater > Lake | place: Crystal Bog...
TCGCGCGTGGCTCGAGCAACGAAACTATGCCGTCATCGATATCGCCGCCCGCGACATCGAGCGGGATATCGCCCCCGAACTCGGCCGGCTGGAGACCATGATCGGCTCCGATTGACGCGAGGATACCGACCTTGATGCACCGTTTCGTGTTGCTCCTCCGCGACTTCATCCGCGTGTTTCGCTTCGTGCCGCTGGTCGCGCTCACTGTTGGCGCCGCGCTTGCCGGTCCGGCCGCCGCCCGCAGCGGGGCCGCGGATACCTGCATGAATTCCGACAACGTCGATGCGAAAATAGCGGCTTGCACCGATTTGTTGCAGGGCCGTGCGAAGCTGTCGAAGTTCGACAGGGCGAAGTATCACGGTTATCGCGGCTGGGCCTATTCGCAGAAGCGGGATTATCCGCGTGCGCTTGCCGACCTCGATACGTCGCTGACGCTGAATCCCAATCAATTCGGCGCTTACGGGACGCGCGCAGGCATCCTGAAGAATATCGGCGAGTTCGATCGGGCTTTGACCGACATCGATGCCTGCATCCGCCTGATGCCGCGGTTTGCGCCGGCGCGCTCGGTGCGCGGCGATATCCTGCGGGCCAAGGGCGACCTCGATGGGGCGTTGCGCGAATATGACAAGGCGCTGAAGATCGATCCGACCGATCTGGGAGCGTTCATCGGGCGGTCGCTGGCCTTTCGCATCGGCGGGCGGCTCGATGAAGCCGAGGCGGAATTGATGCGGGCCATGGCGCTCGACGATCGCGTGGCCGAGCTCTATGTCGCCAAGGGTCTTCTGGCAGAAAGCCGTCAGAACATTCCCGGAGCGCGGGAGGCCTATGCGCACGCACTGACCTTGCCGAAGGCGATCGTTTTTGCCAACAAACATGGCAGCCCGATCATCGATGCCACGCGGCAGCGGGAGATCGCACGGGCACGATTGGCGGTGCTCGACGAGGCGGCGAAAGCCGTATCGTCGACGACGGACAAGCCGTCGGCAGATGCAGCAGCCCGCAGCAAGGTGACCAAGCTGGCGCTGGTGATCGGCAACGGTGCCTATCGCTCCGCGTCGCCGCTCGCCAATCCGCCGCATGACGCTAAGCTGATTGCCGGGCAGTTGCGCGGCATCGGGTTCGAGGCCATCGAAGGCATCGATCTCGACCGCGACAGCATGCGCAAGCAACTTGCGGCGTTCCTTGCAAAAGCGCCGACCGCGCAGATCGCGCTGGTGTTTTTTGCGGGACACGGACTGCAGATCGACGGCCATAACTATCTGGTGCCGGTGGATGCGCGTCTCGATGGCGACCGGAAACTTGCAGACGAACTGATCGACCTCGATTTCGTGCTGGCCGGGCTCGATGACAAAACGCGGACGAACGTTGTCGTGCTCGATGCCTGCCGCGACGATCCATTTCGCGAGAAGCGGGTGAAGGTGGATGCCTCCGGCCGATCGGTTGAGGTGCGTGCAGGACTCGCACCGCAATCCGAGCTGGGCGGTGCCGCCACCTCCGGCACCGGCATGTTGCTGGCGTTTGCCACTGCGCCCGGTCAGGTGGCGCTGGACGGCGAGGGCGGCAACAGCCCGTTCTCGACAGCCTTGGCCCGGCATATCGCGACGCCCGGGCTGGAAGTACAGCAGATGCTCACCCGTGTGCGTTCGGAGGTGGTCGCCGCGACCGGCGGCAAGCAGGTGCCGTGGTCGAATTCATCGCTTCTCGGGGAGGTCTATCTGACGCGCTGATCGTGGCATGACGCTGCCGTCTTCGGTTAACGCGCGCTGAAAGCAAGGCCGTGCTTTCCGTCATCGGTGTCATTCAATCGGCAATATCCGCGCGTTATTTCCGTGGATGGAATATTCATGCAAGGAAACGCCATGACGCGCCGCATCCTGTTCGCCATCGTCGCCGGCTCGCTGCTGGCGAGCGCCGCCTTCGCGCAATCGCCGCCGATCGACAGCCTTCCGCGCCGGGACGGGATGGATCTGCAACGCCGCCAGGACGGCTTCGTGCGGGTGCAGAGCACGATCAGCTATTTCGTGGCGGGGCCGTCCGGCGACAGCGACGAGGCCGCGAAGCTGCGCGAAAAGGCCCGTCAATCGGTCTACGCCGCGGCCGCGCATGAATGCGATGTGCTGAAGGCCTCGCTGGCCAGCGACTGCAAGCTGGAATCGGTCAACAGCAACATCAATTCCAGCCGCCAATACGGCCCCACGCAGCACGAAGGTTTCACCGTCAACGGATCGATGTCGTTTCGGATTATCCTGAAATAGTCCATCGAGATCGCGGTAGCTTGCGGCCGGTGCTTGAAGGAATGGCATTGACTGCCTAATCGAATGGCATCGGCGCCACCGATCGGCGGCTTTCCGCCGGGAAACCGCTGGCACGCGCATTGCTCATGTTCGTTCAACCTCAGCAAGGAGAACGACATGAAGCGATCCGACCTCACCGAGAAGCTGCTCGACATCAAACGCGACAACGGCTGGACCTGGAAATACGTCTGCGACGAGATCGGCGGCTTCTCCCACATCCTGATCGTCGGCGCGATCCTCGGGCAGATGAAGCTCACCAAGCCGCAGGCGGCCGCGGCGGGCCGGCTGTTCGGTCTCTCGCCTTCGGAAATCGCAATGCTGAACGAGGTGCCGATGCGCGGCGCCGGCGTGCCGATGCCGCCGACCGATCCCCTGATTTACCGGCTCTACGAACTGGTGATGATCAACGGTCCGGCCATGAAGGCCCTGATCGAGGAGGAGTTCGGCGACGGCATCATGTCGGCGATCGATTTCGACATGGACATTTCGCGCCTCGCCAATCCCAAGGGCGACCGCGTCAAGCTCGAAATGTCCGGCAAATTCCTGCCCTTCAAATACTACGGCGCTTCCGGCAACAATCTGGAGCTCGGATTGAAGGAGGAATAAGCCGCGGCGCGCAGGGGCCGCGGCCGGTGTTCGTGCGGGCTGCCGCCGTAGGTCAGGTCCCCGCCTTCACCTGCAGGATGGCCTGCGCCAGCAATTCGTCCATCTTGGCGCGAACCTGTTGCTCGGTGATGGTCTGGCCCTTGGCCTCGAGGTCCTTCAGCACTTTGTGAAGAACGTCCTGATCGCCGGCTTCGGCGAAATCCGCGGCGACCACCTCCTTGGCATAGGCGGCGGCCTCGTCGCCGGACTTGCCGAGGTGCTCCGCCGCCCACAGCCCGAGCAGCTTGTTGCGGCGGGCTTCGGCCTTGAACTTCTGTTCCTCGTCCAGCGCGAACTTCTTCTCGAAACCTTCCTGGCGCTTGTCGAATGTGGTCATGATTCGGGTTCCGATCCTGATGCTGGCGCTAACGGTGCCATGTTGCGGCGGGGTGTTCCGATGCATACGTAAGGAGCGAAAACGGCCAAAACAACAGACGCATGGTCGCAGGCAGGACGTGGGTAAAACTGTCCTCCGGTCAGGCGGATCGATTGTGCTGGGGGCGTTGATCGGGTAGGTTGCCCTCAGGTTGGGTTCTTGTTCTGTTTCGCGTTCCTGGCCTTCACGGCAGCTCCGCTGTGGGTCGCATCGAGCAACCGGAGCACACCAATTTCATGGATTTCAACAACACACGGTACATCCCAATGAGCCGTCGACGTCGCATCTACGAAGGCAAGGCCAAGGTTCTGTATGAAGGGCCGGAGCCGGGAACCTTGATCCAGCATTTCAAGGACGACGCGACCGCGTTCAATGCCAAGAAACACCAGGTGATCGAGGGCAAAGGCGTCCTCAACAACCGGATTTCGGAATACATCTTCCAGCATCTGAACGACATTGGCGTGCCGACCCATTTCATCCGCCGGCTCAACATGCGCGAGCAGTTGATCCGCGAGGTGGAGATCGTGCCGCTTGAGGTGGTGGTGCGCAACGTCGCCGCCGGATCGCTGTCGCAGCGCCTCGGCATCGAGGAGGGCACGCAACTGCCGCGCTCGATTATCGAGTTCTATTACAAGAACGATCAGCTCAACGACCCGATGGTCTCCGAAGAGCACATCACCGCGTTCGGCTGGGCGACGCCGCAGGAGATCGACGACATCATGGCGCTGGCGATCCGCGTCAATGATTTCCTCTCCGGGCTGTTCCTCGGCATCGGCATCCGCCTCGTCGATTTCAAGATGGAATGCGGGCGGCTGTTCGAGAACGACATGATGCGGATCATCGTCGCCGACGAGATCTCGCCCGATAGCTGCCGGCTGTGGGACGTCAAGTCGAACGAGAAGCTCGACAAGGATCGTTTCCGCCGCGACCTCGGCGGCCTGATCGAGGCCTATACCGATGTCGCTAAGCGGCTCGGTATCCTGATGGAAAACGAACGTCCGGTGGGCGCAGGCCCGGTGCTGGTGAAAGGTTGAGGCTGCCGTGAAAGCGCGTGTTACCGTTACTCTCAAGACCGGCATTCTCGATCCGCAGGGCAAGGCCATCGAAGGCGCGCTGAAATCGCTCGGCGTCGACGGCATCGCCAGCGTGCGGCAGGGCAAGGTGTTCGACATCGAGCTTCCCGGCGCCGACAAAGCGAAGGCCGAAGCGGCATTGAAGGATGCAGCGGACAAGCTGCTCGCCAATACTGTGATTGAGAACTACCGGGTCGAAGTGCTGAGCTAGGTTTGCCGCAGATGAAATCCGCTGTTCTCGTCTTCCCCGGCATCAATCGCGAACGCGATATGGCGCGCACGCTCAAGCTGGTGTCGGGTCATGAGCCCACTATGGTCTGGCACGCCGAAACCTCGCTGCCCAAGGGCACCGATCTCGTGGTGCTGCCTGGCGGCTTCTCTTACGGCGATTACCTGCGTTGCGGCGCCATCGCCGCGCGCTCGCCGGTGATGGATGCGGTGCGCAAGTTCGCCGACGATGGCGGCCTCGTGCTCGGCGTCTGCAACGGTTTTCAGATCCTGTGCGAATCCGGCCTGCTGCCGGGCATCCTGATGCGCAATGCGCGGCTCAAGTTCATCTGCCACGACGTGCATCTGCGCGTCGAACGCTCCGATACGCCGTTTACGCGCGGCTACAATGCCGGGCAGGTGATCCGCGTGCCGGTGGCGCACGGCGAGGGCAACTACGCCGCCGATGCGGAAACCATCAAGCGGCTCGATGGCGATGGCCGGGTGCTCTACCGCTACTGCTCGGCGAGCGGCGAAGTCGGCGATACCCACAACATCAACGGCGCGGCGCAATCCATTGCCGGCATCGTCAGCGAGCGCGGCAACGTGCTCGGCATGATGCCTCATCCGGAAAATCACGTCGAAGATATCATGGGCTGCACCGACGGCCGCGGCCTGTTCGCCGGTCTCGCGGCGCATCTGGAGCGCGCGGCGTAACTCAGGCCGGCGGTTGCGTCTCGGGCTTCCACTTCACCTTCTTGATGGTGGCGGAGAAGGTGAACAATATCCGCTCGCCACAACGCAGGGTGCCGCGCAGAAAAATCAGCGAGCCGCCGGCGCGGGTCACTTCGCCGTCGCAATCGATGCGGTCGCCCTCGCGGGCGGCATCGAGGAAGTCGCAGGCAAAGGAAATGGTGACGCCGGGGCCCTTGAGGTGCTCGCGGGCGATCGCGAACAGGCAATAGTCGGCGAAGGTCATGTAGCAGCCGCCGTGGACATTGCGCATGCCGTTGAGGTGCTTGGCCTCGACGCGGAAGGCGCAGCGTACTGTGCCGTCGTCCTCGATCTTGTGCCAGAACGGTCCGTTGTTGGACTCGAAGGAATCCCTTTTCCAGGTCCGCCAGCCGGCGAATTCGCCATCGGTGGCGACGAAAACGGCCCGCTGCAACGGGGTCGAGACGGCGATATTGTCCACGGCTTCTAGGCTCCCAGCAAAAACCATCGGGGGAGCGTTAAATCCGATCCTCGGGGAGAGTGCAAATCCGTGCTGGGCGGGTGGTGGCGCGGATCGGGCGGGAAAAGCGGCGCGAGGGCTTTTTTCCGTGGCGCGATCTCCTTAATAAGGGGCTCCTGCCACAAAGACGTGCCCAATGGAACATCAGCCCAAAATCACCCCCGAACTGGTCGCCAGCCACGGTCTCAAGCCGGACGAATACGAGCGGATCCTCAAGCTGATCGGGCGCGAGCCGAGCTTCACCGAACTCGGCATCTTCTCGGCGATGTGGAACGAGCACTGTTCCTACAAGTCGTCGCGCATCCATCTGCGCGGGCTGCCGACCAAGGCGCCGTGGGTGCTGGTGGGGCCGGGCGAGAATGCGGGCGTCATCGATATCGGCGACGGGCAGGCCATCGTGTTCAAGATGGAGAGCCACAACCATCCGAGCTTCATCGAGCCCTATCAGGGCGCGACCACCGGCGTCGGCGGCATTCTGCGCGACGTCTTCACCATGGGCGCGCGGCCGATCGCCTGCCTCAATGCGCTGTCGTTCGGCGCGCCGGAGCATCCGAAGACGCGGCATCTGGTCGGTGGCGTGGTCGCGGGCGTTGGCGGCTACGGCAATTCATTCGGTGTTCCGACCGTCGGCGGGCAGGTGCGGTTTCACACCCGCTATGACGGCAACATCCTCGTCAACGCGATGGCGGTGGGGCTCGCACGCACCGACGGTATTTTCCTGGCGGCAGCGTCCGGCGTGAACATGCCGATCGTTTATCTGGGTTCGAAGACCGGACGCGACGGCATTCACGGCGCCACCATGGCGTCGGCCGAATTCGACGACGACAGCGGCGAGAAGCGTCCCACGGTGCAGGTCGGCGATCCGTTCGCGGAGAAGCTGTTGTTAGAGGCCTGTCTCGAAATCATGGCGAAGGATTGCGTCATCGCCATTCAGGACATGGGCGCGGCCGGCTTGACCTGCTCGGCGGTCGAGATGGGCGCGAAGGGCGACCTCGGCGTCGACCTCGATCTCGATTCGGTGCCGACCCGCGAAACCGGCATGAGCGCCTACGAGATGATGCTCTCCGAAAGTCAGGAGCGCATGCTGATGGTGCTCAAGCCGGAGAAGGAAAAGGAAGCCGAAGCGATCTTCCGCAAATGGGGGCTCGACTTCGCCGTCGTCGGTTACACCACGCCGACCAAGCGTTTCGTCGTCAAGCACGGCGGCAACGTCATGGCCGATCTGCCGATCAAGGAGCTTGGCGACGAAGCGCCGCTCTACGATCGTCCGCATGTCCCGTCGGAGCCGCTCGCGATTATTCACGCGCGCGATATCGCGCCGCCGCTCTCGATTGCGGATGCACTGGAAAAGCTGATCGGCTCGCCGGAACTGTGCTCGCGGCGCTGGGTCTGGGAGCAATACGACCACGTCATCGGCGGCAACACGGTGCAGCGTCCGGGCGGCGATGCCGCGGTGGTGCGCATCGAGGACGGCCCGAAGGGCCTCGCCATGACCGTCGATGTCACGCCGCGCTATTGCGAGGCCGATCCGTTCGAAGGCGGCAAGCAGGCGGTCGCCGAAGCCTGGCGCAATATCACCGCCGTCGGCGGCAAGCCGCTGGCGATCACCGACAATCTGAATTTCGGCAATCCTGAACGGCCCGAGATCATGGGCCAGTTCGTCGGCTGCCTGAAGGGCATTGCCGCGGCGTGCACGGCGCTGGATTTCCCCGTCGTGTCCGGCAATGTCTCGCTCTACAACGAAACCAACGGCCGCGGCATCCTGCCGACGCCGTCGATCGGTGGCGTTGGCCTGCTCGACGATTTCACCAAGTCGGCGACGCTTGCGTTCAAGGCGGAAGATGAAGCGATCCTGCTGATCGGCGATACCCAGGGCTGGCTCGGCCAGTCGGTCTATCTGCGCGACATCTGCGGACGCGAGGAGGGCGCGCCGCCGCCCGTCGATCTCGCGGTCGAGAAGCGCAACGGCGATGTTGTGCGCGGCATGATCCACGCCGGGACCGCGACGGCGGTGCATGACCTGTCCGACGGCGGCCTGCTGGTCGCGCTGGCGGAGATGGCCATGGCGGGCAATATCGGCGCAACGCTGGACGCGGCGCCGAGTGCGCTGGTGCCTCACGGCTACTGGTTCGGCGAGGATCAGGGGCGTTATCTCGTCACCGTGCGCGATTCGGATTTGCTCGGTGTGCTGAGCAAGCTAAAAGCTGTCGAGGTGCCTTGCGTGCAGATCGGCAAGACCGGCGGTGACGCCGTTGCCATCGCCGGCGAGCGGCCTGTCAGCATCGAGGCTTTGCGCTCGGCCTTCGAAGCCTGGTTCCCGAATTACATGGCGGGTCGCGGCTGATTGCTCTGCCGCGCCCTCTGTTCTCGATATAGCGTGTGACAGATCGACGTCACGCCGTCGCGTGGCGTTCTTCGTATTCGCGGCTGATATCCTTGCCGGTGAAGTCGGTCATCAGCGCCGTTGCAATCAGGCTGATCACGGCGCAACAAGCGATATAGATCGCGATCGCGTACGATGTTTGATATCGGCCGAACAGCCATGCCGCGATTAGCGGTGCGGGTCCGCCAGCGATAACCGACGCAAGCTGGTAACCGAGCGATGCTCCGCTATAGCGCAGGCGCCCGGTAAAGCTTTCCGCAATCAGGGCGGCTTGCGGACCGTACATCATATCGTGCGGGATCAGCGACAGCACGATGGCGAAGAAGATGATCCACGCCGCACCTGTGTTCAACATGCCGAAATAGATGAAGCCGAACACGCCGGTCACCAACGCACCGATCATATACATGGCCTTCCGCCCGATGCGGTCGGACAGATATCCGAAGAACGGAATCGAGAAGAACGAGACCACCGACGCGACCAGCACTGCGGTCAGCAGGAAGTCGCGCGAAACGTGCAGCGTTCCAGTCCCATAAGAGAAGATGAAGGCTGTGAAGATATAGAACGGAGCTTGCTCGGCCATGCGCGCGAACGCCGATTGCAAAATCTGGCGCGGCTGACGTTTGATAACTTCGAGAATCGGTGCGCGCTCGATCCGGCGTTCTGCAAGCAGTTTTGCGAAAACGGGCGTTTCCTGAATGCCGAGCCGGATATAGAGGCCCACGGCCACGAGGATGAGGCTCAACAGGAATGGAATGCGCCATCCCCAGGCGAGGAATTGTTCGCCCGACATCTGGCTGAACGCCAGTACGGCGAGGTTGGCAACGAACAGCCCGCAAGGCACACCGAACTGTGGCCATGATGCGATAAATCCCCGGGAATGGTTGGTGCGCGCCCACTCCATCGACAGCAATACGGAGCCGCCCCATTCGCCGCCGACGCCGATTCCCTGAATGAAGCGCAGGATCGTGAGCAGCACCGCGCCCCAGATTCCGATTGTCGCGTAGGTCGGGACAAGCGCGACAGCGAAAGTTGCCAATCCCATCAGCAGCAGCGTCGCAATCAAAGTCGATTTACGGCCGATGCGGTCGCCGTAGTGACCGAAGATTGCAGCGCCGATCGGCCGTGCAATGAAGCCCACTGCGTAGATGGCAAAAGCCTCGAGCGTACCGACCCAAGGATCTGAATGCGGAAAGAACAGCTTGGCGAATACCAGCCCGGTAACCGTACTGTAGAGGAAGAAGTCGTACCACTCGATCGCGGTCCCGATGGTCGATGCGAGAACGGCACGGCGGAGTTGTGTTTGATGTTCGGATGCGGAAATAGCAGGGGAGTCGATGTTTGCGGAGGCCATGGCACAGTTCTCCGGATGAGCCACGGCGTGCCCTCCATTGACGCTGTTAACGCCGCGACATGATTTGTGAAGGAACTTGCAGAAGGAACCTGCCCGTCAGGAAAGGGTTCCGTACGAGTAGATGGTGCCAGATCACATTTTTGTAAAACACGCGCTGGCCGCCTCGCCGCGTTTCAGGCGACGATGATGGCCCGCGATCACGGCTTGCAGTCTTTCATGCACCGCTTGTCTTTGACGTCGGGTCGCGGATCGGCGACGAAGCCGTCACGGTTCGGCATCTTGATGGCAGCGAGCGACTTGGCGTCGAGGGTCGCGGTATCGGGCACGATGCCGTTCAAGCTTAGAAGATACGCCGAGAGCGCATAGACATCGTCGTTACTCAGGGACTGCGGCGCGTTCAGCGGCATGGCCCGGCGGATATAGTCGAACAGCGTCGTTGCATACGGCCAATAGCTGCCGACCGTCTTGACCGGTTTTGCCGAGGCGAGGGTGCCTTGACCTCCGACCAGCTTGTCGCCGATACCGCCTTCGCCCTTGTTGCCGTGACAGGACGAACACTGTGCTTCGAACACCTCGCGCCCATGCGCTACGTTGCCGCTTCCGGGCGGCAGGTTCGTACCCTCGCGATTGATGTCGATGTTCCAGCCGGCGATCTCCGCTGCGGTTGCGGGGCGGCCGATACCGTAATGCGTCTGCGCGCTGGCGGTGGCGCTCATTCCGAGCGACAGCATGGCGGCGGCGAAAGCGACCTTAAGCGTTGCCATTGGTCACCTCCCCATTTGCAGCGATCTGCCAGCGCATGATCGCGTTGTTGTGATAGAACGAGTTCAGGCCGCGCGGCTTGGTCAGTTCCTCGAACGACGGCTGCACGTAGCCGGTCTCGTCGGTAGCGCGGCTCATGATGACCACGGGCGATCCGTCCCATGTCCATGGCAGGCGAAAGCGCGTCAGCGCGCGCGTGAGGACGGGCTCCTGCAAGGTTGCCGCCTTCCAGCTCTTGCCCCCGTCGACGGAGATGTCGACCTTGGCGATCTTGCCGTGACCGCTCCAGGCGATGCCGGT
>Ga0208258_1000313_pt1 | contig 10565 bp, 9 predicted proteins | sample CryBogCBH08Jun09_FD_185512 | JGI IMG/M metagenome (GOLD analysis project Ga0208258, IMG submission 185512) | Freshwater microbial communities from Crystal Bog, Wisconsin, USA - CBH08Jun09 (SPAdes) (version 2) | ecosystem: Environmental > Aquatic > Freshwater > Lake | place: Crystal Bog...
AGACTCGAACCGGCTCTCCGATCGTTGCACTCAAAGCTCGATATTTAGGAGTGAGATCTTCTCCAGTTTCCCACTTATCGAAAAGGGTCTGAAAATTTTGAAGTAGGGCGGCGAGTAAATCATTTCGATTCAACTCGATTCCGGTTTCTATGAATACAGAGGTTGCGGTATCAACAGGTAATTCTTCTACCTGGGTCGAGACATTGACACCGATACCAACGATGATTCCTTCACCGAACCTTTCGCACAATATTCCGGCAACTTTGCCGCTGGAACTCAAAACATCGTTAGGCCACTTCGTTGCAAAACTCTCCGAACTAGTCACCTCATTCAACGTCTGGGCGACACTCATCCCAGCAATAAGCGGAATCCATCCCCACTGCGAGCCACGACCTGGCTTTATATAGAAAGAGAACAAAAGTGCGACGTTGGGAGCAGAGTCAAACTTTCTATCGAGGCGACCACGACCTGCGCTCTGAAATTCTGCAACAACACAATCGCCGTTACTGACGAGTTCATTTTTCAACTCATCTTGTGTTGAGCCGACCTCTGAAAGTACCCGTACCCGCCAGTAATTCGAAGGTATTTGCGCGGAAATAGCGCCTTCATCAAGAGATGCACGTATCACAGAAGCCCGCTTCACTAGTAAAGTGTGGATGTGACTGATGCGATAAATACTACTGCCGCCAAGATTAAAGAGTTAAAGGCACGCCTTGAGAGCGCTGCGCAGAGTGGAACACCTGCAGCAATCGAGAAGAGACATGCAATAGGTAAGTACACCGCTCGCGAACGCATTCACAAACTCGTCGACGAAGGTTCCTTCGTAGAGTTTGATGCCTTCTCTACGCATCACTCAGATAAATTTGGAATGGATAAATCTCATCCATATGGCGATGGTGTAATCACCGGATACGCCACCATTGATGGCCGAACAGTTGCGATCTCCTCTCAAGACTTCATGGTCTTTGGTGGATCACTTGGCGAAACCATGGGTAAGAAGATTGTAAAAGTTATGGAGTTCGCCCTGAAATCTGGAATTCCAATGATTGGTCTTAACGATTCAGGTGGAGCTCGTATTCAAGAGGGCGTTGCCTCACTCAGCCAATACGGCGAAATCTTTAAGCGCAATGTGCGATCTTCTGGAGTTATCCCGCAGATCTCTGTCATCTTGGGACCATGCGCCGGCGGTGCGGTTTATTCACCCGCCATCACAGATTTCACAATCATGGTCAATGAGACCTCACACATGTTTATTACAGGTCCTGATGTAATCAAAGCTGTAACAGGTGAAGAAGTTGCTATGGAAGAGCTCGGTGGCGCCGCAACTCACAACACCAAAACTGGAAATTCTCATTACCTAGCCGAGAATGAAGATGCCGCCCTGGAATATGTAAAGGCGCTGCTCTCATTCTTGCCAAGCAATAACTTGGATGATGCTCCAGTTCTACGAGCAACTGAATCTGATGGGATCGCCCCTTCGGATCGTGCGCTCGATTCGTTGATCCCCGACAATCCCAACAAGCCGTATGACATGCGCGTTCTTATCGAGGCTATCGTGGATGAGGCAGATTTCCTTGAAGTTCATGCGCTCTTTGCCCCAAATATTCTCGTGGGATTTGGTCGGATCGAAGGCCGTTCCGTTGGAATCATCGCCAACCAACCGCAGAGCTTTGCCGGCACCCTTGATATTGATGCCTCCGAGAAGGCGGCTCGTTTCTTGCGTACCTGCGATGCCTTTGGAATTCCTGTTGTAACACTCGTCGATGTCCCTGGCTTCCTTCCTGGTACTGAACAAGAGTGGAACGGAATTATCCGCCGCGGAGCAAAATTGCTCTATGCATACGGCGAAGCATCTATTCCGCTAGTCACAGTTATTACGCGCAAGGCATACGGCGGCGCTTACATCGTCATGGGCTCCAAGCACCTAGGCGCAGATGTAAATCTTGCGTGGCCAACTGCCCAGATCGCCGTTATGGGTGCTCAAGGTGCCGTCAACATTCTCTATCGCAAAGATATTGCCGAGAATCCAGAGCGTGCTCCGGAGCTCATCAATGAATATGAGGAGCAACTTCTCAATCCTTACATTGCAGCGGATCGTGGATTTATCGATGCGGTCATTGAGCCACACACAACTCGCAGTCAGATCACCAAGGCGCTGCGCGCACTAGCCAATAAGAGAGTTGATCTTCCAACTCGTAAGCATGGAAATATTCCGCTCTAATGCCACACAGCAACGACTTTCCCCGTGAGTTTCGTAAACTCGGCTTTACGATCCATGCAGGCACACCTACTCAGGAAGAGTTGCTGGCACTGACTCGTGCGATCGATGAGATCGAGAAGAATTCCAATCCACCAACAAAGTACCGCAGTTCTTGGGCTCGCCTTAAGATTCAAAACTCTCTTCCGCGTAAGTGGGGAACGACAGCTTCATGAGTAAAGAGATCGTTCTCGCCTCTGCCTCTCCCTCTCGCAAGAAGCTATTAGAGACCATTGGCATCAACCCGATTATTAAGGTGAGCGGTGTTGATGAAGAGACTCCAGAACTTTTAGCGCTCCCCCCTGCTGATCTCGTTATCGCACTCGCAATTCTCAAGGCTCACACCGTTCGCAAGAGTTCGCCAGAACTATCTAATGTGCTGATCATTGGATGCGACTCCACCTTCGAATTTGAGGGGCAAAATCTAGGCAAGCCAGGAAGTGTTGAAGCGGCGCTAGAACGATGCCGACTCCTAAGCGGTAAGACTGGCTATCTCCATACCGGCCATTGCGTTATCGATGTCGATCAAGAAATCGAGGTCTCAGATATCTCGACCTCGAAGGTGACATTTGCCAAGATGACCGAGAACGAGATCATCAACTACGTAGCGACCGGCGAGCCAATCCAGGTTGCAGGCGGATTTACTCTCGACGGTCACTCTGCGCCGTTCATCACCCATATCGAAGGAGATCCGAGCGGAATCATCGGCCTCTCTCTCCCAACGCTTCGTAAAATCACCATCAACTTAGGGCTCGAATGGTCCGCGGTCGTACCAGCAGGAGCAAACACATGAAGAAAATATCTGCCGTCCTTATCGCCAATCGCGGTGAGATCGCTGTCCGTGTAGCTCGCGCCTGTCGCGACCATGGCGTGAAGTCGATAGCCATCTACTCAGATGAGGATCGCAATTCGCTCCACGTTGCGACAGCTGATGAGGCCTACGCACTCAATGGTCTTTCTGCCGCCGAGACATACCTTGATCAGAGCAAGATCCTTGAAGTTGCCAAGGCATCTGGTGCAGATGCAATTCACCCTGGTTATGGATTCCTCTCCGAAAATGCTGGCTTTGCAGAACGCGTCATTGAAGCTGGTTTGATCTGGATCGGACCGCCTCCTGCTGCTATCCGCGAACTCGGAGATAAAGTCTCTGCCCGCAAGATTGCCGCCAAGGTCGGTGCGCCGCTTGTAGCTGGAACTGCTGACCCAGTTGATTCCCCCGATGAAGTTATTGCCTTCGCCAAGGAACATGGCCTTCCCGTTGCTATTAAGGCTGCTCATGGTGGCGGTGGACGAGGTCTCAAAGTCGCTTTCACGCTTGAAGAGATTCCAGAACTCTTCGCATCAGCAGTTCGCGAGGCGATCACTGGGTTTGGTCGCGGTGAATGCTTTGTGGAGCGCTACCTCGATAAACCACGTCACGTGGAAACACAATGTTTAGTAGATATGCACGGCAATGCCGTTGTCGTTAGTACTCGCGACTGCTCCTTGCAACGTCGCCACCAAAAGCTAGTAGAAGAAGCTCCCGCACCATTTCTCTCAGATGCTCAGATCGAGCAGCTCTACACCTCATCCAAAGCGATCATGCGCGAGGTTGGATATGTCGGCGCTGGCACCTGTGAATTCCTAGTTGGAAAAGATGGCACCATCTCCTTCCTCGAGGTAAATACCCGACTTCAGGTAGAGCACCCAGTAAGCGAAGAGGTCACAGGACTTGACCTGGTTCGTGAGCAATTGCGCATTGCATCCGGTGAGGCCATCAATCCAGTGGATCCCATTATTCGTGGCCACAGCATCGAATTTCGTATCAACGGTGAAGATCCAGGAAATGGATTCCTACCTTCACTTGGAACCATTACACAATGGGAAGTTCCATCTGGACCAGGCGTTCGCATCGATGCCGGTTTTGATCACGGCCATACCATCGGCTCGCACTTCGACTCACTTCTTGCAAAGTTGATCGTCACTGGTTCGACTCGCAAGGAAGCGATAGAGCGAGCTCGGCGCGCGCTGCGCGAATTTGAAATAGGTGGCCTTGCAACTGCGTTGCCTTTCCATCGCGCGATCGTTAATGATCAAAATTTCACCGAAGATTTCAAGGTGTACACCAGTTACATCGAGAACGAATTCAACAATCAGATTCCTGCTTTTAATTACAAAGAGAGCGTTGCCGCCTCGAAGATCGCCTCGCAAAAGGTGGTTGCAGAAGTTAATGGTCATCGTTTTGAAGTGGTTATGCACTCAAGTGCGCCAGCCGAAAAACGCCACCGCATCAAAAGCAACAGCGTCGCCAAGAACTCCGGCAATTCAGTAGTTAGCCCAATGCAAGGTACGGTCGTGAAGATCGTTAAAGCCAATGGTGATCGCGTTGAGGTTGGAGACCTGATCGTTGTCCTTGAGGCGATGAAGATGGAGCAACCTTTGATCGCTCAGAAGGCTGGAGTGATTGCCCAACTAGGTGTTGGCGCCGGTCAGACCGTTTCGAGCGGCCAACTGCTCTGCGTGATTGAAGATTAAGGAAGCTTTACCTTTCCACTCTTCAATTGCAGGACAGCGTTTTCGACATTTACAGAGTACTTCGCACCTAAAGCCGTTAGTGCCATTGACTCCCCGCCATCTTTGACGGTGTAAATATGCCCGAATATTCCCTTGGCTTCATCAATTACATCGACAATGCTCTGATTGGTAAGGGAAGCAGTCATAACATCGGCAACCGCCGTGTTTACATGTTTAGAGACTGCACCGATAAGGATTTTTTGGCTGGAATTACCAAGTAAGAAGTATTGATCGGGCGAAACCCCAATCAACGCCAACGGGTGTTTGGTTGTATAAAGCTTGGCTATCGTGTCTTCAACCTCGCTCGTCGCAGACCACTCTGAGAAGATCACATCGCAACCCAGGCCCACGAGAGTCTTTGTCGGAGGAATAGGTGCCGAGTCGATTACCTCAGCGAATACGCCTGCCTTCTTATTGACTGTGGCAACGCCCTTCTTAAAATAAGGAATATTGGGAGCCCAGGCTGTTGGTGCAACGAGCCCGATCTTGTTTGTTTTGGTTGCGCTGCCAGCAAGAACTCCGGCCAGATAAGCCCCTTGAGGGTTTGAGAAATCCATATCGCTAACATTCAAATTTCCTACGCTGGAATCATCGATCAGCGCAAATTGGGTAGAGGGAAATGCCAATGCGGTAATGCTGACAGCCTGGGCATATTGAGCCCCAATAGCCACAATCAAGTTGTAATTTGCGTTGGCCAAAAATTGCAGCCGAGATTCGCGATCACTTTCAGTTCCGTTGGTGACCATTTCGCGTACGTTGAGGGCTGTCAGTCCATACTTCTTCTTAATGTAATCAACGCCGATTGCAGCTGAGTCATTAATGCCGTGGTCTCCACGCCCACCAATGTCATAGGCAATTGCAATTTTTATCGATGCAACAGCGCGAGCAGGTAAAGCTCCCATCGACAGCACGAGTGAACTGGCTGCAACAAATACAGCTAGCTTAACCGCGCGCAAGTAAACCAATCCGTTCGTAGACATCACCAAGTGTCTTACTTGCAACTGCACCAGCTTTTTCTGCTCCATTTTTTAGGATGGCATTGAGGTGAGTTGGGTCATCCAAAAGTTCTAGAGTTTTATCGCGAACTGGTCGTAGATACTCGACGACAACTTCTGCGACAGCACCTTTGAAATCACCATAACCTTTACCGACAAATTCGTTCTCAATGTCAGCCACGGTACGACCCGTCAAGGTTGAGAAGATAGTAAGGAGATTTGAGATACCTGGCTTCTCGGCAAAATCAAAGCGCACCTCACGACCGGTGTCGGTGACCGCGCTCTTAATCTTCTTGGTATTTGCCTCTGGAGTATCAAGAATCTCAATTAAGCCACTTAAGGATTCCGCAGACTTACTCATCTTGGAGTTTGGATCCTGGAGATCGTAAATCTTGGCGCCCTCTTTAAGAATGTATCCCTCTGGAATTCTAAAGGTCTTTCCGTATTGGCTATTGAATCGAGCAGCCAGATCGCGAGTTAACTCGATGTGTTGGCGTTGATCTTCTCCAACGGGAACCTGATCAGCTTGATAGAGCAAAATGTCTGCAGCCATCAGCATCGGATAAGTAAAGACGCCAACGCCGATTCGATCGTTGCCGACCTTCTGCGACTTGTCCTTGAATTGAGTCATGCGGCTCGCTTCGCCAAAACCGGTAAGGCACTCCATAACCCAACCAAGTTGGTTGTGCTCAACGACATGGGATTGCACGAAGAGGGTGCAATGTTCGGGGTCGACACCGAGGGCTAAGAGTTGAGCCACTGAGATCAAAGTGTTCTGGCGCAGCTCTTTTGGATCAGGTGATGAAGTTAAGGCGTGTAGATCAACGACGCAGTAAAAGGCATCGTGGCTCTCTTGAAGCTCAACCCACTGCTTAACGGCCCCCAGATAATTTCCAAGGTGAAATGAGCCATTTGTAGGCTGGATTCCTGAGAGCACGCGCGGTTTAGACATAACCGCATCCTACCGAGTGCTAAAGCGCGCTCGAGATCAATAATTGGCCAGCCCGCTTGCCTTCCAGAGTCAGGACTGTAATTCGAACACCAGGAATGGTTATTACATCGTGAACGGCTGGAAGGCGACCCAACCAATGCATCACAAATCCACCTACGGTCTCATATGGTCCCTCAGGAAGTTCAATTCCAGTCTGTTCCTTGAGATCCTCCAGTGAGATCAGGGCATCGACCTCGAAATCACCGGTGCGTGGTTGAGCCGTCACTTCGCTCTCGGGCTCGTCGTACTCATCCTCGATCTCACCGATAAAGCACTCGACGATATCTTCGAGGGTCACAATTCCATCTGTGCCGCCATATTCGTCAAGAACGATAGCGAGGTGCGAACGCTTTATACGCATCTCAGTCAAGGCAGGTAAGACACCCTTGGTTCCAGGTAGAAAAATCACAGGGCGCATGATGTCGAGCAGAGTCTTGTTCATATCTTCATCGCGAAGATTTAAAAGATCCCGCACGTGTAAAAATCCGATTACCTCATCGCTTGAGCCACGAGTCACTGGGTAGCGTGAGTGAGCCGTGCGGATCGCAACAACTTTTGCCTCTGCCAAAGTCAATCCAACATCAAGGAAATCAACTTCGGTGCGCGGGACCATAATCTCGTGGAGTACTAAGTCACCCGCGGTAAATACATCCTCAACGATGTCACGCTCTTCATCCGAAAGCGCGGCATGGCCAGTAACTAAGTCCACAAGTTCTGCCTCTGAAATTTCTGAGCGAACTTCCTGAGCCTTTAATCCGAAGAGCTTGACGATGGTGTCGGTGGATTTTGAGAGGATCCAAATGATTGGACGAAATACGTTAGCGATGCGATCAATACTCGGAGCGGCAGCGAGCGCAATCTGCTCAGTCCGATAGAGGGCAAGGCGCTTGGGTACGAGTTCGCCGATCACAAGAGATACATAGGCGATCATCAGCGTCACAAAGACCACCGAGATAGCGGTGCTGAGACCGTGGGATAAGCCCCACCTCTGCAAGATCGGGATGACGAAGGAGGTTCCGATCCGCTCTGAACCCAGGGCAGCAGAGAGAAAGCCGCAGAAGGTGACGCCCACCTGAGCGGCCGCTAAGAATCGGTTGGGATTGGTGGTCAGCTTCGCCAAGCGAGCTGTCCGCTTGGGCTTAACCCCCGCCGCCTCCATCTGGCGAAGTTGGGACTCTCGGAGTGAGATCAGGGCGATCTCGGCGGCGACGAAGATGCCAGCCACAACGATGAAGAGGAGGACCAGGAGCAGATCTAAGACCAGCTGGCCGGTACTGCCTATCGGGGGCTTGGGCGCCATAGGTCAAGGGTAGCGCGGCGCCAAATGGCAGAGCCCTGCTACACCTTGGTAAAGACGGACAATGTGGCTAATCTTTACCCACCAACGGGCTTCCGCCAGTTGGGGCTTTACCTTCATCCAACGGATCGTCGGGCACGTACCTGCCCGGAGAAGGAGTGAATAACTCATGGCATCAGTCGTATTTGAAAACGCTTCTCGAATCTACCCTGGCACAACTAAGCCAGCAGTCGACAAGCTAAACCTCACCGTAAACGATGGCGAGTTTCTTGTACTCGTAGGTCCATCTGGTTGCGGTAAGTCAACATCACTTCGCATGCTTGCTGGTCTAGAAGAGGTCGACAATGGTTCGATCCGCATCGGCGACCGCGATGTAACAGATGTTGCTCCAAAAGATCGCGATATCGCGATGGTTTTCCAGTCTTACGCTCTCTACCCTCACATGTCAGTTGCAGAGAACATGGGCTTCGCGCTCAAGATTGCTGGAGTTGCTAAAGAGGAGCGCGATCGTCGCGTTCTCGAGGCAGCAAAGCTTCTTGACCTTGAGCCATACCTAGATCGCAAGCCAAAGGCTCTATCTGGTGGTCAACGCCAGCGTGTTGCTATGGGTCGCGCAATTGTTCGTGAGCCACAAGTCTTCTTGATGGATGAGCCTCTCTCTAACTTGGATGCAAAGTTGCGTGTAGCAACTCGTACTCAGATTGCTGCTCTCCAACGCCGCTTGGGAATCACAACTGTTTATGTGACGCATGATCAGGTTGAAGCTATGACCATGGGAGATCGCGTAGCCGTTCTCAAGGATGGTCTGCTACAACAAGTTGATACACCTCGTAACCTTTATGACGCACCAATCAATGCCTTCGTAGCAGGATTCATTGGCTCCCCAGCCATGAACCTCTTGACCGCTCCAGTATCTGGCGGCAAGGCAAGCCTTGGTGATTTCAAGATCGACGTCCCAGGACATGTCAACGGAACAGTCACCGTTGGTGTTCGCCCAGAAGGCTTCACACCATCTTCAAGTGGCTTCCACGTTCTCGTAGAAGTTGTTGAAGAACTCGGTTCAGATGCCTTCGTTTATGGTCGTCCAGTTGATCAAGATGTGAAGTTTGCTAACGGCACCGATGAAGGCGCACAGGTAATCGTTCGTTGGGATCCAAAGAACCCACCAAAGCCTGGGGACACAATCACCGTCGAAGCTATCCCACATGCAATCCACCTCTTCGATTCAGCAACAGGTGAGCGCATCAACAAGTAAATCTAGTAATCAAAAAACCCCGGTGAGAAATCACCGGGGTTTTTTATTTTACGGTAGGGGTTGACCGTCGCACCATGAATTCCACAGCAGGAGACATATTAATTGGAATTACTTTTTTGTCCGGATGCGCCGTTGGCCAAACTCTTAATAGTTCATCCACGAAGCCTTGCCCGACACTCTCCACTCCTCGGAAATCAATTTCTACCTCGGCAAAACTATCTAGACCTTCTAAAATTCTTTTTGCTTGACTTCTAGATACAAAGAGAATTCCGATATCCAACAATTTGACTGATGGTCTCGTTCGCACAAAGGCATGGTCGATTGAAAATTGAGTGAAGACATCTCGCATCTTTCGGGTTGTATTTACGGATATCCTTGCGAAAACTCTGGTACCGATAAGATCCGATCCCGCTCCTAAACCTTGGTCCTCTCGCAAGTTATCCACGATCCAAGTAACTTCATTTGAAGAGAGCTTGAAAATATCAACCGTTCTCGAAGTAAAAAATATTCCCTCACCTGAATGTCCATGGGGAGCTGTAGTTCTTTTTCCTTTTGTTAATTCCTGCGATGATTCAAAGACAGTATCGAGGTTAAAAGCGTCTTTGATTTTTCCAAAAACGCCAACTCCATCGTCGGTAAGTTCAAAGGCCCAATTTTCCTTCTCTGCCCAAAACTTCACATTAACGAATTGACCACCCGAATGATCGATGGCATTGTTTAACATTTCGTTAAACGCATAGGGCATAATGTCGGCTGCCCCAAGCGACATATCCAATTCAAGATCTTTCTTTATCGTCTCCCAAACAACATGTTCTTCCAGTCCACTTATTTTGAATTTCCGTTCCCACGCTGGTGGGTCAACCTGAATTCCATAACCTTTGCCTTGTTTCGATTGATTTACCGCGGCTCGAACATCCAGCGCATTCTTGACCGCCTCCAGTTCAAAAAGTCGTTGGCCTCCCTGCGTTCTTTCAGACGGGATTAATCCCGCATTTGCAAGCCGGCGAACGCTGGTTACATGCATTCCGATCTGGTCAGCCAATTCTCCAATTCTCAATTTCCCAGTTGCCATTACGGGCCCCTTTCTGCTCCTGCTGCTCCTGCTGCTCCTGCTGCTCCTGCTCCTGCTGCTCCTGCTGCTCCTGCTGCTCCTGCTGCTCCTGCTGCTCCTGCTGCTCCTGCTGCTCCTGCTGCTCCTGCTGCTCCTGCTGCTCCTG
>Ga0208258_1000318_pt1 | contig 10461 bp, 10 predicted proteins | sample CryBogCBH08Jun09_FD_185512 | JGI IMG/M metagenome (GOLD analysis project Ga0208258, IMG submission 185512) | Freshwater microbial communities from Crystal Bog, Wisconsin, USA - CBH08Jun09 (SPAdes) (version 2) | ecosystem: Environmental > Aquatic > Freshwater > Lake | place: Crystal Bog...
CGCGGTTTTTGCTTGCCAACCGCCACGAAAATCGGCGAAGAGGCCCCGGTTTACCGCAAAATGCTCTCCAATTTACCAAAATCTATAGGGACATAGGCGTGCGGATGGTCCATCGCAATCGCCCCCCGCTCCATTGGTTCCAACTATTTGTCGATTGGGAAAGATCCGGATTTTGAGCATTTTGCCGGCGGAGAAGAGGGAAAACGCCATTAGCACGCAAGCTTTGCCCGCGGATGCCGCCAGGCGGATGTCGCTTCGGGTTACGAGCGCCATCGCGACCGCCGTGGTCGCGTTGCTGTTGATCGCCCCGGCGATCTGGAACGGCTATCCCCTGCTCCAGTATGACACCGGCGGCTATCTGGCACGATGGTACGAAGGCTATCTCGTCCCCAGCCGCTCCACGGTCTACGGGCTCTATCTCCATCTCGGCGAAAGTACGTTCTTCTGGGCGAACCTCGTCTTCCAGTCGATCGTGACCTTGTGGGTGATGCATCTGGTGTTGCGCGCAATGGGCATGGCCAAGTCATTGCGGCTGGCGACCATCGGACTTGTTCTGTTGCTGACCACGGCACTGCCGTGGCTTTCCAGCATGCTGATCACCGATATCTTCGCCGGCCTCGCCGTGCTCGCGCTGTTTCTGTTGGTCGCGCATGGCGACAAGTTATCGACAATCGAGAAGGTGTTGCTGTTTGCATTCACGGCGTTCGCCGCGGCAACCCATAGCGCCACGTTCGGCGTATTGTTCGGTCTGTGCGTCGCGGGATGGATCATTCGGCCGTTTGCGGGACGACGCCTCTCGATAGCCGGATTGATTCAAGGCTGCGCCGCCGTCGCCGTCAGCGCCACGCTGTTGCTGGCCGCCAACTATGCTCTCTCGGGACAGCTAGCGTGGACGCCGGGCGGCCCCGGCGTTTCGTTCGGCCGAATGATGCAGGACGGCATCGTTGCCCGCTATCTCAACGATCATTGCGACAAGATCAAACTGAAGCTCTGCCCCTACCGCAACGAATTGCCGCCGACCGCCGACGACTTCCTGTGGGCCAACGACAGCATCTTTAACAAGCTTGGCCGCTTCGAAGGCATGGACGACGAGATGGGCTTCATCGCGCTGCATTCGCTGGCGGCCTATCCATTGTGGCAGGCAGAAGCCGCAATCGCCGCAACGGCGACGCAACTGAGGATGGTCGGGACCGGTGAAGGCACCAACGGCTGGATACCGCACACTTACGGCATCATCGAGCGCTACCTGCCGAACCAGGTTTCAATGATGCGCGCTGCGCACCAGCAGCATTGGGACATCAATTTCGCCGCAATCAATCGGGTTCACATTCCCATCGCGCTGATCTCGATGGCGTTGCTTCTCGTCATCGTGGCGCGCAGCCTGTGGCGACGGCATCTCGACGACCTCAGCCTGCTGGCGGCGACCGTATCCCTCGCATTGCTCGGCAACGCGTTTCTGTGCGGCGTGATCTCCGGACCACACGACCGATACGGTGCGCGTATGGTGTGGATTGCGACCTTCGTCGTCCTGATTGCGCTGGAGCGATATCTGCTCGCTGCAAGACTGAGCAAGGGGCTGCACAAGCCGCATTCGTAAGGTCGCCGCTTCAGGGGCGGCGCGACAGGAAATCGAGCACGCCCGCCTTGTAGACGCGATCGCCAACCGCACGCATGTGATCGCGACCGGGAATGTCGAGCACTTCGGAACCGGCAATCACGTCTCCGAGCTCATGCGCGGAGCCCGCGATATCGTCGGTCGTTCCGACGGCGATCAATGTCGGCACGGAAATGCTCGCGACTTCGTCACGTGTCATCAATCGACGCGAACCGCGCAGGCATGCCGCGAGTGCCCGCCGATCCGAGCGGGTCTGATCGGCGAAAGCTCGGAAGGTGCGGCCCACCGGATCGGTGACGTCATCGAGCGAATCTGCCTCCAGCGCTTTGGCGACATTCTCGCCGGGGCCGCCACCCTTGATCATGCCGATGCCGAGGCCGCCGAAGATCGCCGAGCGGATACGCTGCGGCTGGCTCTGGGCGAGATACCCGGTGATCCGGGAGCCCAGCGAGTAACCCATCATATCGACCCGATCGAGACCGAGATGGTCCATCAACGCGCGAACGTCGCCCGCCATGATGCCGATATGATAGTCCTCCGGATCGTACAGCTTGCTGGAATCGCCGTGGCCACGATTGTCGAGCGCAATGACACGCCGGTTATGCTTCTTCAATTCCGACACCCAGGTCGGATAGACCCAGTTGACGTTTTTGCTCGACGCGAAGCCGTGCACCAGAATGATCGGCTCGCCCTCACCCTCGTCGAGATAGGCAATTTCAACGGCGCCGTTCTTAAAGCTCGGCATTTATCGGTCCATGTCTTGAGGAATTGAGTTCTTGAGGGATTGAGTGAATGTGGGGCTGGGGAGCCGTATTAACCCCGTCGGGCAGGCTTCGCTACCCTTTGTCAGGCAGGCTGCCCCAGCGTCGGTGCAGAGGCAGGTTGCAATCGCAGCCGCCTCGCCTTGCGTCGTGCGATCCACGCCATCGTCAGGCGCTCCGTCGTCGCCTTGATCGACGCGAGGAAACCGAACAACGTCAAGAGCGCGCCGAATATCCACAACGTGAGATTGAAAGCGCCAGCGGCGAGTAGCAATGCACCGCGGCCGAGCAACTTCATGATCGCGCGGGTCTGACTGCCCTTCGATTCGGCAAGCCGCGCTGCTCTGGCGATATCTTTCGGGCCGTCCGCTATTTTCAGTGCATCGAATGCGCCGCGCGTTCCGGCTTTTTCACCGACACGACCGACGTCCTTCGCCAGCCGGACCAATGCTCCCGCCTTCTCCGCGCGGAACGCCGACTTGATCGCGCCGACCGTTTGGCCCGGATGCGCAAACAATCCAATAGCCACAGCCTTCTGCAACATAGGCGTGTCGACAACGTCGCGGGCAGAACGCCCTGCCCAGCGTGAAATGCCTTCGCCCAGCCGGCCGACCTTGCGGGCGTCCTTGACCAGGGTAAGCCCTGCCCGCACCGGCACTGCACCGCCTGCCGACGCATAGGTGGCAGCCGTTACCGCCAAGCCGGCGGCGGCAAGCCCCAGGATCAACCGGTCCGCCTCTTCGCCCATCGCCAGCCGTTTGCCTTCGCGAACGACGTCCCTCACATCGCCAAACACGAACAGATCGCCGGCAACGGTGCCGGACAGACTCGCACCATCATCAGCATTGCCGGTGACCAGTCCGGTCGCGAATCGCTTGACCATGTGGGATGTCGAATTGGCTTCTGCGACGGCGTCGTTCACCCGTCCCAGCAACGCATCCGGAAGTGCAACACGATGCGCGGCGGCGACGTCCACAAAGCTGCTGGCGAGATCCGCGTCGTTGGCCGCAAGCGCCGCCTCGATCTGCCGTTCAATCGCGCCGGGGTCATTCCGCAAGACAGAATTGACCTGCATTTCAGACAGTTCGGCGGGATCGTCCTGCGCGGCCAAGATGTGGCCGGCATGATATGCGTGCGGCCAGAGCACAGCAAACGCCGCGGTGCAAACCGCGACCCCTGTCAATGATCCACCAATCCGCAACCATGCCATCGAAAACGTTATCCTTGCCTGGGGTCGCATCCATTGCGTCACATTTTGGACGCAACTGCCAAGACGAAAGGAGGGCTTCTCCAAGACGACAGGATTGTGTCGAATTTACACTATAGAACGCCATATGGTTGCTCTAGGAATCAACAACAACGGTCATTATGGTGCGCTCCGCCAAGGGTGCCGGGCTGGATCAATCGGCCTCCGGGCCGGTTGCGACTAAAGGTGAAGAAGATGTCCGATCACGTTGTCCCCCACTTTCACAATGACGCCGGCGTGGCGGTCATCGAGATCGGGTCGCGGGAATTCATGTGCGTGGGTTCAAATCCCCCATTCGATCACCCGCATGTCTTTCTCGATCTCGGCAACGACAGCGAGATCATCTGTCCCTATTGCTCGACGCTTTATCGTTATGCCGCCGATCTCGCGCCCGGCGCGGCCCGGCCGCCCGAATGTGTCGTAACCGACAAGGTCGTTTGATCGGCCCGTGCCCGCCGCACGCCCCACCATCATCATTGCTGGTGCCGGCATCGGAGGATTGACCGCCTCGCTGGCGCTGGCGGCGAAGGGCTACCGTATCGTCGTTCTGGAGCAGGCCGAACGGCTCGAGGAAGTCGGCGCCGGCTTGCAACTGTCACCCAACGCGAGCCGTATCCTGATCGGCCTCGGCCTGGGGCCAGCGATTTCCACGCACGCGCTCGTGCCGGAGGCCGTCAGCATCATGAGCGGCCCGCGCGGCATCGAACTGTCGAGGCTACCGCTTACCGACGCCGCGTCATCGGCTGCGAATGCGCCGTATTGGGTAGTGCACCGCGCCGACCTGCAAGCCGCACTTGTGGCGCAAGTAAAAGACCATCCGGACATCGAACTTCGCCTCGGCACTGCGTTCAAGGACGTTGCGAATGACGAAGCGGAGGTCGTCGTCGGCTGCGGCGAGGGTTCGTCATATCGGCAGGAACATGCGGCTGCGCTGATCGGCGCCGACGGAATCTGGTCAAGTGTACGTCGGCAACTTTTCCCGGACATCAAACCCGGATTCAGCGGACGGATCGCATGGCGTGGGATCGTCGAGATCGAGCGCGTGCATGCAGACCCCGCACCGCGTCGCGTTCAGCTTTGGATGGGTGCCAACGCGCATCTGGTGATCTATCCCGTAACGGGTGGGCGACAACTCAATGTCGTCGCGATCACATCGGGGCAATGGCGCGAACCCGGCTGGAGTGCACCCGCCGAGGCGGGAGAGGTCCTGGCGCAATTCATGGCGCCGCAATGGTCGGAAACTGCACGCGCGATCGTTCAGGCGGTGCCGCAATGGCGCAAGTGGGCCCTCTTCACCCTGCCGCAGCAGATCGAATGGACCAGCGGTCCAACAGCATTGCTAGGCGATGCAGCGCACGCCATGCTGCCATTCGCAGCGCAGGGCGCCGGTATGGCGATCGAGGATGCTGCAGTCCTTGCCTCATGCCTCGATGGACGGTCTACAGATATCCCGGCAGCGCTACGGCGCTATGCCGATCTGCGCCAGGCGCGCGTGAAACGCGTTCAACAGACTGCAGAACAAAACGGCCGCATCTATCATCTGAGCGGTCCGTTCGCCGCCGCACGTAACCTTGCCATGCGCGCAATGGGAGGCCCGCGGTTACTGGCGCGGCAAAACTGGATCTACGACTGGCGCGAATGAACTATGCCGGACCGCGATCAATGCCCTGCCCGGCCACCGCGCTTCGGTGATGGAGCAGGCGGTGCAGCGGTCACCGGCGCTGCCGAGGCGACGCACTTGTTTCGCTCCCACGCCTCATTGGCGGACTTCAAGGATGCACGCGTGGAAATGTAGTCGTTGCGATAAACCGCTTCTCCGACGACCGATCCGGCGACACCGGTCTTGGCCTTGTCGATCAAGCCTTGCAGTTGCGTGGTGCGGGCTTCCAGTGACTTGCGCTCGGCTTCGAGCTGCTTGCAATCGAACAACTCGTACTTCGCGGGGTCGACGAAAGCCCCCGAGACCATGCTGTCGCCCATATTGGCGCAGCCGACCAGCGCTCCACAGCCGGCCAGCAGCATTGCGAGAGCCGCAGCACGTCCGCACAAGTTTGATTTAAGACAAGAATTGAGCATCTGGCCTCGTCATTCGGTCACGTCAAGGTTGCCTAGAGCACCATCACATGACCGCAATGAGGCCAATGTGGCAACGGGCGGAACGTCAATTCCACCCGGCCCGTCCTCTTAATCGATATCGCTGTCGTTTTCCAGCAGCACCGGCCGCTCGTATCGCGCAGCGCGGACATGGACTATCGCTCTGCGAAGGCCTTTTCGACGACGAAGTGCCCGGCCTCGCCGTGATTGCCCTCAACAAACCCGCGATCCAGCAGAAGTTCGCGGGTGTCATGCAACAGCGCCGGGCTGCCGCAGATCATCACGCGATCCTTCTCGGCATCGAGATCGGCGAGATTGACGTCGCGGAACAGCTTGCCCGAGGTCATCAGATCGGTAATCCGGCCGCGATTGCGGAACGGATCACGCGTCACCGTCGGATAATAGATCAACTGGTTGCGGATATATTCGCCGAGGAAATCGTGCTTCGGCAGTGTCTCCGTGATCATCTCGCCATAAGCGAGTTCTGCGACGCGGCGGCAGCCGTGCAGCAGCACCACCTTCTCGAAGCGCTCGTAGGTCTCGGGATCCTTGATGACGCTGAGGAACGGCGCCAGGCCCGTACCGGTCCCGACCAGATACAGATTGCGGCCATCGAGCAGATTGTCGATCACCAGCGTTCCGGTGGCCTTGCGGCTGACGATGATCTGATCGCCTTCCTTGAGGTGCTGCAATCGCGAGGTCAGCGGACCATCCTGCACCTTGATCGAGAAGAATTCGAGATTCTCTTCGTAATTCGCGCTGGCGACGCTGTAGGCGCGCAGCAGCGGCTTCTCGCCGACCTTCAGGCCGATCATGGTGAACTCGCCATTGCGGAAGCGGAACGATGGGTCGCGCGTGGTCGTGAAGCTGAAGAGATTATCGGTCCAGTGGTGAACGCTGAGGACGCTCTCGTGATTGAAGTTGCTCATTGGGGCATGTTCCGGGTCAACATGGGGGCGGCAACCACAGGAATTTAAGGCATCTGCGTCGTAGCGGCCGGTTGCCTCGACCTAAATCATTAGTGTACTAATGAATATAACGACTTGATCCGATAGTCAAGCCGCGCGCAAAATAGCCAGATCGCCCCGCAAGGCACTGGAATAAAAAGGGAAGAATCCATGGCCCACGACGAGCCCCAAGCAACCGGTCCCAGCAAGCTGGTCATCCGCAACATCGGCCTGATCCTCAGCGGCGATCTCGAAAAGCCCATTCTCGACGCCGATACGATCGTGGCCGAGAACGGCAAGATCACCGCGATCGGGCGCGCCAAGGATGTGGATCAGGAAGGGGCCACCACGGTCATCGACGCCAACGGCACGACGGTCACGCCCGGGCTGATCGACAGCCACGTTCATCCGGTGGCGGGGGACTGGACGCCGCGGCAAAACCAGATCGGCTGGATCGACAGTTTCCTGCACGGCGGCGTGACGACAATGATCTCGGCCGGCGAAGTACACATGCCAGGCCGCCCCAAGGATGTGGTCGGTCTCAAGGCCATGGCGATCTTCGCGCAGCGCGCATTCTGGACGCTGCGTCCGGGCGGCGTGAAGGTTCATGCCGGCGCGCCGGTGATCGAAAACGAGATGGTCGAGGAAGACTTCAAGGAATTGGCTGCTGCCGGCGTCAAGCTGCTCGGCGAAGTCGGTCTCGGCGGTGTGAAGGACGGTCCCACGGCACGCAAGATGGTCGGCTGGGCGCGCAAGTACGGAATTCAGAGCACCATCCACACCGGCGGCCCGTCGATCCCCGGATCTGGATTGATCGACAAGGACGTGGTGCTCGAGGCCGACACCGACGTCGTCGGCCACATCAACGGCGGTCACACCGCCCTGCCCGACGGACAGATCCGCTGCATCTGTGAAGGCTGCAAGCGCGGTCTCGAACTGGTGCACAATGGCAACGAGCGTTCGGCGCTCTATACATTGCGTATCGCCAAAGAAATGGGCGACCTGAACCGCGTGATCCTGGGTACGGATTCGCCGGCCGGCTCGGGCGTGCAGCCGCTCGGCATCCTGCGCATGGTGTCACTGCTGTCATCGCTCGGCGATGTTCCCGCGGAATTGGCCTTTTGCTTCGCTACCGGCAACACCGCAAAAATGCGCGCGCTCGATTGCGGCCTGATCGAAGTCGGCCGATCGGCAGACTTCGTCATCATGGACAAGGCACAGCATTCGCCGGGCAAGACCATTCTCGACAGCGTGCAACTCGGCGATTTGCCGGGCATCAGCATGACCATCATCGATGGCATCGTGCGAACGCAGCGCAGCCGCAACACGCCGCCGGCCGGCAAGGTGCCTCTGATCGTGCATTCCTGAGCGCGCCGCGTGCATTATTTGCACTGCACCTATCCGCTTCGACGGAGAGCACAAAGTCTCGTTGATTCAGGCGGAGGCATGTGTTGAGCTTGTTGCAAGCCGCCAGCTTAAGGTGGCTACAACAGGGAGACATGCCTAATGACACATCCAGTCCTCAGCGCAGCGACCGGCGTTCACGTCCGGTCGCTGGTCCTTGTAGGAGCGCTTGTCGCGGGGGTAAGTGCACCTGCGCTCGCCCAATCAAAGGATCCGATCAAGATCGGTGTTATCGCCGAGGTGCAGTCGATCGCCGGCGCGGCGACGCCAGGCGGAGCGCAGATCGCGGCTGACGAGATCAACGCCAAGGGCGGCGTCGACGGCCGCAAGATCGAGATCGTCACCTACGACAACAAGAGTTCATCGGCGGATTCGGTCCGAGCGTTCCAGCGCGCAGTCTCCGAAGACAAGGTGAGCGCCGTCATCGCCAGCTATATCAGCGAGGTCGTGCTCGCGCTTGAGCCATGGGCCGCGCGACTGAAGATGCCGCTAATCACGCCCGGCGCAGCCAGCAACGAAATCTCCAAGCCGGTCCACGACGATTACGACAAGAACAAATACACCTTCCACGGCTACCTGACCTCGGCGGCGCAAGCGCAGGCCGTATGCGATGCGGCCAAGGATCTCCTCGTCGATGGCCTGAAGATGAAGACCGCGGCCATCATGAGCGAGGATGCGGCATGGACCAAGCCGCTCGACGTCGGTTACGAGGAATGTCTGCCGAAGGTCGGGCTCAAGGTCACCGATCACATCCGCTTCTCGCCAGACACCACAGACTTCACGCCGATCTTCAACAAGATCGAAGCCTCGAAGCCGGATGTCATCGTCACAGGCATCTCGCATGTCGGCGTGCAGCCGACCGTGCAGTGGAAGAACCAGCAAGTGCCGATCCCGATGTTCGGCATCAGCGCGCAGGCGTTGAGCCCAACGTTCTGGGCTGACACCAACGGCGCAGCCGACGGCATTCCCTCGCTCGCGGTCGCCACCGAGAATGTCGCGGTGACATCGAAGACCAAGCCTTTTGCCGATGCTTTCAAGAAGAAATTCGGCAAGGCACCGGCCTATACCGGCTACACCGCCTATGATGAGGTCTACATCATTGCCGATGCGATCAAGCGCGCGGGCTCGACCGATCCCGACAAGATGGTCGCGGAGCTCGAGAAGACCAATTACGAAGGCACCATCGGACAAGTGAAGTTCTACGGTCGTTCCGACAAGTTCACGCACGCCCTGGTCTACGGCCCCGATGCAGTCAATGGTCTGGTGTTCCAGTGGCAAGACGGCAAGCAGGTCACCGTGTGGCCGAAAAAAATTGCCGACGGCAAGCTGAAGTACCCGGCCTTCACCAAGGTCTCGAACTGAACGCACTAGATCGGTGCACCAACGACAAAGGCCGGCATGTGAATGCCGGCCCTTTTATTCTCATCGGCAATAGCGACGACGCATCATCGCAATTTCGACAGCAGCGCGACGAATGTCTCGCGCTCTTTTGCAGTCAGCGGCGCCAGCGTCGCCTCGGTGACTTTGAGCGCATTCGGCGTGGCCTTATCGACCATCGCCTGCCCCGCACGCGTCAATTTGACCAGCAGCCGCCGGCCATCTTCGGGATCGGACCCAGTTTCGGTCAGACCCCGTGCGGTGAGGCGATCGATGACGCCCTTGATGGTCGCAACGTCCATCGCAGTCATGCGTCCCAGCAGGTTCTGCGAACACGGGCCGGTCTCCGCCAGCTTCGACATTGCTGCCCACTGCGTGGCGGTCAGGTTGACGCCGATCTCATTGGCAAAGATGGACGTATGACGTTGCGAAACCTGACGCAGGATGAAGCCAACCTGCTCATCCAGCTCATAGCCTGGTTTCTGAGGTGTCGCGCGGCGCTTTGAAGCAGTGCTCTTGGTCATCCCAATTCCTCGATCGGCAGCGCGAAACGACGCAACGAATACTCCACTGCGTCAAACGGCGAGATGTGCATCTCGAATGTCAGGACGAGATTCAAGTTCGGTCATGGTCCCGCTGTAACAAATCCGGCCACGCTCGATGATGTAAGTGCGGTCGGAAATCAGCCGTGCGAAATGCAGATTCTGCTCCGACACCAGAATGCTCAAGCCTTCCTTCTTCATCGTGAGGATCGCGTGCGCCATCTGCTCGACGATCTTCGGCGACAGTCCCTCCGACGGCTCATCGAGCAACACCAGCGACGGATTGCCCATCAAGGTTCGCGCAATTGTCAGCATCTGCTGCTCGCCGCCGCTCATGCGGCCGCCGGGACGATTGCGCATTTCGGCAAGGTTGGGAAACAGCGTGAACAGCTTGTCCTTGCTCCATTGCGGCGCGCCCGGCCGTGCCGGCTGCCGGCCGACCTCAAGATTTTCCTCGACCGTCAGGTCCGTGAAT
>Ga0208258_1000319_pt1 | contig 10439 bp, 20 predicted proteins | sample CryBogCBH08Jun09_FD_185512 | JGI IMG/M metagenome (GOLD analysis project Ga0208258, IMG submission 185512) | Freshwater microbial communities from Crystal Bog, Wisconsin, USA - CBH08Jun09 (SPAdes) (version 2) | ecosystem: Environmental > Aquatic > Freshwater > Lake | place: Crystal Bog...
AACGGCCACTGCTGGAAGGAATATCTTTAATTAAAAGATTCCTTACCGGGGTACTTCAGGACGGTCGAATGACTTTTCCAACAGTTTTCATTTACCTACCGAACCAAAAAAATTTCAAGAATATCCCCTTTTACCGTCACACCTCCTTTAAGAATATGTAAAGAGTTATGGTTAATAGGATTGAACTTAAGGAGGTGATAAGGAGACACATTCCAATTCAGGACGGTGACCGTCCTATATTAAGCTGATTCCAATCCCCCAGTCCCTTTTTTATCACAAAAATTGGCATTTGATGACGGTGACCGTCCTGAATAATTTAATCAACCAAGGGCGCGGGACGATGGATTAAACGTAAAAACCCCGACCCAACAAACGCCAGATCGGGGTTAAAAATAAGTTATTTGATTCTAACTAACTCTCCACTTCCGTTCATTTTTGCCACCGACTCGTTCAAGCTTAATCGTTCCAAGATCCTCCCCAAAACGGAAAACCCGTCCATTGTAACGAGCGAACATCTTGGACATCTTCCCTCGGCTCGACTGGTAGATCTCGAACTCCTTGGTCTCCCGATCCACCTTCCCTTTGATCAGTTCATCAAATAGGCCACGGTGGCGACAAATCCAGATCACGTCATCGAAGCTAATCCCTTCCCGGCAGCGGAACTCCAACCCATCTTGAAAAACCCCTTCGGCCATCGCCTTCACCAAGTCACGCATATCCCCGGCATCGGGATCACCGAACTCCTCGCTCTCAGGCTTACGCAGCGGATCACCGAAGCCAGCGAACTCTACGATCCCCGCAATCACGCGAGCCCAATCATCGAAGCCAGCCAGCCTCGACGAGCATGGTGGACGCCCACCTTTATCCCAGACAACGATCAGTGACCAGAGAGCCGAAAGAATCTGGAATCGAATTTCAGGCCGTGCTAGGTACTCCGCCCCCATTGGCCGTTCGATTTTCCGCGCTTGAGGATCTGCCTCCTTTTGAAAGAGATCCACGAAGATCGAGCGACGTGCGATATCACTTGAGACCTCTGCTTGGTTTGAGGTCATCATCACCATCGTCTGCTTGGCGACCTCATACTTGGCCGACGACCCGAGCCGTCTCACTGATACGACCGATGAAGTGGAAAACTGCTCGAGGTAAGCCGAGTCCACCTTGTCCTTGATATTGTCGAAAATGATCGAGTCGCTCCCGGCCAACACCTCCGATGCCAGCACCTTCTCCAACTCCTCCTTCTCTTCAGGGAATGACCTCATCGAGGCAAACCCTCGCACGGGAATCTCCACCACCATCGCAAGCAGTGACTTACCGGCAGCTGGACCGTTTGCGTTCCAGACCACCATCGGCACTTGCGCCTGCTCCGGAAGAAGCGACACCGCAAAGCGAGTCATCATCGCGGCAATCTGGCACGAAAGCGATCTTCCCCCATCATCGGCAAAAGGGAATTCATGTAAGAGATCCTTGAGGTAATCGACAGCCACCTCTTTGGGCATCAGGTCGTAAGTCATTTGATTTGCATGTGTTTAGTTCGTGTTAATTTAGCTGAATATTTAACAGGCCTCCTTCACGAGGATCTTGGTTTCTGGGTCATATCCCGAGGTTTGAAGAGTCAGTTCGCCATTCTTAAAGATCGGCAATGGCACCCGGGAGATTCGTCGAAGGGGACGCTGGAGCTCGAGGAACTGGTGCGATGTCAGCACCGCCTCGGCCTGCATCTTGTTCATCGAGTCCGGCTCCCCCACATAGGTCGACGAGCTGTTTCCCTTCTCATCGGTATGAGCCCGCTTCACAATCTTGATCGTCCTCAAATTCTTTTCGGCATAGGTTCGGAAGCAGGCCGGGGTGAGGGGAGTCATCCGATCCGTGCGCGGCTCCAGAACAACCGGCAGCCCATCTTGCAAGAAAACTCCGTTCTGACTCATCACTTGGCCGACATCCCTGGCGAACTCACTCAGGATCCGCCCAACTCGGGGCAGTTCGATTTGAGGAAGAAAAATTTCCTCCTCTTCAGGGGAAGTAACAATCTTTTCAGTCATAGCGTGTGGGATTCTTGAGTCAGTCAAATCTTGGGAAATCGGTTTTTTCCCGACCACTACCTGTTGTGAAGGTCTCGGATCGCTTGTGCATCCCGTCGTAGTTCATCGACCATTGCGGTGAATTTCGGGTTCATGGCGATGTAAAATTGCAACCTCTCGGCAGCCGATTCCATCGCCTCAACACTTTCGGATGCGATGGCAGCCTTGGCAGCCTGCACTGCATCGCGCAGGACATCCCTTGAAGCAGGGCGATCTAAAATCCTTTCACCGAAGGGAGTGGGATTTACATAGATCAACTTTTGAAGGGCACCCTTTTCTGGACGCCACTTTTGAGGCAAGCGAGTCAGCCTGACAGCCGTCAAAGCTTTGGGATCGGCACCCATTCGGGAAAGAATCGGCTTCTGGGCGCGAGCCCACTCATCCCATTCTATTTTTGAAGATGGACCCGAGAGCGTAGCCATTGGTCCTCCTTGTCCTGGCACGCGCACCAAAGCATGAACGGAGCGACCCCCTGAGGAATAAATGGCAGCAATTGGAAGTGAAGACTTAGCCAATGCGCCCAGCCAGATGCGTGGATCCGCCTCATCCGACTCCAAAAGGGCAAATTTCCACTTCGTCACCGACTCCTCCGACCGACGCGACATCTTTCCCGTTCGAGGATTGGGATATTCTTTCCCATCGACAGGATTGGAGAGATACCACATTCCGCGATTTCCATTCGCAGGGATCGGATCGTCAGGCCAGAGAGCCTGACCTTGAGAACGATCATCGGAAAAAATCAACACCTTCTCCCCCGCATAGAGCAGCGACAGAAAATCTGCCGAACTCATCAAAGAGGGATCGGCATAGGAACGATTGGCAAACCAATTTAACCTTGGACGAAAATCTCCCGCCATGAAGGCCAGCGCATCCGGATCGAAAGCCACTTTCTCCGGAGGAGGAACGGCCTGATACTGGTAAGGATAGTTCTCCGAACGTTTGGAGTCCCCTAGCAAATATCCACTCCCCCTAGGCGAGCGCGAGTTGGCGGCAGACCGAAGCTTATAGGCCAAATCCCGATCGCTCCAAGGAGGAGCACAGCGGGAGTTGTATTCCTGCATCACCCCCATCGCCTCCGATTCGCCCAGAGCGAACCCATGAACAAGCGCCACAGCGACGGCAAAGGTCGCATCATGGCCACCAGATCCCGAGACAGCGGCATCCATTCGGGCCACATAACGCGAAGCCCGTTCTTGAATCGAAAGACTCATTTGCTTTTTTCTCCGATCCCTTTAATCGACCCGAATGAATAGCGAAAGAGATGAATCATCTTCCGATTCTTAAAGAAACGATCACACGCCCGATCGACATCCCGAAAAGAGACTCCATTCTCCCAAATCGCATACCCCGCCTCATCACCTGGTATTCTCACTTCCATGATCCTCCCATTCATCTTCGGATCGCCCTTCATGCTATTGACGGGTCGTTTTTTTAGCTTTCTTCACGGGAATCGAAGAAGGAGCGAACCGATCAAGTTCCATCTGTAGCTTGCGAAGCGCCCGCCCAAGATCCTCCAACTCCTCCGCATTGGCAAAAGCCGACTTGTCCAAGACATGCTGGGCCGCAGCGCGGATCCTCCGGATCTCCGCCAGAAGTCCGACATGGAGATCCTTCATCACAGCCACCTGATCGGAAAGTTCAGCAACAAGCGCATCCATCAGATAGCCCTCCATTCGCCACACCATTCATCCTCATTAACGGAAGGCCACAAAACTAAAGTTTTTAGGATTTCTTTATCTTCTGGAGAATAAAGAAGAGGACTTGGAGCATTCCTATGACATTCTCCCCAACTTGAGGCAGCATCATAAAAATAACGGCAACTCTTACAAACAGGGAACTTTTCCAAAGATTTTTCAGATTCTTCTTTTGCGCTAAAATCTAGGGAAAGCGTCTTTTTATCCTTTAAGATATTCTTTTCCCGACGCTGGGATTCATAGTCCTTGTTTTCCATCACTTGTTCTCCTCCAGATAAAGCAGCTTGTCGTAGACCTCCACCATCGGGCGAAGCAACTCGGCAGCCATCTTGCGTTGATCCCGACTCCAGTCGGGGATCTGGGGAGCCATCTTCCGGTGCCAGAGATCAAAGGATTGCCGGATGCCTTGGATCGTCACGATGGCAGTGGACTTATCCTTCGGGTTGAGAGTCGGCTTTTCGGTCACCTCGAGGGCCGCCAGCCCCAGATCCAGTTCGATCTGGGCTTCAGTGTCTTGGACAAACTCCTCCCCGAACTGATTTGACCCATAGTTGCGCCACTGCTTCAGCCACTGGACCGAAAGCTTCTTGGCCATCTTGATATGACGCCCGAGTTCAAAGAACTCCTGCCCACTCAACACCTCCGGAAGAGCCAACCCCTCCGGAGTAAAATAATTTTTTACGGTTAATGCATCATTCATAATTTTTTTTGTTAGTTATTTCTTTTCAACTGGACCGCCGAATAAGTCGGACGGCTCGATTCCGTCTTCCGGAACTTTGTGATGTGGAGCTGGAGCAGATCGCTGAAGCCCACGACATAGTGAGAGATCAGCGCACGGGTGCATCCTAGCTCCCGGGCCACCTCCGCCTGACTTTTAAGCCCATTGAGCTGATCGAGCCCCGCGGCAAAGGCGAGGGCATGCACCTGCACGGCCAGATTTTTCGCCCCCAGGAGAAGACCGATCACCCGACCCAGCATCTCCCAAGCCACCCCGGCCATATTCTTGCGCTCCCGTTCCTGAACCGTGATCCCCCAGCGCCCGGCGCAGGAGATCACCTCCTTCATCACCAACCAATCCACCTGCATCTTCGATGCCGGGATATTGTTTTTGATAAACCAGAAGAACTCCTCCGCCAGCTCATCAGCATCCGAGTCACACTCCGCAGCCATGTCCGGCGTGTAAGAGGCTTCCGAAGCGTCCTGACCGAAGGCCGACTCCGTATTGCGGAGGAACTGGGCCTGACCCGCCTGAGGGGAGCCTGAGATCATAGCGACACCTCCCCGGAGTCCTTCGCCTTTGAGATAAGCGTCCGTAGCCCCACCCGCATCCGATCCAACTCCACCATCACCGGTTCGACATGACCAAAAACCCGATCCAGATCCGCCGTGGAAGCATTCAGCGCCCCATAGCATTCATCACAGACCGGGATATACCCATCCGCCAACCAAAGCGCCGGGGACTTTATCGCATAGTATTGGTCGCACAAGTAGCATGATCCAAGATCGAGGTGAGGGGACTTCATCAGCGTGGACGGCAGGAAACCAAAGCAATCAGCAACATGGCTGCCAAAGTAAGGGCACAGGTGGTATCGACGCTCATTTTCCCGCCCTCCTAAGAGAGGGGTAAATCGAACTCCGAAAACGTGGAAAACTACTCCAATGGTTTAACTCCCAACTGAAAATCCTTGGAAGAATCAAATGCCAGGGATGAAAAGGTTCTGGGGTCACAAACCGACCACCATCAAAAAAAGGACGCTTTCCGACTGACCGGATCGCAGCATTGAGGCAAGAATCGGTGCTCATTTGCGAAGGCGTGATAAACGGGAAAGTCCGAGGGCGATCATCTCGGCAAACTCAATGCGACCAACCCAGAGGGTTAGACCTAAAATCAAGAAAAAGAGGGCAATCATTTTCGTATTGATAATGGGTAATGACCTAATCAATATGCGTCGTCTCTTCGTTTTCCGGGTGCATCATCCGCAGGATGGTGCGGACATAATTAGCTACTGACCGATCGGTCTCATTAGCTCGCTCTTTAATCATCAAATACAGCTCGTCAGGGACTTGCACCTGAATCATGACTTTTTTGGGTTTTTGCATGTCGTTATAGGTTCGTTGGTTATCGCCCACTATTCATGACATATATCGCAGTGCGGTTATGGGTCAGAAATAATGAACTTCTTCAAACCCTATTTTGATGATTGGAAGACGTCAATACTTTTTCTGAACTTTTTTCAATTATTTTTATTCCCTGTCTTTTAGGACTTTAGAAAGGAATCCACCACGGGACATACCTTGTTGTTGGCAATCAAATCGCTTCCAATCCTCCGGCTGCATCGAAATGGATCGGGTAATTGCTGTGCGTCCTTTTCCACCACCAGCTTTGCGTCCTGAACCGGCTCTTTTACCCCCGCGAGGCTTGCGATAAATGCGCAAAGGCGCAGCAAATCCGTCAATGACAATGCCTCCAATATGCTCGCGCCCAGATGCTCCCAAAACGAGCCTGCGGATAGTTTTCTTTTTGGGGTCTGGTATGCCGGGAACCCATATTCCTCCGGCCTCTATGGAGGTGAGGGGCTTGAGAACAATCCAATTTTCAAGACGGTTGGTGATGCGGAAAAACTGCCAATCTTTTGTGGCTTTCCCAACCTTGGAAACCACAGTCTGTCCTCGAATGTAGTCTAGTGTGTTCATGCTAAAAAGTCAGCTTGCACTTGATTTCCGTCAACTGATTATTTACTAAATGAGACCATATCAGAGAATTGGACATTTTTTAATCAAGTTAAATTCAAAAACGCATTAACCAAAAGTAAATGTAACGTTTTCAAAATTTTGTTCTTTGTAAGTCGTGGGAATAATTTGTGAGTATCTCTTTTGCATTAAATTTGATCCTGCTGAACGCTTGTTGCATGCTTTATTCATGAACTCATTTTTACTGGCGGTCACAAATCAAGAAGCGTTGGGATCAATCGCGTCAATCGGCGGAATAGTGTGGTTGCTCTGTGCGATCATTGGTTTGATCTATGTGCTTTGTCCGATTCTTTATTTGATCAGTTTTTCGCGATTAGAAAGTCAGGGGAAAAAATTGCATGAATACCAAGCTGCTCTTCTTAAAGAGATTCGAGATTCAAACAAACTTCAGCAGGAACTTTTAGCTCAATCTACGTTGGCCGCGTTTGAAATACAGAATCAGAATCACCTGACTCGGCAGCTGCTTCGGGCCTACGGGCATGAGCCCGAGGTCTAGTGTTCTATCCGGCGCCACTTGTCGCGCCAGAGAGCGTCGCTTAGGATATTGGCGTGGGAGATGACGGTTTCTTCGCTTAAATGGGGGCCGAGAAGGTGAATCACTTCATGGCAGACGGTGTCGAGCCGGTCGCGGGATCGCTGCCGAGGATCAATCTCGATCAGATTATCGCCGTGATGCGCTTGACCGACGGCCCGTTCCTTTCCGAGCTTGCGATCAATGATCTTAATCCGACGCGGGGATTTCATCCCAGTTGTTGGTCGATCTTTTCAACAATCAATGCCTGAAAGTCGCTAAGCGCATCGTGTACCTGGTCGAGGTCGTCCGTGGTGATCCGCAGCCGGAATGGTAGCTTGATTCCCTCGATCGTGACATCGAGTGAGAGCGCCCATCTGACTTTTCCCTCTTCGTCAGAAAGAATTTTCATTGGATCAATCCTCTGAAGTTGGGCGTTTGATCATGAGCATCGATTCAATAAGCGCTCTTAGTTTGATATTTTCACGCTCAAGGCATCGGGCATGCTCGAGGAGGTTTCCGGACATGCAGCCGTTGGGGAATACCAGGGCATCGGTTCGTGGAGTCGGCTCCGGGTGGGGAATCGCATCACTGACAACGCTCATGGGATCACTTAAAGAAGTTTGCCGCGATCAATGCGCCGGTTCTCCACCTCGAAGTCTTCTCCCCTAAGATTCACCACGGCAAATCCATGATTCCAGCGATTCAGCGGCATGTAGGCCGGGTGCAGATCGCAAAGGGCTCCCGCCGAGAAGCAGGTGATCATCTTTCCGCGCACGGTGGGTTCCGTGTGTTCGCTTGATTGGTGGAGGTGGCCGGTCAGGGTGCTGGCTTTGGCTTTAAGAAAGAATCCCCTCGCCGCGTTGACCGGTGCCAGGATGGCTTGGCGATATTCGTGGCCGTGCAGGATCGTCAGTCCCCCTGCCAAAATGAGACGTTTGTCGCTGACGTATTCCATGCCTCGATCGGCAAACTTCATAATGGCGGAAAATTGAAATTGGGGAATGTCGAGCAGTTCGGGGGCCTTGACCCGCATGTAGCTCATCCAGCGCTCGTCGTGGTTACCATCCTTCCAGATCAGGCGAGCCTTCGGGAATTTCTCCCGAATATAGTCGAGGAGCTGCCCGACCATTTTTAGCTCGTAGGCGGTGTCGCGTTCACGGGGGTCTTTCTCGAAGCGGGAAAGGGCGTAGAAATCGATTGTGTCGCCGTTGAGCAGGATTGTATCGATGCGGCGTTTTTTAAAGTGTGCTAGGGCGCAGGTAAGCGCGGGGTTATTATGAAAGGGGACGTGGATGTCCGAAAGAACGCCGATTCGTTCGGACCCTTCGATCACAAACGGCACAAACTGGCGTTCATCGCTGGGCGGAAGGGCCATCGGATCGTGTTGTTTCCCTTTTGGACGCACAAATTCAATCGATTTTAATTCTTTAAGCGCAAATTTACCTTTTGCTCCGCGAAAATACCTTAGTGAATTCCGAACGGCATCCAAAGAAGACCAAACTTCGGGGTGCTTTTTATAAAGCGCCTTGGCGATTGTCAGGGAACCATGATCTGAAAATCGTTCCAAAGCTTCTAATACAAGTTTTGTACCAATCGGGTTGCCGGGCATAAAATTAAGCGCAGAAGGTGTCGCGTAGGCTCTTATTCCGGTTAATCCATCCGGTGAGCCACTGCTGGCGTCCTTCGAGGGCGATGGAGTTGTAATAGGCTTGCGACTTGGCAATGACGGCCAAGGCCAAATCTTTTGATGTTGGAACTTTCCACGCAGCCGAGACCGTGTTGGCTCCGGTGATCCCGTCGAGCTCGATGCGGGCGCCGTAATCAATCAAAGCAGATTGCAAAAATCGGGAAGCACGTCCGATGCCGCAGTTCACCGCATAATTGGCGATTACTTCCCCCACCGGCATTGGCAAGGTTTCGGCCTGAGAAGGGATCCAGTATTTCTCCCGATAGGTATTGGCCACCCAGAGGGCCGTGGGCGCATCGGTGAGTCCATCGTCGCGGGAAGTCAGGCCTGCAAATGTGGTTCCGGCACCATCTCCAAGGGACTCAAATCGGATTGACCCGTCGTGATCGAGATCACATTCCCACGCCAAGATAAAATTAATCCACGAGCGGAATCGGGAAGAAAATCCCGATACATTGGAAGCCGCCAGAATGTCGGTGGGCGTCATGGATTGCTAGATGGCTGCGCAGGAGTGTTTTCAAATGGTTTGCTTGTAACCTTGGATCCAAAAGCGATGCCGCCTAGCCAGATTAGGATGTCGCGCAAGTTGGCGCTTAAGTCCTGATGGGTCAGCTCCGCGTGGATCACGACACCGCAGATCGTCAGGATGATCACGACCATCGCCCATCGCAGGGAACTGGGCGTCCCATCTTTCTCCGACATCACTTTCGAGATGTAGGAGAGCATTGCTTTCATGGGATGAAATGGGCAAGCGATGCCAGGACAATCCGTCCCACGGTATACGCAAAGAAAGCCGACACGATATAAACCCCGGCGCAAGCGACAAATGACCAAGGGGCGGGAAAGTCGCGCATGACTTCCCCTCCAAAAAGCGTCCCGACATAAAATCCGATCACGATGGCAAAAAGATAGAGGATCACGTCCCGCTGGCGGGCATTGTCACTGGCTTCCTTGTGGAACTTGTCGGTCAGGATCGTTTGTTCCTGAAGCTTTGTGGTTTGTTGGGAATAATCATTTTGGGCTTGGATCAGCGCAGCCTTTTGATCAGCGGCCAAGGCTTGCATGTGCCGGACAGTGGCCAGAATGTCTTCTTTTGAAATTTCGGCAGTTGAACCAAGGACACATGTCGATGCCGTGAACAAAAACAGCAAAACGTGTAAAGATTTTCTCATTTTTTCAACAGATCAGTGGGAGCGCAGCCAGGACTCGATTACCACGGCTTTGCCATCGAGTTGATCGCTTTCGGTGATCGCTTTGGAAATGGAATGATCAATCAGCGTCGGTTTTTTCGGTGCCGATGCGCAGGCTGAAAGGGAAAGGCAACCAAGAAGGATAAGCCACGGGATCTTCATGCTGAAGACCCGGTGTCAAAAAGGATCAGGAAGGATTTCCGTGTTTAATCGCGGCCACCTGATCCTGAAGAGTAATCACTTCGTCGCGGAGAGTGTCGAGAAGTTGAGTTTTTTGACCTGCAAAGTAGACCGAGGTTACGATCTGAATTAATACCGCCCCCACCCCGATCCGAAGCAAACTGGCATGATTGGCCGATGTCTTGCCCCGTTCCTCGACGATAGCCCGAAGCTCGGCAATATCTTCTCGGATGCACGCGATTTCGGGTTCGCTCATTTATTTTAAGCCAACGGGGTGGCCGTGGAAAGCGCCGGGGATGCCGTGGATGTTACCGGAGGTGTCACCGGGGAAGCGGCCGCAAAACG